>WBZL01003630.1_pt1 | contig 13981 bp, 6 predicted proteins | sample 5204291 | NCBI WGS metagenome assembly WBZL01 (sample SAMN12344345, study PRJNA552823) | activated sludge metagenome | biome: Activated sludge suspended growth; feature: Nitrification reactor; material: Wastewater; isolation source: activated sludge from nitrification reactor of wastewater treatment...
CCCTGCCTGGCTCTTCATCCAGGGCTATCACCGGCTCTTCCTGCGCATCTCGCAGGGTGCCTCGCGCTTGCAGGAGATCCTCGCCGACCGCTGGGCGGCCCTCGGCTTCGGCTCGAAGTCGTTCGAAGAGGGCCTGTTGCACGTGATTCGGCGAGACCTCGATTTCAGGGCCCACGTCGAGGCGACACTCACTGAGCTCGACGCCAGGAAGCTGCCGCTGGCCAACCTCTACGCCTACGAGCCGGCGACGGAGCGTGCCGAGGCGTACCAGAAGGCCATCCACGCGCATCCGTCGCCCTACGACAGCCACCCGGCGCCGGTGACCCGCCTCCTTCTGGTCAAAAAGCTCGCCGCCGCCGGCCCACCGCCGGCCGCCGACGACGAGGAGCCCGTCTGGGGCTTGTTCCGCGACCGCGGCGCGCTCGAAGAACGCTTCTCTCGCCTGGTCAGCGACCGCCTCGGCTGGCAGCACGAGGCGCCGGCCCCGGCTGGGTAGTTCCTGGGCAGGCCTCGTCCGGTCGGTCCCCGGCCTCCCCGCCGCTCACGCCCGTCGTTCATACCTGCCGATGGGCTGGGATGAACGACGGGCCGTGATGTTGACCACGCCGACTGCTCTCTTACGGGCAGGTGGCGAAGGCGCTGGTGTCCTGGATCGGTTGGAAGGCGGTTCCCCGCGGGTTGCGGTACACCTGGACCTGGCCACTCACCGTGTCGGTCACGCGCGTGGTCACCTCGACGTTGGTCAGCCCACCCGAAAACACCCAGTAGCGGTTGTTGGCGCCGCAGCCCTTGAGGACCTTGAGCACCATCTCGACGTTGCCCTCGTCGAAGAACCAGAAGTACCCCGTGTCGTCCGTCAGGCTGACTGCGTGCCCTGCGCCGCTCTCCCCGTTGGCGCGCCGCCAGGTCGTTTCCACGCTGAAGCGCCCTTGGCGCAGGCACATCTTGGTAGTGCTCGCGACGCAGGTCCCGGCGCGTACCTCGCCAGCAGGCTCGGCCGTGTCGGGGGTGGTAGCAAGAAGACCCAGCAATGAACCCAGGCTCCGTCGCGGAGACAGCGCGTTCGTCGCTAGCCCGTCGGCAGCAGCCAGGCTGGCTCCGCAGGTGGCGAAGGCGCCGGTGTCCTGGATCGGCTGGAAGGCAGTACCCTGCGGGTTGAGGTACTCCTTCACCTGGCCCGTCGCCGTGTCGGTCACGCGCGTGCGGACCTCCACGTTGGTCAAGCCACCGGAGAAGACCCAGAAGCGTCCACCGGCCCCACAGCCGTTGAGGACCTTGAGCACCATCTCGACGTTGCTGGGGTCGAAGAACCAGAAGTAGCCGGTGTCGGCGGTCAGCCGCACGGCGTGGCCTTGCCCTTCAACGCCGTCCCGCCGGCGCCAGGAGGTCTCCACCCGAAAGCGCTCGTCGCTCAGGCAGAGTGCAGTTGCGGAGGGCGTGCAGGCGCCGCCGCCAACCGCGCCGCCAGCAGCCTGGACCGCGCTCAGGGCATCTACGAGACCAGCGCCGAAGGAGGTGTCGTAGCCCGCCGGGCCGAGGTCGCGCGCAGTCTGCCGGAGGAGGGCGCGGACCTCGTCGCGGTTCAAGAGCGGGTTGATGGAGCGGACCAAGGCAGCGACACCGGCGACGTGTGGCGTGGCCATCGAGGTGCCCGATCCCTGGCAGCTCTCGCCGTCGCGGAAGAGGCTGACCACGTCTACCCCGGGAGCAGCGAGGTCGAGTCCCGGGCCGTGGTTGCTGAAGTCGGCGAGAGCGAGGCTGGGGGTCAGGGCACTGACCGCGATGGTCAGGGGCGACGAGGCGGGATAGTAGAGGGTGTCCTCACCGTCATTGCCGGCGGCGGCGACGACCACCACGTCGCGGGCAGCGGCGTACTCGAGCGCGTCCTCGATCACCTGCTGGGTTGCACAATCGCAACCCAGGCTGAGATTGATGACCTTGGCCCCCTGGTCAGCGGCATGCACGATCCCTTGCGCGACGCTCTCGGAGCTGCCGGAGCCACCAGCATCGAGGACCTTGACCCCGAAGACGCAGGTCCCCGGGGCCACGCCGGCCACCGAGGTCGAGTTGTCGAGGGCCGCGGCGATGGTGCCGGAGACGTGCGTGCCATGGCCGTGATCGTCTTCGGGAATGGGGTCGTCATTGATGAAGTCATAGCCACGGCCGGGCAACACCCGCCCCTGCAGGTCGGCCAGCTCGCTGCGTAGACCGGTATCGACGACGGCCACAGGGGTGGCGCAGGAGCCTTGGGTGGCGCTCCAGGCCTGCGGTGCTCTCACCGCATCGAGACCCCAGAGATCGCTGCGGAATGGGTCGCGGCCGACGGGAGCGAGCACCGACAGAGTGGTGGCGACCTCCGCCCATTCGACGCTCGGCGAAGCGTTGAGCTCCGCCGCCAGTTGCTGCGCGGCAGCCAGGCTCGCCACCTCGAAGGCGATGGTGCGCGTCAAGCCCGCGGCACGGCGCCCGGGGTTTGCGGCGTAGACGCTGCGCAGGGCCGTCGCGCCAGCGGCGGCGAGCCGCGCGTCGAGAGCGGGCTCGCCGGTTCGCAGCCCGAGTGGGCCGGCAGCCTTGTCCAGGCTGGGCTCCAGGCGGAGCCTGGTCACCACCGTGTGCGGCGTGGGGCTGCGAGCCAGAAGGCCCGTCTCCGCGAGGACCTCGGCCAGGGGGCGGCCGACCTTCGCGGCGAGCGCGAAGGTCTGCCATTGGCTCCTCAGCTCGGCTGCCAGGGGTGGAGAGAGATGGGGCATCACCGCGCTGAGCAACTCTTCGAGGCGATGCACGTCAGCGGCGGAGAGCGTGGTGCGGGCCTCGTCGCCACGGGCGAGTGCCAGGGCCGCTTCCGCCAGGGGCAGGAGGGAGAGCACCTCCTGATAGGCCTGCTGGCGGAAGCTGCTGTCAGCCAGCAGATTGGGGACCAGGTTCTTGCCGAGGCGCCAGTAGAGGTCATTCAGCTGGCGGCCCGCCGAGCTCTGCAGCAGAAGCTCGCTCCTGACCTCGCGCAGCCGGCCGAGGACGACTCGCGCCGTGGGCTCGCCCTCGGCCGCTGCAGCCAGCGAGCAGCCCGCCGGCCAGTCGCAGCGTCCGCTGGCGATTCGCGTCAGGCTCCCCCGCAGGCTGAACGTGCCGCTGCGCCGGGAAGTCACGCGAACCAGGTAGGGCGGGGGGAAACCCAAGGGTGCCGCCAGGGAGGCGTTGTAGCTCGCGCCACTGTCGTCGTCCTCGGCGAAGGGCTCGTCCCGCTGCGCCTCCGCAAGGTTGGCAAAGACGCTGAGGGTCGTGTCGTAGCTACCCAGTGTCTCGAGTCTCAGGTGGCTCACGGTCGAGTTGGGAGTGAAGTTGACGCGCAGCCACACGGCCCCGTAATTGCTGGCCACGCTGACGGGGATCGAGCCCGTGGCGAGCTCAAAGGGGAGCGGGTTCTGCGGCGAGTCGCCGGCGCCGTAGGCAGCGGACGCGATGGCCCCGAGGAGGACGAGGAGCACTGCACAGAGACCACGTGGCGTGCGCGCGGAGCGATGGAAGAGTGGCCGAGCCGTTGCGACGTGCATCGGAGTTGAGCTCCTTTCTAACGAGGGTGGCAGGCGGAGATGAGGCCGCATTGCCGGGGCCGCGGAACTGTTTGTTTAACGTTGCCAAATATTTCTATTTCTAGAGCGATGAGCCTCTCTGCTGATAAGAGACGCGAGACGCCGAGGGCCGGAGGGTCGCCTCGCGACGACCACCGCTACGGTGATGGAGCCGGTGCCGGGAGGAGAGGAGGGGTTGACGTCAGGCAGGCTGTTCCGGCCGCCGGGGCCGCTCCCTTGCTACGATCGCTCGTCATGACACGACTGCAACGGTTTCTGATCATTCCGGCCCTGGCCCTGCTGGGGCTGGGCGCCGTGCTCGTTCTGCGCGCGGCCTCGCTCTCGTCGCGGCAGCTCGCCGAGCCGCCGGCACCGAACCGGCCGGTCGACGGCGCGCGGATCGCCGGGGTGCTGGCGCGGGCGATCCAGCTTCCTACCGTCTCGCGTGAACCTGGCACGCTCGCCGATCCGGCGGCCTTCGCGGCTCTCGAGGAGCTGCTCGTGGCGAGTTTCCCGCGCCTGCACGCCAGCCTGCAGAAGGAACGGGTGGGAGCGGCCGGCCTGCTCTTCACCTGGCAGGGCAGCGAGCCGAGCCTGGCGCCGCTGGTGCTGACGGCGCACCAGGACGTGGTGCCCGTCGAGCCGGGGACGGAGGCCGGATGGTCCCAGCCGCCGTTCGCCGGCGTCATCGAGGGCGGCTACGTCTGGGGGCGTGGCGCCCTCGACGACAAGGGCGGCCTCATCACCCTGCTGGCGGGCATCGAGTCACTCCTCACTCAGGGCTTCACGCCGCGGCGCACGGTGCTCGTCTTCCTGGACCACGACGAGGAAGTGATGGGCAGCGGGGCTCGGGAGTTTGCCGGCCGTCTCGCCGCGGCCGACGTCAAGCCCTTTCTGGTGCTCGACGAGTGGATGCCGATCGCGGCGGGCGGTTTTCCCGGCATCACGGCCCCGGTGGCGCTCATCCGCGTGGCCGAGAAGGCCTACCTCACCGTCGAGCTGACGGCCGAAGCTGAGGGCGGCCACTCCTCGATGCCGCCGCGGCAGACGGCCGTCGGCATCGTGAGCCGCGCCGTGACCCGCCTCGAGGCGCAACCGCTGCCGAGCCGGCTGGCCGGCGCCGCCCGCAGCACCCTCGAGGCCCTGGCGCCGGAGATGCAATTCAGCAATCGCCTGGCGATGGCCAACCTCTGGCTCTTCGCGCCGCTCGTCGAGCGCCAGCTGGCCGCCAAGCCCTCGACCGATGCCTGGATCCGCACCACGACGGCGCCGACGGTGATCGCCGGCGGCGTCAAGGACAATGTGCTCCCCGCGCGCGCCCGCGCCGTGGTGAACTTCCGCGTGCTCTACGGCGACACCGTCGCCGGCGTGCTGGCGCATGTCGAGCGAGTGATCGCCGACCCCCGGGTCCAGGTGCGGGTGGTGGGGGAGGCGGCGGACCCGCTGCCGCCCTCCGCCGTCGACGGCGACGGCTTTCGGACCATCGCCCGCGCCGTCCGCCAGGTGGCGCCGGGCACCCTCGTCGCACCGGCCCTCCTGGTGGGGACCTCCGACGCCCGCTTCTACCAGAGCTTCTCGGACCAGGTCTTCGGCTTCCGCCCCTTCCACCTCAAGCCGGAGGACTACTCCCGCTTCCACGGCACCAACGAGCGGCTGGCCCTCACCGACCTCGACCTCGCGGTGCGCTTCTTCGCCCGCCTGATCGAGCTGGCCGACGGCGCCAGCGCTGCTCAGCCCGGGCCGAGATAGCCCTCTGGGGCCAGGCTGGTCGCCAGCATCACGGCGTTGATCTCGGCGTGGGCCTGCCAGGAAGGGCTGCGCCGGTGCTCCGCCTCGCTCCAGAAAGCGTCGATCCGCGCCGCGAGCGGCAGATGGCCCTGCAGCGCCGACAGCGCCTCGGCAGCGCTCGGCGGCGGTGTAGCGATGCGTCCGAGGGCGTGGAGCCCGAGGGCGAGGCCGAGCTCGCGGAAAGCGAGGCGGCCGGCGGCGGCAGCGAGCGGCGCGCCGCGGACGAAGGCGTCGAGGCTCACCCGTGCCGCTGCCAGGAGGCGGGCGAAGAGCTCGGCTTCGCGCCGGCCGTGCTCGGGGAGCAGCCGCGCCAGGCGGTAGGCGGCGATCAGCAGGGCGCCGAGACCGAGCGGGTCCGCGGTCTCCCAGCGGGCGCCCGCGCACAGTGCCGCGGCCTCGGCGATCTCGCGGCCCAGCGCTGGGGCGGGTACCGCCGCGCTCGTTCGCTGCGCGGCGTGGGCGATCTCCAGGTAGGCGAGCCAGGCGTCGAGCGGGTCGTGCTGGCCCATCGACGGCACCAGCGGCCGCGAGAGATCGAGGCTCGCCTTCCAGATCATCCGCCGCGCCGCGCCGCCCTGGCGCACCACGAAGGCCCGGTGCGCGGTCGCCGCCAGCTCGTGGGCCCAGCGCAGGAAGGTCGGCTGGCCAGTCGCCTGGCTGACCCGCGCCAGGGCGTGCATCCACTGCGTCAGGTAGTGGAAGTACTGGCCGTCGCGCTCCCACTCGAGGTCGGGGTCGAAGGGCTCACCGGGGCGGCGCTCGGGCAGCTCCTTGCCGATCCGCAGGCCGCCCAGGGTCGGGTGCCGCTCGGCCTCGGCACCGGTGAGGCCGCTCAACCAGCCCTGGCGGTCGTCGTCGGGGCGGTGGTGGCCGAGCACGTGGTGCACCTGATCGACGAGGCTGAGCGCGAGCTCGAGGTAGCGACCCTCGCCGGTCGACTCGGCGAGGCCGAGGAAGTTGCCGACCGCAAAGGCGTCCGTCCACAGGTAGCGGCGCGGCGGCGCGTCGCCGATGAGGCCGGTGGCGCTCGCGAAACCGTCCATCAGCGCGCGGGCGAGGGCCTGGCCCTGTGCGTCTGGGGCCGAGAACGGAGCGGTGGTCGGGGCGCTGGTCGCCATGGTCGTCAGAGTCCGAAGGGATAGGTCGCCGGCAGGCCGGCGACCTCCTCGCTGGCGAGCGGCCGCACGGCGCTCGTCGAATCGAACCAGGCATACTCGTCGAACTGCTGCGGGAGGTGGGCCGCGAAGTAGTGGCTGGCGAGCTCGCTCTCGGGTCGGTAGATGACGCCGATGGCGCGCTCCAGCCGCGGCTCGGTGAGGGCGTCGCGGAGCTCGCCCGCGGACCGTAGCGGCAGCAGGAAGCACGGTTCTCTGCTGTCGTGGCAGAGCCGTTCGTAGCTGCGGGGGTGCGCCGGCCGGACCACCTTCACCTCCATCGCCCCACCCCAGTCGCTCGCCGCGGCCACGGTGCCATGGTCGGTGCCGAAGCCGACGGCGAAGACCTCGCCGCCCAGCTCACGGCGGCACAGCTGGCCGAGGTTGATCTCGCCGCGCGCCGTCATCTCGGTCGCCGAGGCGTCTCCGAGGTGCGAGTTGTGGGCCCAGACCACCGCCTTCGAGTCACCCCCGCGGGCGCGCAGCAGGCGCCGCAGGGTCTGGAACATGTGGGTGTCGCGCAGGTTCCAGGACTCGGCGCCGCCGTAGTACATGGCCCGGTAGTAGCGCTCGGCCTGGGTCACCAGCCGTGCGTTCTGCACCGCGTCGAAGTAGCGCTCGTCGCCGCTGGCGAGGTAGCGCAGGCGCTGGTCGAGCAGGTCCTGCAGCATGCGCACCACCTCGTCCTCGCACGAGCGGTAGCGGGCGGTGAGCGCGGCGAGGCCGTAGGCCGCCGGGTCCGCCTGCCACGGCGTCAGGCAGCCGTAGCGCTGGCGGGCGAGGGCGGCGGTCTCGGCGTCGACGTCGTCGAGGTAGGCGAGCACGGCGGCGATCGACGTGTGGAGGCTGTAGAGGTCGAGGCCGTAGAAGCCGGCCCGGCGCGCGCGGGGCACCGTGGCGTTGCGCTCGCGCAGCCAGTCGACGAGGGCGCGCACCTCGTGATTGCGCCACATCCAGGTCGGGAAGCGGGTGAAGGCGACCCAGTCGGGGGCCGGGTGCTCGAGGTCGCGCACGAAGTGATCGATGCGCGCGGCATCGGGCCAATCGGCCTCGGCGGCGACGATCGTGAAGCCCTTGCGGGCGACGAGCTCGCGGGTGAGGCGGGCGCGGAAGCGGTAGAACTCGCTGGTGCCGTGCGTCGCCTCGCCGAGGAGCACGAGGCGCGCCTCGCCGATGCGGGCGAGAAGCGGTGCGAGTTCGGCCGTGGCGAGGTCGTCGAAAGGCTCGCAGTACCTGGCGACGAGCTGGGCGAGGGGTAGCTCGGCGGGCACCACGGGGGGGCGCCGGGCGCGCGCCGGCTGCTCGCCACCCTCTCTCCAACCTTCGGCGCCGACCAACGGCACGAAGGCGACGGCGAGGAGCTCCTCTTCGTCCCACCGATGCTCGCCGACGCGGGTGATGCGCACCAGCCGTTGCTGGTGCGTCGTCGGGCCGACGGGCACCACCAGCCGGCCGCCGAGGCGCAGCTGCTCGCGCAGGCTGGGCGGCACCTCGGGGCCGCCGGCGGCCACGACGATGGCGTCGTATGGCGCATGCTCCGGCCAGCCGAGGGTGCCGTCGCCGCAGAGGACGTGGACGTTCGCGTAGCCGAGCCGCGCCAGCCGCTCGCCGGCCGCCGCCGCGAGGTTCGGGTAGCGCTCCACGCTGTAGACCTCGCCGGCGATCTCGGCGAGCACTGCGGCGGCATAGCCGGAGCCGGTGCCGATCTCCAGCACCCTTTCGCCGCCGGTGAGGCGCAGCGCCGCGGTCATGTAGGCGACGATGAACGGCTGCGAGATGGTCTGGTCGGACTCGATCGGCAGCGGCGTGTCCTGGTAGGCGAGCTCGGCGAGCCCCTCGCGCAGAAACTGCTCGCGGGGCACCCGGCGCAGCGCCGCCAGGACGAGCGGATCGTCGACGCCACGCGCCACGATCTGCTCGCGGACCATCTCCTCGCGCGGCTCGGCGGAACGGTCGACAGTCTCATGCATGGTGGCCTCCTCGTGGGGATGGGTCCACCCGCCAGCGTGCCCGCTCTCGTCGACTCGTAAGGGGAAGGCTCCTTCACGCAGCGGCGATCACAGACCCGCCCTTGGCCAGGATGCGCTCGGCACGGGCGGCGCGCGCCGCCTGCCGGGGTGGGCCACCCCGGGGGCAGCGGAGCGACCTCGGGGGCAGCGGGGCGACCTCGGGGCTCGCGCGGCAGCCGCCGGCTCAGCCGCGCAGCAGCAGGCGGGCGGGAGCCTCGCGGGTCGCGCGGCGGGCGGGGAGGTAGCAGGCCAGGGCGGCGACGAGAACGAAGAGGAAGGGGAGAGCGAGATAGCTCACCGGGTCGAAGCGGCCGAGGCCGAAGAGGAGGCCAGCGAGCAGGCGCGACAGGCCCCAGGCGGCGCCAACCCCCACCAGGGTGCCGAGGACCACCGGTTGCAGCCCCTGGCGGGCCACCCACAGCAGCACGGTTTCGTCGCGAGCGCCGAGCGCGCGACGCAGGGCGATCTCGTAGGAGCGCTGGGCGACCGCGTAGGAGACGACGCCGTAGACGCCGAGCAGGCTGACGACGCTGGCGAGCAGGGCGAAGGCGCCGAGCAAGAAGGCGCGCAGGCGCGGCTGGGCCGTCGAGGTCGCGAGCAGCTCGGCCAGCGAGCGCACGCCGGCGATCGGTAGGTCGGGGTCGAGCTGGCGCAGCGTCTGGCGCACCTCGCGTTCGAGGCCGCGCGGCGAGCCGCCGGCCGCGAGGACCACGGACACGGTGTCCCACGGGTCCTGCAGCAGGGGGACGAAGAGAGTCGGCGGCGCCTCGGCTTGCACCCCGAAATGGCGCACGTCGGCGACGATGCCCACGATCTCGCAGGACGTCTCGACGCCGAGGTCCGCCCGCATGGTGCCCGGCCGCGAGCCCACGGTCAGTCGCTTGCCGAGCGCGTTCTCGCCCGGCCAGTAGCGCGCCGCCATCGCCTGGTTGATGATCGCGATGGGCGGCGAGCTGCGATCGTCGGCCTCGCTGAAGGCGCGACCGGCGACCAGCTGGATGCCCATGGTCGCGAAATAGCGAGGACTGACCCCGCGCAGCTCGGCGTTCAGCTTGACGTCGGGCGGTGTGGGCCGGTCGTCGATCGCGAAGCCGTTCGCCTGGTTGCGGCCGGAGAGCGGCAGGATGCTGGTCAAGCCGACGCCGGAGACCCCGGGCAGGGCCGCCAACCGGGACTCGAGCTGTCGGTAGAGGTTGAGGAACTGCACGGGCTCACGGTAGGACTGCCGCGGCAGGTTGAGGTCGACGGCGAGGGCGTTGCGGGTGGCGAACCCTGGGTTGACGGCCTCGAGGGCGAGATAGCTGCGCACCAGCAGGCCGGCGGCGATCAGCAGCGCGAGGGCGATCGCCACCTCTGCGAAGACGAGCAGCGAGCGCAGGCGGCGGCCCCGGCGGCCTTCCGAGCTGGCGCGGCCGCCCTCCTTGAGCCGGTCCGGGGTACCGAGGCGCGCCGCGGCGAGCGCCGGCAACACGCCGATGAAGAAGGCGGCGACGAGCGCCACACCGCCGGCGAAGGCGAGGCTCGACCAACCCAGGCGCAGGGTCTCGACACGCGGCACCTGGCCGCCCACGAAGCGCAGGATCAAGCGCTGCAGCAGGCTGGCGAGGGCGAGGCCCAGGCCGCCGCTCGCCGCGGCGAGGACCACCGCTTCGAGCAGCGGTCCGCGCACCACCTCGCTGCGGCTGGCTCCGAGCGCCACCGTCACGGCTGTCTGCTGCGCCCGGTCCTGGGCCCGCAGCAGGCCCAGGCTGGCGACGTTGGTGGCGAGGAGCAGGAGCATCAGGAGGGCGGCGCCGAAGACCAGGGCCAGGCCGCGGCGCAAGGTGCCCACCACCTGCTCATGGAGGGGATTGAGGTCGATCGTCCAACCTTGGTTGGTGTTTGGGTACTCACCGGCCAGGCGCTCCGCGATCGCCTCCATCTGGCGCTCGGCACCGGCGAGGGTGCTGCTGTCGCGCAGGCGACCGAAGGCGAGGAAGAGCCGGCTGCCGCGCCCGAGGGACGCCGCCCAGGGCTCGACGACCGTCCACAGGGCCGCCTTCTCGTTGACGGTCACCTGGTTGAAGGTGATCGGGGGTGGAAAGTCGAAGCCGGCGGGCATCACGCCGATCACCGAGTAGGGCTCGCCATTGAGGGTGATGCTGCGCCCCACCACCTGCGGGTCGGCGCCGAAGCTGCGCCGCCAGAGCGGCTCGCCGAGCACCACCACGCGCTCGGCCCCTTGGCGGTCTTCGTCAGGGCGAAACAGGCGCCCGGCGAGCGGCTTGACGCCGAGCGAGGCGAAGAGGTCGGCCGAGACCCGGACCCCGAACAGGCGTTCCGGCTGCTCGATGCCGACCAGGTTCACCTCCCACGGGCTGAGCACGCCGAGGGCGGCGAAGGCGTCGCTCGCCTGCCGCCAGTCACGGAAGTTGGGGTAGGAGGTCGTGGTCTCCCGCCAGCCCTTGGGGACGTTCGCTTCCCAGACCATCACCAGCCGGTCGGGTTGCGCGTAGGGCAACGGCTGCAGGACGACATCATGGTAGAGGCCGAAGACGGCGGTCGCCACGCCGATCGCGAGGCCGAGGATGGCGAGCACCGCGAGCGCATAGCGGCGCGAGCGCAGCAGCGAGCGCACCGCTCTCGCCAGCTGCCTAAGAAAGCCGCGCACCGGGCGCCACCTCCAGAGCGGCCAGCTCGCGGGCGGCGGCGCCGGCAGCCGGCAAGGACGACGGCGCCGTGTCGCGCTCGACCTGCCCGTAATTGAGCTTCACCACCCGATCGGCGACGTCGTAGTAGCGGTCGTCGTGGCTGATCACGAAGACCGTCTTGCCGCGTGCCTTGAGCTCCGGCAGCAGGCGACGGTAGAAGACCTCCTTGAACTCGGGGTCCTGGTCGGCCGCCCACTCGTCGAAGAGGTAAATGGGACGGTCCTCGAGGTAGGCGGCGAGCAGGGCCAGGCGCTTCTGCTGGCCTTGCGACAGCGAGGTGGTCGCGGAGAGCGTGGCGGCCTCCACCCGCACCTTGTGATCGAGGTGCAGCTTCTCGAGGTAGCTGCGGGCCTGGCCTTCGAGATCGGCGTGGTGCTCGCCGACGAGGTGCTCGAAGAGGTGGAAGTCGGAGAAGACGCAGGAGAACAGCTGCCCGTAGGCCTCGCGACCGGCGTCGTCGATGGCGACGCCGTCGAGCCGGATCTCTCCCGCCTCGGGAACGTAGAGGCCGGTCAGCAGCTTCGCCAGCGTCGTTTTGCCGCTGCCGTTGCCGCCCACCAGGAAGACCAGCTCGCCGCGGCGGAAACGCAGGTCGATGGGCCCGAGGGTGAAGCTGTCGTTCTCCCGCTCGCGGTGGTAGGCGTGGGTCACGCCGGCGAGCTCGAGCGCTTGCCAGCCCGCGGTGGTGCTCGCCGGCAGCTGGCGAGGCGCCGGCAGGGCGAGCTGGTCGAGGGAGATCCCTAGCTTCTCGACCTTGTTGAGTGCCACCGTGGCGCGCCCCAGGGCCGGCATCAGCTGGCTCACGACGTCGATCGAGATGGCCATGAACATCAGCGTCAGGACGGTTTGAATCACCACCGACATGGGAGTGCCGAGCTCTTGGGGCCCGAGCACGAAGAGAAGCCCGATGAGCAAGAAGTAGACGAAGGTCACCCAGCTGCCCGAGATCCCCAGGCGGACCGCCGCCGACACCTGTTGCGTGGCGTACTGGTGGCTGGTCGGCTCGAGGAGGGCGCCCACGAAGTGGTCCTGGCGCTCACGGTTGAGCTTGAGCTCCTTGAGGCCGTCGGTCAGCGAGCGCAGGTAGCGGTACAGGCGGTCCTGGGTCTCGCGGGCCTGGCCGAGGAAGCGCAGGGCGCGATCCAGGCCGTAACGATAGGCGAGCACCGCAACCACGACGAAGACCACCACGCCGGCAAACAGCGGCAGCGAGATCGTGGCGAGGAGGACCAGGCAGCCCAGGACGATGCCCAGGTGCATGAGGATCAGGGCCAGGCCACCGAAGGCGGCGCTGATCGTCACCGTGTCATCGGCGAGGGTGGCCAGCAGGCGCCCGCCGCCGAGCTCTTCGAGGGAGCGCAGCGGCGCCTGCAGGATACGCTTCGCCATCCGCACCCGCAGGTCCGCCAGGGCGCGTTGGCCGAGCTGCGCGAGGAGCACCTGCGCCGCCGTGCGGACCACCGGAAAGAGGACCAGCAGCACGAGGAAGAGCACGATGTCCGGCCGGGTCGGCGGCGTGGCCCGCTCGACCGTGAAGTTGATCAGGGCGATCAGCGTGCTGTAGACGGCGCCGCTGGCCAGCGAGGCGAGGATCCCCAGGGCGAGGAACCCGCGCGAGTAGCGGGTGAGGAAGCTCAGGATTCGCATCGTTGTTGGTCACCTCTGTCGTCAGACTGGGTTGTCGCGGCGTGGCTGGCCACGAAGGGGCCGAGAGCGGGGCCGGCAGCCGCGTCGATCGCCGATTGCAGCTCCCGTGCGACGTGCTCGACGTGGGGAAGGACGAGCATGTCGCCGTGATGACCGGGCACCTCATGGACCTCGACCCCGGCGCCGGCGAAGGCGTCCCAGCCGAGGCTCGGGTCGAGGCGTAGGGCGCGCAGCGCCGGTGGCAAGCTGGCGAGGAGCCCCGGCTCGGGGTTGGCCCGCAGCACGACCAGCCGGCCCGGGTAGGGCCGCGGCTGCCACTCTGCCAGGGCGGCGAGCCGAGCCTGGTGTCCGTCGATGAGCCGCCGCAGCGTGCTGGCCTCGACCGGCCCCGAGAGGCCCCCCGCGCGGCGCAGCGCAGCGAGCACCGTCTCGGCCTGCGCCGCGCGGTCGAGGCCGGCGAGCTCGCTCGGCTCCAGGCTGACCTCGACGCCCACCTGGCGGCCGTAGTCGCGGACGGCGGCGACGATCACCGGGCCATAGTCCGCGGCCAGCGTCGCGCGATCGACCACCCCGGCGGGGCAATCGAGCAGGGCGACGAGGGGCACGTCTGCGCCGGCCGCGACCAGTTGCTGGGCCATCTCGAAGGCCACGTAGCCACCGAAGGAATGGCCGCCGAGGAAGTAGGGGCCCTCCGGCTGCCGACGGCGAACCGCCGCGACATAGCGCTCGGCCATCGCTTCGAGGGGCTCGTGGGTGCCGTCGGCGATCGCGGCCAGGCCGGCCGCTTCGAGGGCGACGAAGGGCTGTTCCGGGCGCAGCCGTTCGACCAGGGGCTGGTAGCCGAAGACGGTGCCACCGATCGCATGCACGCAGTAGAAGGCCGGCCGCCCATCCCCCTCTTGCATCACCACCAGCGGCGAGCCTGGGGCCGCCGCCGGCGCTGGCTGGCGCAAGGCGGCCGCGAGGCCAGCCACCGTCCGCCCGGCCCCCAAGAGCAAGGTGGGGGAGACCTCCCGGCCGAGCTCCTTGCCGGCCAGCGAGGCGAGACGCACCGCCAAAAGCGAATGGCCGCCGAGGTCGAAGAAGTCGTCATGGACGCCGATGGGCTGCGTCCTGAGGGTGGC
>WBZL01003631.1_pt1 | contig 13980 bp, 14 predicted proteins | sample 5204291 | NCBI WGS metagenome assembly WBZL01 (sample SAMN12344345, study PRJNA552823) | activated sludge metagenome | biome: Activated sludge suspended growth; feature: Nitrification reactor; material: Wastewater; isolation source: activated sludge from nitrification reactor of wastewater...
CGAAGCGGAATTTTTCGCTCAGGACAGTGCCGAGACGGCCTTTGTCAGACGTGAAAACTTGCGCGAAGCGGTGTTCTTGTGAAGAACGCCGCGCGCAACACCGCGCGCCAGCTCGGGCTGAACTGCGGCAAGGGCTGCAGTGGCAGCAGACTTGTCACCAGCCGACAGTGCCAGTTCAACCTTCTTCACAAAGGTCCGGATCCGGCTGACCCGGTTGCCGTTGATTTCCGCGCGACGTTCGTTGCGACGGATGCGCTTTTTTGCTTGCGGCGTATTCGCCATGCCAAAACCCTCAAAAACAGTGCAAAAGAAAAAGCGGCGCAGAATCATCCGCACCGATCCGGACGCGCCCTTAGCCAAGAGGCCCGAACGGGTCAACCATTAACGCTGGCATTTGGCGCAGTAAAAGGTGGATCGCCCGCCGTCGACACGACGCAAAACAGGCTGGCCGCACGCGCAGGGCTCGCCCTCACGTCCGTAGACTCGCCATTGCTTGAAGAAATAGCCCAGTTCACCGTCTGGCTGTGCATAGTCGCGCAAGGTCGAGCCCCCAGCCGCAATGGCAGACGCCAAAACATCCTTGATGGCTTGAACAAGCAGTAAAAGCTTTGCCCGTGTCACACGTCCGGCGGGCATTTCCGGCGGAATGCCCGCCATGTGCAAGGCCTCGCAGACATAGATGTTGCCCAGTCCCGCTACGATCCGTTGATCGAGCAGCATTGACTTGATCAGTGCGGACCGGCCCTTCAGTGCGCTGGCCAGTGTCCGGGCGGAAAAACTCTCGCTCAGCGGCTCCGGACCAAGCAACTTGAAGAGTGGCCAGTCTGCAAGACTGTCTGTCCGGAGAAGATCGAGCGAACCGAATCGGCGATGATCGTTCAACGCCAGCACTCGCCCCGCCGCCGTTTCAAGAATGAGGTGGTCATGCTTTTCGAATTCGGCCGGATCCACACGCCATCGCCCCGACATGCCGAGATGGAACACGAGCGTGTCTCCACGATCCGTATCTATCAGGCCATATTTGGCTCGTCGGCGCAGGCCCGTGATCCTGGCCCCAGTCATCCTTTGTCTCAGGTCCGCTGGAATTGGGCGGCGAAGATCGGCACGGCGCGGCTCCACCCGCACGAGGACCTCTCCATGAAGGACGGTCTCCAGTCCTCGCACGGTTGTCTCGACTTCGGGCAATTCAGGCATGGATTTGCGCTAGCGGGAGCGTCGCCCCTTGGCTAGAGCAGCCCGCATGAAAGAAACTGTATCCTTTGGCTATCAGGACGTGGCGCCGGTTGAAAAGACGAGGCGCGTTGGCCAGGTCTTTTCGAGCGTTGCTGGAAATTACGACCTGATGAATGACGCGATGTCTGCAGGGCTGCATCGTGTCTGGAAGGATCGATTTGTGCGCCGCGTGAAGCCGCGACAGGGGGAAATGATCATCGACATGGCGGGCGGGACTGGTGACATCGCTTTCCGCCTGCAGGCGCATGGCGCTCTCGTGACGGTTGCCGACATCAATCCCGATATGCTTGCGGTGGGGATGGAGCGAGCGCAAAGGCGGGAAATTGGCGGACTGAGCTGGTCTGAACAAAATGCCGAAGAATTGACCTTCGATGGCCGGAGCTTTGATGCCTATACCATTGCCTTCGGCATCAGGAACGTCACCCACATCGACAAGGCCCTTGCGGAAGCTCACAGGGTCCTCAAGCGCGGCGGCCGGTTCTACTGCCTCGAGTTTTCAACAACGCTCTGGCCGGGCTTTGCCGAGATCTACGACGCCTATTCCCACAAGCTGGTGCCCAAGCTTGGCAAGATTCTGGCGAAAGACGAAGAGAGCTACCGCTATCTGATCGAGTCAATCCGGCGTTTTCCCGACATGGCAACGTTCCAGGGGATGATTGATCGGGCCGGCTTCGTTCATACCAATGTTGAGCCCATGTTGGGCGGGCTGGTAGCCATTCACAGCGGCTGGAAGATTTGACCAGTCGCGCGACACATATTTGGCGAACACTGAAGTGGGGCCGGACGCTTGCGAGGCACGGCGCCTTGCTGGGCATCGAAAAGGACTCGAATGCGCCGTCGGCGCTCCGTCGTCTGGCACGCCTTGCGAGGCTGGGAAGCTTTCCACCGAATCCGCCAGCCTATGCTCGGGCCTTTGAAAGGATCGGCCCTGCCGCCGTAAAGCTGGGTCAGTCTCTGGCAACCCGCCCGGACCTGGTAGGAGAGGGGGCCGCACGCGACCTGCTTCGCTTGCAGGACTCCCTGCCGCCTGTACCGTTCCCACGCATCCGTGCAGCGATCGAGGCGGGGCTCGGGGCCCCTATTGAGACGCTTTTCAGATCGATTGATCCCGTAGCGGTGGGCGCTGCTTCGATTGCGCAAGTCCATCGCGCCGAAACTACAGATGGGCGGATCGTTGCGGTCAAGGTCTTGCGACCGGGAATTGAAGAGAAATTTGCGGGCGACATCGAGACCTATGAATGGATCGCTGCCCACGCATCGGCACGTGGCGGAGAGCTTGCGCGGCTCAGACCACGCGAAGTCATTGCGACGTTCCGGCAATGGACATTGCGCGAGCTTGATCTCCGGCGGGAAGCGGCATCTGCCTCGGAATTGGCCGACGCGATGACTGGAGAAGAACACTACGTCGTCCCGGCAATTGATTGGAAGCGCACCAGCCGTCAGGTGATGACACTTGATTGGATTGACGGCATCAAGCTCACCGACCGAGAGGCCCTGATTGCAGCGGGGCACGATCTCAATGCCCTAGCACAGACATTGGTCAGATCCTTCCTGCGTCAGGCCATTGCCGAAGGGTTCTTTCATGCCGACCTTCATCAAGGCAATCTGTTCGTCACGCCTGAAGGCAAGATTGCGGCCATCGATTTTGGAATCATGGGTCGGGTCAACCGTCAGGCGCGGCTCTGGCTCGCCGAAATTCTGCACGGGCTGATCACGGGCAATTATCGCCGCGTGGCCGAAATCCACTTTGACGCCCAATATGTTCCCGGTCACCATAGTATCGACGAATTCACGACTGCCCTGCGTGCCGTGGGAGAGCCGATCCGGGGCGTTCCCGTGAAGGATATCAGCGTTGGGAACATGCTCGACGGCCTGTTTGCAATCACGCGTGAATTCGACATGCCGACCCAGCCGCATCTTCTGCTGCTGCAAAAGACGATGGTGATGGTGGAAGGGGTGGCCTCGACGCTCGATCCAGACATCAACATGTGGGATGTGTCTGGGCCATTTGTGTCCGATTGGCTTCGCGATGAACTGGGTCCGGAAGCAATCCTTGCCGGGCATATTCAGCGCGCCGTCAAGGCGATTGGCGATCTTCCTGATCTCTTGCGCCGAATCGAGGCTGCATATCCCAAACCAGGTGCTGCGCCACCCGGCCCGCCCTTGCCAGAAATCGAAACGGGTTCAGGCAAATGGCTTGCGAGGCTGGGATTGTTGCTGGCAGGCGCCCTTGCTGGCGTTGCAGCGGCCAGATTTCTATATGGGTGGGTATGACGGGCAAACGAATCCTGCTGATTGTGGGCGGCGGCATAGCTGCTTACAAGACGTGCGAGCTGGTCCGCTTGCTCCGCAAAGACGGCATGTCCGTGCGCTGCGTGCTGACGCGCGCTGCCGAGAAATTTGTGACGCCCATGACTCTTGCGGCATTGAGTGAGGACAAGGTCTACACAGATCTGTTTGACCTCAAGGATGAGGCGGAGATGGGGCACATTCAGCTTTCCCGCCAAGCCGATCTTCTTGTTGTTGCACCTGCAACGGCGGACCTCATGGCGAAAATGGCGCAAGGTATCGCCGACGATCTCGCAACGACGCTCCTGCTTGCCACAGACAAGCCCGTGCTTGCGGCTCCGGCCATGAATGTCAGAATGTGGCATCATGCCGCCACCCGGAGAAACGTGGCTACCCTGCGCGGTGACGGAATCACTGTGATGGAACCGGATGAAGGGCCCATGGCCTGCGGCGAATATGGCCAGGGTCGCCTGCCCGAGCCTGAAGCCATTGCAGCAGCGATCCGCAATGCCCTGGCAGGTCCGGCAGCAAATGTGCTGGCAGACCAGCCAGACTTTGCCGGCCAAGGGGCAGGGCGGCTCCGGGGCCGCCATGTGATTGTGACGGCCGGACCGACGCATGAACCGATCGATCCGGTTCGGGTGATTGCAAACAGGTCTTCCGGCAAGCAAGGCTTTGCCATTGCCGGTGCGCTCGCCGAAGCAGGCGCACGTGTCACGCTTGTGGCCGGGCCCGTGAACCTGCCGACCCCAGCGGGAGTGACTCGTGTCGACGTGGAAACCGCCCGTGAGATGCAGGCAGCAGTCAAGCTGGCGCTGCCCTCAGATGCCGCAATTCTCGTGGCTGCTGTTGCAGACTGGCGCGTTGATGAAGCGCCGGGCAAGCTGAAAAAGGAAAAAGGGCCTCCGACACTCAACTGGCACAAGAATCCGGATATTCTTGCTGAACTTGCGGCCTCGGAAAACCGCCCCCCGCTTTTGATCGGGTTTGCAGCGGAAACGGACTCAGCCGTTGAGCAGGCGACGGCCAAGCGCCTGCGAAAGGGGTGCGACTGGATTGTTGCCAATGATGTTTCCATCGACAAGATGGGGGGTGAGGCCAATCGCGTCCACCTGATCTCTGGCGCAGGCACGGAAAGCTGGGAACGCATGTCAAAGGCGGATGTCGCCCGCAAACTTGTTGGAAAGATCGCTGATGCACTTGCCTGACATTGAGATTGCCATTCAGCGCCTGCCAAACGGTGCAGATCTGGCATTGCCCGCTTATTCCACTGATGGCGCGGCGGGACTGGACGTTGTGGCTGCAGAGGATGTGACCCTTGCCCCCGGTGCCCGTTGGCCAGTTTCGACCGGATTTGCGATGGCCATCCCTCAGGGATTTGAAGTGCAGGTGCGCCCCCGGTCTGGCCTTGCCCTCAAACATGGCATCACATGCCTCAACACACCGGGAACAATTGATTGCGACTATCGCGGCGAAGTGAAGGTGATTCTGGCCAACCTCGGCCATGAACCCTTTGAGGTCAGGCGGGGTGATCGTATTGCTCAACTGGTTCCTGCGCCTGTGCAACGCGCTGTGCTTCTGGAAGTTGATCACCTTGGAGAAACCCGGCGTGGCGCTGGGGGCTTCGGCTCTACGGGCGTATGACGCTCAACGACAGCCAACTGGAACGTTATGCCCGTCACATCGTCCTGAAGGAAATCGGCGGGGCGGGCCAGGCAAAATTGGTCAACGCCCATGTGCTTCTGATCGGGGCAGGCGGAATCGGATGCCCGGCAATCCAGTATCTCGCAGCAGCCGGGGTCGGCAGGCTGACAGTCATTGATGATGACTATGTGTCCCTGTCCAACCTGCAGCGGCAGGTTCTTTATGGAACGCAAGATCTGGGTCGGGCAAAAGTGGAGGTCGCCGGGCAGGCGACCGCGCGACTAAACCCGGATGTGGACTTTACCGCGATCAACCAGAGGCTGACCGATGGAGAACCGCCGCTGCCGATGGGCGATGTGGATGTTGTCCTGGATGGCAGCGACAATTTCATGACACGGCTGCGGGTCAATGATCTCTGCCATGCATCCCGAACCCCGCTGGTTTCGGCAGCAATTGGCCAGTTTCATGGGCAGATCGGCACCTATCGGGGTTGGGAGGCCGGCAAACCTTGTTATCGCTGCTTTGTTGGCGACGCCCATGATCCGGATGATTGCGACAGCTGCTCGGATGTGGGTGTTCTTGGCGCCATGGTTGGCTTGATTGGCAGCTTCGCCGCCATGGAAGCCATTCGCGTCATCACAGGTTTTGGTGATGACCCATCAGGCAAGCTCCATATCTTTGACGGTCTTTCGCCCTCAATGCGGACAATCAGGCTTCCCAAGGATCCCGATTGTTCGACCTGTCGGGCTGCCTAGCGAGACAGACCCAGCGCCTTGTAGGTAAGGTCAAGCGTGGGCGCGGCAAGTTCGCGTGCCCTTTCAGCGCCGCGGATCAGAATCGCATCAAGAGCCGCATGATCCTGCCGCAATGCGGCGAACCGCTCTGATATCGGTTTCAACGTTTCGACCAACAGCTCTGCCAGCGCTGGTTTGAAGACACCAAATCCTTGCCCGCCAAATCGCGCAAGGACCGAATCGACAGATTCTCCTGCAATCGCGGCATAAATGCCCACAAGATTTCTTGCCTCTGCGCGACCCTCCAGCCCGGCCGCTTCACTGGGGAGCGGTTCTGGATCGGTTTTGGCCTTCTTGATCTTGTTCAGGATTGCAGCGGCATCATCGACAAGGTTGATGCGGCTCATGTCTGAAGCATCGGACTTCGACATCTTCGCGTTCCCGTCACGCAGAGACATGATGCGCGCAGCAGCAGGCGGAATGATCGGCTCCGGCAGGGTAAAGACTTCGCCGAAATCATTGTTGAACTTCTGCGCAATGTCTCGCGCGAGCTCGAGATGCTGCTTCTGGTCTTCGCCAACGGGTACGTGTGTCGCCTGATAGAGGAGAACGTCTGCCGCCTGCAGGACCGGGTAGGAAAACAGGGCAACGGATTGGCCCTCCCGATCCTTTCCCGCCTTGTCCTTCCATTGTGTCATGCGGTTCAGCCAGCCCATCCGCGCGGTTCCATTCAGAAGCCACTGCAGTTCAGCATGAGCAGACACCCGCGCCTGGTTGAACAAGATGGACCGATCGGTATCAATCCCGCAGGCCACCAGCGCGGCAGTCATTTCTCGTGTATTCGCGGTGAGCTCTGCCGGATCATAGGGCAAGGACAAGGCATGGAGGTCAGCCAGAAAGTAGAGGCATTCGCCTCCATCCTGCATGGAAACCCAGTTGCGGATTGCGCCGAGATAGTTGCCAAGGTGGAGGTTGCCGGTTGGCTGAATGCCTGAAACGACCCGCATCATTGCGCACTCACTTTCTTGCGTCTCAGAAGGATCATCACTGCTTCGCGGTCCATCCCGCCTGTCAGGAACGCAGTGAGGAAATAGGCAGCCCCGCCTGCCGACACGATTGCGCCAACCGCCAATATCCTTCGCCCCGTTGAGCCAGAAAACCAGTCGGCAAACTGTTCGCGCAGAAAGAAGAGTATGACCGCCATAACGGCAGCGGCGATCATCTGTCTGCCGATCCTGCCCCACAACCAGAGTTCGATATGGAAATGCCCCCGATTGCGCAGGATGACATAGAGCATCACGCAATTGAGCCAGGAACAGATCGCAATGGCCGAAGCCAGCCCATAGATGCCGAAGGGCGGGATCAGGGCAAAGTTCAGGATGATATTCGCAAGCAGGACAATCCCAGCAGTCTTGACCGGCGTTTTCGTGTCTTTGCGCGCATAGAAACCGGGCGTGATCACCTTCACCAGCACATAGGCAGGCAGGCCCGAGACGATGATTGCAAGAACATTGCCCGTGATTGCTGCATCTTCCAGCGTAAAGCGTCCGCCTTGGAACAGGGCAGTGCAAAGCGGAATCGAAACAACCCAAAGCGCCACTGCGGCGGGCAAGGTCAGCAGCATCGAAAGCTCAACGGCTTGTCCCTGGACCTTTGCGGCCTCATGGGGTTCGTCCCTGTCAATGTAACGAGAGATGGCTGGCAAGATGGCCGTACCAAGCGCCGTTCCGATCACGGACAGCGGCAGCTGGTTCAGCCGGTCCGAATAATTCATGTAGCTTAGCGAACCCTGAGGAAGGCGCGTCGCAAAGAATGTGTCGATGAACTGGCTCACCTGGTAGACGCCTGCCCCAAGGGTCGCCGGGATAACAACGTTGATGAACTGACGCACGCCGGGGGTGATGCGTGGTCGGCGCAGGCGCAGCGATATGCCGGCCCGTTTCGCTGCAGCCCACAACAGCCCGATCTGGAGAAATCCTCCCGCAAGAACGCCGAGAGCGAGGGCTTGCGCTGTCCTTGCCCCGCCATCCGGAACGACGAGCAACGCTGCCACCATGCAAAGATTGAGGAGCGCAGGAGCAAAGGCGGCCGCAATGAAGCGTGTCATGGAATTCAGAATGCCAGCGAAGAGCGAAACCAGGCTGATCAGCAGAAGATAGGGGAACGTGATCCGCGTCAGCACAACGGCCAGATCGAATTTCTCCGGTGTGTCGACCCATTCCGACGCAAGCGCCCAGACGAACGCCGGCATCGCCAGTTCAAAAACGAGCGTGAAAAGGAACAGTGTTGGCAAGAACACCGCCAGCACTTCCTCGGAAAACTGCCGCGCCTCTTCCAGCCCCCCCTCGCGGTGGAGGCGCTGGCTGAACAGGGGTACGAATCCAGCTGAAAAGGCTCCTTCGCCAAAGAGGCGCCGAAACGTGTTGGGGACGCGAAAGGCCAGCTGGAAGGCATCGGCGGCCAATGTTGCGCCCATGATTCGAGACATCAGCATGTCTCGGGCAAAGCCGAGCACCCGGCTGATCATTGTCAGTCCGCCGATGGTGCCTATGGCTTTGCCGAGTTTCATGATCCCGGTTTACGCGTTGCCTTCTGGCGCTGCCGCGGCCTGCTGCCCTTCCGAGTTGGCGAGTGCCTGCTGCATGTACAATGCACCAAAATCGATGGGATCAAGCAGGAGGGGCGGGAAGCCGCCATCGCGCACGGCGTCTGCAAGAACGCGACGCGCGAACGGAAATACGAGGCGCGGCGCTTCCGCAAAGAGGAAGGGCTGAATCTGGTCTTCCGGAACATTGCGGATGCCGAAAAGCCCCGCATAGGCAAGCTCGACCTGGAATGCGACCTTGTCTGCACTTGTCGCGCGAACGTCGATTTTCAGGACGACCTCATGCGCATCATCCGCAATCCGGTTGGCGCCGATGTTGAATTGCACATCGATCTGCGGCTGCCCTTGCCACTGAAAGACGCCTGGGGCGTTCGGGTTCTCGAAAGACAAGTCCTTCACATACTGGGAGATCATGCCCACAGCCGGAGCAGTGTCTTCACCATTGGCAAGCGGTTCGCTGCCGGTATCATCAGCCATTTGAAAATCCTCGGGTCAATCGTAATTTGGAGGCGCGGACCGAACCATCGCCGTGCCGCGGGCGCCTAGCAGCCGCGACAGGCAAGGGCAATGGGAGAGATTTTCAGCGAAAGTGATTTGAAACCGACGTTTGTCGCGCCTATGTACGATGTTGGATCGCCTTGGAGACGACATGACCGGCATTATCATCTTTGCCATGATCGCCCTGTTCTTGGGGCTTAGGCTGTATGCAGTGCTTGGCAAGCGCACTGGGCATGAGCAAACACTGTCTCGGCCTGCGGACGATCTGGTTCGCGATAGACCCCTTGTGTCATCGCTTGACGATTCCCGCGAAGTTCCTCTTGTCGTGCCTGAAGAACATCATGAATCCGGCGCCGAAGCGGGCTTGCGCGCGATTTCGGCAGCAGACCGGAACTTCAGCACAGCCGATTTCCTCGATGGAGCAAAACAGGCCTATCGTTTGATCCTTGAGGCATTCTGGGCCGGGAAGGAAGAAGACTATCGGGCCTATGTGTCTGAAGAAGTCCGGCAAGCCTTTGGCGAAGATATCGCTGATCGGGCCGCCCAAGGTCATGTTCTCGACAATCGCATGGTCCGCATTGAACGGGCCGTGATTTCCGATGCAAAGCTCAGCAACGGAACTGCGGAGATCACCGTTCGTTTCGATGCTGACATTGCCGCCGTAACGCGTGATACGGAAGGCAAGGTGATCGCAGGGTCGCTGACAGATGCAGTTCCAACGCATGACGCCTGGACTTTTGCGCGAAACCTGCGCTCGTCTGATCCCAATTGGCTTTTGACGGACACCGACGAAGCGGCTTGAGGTGTCGCTGGTGTTGAGCCGATCTCTCGCTTTTCTCTCGCTACTCCTGCTGCTCAGCGCCTGCGGCGCGCGAATTGTCCCCAATGGCCGTCCGCAGGGCGCAGGAACGACCATCAAACCCGTCCCGAATGTACCCATTGCGCCAAAGCCCGTGGACGCAGCAGGAAAGGGCCCCAATGCCCGCTCGGTCGGGGTAATTGCGGCCGACTTGCCCTTGCTCGAGAAAGAAGGAGCTGCGCGCGCCCTTCAGGCGTTTCGCATCTCCTGTCCGTCACTTGTCAAACGCAAGGACCAGTCTGGCCTGACGCGGCCGGAGGACTGGCGGCCAGCCTGTGCCGCAGCCTCCAGTTGGCGCATGGACGACGCAGCCGGATTTTTCGCAACCAATTTCGAGGCTGTGCAGGTCGGCGAGGGCAAGGCCTTTGCCACAGGCTACTACGAACCGGAAATCGTCGGTTCCCGGACAAAGGCGCCGGGCTATGACGTGCCGATCTACAGTCGCCCGAACGACCTGATTGAAGTGGACCTTGGGCTGTTTTCAGATGAACTCAAGGGAAAGAAGATCCGCGGCCGCGTGAGGGGGCAAAGCTTCATTCCCTACGCCGATCGAACGGAAATCGAGGAAGGCGCACTCGCAGGGCGAGGGCTTGAGATTGCGTGGGCTGCGGACGTCGCGGAATTTTTCTTCCTCCAGGTTCAGGGGTCGGGCCGACTGAAGCTGCCAGATGGCAGCGTCATGCGCATTGGCTATGACGGGCAGAACGGCCGCGATTATACCGGTATTGGAAAATTGATGCGCGATCGCGGTCTTCTGGGGCCAGACCAGACTTCCATGCAGGGCATCGTCAATTGGCTTCATGAACATCCGGAAGAAGGCCGCGCAATCATGCGGGAAAACAAGAGCTGGGTCTTCTTCAAGGAGCTCACGGGGCCTGGGCCAATCGGTGCATTGGGATTGCCGGTTACAGCCAGCGCCACTGTGGCTGCGGATCCAAGTTTCATTCCGCTTGGTGCGCCCGTCTTCCTTTCGCTGGATCGCATGGAGGCGACAGGCCTGTGGATCGCACAGGATACAGGAGGGGCAATCAAGGGGGCCAATCGTTTCGATACGTTCTGGGGCGCAGGTGCGCGGGCCAGAGCCATTGCCGGAGGCATGGCGGCGCGTGGGACTGCGTTCCTCATGCTGCCGATTGGAACGCTCTCCCGGATCGCGCGGGAGCAAGTTGATGTCACGCCGCCTAACCCCTGAAGAGCGTGCTGTTTGGCGCAGAGTTACCGAAACTGTGCGCCACACCCGGCCGGCCTCAACTGCATCAGAGGCTCTGCCGGGACTGCTCGATCAAGCGGCAAGCCCTGCTTTCGCCCGGATTTCGGCACCTGCGCTCAAGGAAAGTCCGCGAAGGCCGAACACAGGCCGACAAATTCACAACACCCTGGATGGAAGTTGGGACAAGCGCCTTTCAAAAGGGGCGATCGAACCGGATCGGGTGATTGACCTGCACGGCGAAACGTTGGCGACGGCACACGCAAAGTTGAACCGGGCCCTGTCCGACGCGCTTCGCAATGGGGCGCGGATCGTGCTGCTCGTTACGGGCAAGCCTGCTGTTGACAATCCGCGCTTGCCGCCGACGTCACGGGGGGTCATCCGCGCTTCGGTGAAGGACTGGCTTGCGGCATCCCCGCATTCATCTCAAATCGCGGCCGTGCGCAACGCGCATCCAAGGCATGGCGGGCAAGGAGCCCTTTATGTCATTCTGAAGCGTGCGCGATGATCGCCGCATAGATTCTGGTCAAATCCAGAATGTCCGGCAGCGCAACTGCTTCGTCCAGTTTGTGCATTGTTGCGTTGCAAAGGCCGAATTCCACAACCGGACATATCTGCGACAGGAACCGCGCATCCGAAGTGCCTCCTGTCGTTGAAAGTTCGGGCCTTATCCCTGTCACGCCTACCACGGCATTCGACACAAGAGTGCTGAGTTCTCCAGGCGGTGTGAGAAATGCTTCCCCTGAAATCCTGGCGATGACTTCTCCATCCGGACTTTCCGACCGCACGATCCCGGAAATGCGCTCCACAAGTTCCTGTCCCGTATGCAGGCTGTTGAATCTTATGCTCAATCTCGCGCGTGCCATCGCCGGTATGACGTTGGTTGCCGGGTTCCCGACTTCAATATCGGTGACCTCAACATTGGAGGGCTGAAACCAGTCTGTCCCCTCATCAAGGAGCAAGGAATCAATGCGGCTCAAGATGCGCACGAGTTTCGGAATTGGGTTGTCGGCCATGTGTGGATAGGCGACATGGCCCTGAACACCAGGGATGTTGAGCCAGATGTTGACGGAGCCCCGCCGCCCGATCTTCATCATGTCGCCAAGCCGGTGCACGCAGGTTGGTTCTCCAACGATGCACAGGTCAGGGATCAGGCTTCGGCCTTTGATACGATCAATCAAGGCAACCGTCCCATGGATGGCGGGGCCTTCCTCATCTCCCGTGATGATCAGGCTGATCCGGCCCGAATGCGCAGAGGGGACAGCCGCCACAAAGGCAGCGATGCTGGACTTCATGTCCACCGCCCCGCGTCCGAACAGCAGATCCCCTCTGATCTCTGGCGTGAACGGGTCACTCGTCCAGCCCGGTCCGGGTGGGACAACATCGAGATGCCCGGCAAACGCAAGGTGCCTTCCGCCGCCAGTGCCCGGCCGCGTGGCAAACATGTTTTCCACCGGGCCATCCGGTGGGTGACCACAGACAAATCGTTCGACTTCGAAACCCAGGGGACGCAGCGCATTTTCAAGCACGTCAAACACGGCACCTGTGGCTGGTGTCACGCTCGGCGCCGCGATCAGCGCCTGTGCCAGTCGGATTGCGTCAGTCATTCGCTCCGCCTAGCTTGTGTCCACGCAATTGCAAAGGGAAGGCGTATGCCCAAACTCAATCTCGATGAAATCGAGCAGACGAACAAGACTGGATATCCGTCCGACTATGCGGATCAGGTGAAAGAGCGCTGGTATCGCAGGCTGGCGCCCGCGTCAGGGCTTGAAGATTTTGGTGTCAGCCATGTGACGCTCAAGCCGGGAGCATGGTCGGCGCAGCGGCACTGGCACGAAGGGGAAGACGAATTTGTCGTGATGCTGGCAGGCGAAGCGATGCTGGTCGACGATACGGGCGAAACACGCATGCAGGCTGGGGATTGTGCCGCATTTCCGAAAAATGACGGCAATGGCCATTGCCTGATCAATCGCAGCGAGGCCGATTGTGTCTATATTGCGGTCGGCAAGCCATCGGCGACGGATTGCCATTATCCCGATATCGACATGCACTTTGATGGCGCCAAGGGCACTCAATGTCGCAAAGATGGCACGCCCTGGTAAACAGCTCAGCTCGCCAGGGCCTGCCAGGTTGCCATCGCGAGGCTGAATCCCCTGATGTCGCCGCTGGTCGTGCCCTCCATCCGGTTCATGGCATAGGCAATGCAGGTGCGCGCATCCATGTCGATGATCACAAGTGAGCCACCATAGCCGCCCCAGTACATGCAGCTCGAATTCGGAAGCGGGACCAATCCGCCGTGAAGACCAAACCCCAACCCGTAGCGAACGGGAATGCCGAGGATCAGGTCCTGTCCTTCAATCTGGAGTTCCAGCGCCTTTCGGCATCCTGCTTCCGAAAGAAACTGCTTCCCGCCAGCAGTGCCGCCATTGGCCAATATGGTCTGCACTGTTGCGACCGAGCGTGCATTGCCAGTGCCGCCGGCAGCCGGAATCTCGGCACCCCGCCAGGCCCGGGTACGCGTCGCCAGCACATCGATACCGGGATTGTTGGCCATGTTCGCCGCAAGCGACCCTTCTGCCACAGAAGAAATGCTTGAGCCCGCAGCCGGTGGCACCAGATCGGCAACACGGGCGTCCTCTGATGCCGGAAGGCCAATGTGAAAATCAGCGCCCAGTGGCTCTGCCAGTTCATTGCGAAAGAATTGCCCCAGCGTCTGCCCGGTGATGCGGCGGACAACTTCACCGACCAGATATCCCTGTGTCACTGCATGATATCCGGCGGCGGTCCCGGGTGCCCAGAATGGCTCCTGGGCGGCGAGGAGACTGGTAACCTTTTCCCAGTCGTAGAGATCGTCCTTCGCAATGGGCTGACGCCATCCGGAAAGGCCAGCTGAATGGCTCATCAGATGGCC
>WBZL01003634.1_pt1 | contig 13964 bp, 8 predicted proteins | sample 5204291 | NCBI WGS metagenome assembly WBZL01 (sample SAMN12344345, study PRJNA552823) | activated sludge metagenome | biome: Activated sludge suspended growth; feature: Nitrification reactor; material: Wastewater; isolation source: activated sludge from nitrification reactor of wastewater treatment...
AAAATTGCTCGCTTTGGCTACGTGAATTTCAACTCCTCACACGACAGAAGAGCGCTGTCGTGTTCGTCAAACAGGAAATTCACGCCCGCCTGCGAAAAGTGCTGGAGTTCAGTATTCTTCGGGCAGGCCCGCCTGCGAAAAGTGTTGTAGTTCAGTATTCTTCGGGCAGGCCCGCCTGCGAAAAGTGTTGTAGTTCAGTATTCTTCGGGCAGGCCCGCCTGCGAAAAGTGCTGGAGTTCAGTATTCTTCGGGCAGGTTTACGCCAAAGCTCACAATTTCTTAACGGCATTAGGATGAGGCCTGTCCGCCGTTTGTTCTATGATCAAAATTTAAATTGGCCAGGCGGGCGGGTTGTTCCTTCGACGTTCGCAAAAGGGTTTACTCTTGAACTGTTTTGGCAATAATTTCGTAATTTCAAAAATGTTTTGGAAAGCAGTGGTTATGATGAGAAATTTATGTGAATGCCGGGTGTGCGCATAAGTTTGCTGCCATCTGCTCTAAGTTGAGGAAGAGTGTTCAACAGTTTCGGGATCTTGCCGGTGAATTCAATACACGAATTCAGCAGAAGAGAATAATCTGCAGCTCACAGCGACTTATCAGCCGGGGATCAATGAATCGTTATTCCAACTCGATATTGGCTTTCTTCATTTCATCATCAATTGCAACTATCAATTCACTCTTCACTTCATCTTCCCATTCAATATTGGTCCAATACAAAAGCCGGTATTCTGCAGACCCGCTGCCGAATTCATGCAACAATACTTTTGGAGGTTGGCTCTTGTCAATTCGTTCATTGTCTGCCATTATTTTCTCAAGAATTTCTGCAATGTCGTTGAGGTGAGTTCCGTATTTAACTTTGAGATGCAGCTCTGAACGCTTTAGGGAATTTCTCAATGTCCAGTTGATCACATATTTGCTGAGAAGGTCTCCGTTTGGTATGATAATATCAGCGCCATCAGACGTTGAAAGTTTCGAACTTCTGATCCCGATCTCTTTTATTCTGCCTGACTCGTTACTCACTTCAATAAAATCGCCTATCTTAAACGGTTTTTCAAAAGCCAGCAATATTCCGCTGACAAGATTATTTACAATTGTCTGCAGACCGAGACCGATGCCAACTCCAAGTGATCCAATTATGATTGTCAGCTTATCCATTGGAAATCCCGTGGCTGCAAATGCCAGAATAGTTCCTAAACTGATAACAGCAATGCGAATGAGCAGCAACCAGTTACTTAGTCCGCCTGATCTTGAATCAGTCTTCCCGCTTCCTCCACTGTAACCGTCAGATCTGTCTGCATAGAATGAAACTACTTTTGAAATCAAAGTGGAAAGAAAAACTATGAAAACAAACAGAAGCAATTTCTCAAAAGAGAAAGTGAAGTCACCTATTGCAGTTTCCTCTTCCATAAAATTCATCAGGTCTGATGTCATCCGGTCATAGAAGTAAAAATTGCGGGCTACGAGAATTATCCAGCTGATAAACAAAATATACTTCAGATATACGGGAATTCGTTCTTTCAATCTTTGTACCTTCTCCCGGAAATTTTGATTGCCTTCAGAGCTGTATGCATCAGCAGATGCTTCAATCAACTGAGTTGAAAGAATTGATGCCCAATAAAGAAGGTAAGCTGTTAACAATGCAAAAAAACAAAGCGTCAGATAGATCTTCGAAAGATTGTATCTGCCGAAAAAATTTGAAATTGCAGATCCGGCCAGCAGGAAAATGGAAATCGAAAGCAGAATCAGTTTGATTGTCCTGTTTCTTTTATCCAGAACATTATTCCTGATCACTATGATACCTGCAATGATACCTGAAACAGACAAGAGAAACATTAACCATCTTTCAGGTTGCGACTCTTTCAGCATAAGATCAACAACCAGGGTTGTTAGGAATGCTGCCATGAAATACAACCAGTGAGCCCGCTGGATTCCGGAAAAGCTTCGCCATAAAATTATTGTAAGCAATATGGTGGAAAGCGTCCATAATAATCCTGAAAAGACAACCGGCGGTTGAGAGAAAATCAGCTGAAGAATTGTCAAACACAAAAACGCAGAAGTAAAAACGGGAAACCTGAACACAATATCTGTCACATAGGAAGTTTCCGACCGATCATTTGGTTTGTATCTTTTTCTGACTTTGAAAATAAAAACAGTAAGGAATATGAATGCGATAAGAAGAAAAGAAACTTTCCATAAGTTGTTTAAAACATAATAGTTGAAGACAAGACTCGCCCTTGTCACAGAGAATCTAACCTTCTCGCTGAATGACTCCTTGCTTTCTCTTTGCACATACAGGTCATTCAACTCTCTTGAATAAAAATTCCGCGCGAGAGATCTCTTGGATTCTTCTATCTGTTCAATGGTTGAACTGATCTTTCCGTTCAGGTTATCTATAGTAACTTCTGACTCCCTCAGAGTTCTGATTATCGCAGTAAGACTTGAATCAACAGGCGCGAGTCTTACTACAACCTCAAGTAATTTAGTCCAGTAAGTCATGAACAAAGTTGAATCCTGTGAAAACTTCAATAACAAAGTGTCATTCTGAAGAGAATCAATCTTGTTTCTGAAAGGTGTCAGCTGTTCAAGGTAACCTGCCGCTCTGTCCTTGTTGCCATTCAGGCGGGTGATAAGTTCCTTCATCAGCAGCTCAGAAGCATTCAGATTTCTCATAGTTTGAAGTCCGCCCGTATCAGAGAAGATTCCTTCTGAAGTGATTCTGAACTGTTCCTCGATCTTATTGGTCTCCAGGTTTATTTGTGCTGTGTCAATTCCCCTTTTCAGGACTTCTCCCGCTTTTGTGACTTCCCTTTCGAGCGCGTCCAGAAGAGCTAACTGCAGCGAGTGAATGCGTTTTTCGTTATTCTCGACAATGGCTTGCTGAATTACCCTTTCACCGTTTTCTCTCATCAGTTCAACTGCCGTGGAAAACTTCATAGTATCTTTAATTTCTGCTAATTTTCTTTCTACCGAGTCTTTCGGGTCTTTCTGAGCGTCGGCACTTCCTAAGAAAAGAAAAAAGACAGTGATGAGAAAAATAATATGTGAAAGACTCTTTGACTTCATCAATTATGGCTTATGAATTTATTGAGTTTGTGAAAATGGTCAATGCTTACAGACAGACATTCTCTTTGGTTTACCTGACACTTCCGAATCAGGCAGTTGTTGATATCCTAACAATTGTCACAAAAACTTTGTCTAAATATTTACAATATCATTAATATACAAATGAAAAATCAAGGTACGTAGTTCAATAAGTTTTAGGGGAGAATCAGCGTAATGAAAAGTATTAAGCCACTATAGAGAATACGATTAATCTGATATGATAATTGTGTTCGGTGGGATGTTTGAATTGAAGGATGAATTACGAATTGTGACAATCAACCTCTAAGAGCTGATTAGCGGTTCCTGAAGTTTGTGCATCCATGTGTAAGAACGGCCTCCGTAAGCAACCGGGTGCTTCGTTCAGGTTTTCTCCAACTGAAGATTGAACACTGTTATTTGGATGATCCTTTAAACCAAATCCGTACAATAGTACTGCAATCAACATAGCAGGAAATGAGCAGGTGAATAGTTCCAAATGCAAAACTCTATCTCCAATTTCTCCCGAAGAGCATATCTGTCCAAAATGTTTGAAATTCTTTAGGTGAAAAGTTTGACGAAATATGCTGCAAGAAGTTATTCCGCTTTCTTTTGAACGACCCCTCGCACGCTTCGACAGGCTCAGCGTGACTATGGGCAGGCGACAGAAAGCTTAGCAAAGAAAAGTCGCCCGCCCGCCTGCGAAGAGTGTTGAAGTTCAATATTCTTCGGGCAGGCCCGCCTGCGAAAAGTGTCGAAGTTCAATATTCTTCGGGCAGGCTGCATCCTAATTGCCTAAAATTGTTCGCTTTGGCTACGTGAATTTCAACTCCTCACACGACAGAAGAGCGCTGTCGTGTTCGTCAAACAGGAAATTCACGCCCGCCTGCGAAAAGTGCTGGAGTTCAGTATTCTTCGGGCAGGTTTCCGCCAAAGCTCACAATTTCTTAACGGCATTAGGATGAGGCCTGTCCGCCTTTTGTTCTATGAGTCAAATTCTAAATTGGCCAGGCGGGCGGGTTGTTCTTACGACTTTCGCAAAAGGGTTTACTCTTGAACTGTTTTGGCAATAACTTCGTAATTTCAAAAATGTTTTGGACAGATATGCCCGAAGAGACCACTTCACCGCTGCTTTTAACTTTAAACTCCTCTTATTTCTCCCCACATTTGCCGCAGCAAATGAAAGCATTCACTAAGATCATAGCAGGACCGCTGCTCGGGGTCTTCGTATTCATATTCCTTAACTACTTTTCATCCGCAGGTGCAACCGCTGCAAAGATGGGCGGGGTTGCTGTGCTGATGGCAACATGGTGGCTGACTGAAGCCGTGCCAATGGCAGTGACAGCGCTGATGCCGGTTGTATTGTTTCCGCTGTTGGGAATACTAGACTCTAAGATCACATCATCTCAGTATATGGATCCGATAATATTCCTTTTCATCGGCGGATTCATTTTAGCGTATGGCATAGAAAAATGGATGCTTCATGAGAGAATTGCATTGAAGATCCTCATGGGTGTCGGCAGCAAGCCCTCCAACATTTTGCTTGGGGTGATGATCACTACCTTTCTCATATCAATGTGGATTTCGAATACTGCTACGGTTATGATGCTCTTTGCCAGCGTGATGGCGATAATACTGAAGATTGAAAATAATGCTTCTGCGGACAGCCACACTCACGGGATCTCAATAGCTTTGCTGCTTGGGCTTGCTTATTCCGCAAGCATAGGAGGAATGGCAACCCTTGTCGGCACTCCTACCAACATGATCTTTTACAGATCATACATAGAGCAGTATCCTCAGAATGCTGACATGAATTTTTTCAGCTGGTTCATCAAGACAATTCCAATTGCACTTGCATTACTTCTGATCACATTTCTTCTATTGAAGAATATCTTTCTTAAGAAGAACAAATCACTCGGACTCGAGAAAACATTCTTCAAGGACAGCTACAAAGAACTGGGCAAGATTGGTTACGAGGAAAAAGTTGTTGCGTTGATTTTTTTGATCACTGCCGTCTTGTGGTTCACAAGGGCAAGCGTTGAAATAGGTGGAATGAAGATAAGCGGTTGGAGCAGTTTGTTCGGAAGTCCCGAATACATTAGCGACGGGGTTGTAGCAATTGCTATGGCAACAATACTGTTCTTCATACCCTCGAAGAAAAACAAGGGCGAATCCTTGCTTGTATGGAGAGATATTTCAAAACTTCCGTTCGACATCATACTTCTTTTTGGAGGTGGCTTTGCTCTTGCAAAAGGAATGGAAGTTTCAGGATTGAGTACATGGCTTGCTTCGAATCTCGGATTTGCTTCCAGGATCAATCTTGTGCTGTTCATAATGCTGATGTGTATGCTTGTTACCGTGATCAGCGAGTTTGCATCAAATGTTGCCTGCATACAGCTTATGCTTCCGATACTCATATCGCTTCAGAAAGAAATGGGAATCAATCCGCTTGTGCTGATGATTCCCGCTACGCTTGCGGCTTCACTTGGATTCATGCTGCCGGTTGCAACCGCACCAAACACCATTGTATTCAGCAGCCGCTTGCTGAATGCAAAAGACATGATGAAAGCAGGCTTCTGGGTAGATGTTGCAGGGATAATTATAATAACGATTGTTGTGCTTGCAGAGATGATGTAAGTTAAAAGTTGAAAGTTGAAAGTTGAAAATTGAAAATTGAGAGTTGGGAGATAATTTTTCCCCGAAAGCTCATCAATCTCTTGCAGAAGCCGGCCCTTTGAGGAAAGTTAGACATTGCATTAACAGACGGAAGAGTGAATAGCTGATAGAGATACTCACCGGCAATTAGAAAGTTGTTTCGATTAGAAATGATAATTGTTGCAGAAAGCCAGAAGGGCTGACATGATTATGGCAATTCTGTAATATTATCAAATGAACCAGAAGGGATGATGTTATCCTTGCTCAAGCTATTCCTGAAAGTTCATTTATCTTTTCCAGTAGCCAGCTCTTTGCCGTTACATTGTCTTTTTCGATCCTGATCTTCAGGAGATGAAGATCGTCGGTGATCTTGTCCGATGTGACCAGGTTTACCAATTTGCGCAAATGCTTTATGAGATTCAGATGACGGTTTAGCAGTTCGTGATTTTTTGAGCTTGAGTTCTTAACAAGCTGATAATACGAGTTCAAATGTGAGACGAGCGGTTCATAAGATCTCGTTTCGAAGTATGTCTTTGCAATGAAATTCTTCATGTCGAGTTTGAACATTATCTGATTGATATTCACTCTGACGGCATGATCTATCGCAGTTGAATATTCCTTTTTCTCATATGCAATGATCGCCTTGCTGTAGTGCACAAATTCCTCTCTGAAATCCGGCTGAATATTTTCGACAAACTTGTTGGCAAACTTCTCAGCCCAACTGATCTCTCCAAGATTGACGGCTTCAAGAAGTGTTGAGCGGAACTCGCTTGTCCTCATATAGTTGGAAGAGGTTACGGGGTAGAGATCTTCTTCCATCACTTTTTTTCTTATCTCAAATCCCTCCGTGCCAAAACTCTTCTTGCCGATCACGATCTTCATCGTGCAAACCAATGACAGAAATCCCATAACGCCTTTTCTGAAGTCAATGTCCAGCGTATCTAAAATTTCATAAGCATGTTTCTTGACTTCAAAATAATACTCATCATTATCAAGATTACAAATTGATCTGTTCATCAGATACAGAAGATTCAGAAGAGGATAGGCCTTCATATCGTTTGTTCTGATCAATTCCATGAGTCCGCTGAAGTCAATACATTCCAAGAGTTTCTTTGTATAGCTCTTGTGATAGTCTTCATGCCAGAAATTCTTTTGAACCAATATAGTGGAATCAAAAGAAAGAGCTTCAACAATGAAACTGTAAACAATATACCGGATACTTTCAGAGAGCGGAATGTAGAGCTTGCTCCTTTGATTACTGCCGTGATTAAACAGAGATTCTTCTTTCTTGAACATCTTCAAAGCATGAAAATACTCTTCATTCAATTTGTTCACTCCGAGTGCATCAACTGTATTGCGAATATGTTTGGTCGCTCTTGTATCCAAACCACGTTCGGATAATGTTTTTAGTCTTAGGGATTCAATTAAACGGTACTCGTTCTTCCTGAAATTTGCGTACAGCAAGTAATCTTCTGCTATTGTACATAGCCTTGACAAAGAACTGTTCAGTACATTCTCCTTGTAATCATTTCCTGTGAAAAGTTCGTTGTATATCGTAACCTTGGTCATTTTGGGTGAGTCAAATCCGGGATGAAACCTCTTCAGGATCTTTACAAGTCTGAGAAAATTCCTTCCGTTATTGTGGTAAGGTGATGCAACGAACTTCTCAAAATCCTGCCACTCTTCTTTAGACAATGTCTTCAGAAGTTTTATTAGAGGATTATTTCTTAAACTCTTCTCCAAATGCTTGTCAAAAACCGGTTTATATAATCGACGAAATTTTCCATAAAATACATGATTTAGTTTGGATTAGATATATTCCGTGTCAATTTTCACGGAATATTTTTGTTGTGTGGCAAAAGCAACTCCGATACTTTTGTTGAAAATTCTAAAAACCCAATCAAAACCATGAAACAGAAAATGAAAGCAAGAATCATCCCCATCCTTCTGATATTGATTTTAATAATTGCAGGCGAAAGAGGTGAGGCTCAGACAAGTCTAAACATGCCTTCGGAGAGAGAGATCGGAATAAGTTCATATTCCGAGATCATGCCGGAACAAGTGTCAGCATTTGAAAAAAGACACAAGAGGTCAATGGAAGGCGGCAATGAATCGGAAGCATTTAAGATCAAAGAAGAAATGTACAAGCTCTTGCCGGAAAGATCAAAATCTGTTACGATACCTGAGGGCTCGGATTTTGTTCCTTCAAACAGAGGAGACGGAGAAGCAGAATATGACTGGGCAAAAGTAAATTCGATGGTTCATCAGGGATACCTAAAATCACATGAAGGATATTATAAGAACATAGATATGAAAGTTGGTGAAGATGGAAATCTATACCTTGCAGCAATAAGGCAGCTGTCAGGGTTTGCATCCGGGATCGTACTTTACAAATCCACAAACAGAGGATTGACATGGTCACATGTTTACGGTTTCAATTATCTTTCATCATATATCGGAAACATCTCACTTCTGGTTGAATCAAGAAACAACAGTTACAGAGACTCAACGAGGCTTGTGGTATTTTACAACACGAGTACTTCACAATTCATGGATAACGCAAGCATCAAATATTTTTCTTGCCGAGCAAACGGAACTGCGCCTTACAGCGGAACTCTGGCTTCACCTCCGGCGGGGAGTGAATTCAGCAACCTTTGCGCCGTGAGTGACGGTGCGTTCTATCAGAGTGCAACTTATTTCGGAGTCGTGTTCATGGAATCAACAAACAATCTGCAGAGCAAAGTGAGTATGAGATATTTCAGGACGATTGACTGGGGTTCGACATGGACAAACGCTACCATACAGACCAATTAAAATGACTTCTGTCCGAGTATTGATTTCAAAGAGGGTCCTACTGATTCAATATACGTAGCCGTAGAGAGACGATTTGACACAACCAATACACATGTAAGGGTAATATCAATTCCATTTTCACCTTCATCGTCTTTCTTCACTTACTTTCCTACAAGCGGCAGCACCAACAAGTACAAGAATCCCTGTATTACAATAAAGCAGAACAGTCCCGCAGATTCAATGCTGATGACATTTACAAGAAACGGCAAATCACACATGATGTATTCTGCAAACTCAGGTGCAACCTGGAACGGTGAATATGAACTCGGTTCTTATTCAGGAAACAACAATTCTTTCACATACTGTTCTTCATCTCCTTCCGGCAGCGAACCGTTCACGGCAATTTGGCTCTCAGGCGACGGCGATTCCCTGAACCTGACAAGAGGCAGTGTCATTACTCTGAGTAGCACGAATAAATACAAAGTTAACAGCTCCGGTTGTTTTTCAAAATCAGTTCCTGTTTGCGCGACTATTTCCGAACTGATTGGCAACTTTTCTGCGGCAGCATATGCCGGAGCATTCTCATCAACAACTCCGTCAGATGTATACTGCAATCAGGAAGGCATAAAAATATTTAAATCGAAGCTTGTCCTTGAGGGATTTTATGATCCGAATACTGATCAGATGAGGAGAGAAGATACTCTGACTGCGATCTTGCGTGGCCCTGTTTCGCCATACACTGCTTATGATACGGCAAAGGGTGTGATCAATCCGACTGATTTCAGTTGCTCCTTCTACTTTACCAGAGTCAAACCCGGAAGTTGCTTCATTGACATTCGTCACAGAAACAGTATTCAGACATGGACAACTGGAAATCCATTTGTGAATTTCACCAATTACGACTCCGTGTTCTTTAACTTTACACTTAGTGCTTCAAGCGCCTGGGGATACAATCAGGTGAAGGTTGATAATTCACCAAGCAGATACGGATTCTTTTCAGGAGATGTGAATCAGGACGGTACGGTCGATGCTTCGGATCTGAGTGCAATTGACAATGATGCAACCTACTTTGCTTCGGGATATGTCAGCACAGATCTTACCGGTGACGATTTTGTTGATGCAACTGATTTTGCAGTCGCGGACAATAATGCGGCTAAGTTTGTGGGCTCGGTTCATCCGTAGGATGTTGCTAATTGTTGCCCACGAATGAAGTCGTGGGCAATGTGTGTTATGCTCTGCACTATCGCCCACGATTAAAATCGTGGGCTGGGTGTGATGTGCTCTGCAATTGTTGCCCACGATTAAAATCGTGGGCTGGGTGAGTTGTGTTCTGCAATTGTTGCCCACGATTAAAATCGTGGGCTGGGTGTGATGATTTTGTTTCAATGGGTTTGGTTGTTCATTGTCGCCCATGATTGAAATCATGGGCTGGGTGAGTTGTGATTTTCGTTATCGCCCACGATTAAAATCGTGGGCTGGGTATGATGGTTTTGTTTCAAAGGGTTTGGTTCTTCATTATCGCCCACGATTAAAATCGTGGGCTGGGTGTGATGATTTTGTTTCAATGGGTTTGGTTGTTCATTATCGCCCATGATTGAAATCATGGGCTGGGTGTGATGATTTTGTTTCAATGGGTTTGGTTGTTCATTGCTGCCCACGATTAAAATCGTGGGCTGAGTGTAATGGTTCTGTGTTGTTGCAACGTAAAGGCACTTCACACCTCACACCTCACACCTCACACTTCACACCTCACACCTCACACCTCACACCTCACACTTCACACTTCACACCTCACACTTCACACTTCACACCTCACACCTCTCAACTCATCTTCTATTTTCTCAATCAGCCACCTGATTCTCCTCTCTGTCCTGTAAGGATTCAGTTTCAAAATGAGTTCATCAAGCTTTTCCGCTTTGCGCTTCTCTTTGATCTGGATCAGAGATCCCAATGCATTTATGAATCTTAAGTGACTTTCTCTGAATACATCGGTAAGTGATTTATTGCCCATGAGAAAATGACGATATGAATCTATTCCCGAAAGCACTGACTCTGTATAGTTCAATTCGTAGTATGACATCAGTGTGAGGTTGCGAATGTCGATTTTGAGGTAGAACAACTCCGAACTTACATCAGCAAGTCCTTCCAGTACCTTTTCAAAATTTCCTCTTTCAAATTCAATCTGTGCGCGAGCTATTTTGATTATGGCATCTCTGTCAGGCTGGACGAGATCTTTGCTGAACTGCTCAATGAAATTCTCAACCCACTCAAATTTCTTCAGCGTCAATGCAGGAAGGTAAGTGTTCCTGAACTTCATCGTAGTAACCGGAGATGTTTCGGAATATTTGTAGAAACCGCTGTCTATCTCTTTGCTGAAGATCTCAAAGAGCTCATTAATGAACTTGATCTCTCCCGTATTGATCTTCCTCATGCAAAAAGTTTCAAGCGCATTGAACAGTCCGTAAACTTCTATCCTGCTAAGCTTTTCCAGACTCTCCATCAGCAGCTTTTTGAATCTGAAATAATATTCTTCGTCAAACGGATGAGTGTTGCAGATAACTCTGTAGTAATACAACTCTGCAAGGTACGAATACTCGATCTTATTCTCCTTCATGTAGTCAATCACTTTCTCCATTTGAATGTTGCTGAAGAAGACATCGGGAAGATTTGTTTCATAGATTGCGTTGAATGACTGTTTGTTCACATTCAGATTCGAGATGGTCTTGGTCAGATGAAGCAGAAAAAACAAGATCAGATACTCTCCCGATCGCAGCACTTTGTCAAACACAAGCGGTTGCTGATTTCTTTCAAGATGAAAACTGATCTTTGCTTCTTCGAGTTGATACAGGTAATAGAAATTCCTTTCCGATATCTCCGAGGTCTTCTTCAGCTCTGTTTCAAAATTCTTCAACTCGCTGAAGAATACCGGATCAGTCTTTCTCATGATCATCTGCCTGAGGAAATTCAACCTGTTCTCAAATGAATCCGCCCGGGTAATTTCTACCGTCAGAAAATCCCTGCACAATCTGTTAAGATCAGATATGAGATTCTTCATCACTTGTTCATTGTATTCCTTTTCTCCGAACAGCTTCCTGTACAAGAGCTCCTTGCTGATCTTCTTTTCAGGAAAATCGGGATATCCTTTCTTCAGCTCAGTGTAAAATTTAACAAGTGTCTTACTCTTGTTGAAGTATGGTGAGTTAAGAAATTCGCCGAGCCGTTTTAGCTCTTCGGGAGTGAATGACTTCAGAGTAAGAACTAATCTGCTTTTATTCACTTTGAACAGGGATTACCGTTATGTAAAGAAAAACTTTCATTCTGAAACAATTTTAAGAGATTTCTGCTCAAACTATGTATTGACAGAAGAAAATGCAGGTTACTTTTTTGAAATCTTTTCTTTGGGATGCCGGCGGAGAGCAAATATTTTTGTGAACAATTATTCAGAAGCTCCGGCAGAACATCTGAACTCCCGCCCGATTGCGGCATTATCAGATCATTAACCGGACAAAATTAAAAACCACACAATCAAAATGAAAAAGATTCATTTCATTCTTTCGTCCGCATTGCTGATGATCATTTTTTTGGCATGTGCAATGATCAATGGTGATGCAGTTGCCAATGACGGCGTTGGCACAAAAAGTATTTTCAACTTAAGTAGATCATCCTTTGACTCAACTGAAACAGATGCTATTCAGGAGAGATTTTTCACGGGCGCAAATGCTAATGACAACTTCGGCCAATCCGTGTCTTCTGCCGGAGATGTGAACGGAGACGGTTACGAAGACATAATTGCAGGTGCGCCTCTTAATAATGCCGGAGGTTCCGATGCGGGAAGAGCATACATTTTCTTCGGGGGACCGATAATCAACAGCGTAGCAGATGTCATACTTACCGGCGCTGCGGCAAATGACAATTTCGGATACTCTGTTTCAAAAGCAGGCGACGTCAACGGTGACGGATACGGTGATGTAATAGTAGGTGCTCATTTGAATGATGCGGGTGGCAGTAATGCCGGCAGAGCTTATATATTTTTCGGAGGAGCTATTATGAACAACACTGCAGATGTTACGCTCACCGGTCTGGCAGCAGATAACTCATTTGGCTTTTCAGTTTCAACAGCAGGAGATTTTAACGGCGACGGATTCTCGGATGTTATCGTTGGCGCGCATCTGAACAATGCCGGCGGAGCAGGTGCGGGAAGAGCTTACATATATCTTGGCGGATCAAACATGAACAATGTTGCAGATGTGACACTTACCGGCGCAGCAGCCGGAGACAATTTCGGATTTTCTGTTTCGTATGCAGGTGATGTGAATGGTGACGGATTCAGTGACGTCATCGCGGGGGCAATAATGAACGATGGAATCGCAACGAATGCGGGAAGAGCTTATATCTATTTCGGAGGAGTTGTGCTGAACAGCGTTGCCGACGTTGTTTTGAACGGAGCTTCAGCAAATGATTTCTTCGGACATTCTGTGTCAACTGCAGGAGACGTCAACGGCGACGGTTTCTCTGACATCATTGCCGGCGCCCCATTCAATGATGCCGCAGGAAATGAAGCAGGAAGAGCTTACGTTTTCCTGGGTGGAGCATCAATGGACAACACTGCAGATATCATTATTACGGGCGCTACCGCGGGAGACAATCTTGGACATTCAGTTTCAACTGCCGGTGACATAAACGGAGACGGCTATTCAGATGTCATTGCAGGTGCATTTGGAAATGATGAAGCGGGATCTTCCGCCGGCAGAGCTTATCTACACACGGGAGGGATAAGCTTAGATAATATTACCGATGCAATCTTCAGCGGAGATGCTGCTAACGACAATTTCGGGATCTCTGTTTCTGCAGCAGGCGATGTGAACGGTGACGGATTTTCTGAGATCATTATCGGCGCCGTGAATAACGATGCAGGCGGAACAGATGCAGGAAGAGCATATCTGTATATTAACTCGCTCACGGGTACTGATATTGAAGATGAGGTTTACACCGGATTAACTTTTGATTACCTTGGCTTTTCGGTTTCTGATGCGGGAGATGTAAATGGTGACGGTTACTCTGATGTGATAATAGGAGCGATCGGAAATAACTCGGACAGGGGAATTGCTTATATACACTTTGGCGGAACAGTTCCTGATAACACTCCCGACGTTACACTTACAGGAGCGGCAGCCGGAGATAATTTTGGATGGTCTGTCTCAGGCACCGGTGATGTGAATGGTGACGGTTATGATGACGTTATTGTCGGCGCTCCATTGAATGATGCCGGAGGAAACAATGCCGGAAGAGCATACCTGTATTTCGGCGGTGCTGCAATGAACAGTGTTGCGGATTTAATTTTTACAGGCGCAGCCGCAGAAGATGACTTCGGAACATCGGTTTCAGATGCGGGTGATGTAAATGCAGACGGATACCCGGATGTTATAATTGGTGCACCC
>WBZL01003636.1_pt1 | contig 13961 bp, 25 predicted proteins | sample 5204291 | NCBI WGS metagenome assembly WBZL01 (sample SAMN12344345, study PRJNA552823) | activated sludge metagenome | biome: Activated sludge suspended growth; feature: Nitrification reactor; material: Wastewater; isolation source: activated sludge from nitrification reactor of wastewater...
CCCGGCTTCGCGAGCTCAGCCGCTTTCGTTGCAAGATGAGCTTATGGCCTTGAACGGCACAGCCCCTACTGTCTCACCCCGTACCGAGAAAAAGGAGCGCAAGCCTAGAGAACCCAAGGTTACGACCCTTGCGCCGAATGCTAATAATTATCATCGTGAAATGTTCACGGCCCTTGCGACATTATGCAAAGTTGACCCGAAGCTCAAGCACGGCCAGCTTAACGCCGCTTCCAAGCGTCTACGAGAAGCTGGTTATGACCCCGCCAGTCTGGACAAGTTCGCGAACTGGTGGTACAGCCAGGACTTTCGCGGCCAGCAAGGCAAGCCGCCTAGTATCGGCCAGGTTGAGGAGTTGATCCTACAGGCTACGCAGTGGGTTCCGTGGACACCGCCAGCCGTTCCGGCTAAGAAGAACGGACCCGGCCTTGATGCGCTACGCTCGTGGCACTACCAGTATTGCTACGAGCAGTGGAACGATCATGTGGCCGCCTCCTTTGGTCTCGCTAACCCGAACATTCCTGGCGCGTTCCGGGACTGGTATGACAACGAAGCGCGCATTCCCGACGATCAGTTAGCTGACTGGCACGAACAACAGTTGTTAATCAAGAGCAAGGAGATGCACCAATGGTAGCGCCGCCCCCAACTGAACCCCTTGTTCCGGCCAGTGTAGATACGGAGTGTGCCGTCCTTGGGGCGCTGCTGATAGACCCCAGCAAGGTCAGTGACGTGGTAGCCGCCCTAAAGCCGCACCATTTCTACCTGGAAAAACACGGAAGTATCTACCAGGCCATCCTGGAGATAGACAAGGTTGGCGGCTCGATAGACTTCCTAACCGTCATCCGCAAGCTGGAAGTTGAAGGCGAGTTGGCCGCTGTTGGCGGCCCGGATTACATCATGGGCCTGTTCGACGCCGTGCCGACAGCCGCCCACGTAGATCACTACGTCGAAGCGATGCTAAGATTAGCATCCGACAGGGCGGCGATTGAGATCGCCACTCAAGCTGCGCAGCGTGCCTTTACTAGCAAGGGCGAGGCTTTGCAGTGGTTGGCCAGTGTCACCACTGAGAAGATGACTGAGTTCATCGGTGGCGACGACGGCCCCATGTGGCTAGACGACGCAACAGATCGCGTTGTCGAAGGCGCTGTTGATCTGTACAGCCGTCGCGTCAAAGGTGAAGTCGTTGACCTAACAACTCCCTGGAGTGAGCTTAACGACATCATTATCAGCCTCTTGCCGGGTGATTACGTTGTCCTTACTGCGCCGCCTAGTTTCGGTAAATCCACTGTGGTTCACCAGATCATCGACTACGCCGCCAAGTCAGGCCACGGCAGTTTATTCATCACGACCGAGACAACCGCCGACAGCGTGGCGTCGAGGCAGCTAGGCAAGACAGTGCAGATGTCGCCCAGGCTTATCCGTGCCGGTGCTATGTCGCAGCAGGGATTAAGCCGCCTGGTGTCCATGAAGGATCAGGCCAAGATCGGCCCCGTCTTGATTGACGACAAGATCACCAGCTTCGATCAGGTTGAGCGGTGCATCCTGCAAGCCAAGCGCAAGATGGATGCCGGGGGTTTTAAGCTACGGCTAGTCGTGGTTGACTTCATGCACCAGCTTACGAAGTCGGGTCACGGCGAGAACAGGCCAGAGGAGCTTGGTGCCATCAGCTACGGCCTGCGCCGCTTGGCTGGCAAGTATGGCGTAGCCTTGATCGCCGTGTCTGAGGTTGACAAGGCGAGCTATGCCACTGGCGGCAAGCCCGGCACCAAGAACGCCAGCGGGTCAGTAAAGATACACTACTCAGCCATCCTTGGTTGGACGTTGAACAAGCTGGATGACGGTTCAATCGAGTTCACGGTAGACAAGAACAAGGATGGCCCCGGTGGTAAGTTCATTCTCCCGGCAATGACCAGAAACGCGCCGTGGTTCGGGCAATGAACGATCAGGATGCAATCGAGGCTGCCGCAGAGATCGCGTTCAAGGCACTGGACAAGGCGGAGCGGTGGTACTGTGAGATACTTGAACAGCGTTACGCCGGTAGGGACGCGAGCGAGGCGGCTTACAAGAAACTAGAGAAACTAGATGCCGAAGCACTAAGGGCTACGGAACTATGGTGCAGAGTAATAGACGACGCGCTGAACGAAGCGCCGAAGTTCTGAAAGGAGTAGGAACATGACCCAACAACTGATAGTCTACTTTCAGGATCATTACCGGGTAGTCGATGGGTTCCGAGACCCGGCGACAGGATTGATCGACACCGGCTGGTTAGCCAACGAGCTTGCTGGCGTCAACCAGTTTACGCGCTGGTCTTATCGCTTGGTAGCGGTGGCGCGCTGGTGTTGGCCAGCCTGGACGGCGTTGTGTTCGAGGTGCTAGGTGGCTAACGTCAGTATCGCTGACCAGCCGCAAGGGCACTGGTGCCCGGTCTGTATGGACAGTTGGCTACCGGACATGGTGCCGGTGAAAGTCAAGTTTCACTGGCATCACGAAACGATATGCGGGCAATGCGCCAGGGAAATAGGCATGACCGCCAGGAAAGAACAACGAAAGCGCAGACGTGAAAAGGAAATCTTGCATAGCGAGAAAGGACAAGGATAATGAGACACTTTGCTCAGGATAACCCCGTGATCGAGTTTGAGTTGGGTAGCAAGACGGTTGTAAGCGACCCGTGCTACCTAAGCGTTGGCGACGGCTGCTCACTGGTGCTGGACACCAAGCCAGGCAAGTGGCTTGCTACTGTGGATGTTGTTGACGAGTACTTCTGGGGCAACCGTGTTGCCGCCTTGCGGGCCTGGACGCTTGGCGTAGTGACCGACACATACGAGCCGCACGATGTCTGCGTTGACAGCGGGCAAATGTCCATTGTGGACTATGACTACTACGAGGGCGACAATGAGGGCTTTGGCGACGAAGACACGTTCTACGGTGACGCTTGCGCCTTGACGCTGGCCGAAGGTGCTTTCGGTGGCTTACTTAAGAGCGGGCGTGGCGTGGTGAGTACCACTGGCTATGGCGATGGCGGCTATCGCGTGGTGCTGAAATATGACAGTGACCAGCAGGTGATCGGGATCATGGTTGTTTTCATCGAAGACGAAGATGACTACAACGAAGACGAGGATGACTGGGATGAGGACGAGGAGTGGTAAATCGCCCGCGAGACGCGTTTCTAGCCTTACCCACACAATCTAGCGTGCATGGGCTGTAGCGTGGCTTAGAACGCGTTGTGAGGGCTTACAAAGGCAACCTAGAAAGGACAAGGGAACATGAAAATCTTTGAAACTAACAATAAGAAGTTGGCGGTTGTAAGCCCGTATCACCCCCGGTTTGTTGAGGGTGCCAGGCTACTGAATGGCAAATGGAATGCTGGTCAGTGGGAGTTTGATCTACGTGACAACCAGCGCGTGCGCAAGTTGATGGTCGGGGTGTATGGCACGGATGGCAGTGATAATCCAGAATTAACCAATGTGACCGTGACTATCGACGCACGCACCCCCAATCCGTTCTTTGCTTACGGTCGCGAGGTTGCGGTGCGCAAGGGGCGCGATAGCCGTGTCACGCTTGGCGATGGCGTAATCGTAACTGATGGCAAGTTTCCAGCAAGTTGTGGCAGTTCAAAGCATCCAGGCTTGCTTAGCAACGGAACCGTAACGCTTGAGGTTCGTGATATTCCGGTGTGCCTAGTAACAAAGGAGAACAAGGATGACCAATAAAGGACTGGCGTGGTGTGGTAAGATCATGTCGCTCACGCCCATCGAGAACGCCGACTTGATCGAGGCGGCTGACGTAGTGTGCGGGCAGGGTGGTCGCTGGGCTGGCGTCGTTCGCAAGGGTGAATTCACCGAAGGCCAACTGGTTGAGGTCTACGTGCAGGACGCCCTCTTGCCCCGCGACAACCCGCGCTTCGCTTTCATGGAAAAGCGCGACTGGCGTATCAGGATGGTGCGCCTGCGCGGTGTGCCAAGTGAATGCCTCATCATGCCGTGGGAGCAGGACTTTCCACCCGTGATCGGTGACAACATCACGGATCGCGTTGGTGTTCTCAAGTTTGAACGCGAGGTTCCCTGGCACCTGGCGGGTGACATGGCCGGTGCTTGGCCGTCGTTCATTCCCAAGACTGACGAGCCGAACTTCCAGTCTGTGCCGCATCTTGTGGAAGCCTTGCGCGGGCACCTGTACTACGCGACAATCAAGTACGATGGCTCAAGCGGTACGGCTTTCTGGAAAGACGGCGAGTTGCATGTTTGCTCGCGCAACTGGCGGCTCAAGGATAAGCCGGGGACCGCTGCCTGGGAACTGGCAAGGAAGTATGACTTGGCCCGCATCCTGTCAACGTATAACGACCGCGCCATCCAGTTCGAGATGCTTGGACCGAAAATCCAAAAGAACCCGTTGGGCCTCAAAGAGCCAGAGATCAGGGTGTTCAACGTGTGGTCATTCCACCTGAACGACTACCTTGATCTGGACGGTACGCGCACCTTCTGTCTTCTGACCGGCCTGCCGATGGTGGACATCGTAACCGAACAGGACGAGTTCGACTTGACCAATGAGGAGTTGCGTAAGTTGGCTGAGCAAACCTATCCTAACGGCAAGCCCGCCGAGGGCATTGTGGTGCGCCCTGTCTACCGCTTACGTTTTCTTGGAGAGAGAGTGAGCTTTAAGAGTCTCAATCTCTTGTATAAAGAGAGCAAGTAATGAGCAACTATCAACACAACTGGATCGGGTACATGCCGCCAAAGGCGCTCGCGCTCACGGCAACAAGCGTCTTTCTTAGCTGGCGTCTTGCCAAGGACGCGCTTGGTGAAAATCCGCCGGATACAGCGGAACTCACTGACGCAATGCAAGTTCTTTGGGATGAGCTATGCGAGCTTCTTGGTCTTTACGGAGCCGAGAGTGCAATCTTCCATGCACCGGGCATGGATACAGACTTAGTTGACCTGTTTATGGAGATGGTAGAATGAGCACACCGAAGCAGTCGCACTCGGCGTATCGCGCCACAATTAACGGGCTATTGGGTCGTATTGAGTACCTTGTCAAGCACCACGCCGACGGCGAGCAACCGACATGGGAACACGTTGGAGAACTGGTGTATGTTAAGGACAAGTTGACGGACATCGTTGTGTTCCTGGAAGGAGTGGAATAATGGACACAGAAAAATGCGCGGAGATGGTATTGGATAGATTTTGGTCACATCGTTGCACTCGTAAGCCTGGCTATGGCAAGGGTGGGCTGTATTGCAAGCAGCACGCCAAACAATACCCAGCGGACAATCAAGAGACTGTAACAATGTACGCTGCCAGGCAAAAGTACAGTGGCTTTGATCTTGCCGTGTGTGAAGTGTTTGATGTAACGGATGCCTCGCTGGTTGTCAAGAGTGCGCGAGTGATCTTTGGTTACAGTGTTCCAACTGGACCGACGCGCTTTTCTGCTGATGACCGGCAGTGGTTCAAGACTGTTCGCGAGGCGCTTCTGTTTATTGAGCGCGCTGTTAATGGCAGGGTTCTTTCTTTGCGCGCCGAGGCTGTCCGCATGGAACAGAACCTTGAGCCAGTACAACGGATGCTTGCCCTGGAAGACCTTGAGCAGAGTGTGGCCGATGCCGTAGCCGAGAGAGCGATGAGTATCAAGAAGGAGCTTGGCTGGAATGAAACCTAACCGCATCATCATCGCTGGCGGCAGAGACTTTAATGACTATGACCGGCTTTGCGCCTTCATGGATCAGTATTGCTTGGACAGCGGCTTTGGTCCAGACAATACAGACTTCATCAGCGGCGCTGCCAGGGGTGCCGACCGACTAGGTGAGCTATGGGCTACCAGCAGAGGCTACAAGGTTGTCCTATTCCCGGCGCAGTGGGACATTCACGGCAAGGCCGCTGGTTACATTCGTAACAAGGCTATGGCTGATGAGGCGACGGCGCTTGTGGCGTGGTGGGATGGTAAGTCGCGTGGCACCGCACACATGATTAGCGCCATGAGTGGGCGCGGCCACTCAATTCACGTCGAGAGGTACTAGGATGCAAATCATCAGACAGCGTTGTGAGTGGGTAATTCCGCCGCCACCGAATACACTAGAGTTACTTGGTTCAAGGAGGCTGTACCCATTCTGTTTGACGAGTTCTAGTTTACATAACTAGCCCAAATTAGTGCTAAAATTTAAGGTTCAAATCGCCCTGTACCCCCTTGACAAAGGCTCAGGGGTATGGTATACTAGGGTACACTGTTGAGACTGGCATAGACCAGACCCATTCACACGCTGGCACAGACCAGCAAGAAAGGCATAGACATGCGACCACGAGAGATGACACGTATTGTTGACCGCATCCGCTACTCCACGGAGACGGCTACACTGTTGGCTGGAGACGACTATTGGGATGGACACAACTTTGAGCGGCGCGGCACAAATACGTTTCTTTACCGCACACCCAAGGGTGCCTATTTCACGGTCAACCTTACTCGGCGGCAAGGCGAGCAAGACACGCTAACCCCCATTGATCTCAATGAAGCGATTGAACTCTACGAGGGGCCGTGCAGCGAGCATCGCGTAGAGTACATCGAAGCATTCCCTGGCGTTGAAGTTATTGACGGTTGAAAGGACATGAATACAAATGACAACTAAACCTGTAGCACCAGCACCCACAGAAGAGCAGCCCCCCTGGGAGGCTTCCGTCGTGGAAGCTAAGACACAGAACCCCGAAGCGGCCTGGGTAGCTTGGTGGAACTTTGCTGTCCCTGTTGAGCAATACGACTTCGAGAGCGAGCAAGAGTACACCGAGTACGTTCCGCTTTCTGTGACAATTCGTGACGGCGAGCCTGTCACGAATATGCTTGAGCAAGTGTCTGAGTTTGCAAAGCTGGTCCTGCTCAACGGTTGGAAGCCGATCAGCGACAAGCAGTGGCACGTCGAGGATGTTAGCAAGCCGCCAGTCCAGCAGGCTAGCGCGCCACTGCCACAAGCCGCACCACAGCAGGCTAAGCAACCCTGGAAGCCGGGTGGCGCACCCGCCCCGGTCCAACAGCAGGCAGCGCCGGTCCAGCATCAGCAAGTCGGTGACAACACATTCATTGCTGACACCCTGTTGGTGGCTAACATGGCTAAGCTGGACGGCACGCCATATGTCGCGCATCGCCTCAAGGGCGGTCGTTACGCCAAGTTTGGTGTCAGGGTGTGGCCTGACAAGCTGGACGCCGTGCTTCCGGGCTGGTCCAGCGCCCCTCCTGGTGAGCATCAGTTTGTTGATGAGAACGGCGCACCGTTCAAGGTCAAGTGTACGTTCTCATGGGACGAAAAGCCCGGCAAGGACGGCACCCCGCAGCCCAAGAATGTCTACGCACTGGAGTTGGTGTGAGGAGTTGACATGAAGACCGCGAGTGAAATCCGTGACGAAGTAAAGGCGCTGACCGAGATCAAGCCCAAGGTGCGTCGTTACAGCACGTTCGGTGACGACAACTGGGCAGCTATCGACCGCCAGATCGAGGCTCTGGTTGACGAGTGGGTAGACGACAACGCCTATGACGCGCTGGACGAGGGCGACATCAGTCCGCACGAATTCGATGCCGCATGCGAAGCGATTGCGTGGGCTGACGACGTTTATGAGGAGTACGAGGAAGACGGTGAAATCGTTGATCGCCCGTCGCTGAGTTGGAAGTCATTGGTTCAGTAGCGGGTTTCTGGTCGTAGCATACGGTAAGGCGCTGGACTGTAGGATGTATGCTACGACCAGAAACAAGGGAAAGGTAAATATCATGTACGCATATGTAGTTTCCGTGATTATGTTACTATGCTCAGCCGTGCTGGCGATTTCAGGAGACGCCGAATACAGCATCAATGTCGGTATCTGGGCTACCGTGTTCGCAATCTGGGGCATACGAGACGAGATCAAGAAGGCGGCAAAGTAAACATGGACACAATGCTCTTGCAGTTTCTTGGCTTCATCTACAACGATGTGCTGATTGATGTTGATGTATTGGATCAGATTGACCACCATATCGAACTTCACTACGGCGAGGACGTGCCACCTGGCGGCTTCATGGACGTGTATCGCAAATGGTACAGAGAGGATGTGTGCGGTGAATAACTCGCTGATCGAAACCGCTTACCAGCTTGCAATCGACGTGGCTGAGGCGCAGTATAACGCCGACGTTCTTGAGGCTGTTGTCAAGCAGAACGCCAAGGATGAGGATATGTTCTATGCCGCATTCATGGCTAACAACGCCGGGGACCAGTACAAGCAGTGGTCGTCATCATCTACGCCGTCCGGTGTTCGCAAGGCAATCGAAGCTGACATCATAGCGCGATGCGGTTACAAGCCGTTGCACGATCTGTTGCAAGACCAGATTGACCTCGCTGCCGCACAGCAGCGTGTACGCCAGTTGCGCGCTGAACTAACCATGTACACCATGCGCTATTACGGTGAGTTCGCCGACACGTTCGGCACCATGCAAAAGGTGTTTGCGCCTGAGCAGTTGCACGCCGCGGCGCAGCAGGTCTTGCCAGTGGTGCCAGCGCCCAAATGGACGCCGCAACCGCCGAGGGCGCAATGAGTGTAACAAACATGGTCAGTGGCAGTGGCATCCTTGAGCTTGAGAAGCAGGCCGTATCGTCCTTTCAGGGTGCCACAAAAAGCATGGCAACCGCCCTTGAAGTTCTTTGGGCCATCAAAGAAGGCGACATCTGGAAAGAGCACCTGACACTCAATACTGACGGTAGCACTGAGCAAGCGTTCACGAACTTTGCCACCGGCTACTTGCCGTACTTCCTTGAGACTTACGGCCCGCAAATGGGCGTGGACTACTCGGCTGGCTGGATACTGGCAAAGTTTCGTCTGTACAAAGAGTTACAAGACGCCGGAGCAAGCGACAGCTTTGAGGACGTGCTGAAGATCAAGAACCAGTACACGATTGAGCAGTTTGTAAAGCAACTTTCGTCGCAAGGCGAAGACGGTAAGCAGGCTGCCAGTGAGTTGCTCAAGCAAGCTGTTGATGGAGCCGTTGATCTAGATAGCTTGCGACAAGAAGCCGGGCTGTATGAGATACGTTACGTGACGCCAGTCAACACCAGGCAGCTATGGATCAGGGTGCCAGATGAGGGTGATTACTTGATCGACGCAAGTCACATATCGAACCGCGCGTGGTTGAGCCTTGTCGGTAAAACCAAGGCGCTGACTGTAGAGACAGGAGAAGGGTACGAGTAATGGACTACTCATGGATGAACGACGCGCTGGCGTGGATAGGGCCGGTAGCGGCACAGGTGAATGAGTTTACCATCTACAAAAGCAAGGTTCTTGCCTTTGTGAACGGTATCGCCGTAACAGAGTACGAAGCGCCAGAACCACTGCCGCTAGATGAGCCAATTGGACTGTCTTATCAGGCGGCAAAGACAATCGACTGGTCGAGGGTTAAGTCATTCACTGTTGGCAAGACGCTTGAACTCGGCCTGTATGGTGGTAAGGTGAAGCTGCCAATCATTGAGCAGGTGTACGATCCTGCGTTGCCAGTAATCAGCGGCGAGGCGTATCCTGCTACCGACTTAGCGCGTGCCTGTGCGGCTGTGTTGCCAGTCGTAGAAAAGAAAGCCTACGGCGCATGGGCGGGCAACATCCACGTTCAGGGCGATCTGGTTTGCGGTGCGCCAACAGCGGCTAGTACTATGCGCTACGCGCGGCTGGCCTTTGAACTCGAAAGCAACGCAGAAATCCCTTTTGACGCAGCGAAGATGCTGACATCGTTGCCGCTTGACGCCGAAAGTAGTGTTTACTTTGGTGGCGAGCGAGACATCATATCGACAAGAGTCGTTGATGTCGATGGTGTCAAGAGCCAAATAACCGAAGTTGTGGGTGCGTCCTATGCTGACATGACCATTGTCAGCGGCAGCGGCAAGATGTGGTTCTTGCTGGCTCAGTCAAGCCCGATGGACCTGAGAGGCTTTATAGGCAGGCTTGGAAGCCCGAAGTTTTTTGTTAGCATCTCACCAGAGATTGCTGGTCTGTTCAAGACGATTAACTCACTGGCGAGTGTTGATAAGAAGCCGGATGTTACCGTGTCTTTCGGTGAAGACGGCGTTACGGTGCATAGCGATTACGTTGAGGCTGTGAAACTACCTGCCACATTCCAAGATAACGCAATCCCTGACTTCAGTGTTCAGGTGCAAACACGCCTGATCGAAGTGAGTAGCAGGGAGTGGCTGCAAATCGGTCTTTCGAGTTCGCTGGCACCTATACTTATGCAAGACGGTGATTGCACAATCTTTGTGCAACCAATGGGAAAGAGGAAGTAATGAAATTCAGTGAAGCACCCGTAGATGCAATCTTAGTAGTCGGCAACACTGCTGACGGGCCGGTTCTAGCCAGGAAACTAGCCGACGAAATCGACAACGGCCACGTCAGGTTTAACGCCCACTGGACCAATGAAAGAGGCGAGCTACGTGGTACGTGTATCATCATGGAGGATATGCAAGTTGAACTTTATAGCACTGACGATGCTAATCTTGTCACTGATAAGCCCGCCAAGCCCAAACGCGGAACTGGCAAGCGTGCTAGAGGGGGAAGTGCTGGTGGGCGGGTGTCCGCCGCAGGCAGCGATAGTGGCGGCGCGAGTGTGGGATAATAGGGGCGGCACCGCGGATGGCTGGTATGGCTGGCGCGAACCGAGTGACCTTGCTATTACCATATCGGCCATTTACAAGCTGTTACCCGATGGAAGCCAGGGCGCTCAGTTCTTTATTGAGCGCAAAGATAAAGCGAAGATGCCGTTTCTTGACGAGGCGATACTTATCAACGAATGGCAATGTCTAAACGGGAATGCGGTGCAGGCATGGTTGTTGTCACCCTAAACGAAGTAGAGTACGAGGTAAGCAATGCGACAGCCGCAGCGCTGTTTCGTTCGCTTCCGGGCGATGGTCGCATTCATCCGGTAACAGCAAAAGTAAACGCCGCACAGAAGGCGTGGATAATTGAACAGTGCGGATTGCGTGGAGTGACACAATCCGCCCTGATCGCAAGTTTAATCAACAAGGAGATGCAAGATGGATGTCAATAGTGTGGTTCTTGGTCTGATCCTGGCGTTTGTTCTTGGCGGCACGGCGCTACTGGTTATGGTTTACGCCCCACCGAAAAGTGAGCGATTAGCGAATGCGCTAGTTAGCGCCGCAATCAAGCTTATTGAGGCCGCTGTTAAGGCCCTGAGTGGTGCAATGGAGCAAGACACAGTAATCAGTGCGGCTACGTTTGATCCAGCACCCGAACAGCGACTTGATGATCTGGTCGCCCTGCGTAACGGGCTGGAAGATTGGAAAAAGTAGAATGGCATTACAAGCTCCCTGGCCATACTGGGGCGGGAAAGCTACCGTGGCATCTGATGTGTGGCAACGACTCGGCAAACCCGACACATATGTTGAGCCGTTTTGCGGCACCGCGGCTGTGCTTCTTGCTAACCCGTACTGGCCTGATGTAATTGAAACGGCAAACGATGCCTGGGCTTTCATCCCGAACTTCTATCGCGCAACCAAGGCCGATCCCGATGAAGTCGCTTGGTATGCCGATGAGCGTATAGATGAAGTGCAGATGCACGCAATCCACGCCGTTTTGGCAGGCGAGCGGTCGCAACTGGCAGCAAGGCTTGAGGGTGATCCTGACTACTACGACGCCAGGACTGCTGGCCAATGGGTATGGCTGATGTCTATGTGGATCGGGCAAGGCTGCTGCTCTGGCCGTGGTGCGTGGTCCGTTGATCTTGATGAAGAAGGCTACAAGGTACTTGTTAAGAAAGCAAAGGACGGTTTAAGTGTATCGCGGCAGCGTCAACAGATTACCAGCGAGCAGGGTATTTTCACCAGCAGAGCAATGCCAGAAGTAGCAAGTGAGCGCGGTGTCCGAAAAGACATTGCAAGACAAATGATGCACTTGACAAACAAAGGCCAAGGCGTAAACCGCAAGCGCTTTCAGATGCACGCACACGGCGCTGTGCGGCCAGTTGACTTGTACGACTGGTTTCAAGCCCTGAGTTATCGCTTTCGCAATGTCCGTGTCCTGTGTGGCGATTGGTCACGGGCCGTAACCCCAAGCGTTACAACGTATCACGGGATCGCAGCCGTGTTTCTTGACCCGCCTTACTCGGATGATCAGCGCGAGGGCAACTTGTATGCCCAGGACAGTTTCACTGTGGCGCATGATGTCCGTAAATGGTGCCTTGAGAATGGCGATAACCCGCAGATGCGGATCGCGCTTTGCGGGTATTCGGAACATGACGAACTAGAGCACGCTGGCTGGGAAAAGTTTGAGTGGAAAGCGAATGGCGGCTATGGCAACCAGGGCAAAAAACCCGGTTCTCGCGGTAAGGCGAACGCTGCTCGCGAGGTCATCTGGTTTTCACCATACTGCGTCAAGCCGGGTGACGGCAGCGTGCAGCTTAGTATCTTGGATGGCTTGCTATGAAGAAAAAGCGCGAACAGCTACTTCAGGACGCTGCGACTGACTGGCTATGGATGTTCGAGGATGAACTAGGTCGCGGCCTTCTTGGCCACCACGGATACAGTGGCAATGTTGTTGTCTGGAAGATCAACGACAACGGTACGTGCGACTACATGGACTTCTATGAGTTCTACCGCGAACGGTTTGTTGCTCACGTTTTGCAGCACGGCTTTGAAGCGTGGCAAAGCGATGAGTTTTTGAACTTCTTGGATACGGAAGACGGGAAGTAAGCAACCCCATGCCTAAAGGCAGGGGCTTTGTCCCTGGCGCTGCACGATAGTCTGTGCATCCGAGACGTTTGGCACGCTTACGAGTGCCCTGCGACCGATGTTGATCGCAGCGATGTGGTCCGCTAGGCCAGAGTGCCCACAGTCCACACAGAGGAAAGAATCTTGAGTCCGACGATTGGCTTTATCAACGCAACCGCATACAGGACAAGTGCGCGACGTGTTGCGCGGGTCAACCGCTACCAGCGGCACGCCCGCCAACCGACTTTTGTATTCAAGAAACTGGCGCAACTGGAAAAACGACCAGCTATGCAGTGTCGCTCTCTGAGGCTTGCGAGCCTTTACCCGTCCGCGGATGCCGGTCAATTCCTCGACGGCAATTCCCTGGCCGGTGCATTTAGCCTTTTCGACAATGCGTTTGCTGACGTTGTGATTTGTCCAGGTGGCAAAACGTTGCTCTTTGCCAGACAGTTTCTTGAGACGGCGGCGCGTGGACTTCGTGCCTTTGCGTTGCAGCTTGGTACGCAACTTGCGATGGCGAAAGCGCACGTTGTTCACGGCCCTGGAAGAGTGGACTTCGCCCGTGCTATCAACGGCGATGTTTGTCACGCCGAGGTCAACGCCCAGAAAGCTGTCAACGTCAGACGGATCGGGCGTTTCAACTTCACAAGTGGCAAACAGGTAAAACTCGCCGTTGACCAGGCACAAGTCAGACTCGCCACGTTGTCCTTGCAACAATTCCAACTGCCGTTGTCCTGCCAAGAAGGGGATTCGCAAGCGACCATCAACCGACCAAATGCTTACCTCTTGCGAGGCAAGGAACCAGCGCAGGATACGCGCATCGTAGGCAATACCGCCCTGTGGCTTAAAGGTGCGCTTGGTCTTACGGTCAAGTTTGTAGGCGTCGGCAACCTTGCTGATTGCGCGTACAACTACCTGAGCCGTAAGGCCAGTCGATTGCCGAATGGAATTGTAGGTCAACTTGTGGAGGCCAAACTGATTGAACGCCTGGTGTTGCCAAGCAACCTGGCTAATCTCATTGCACGCCGCGTTGGTAGTTTCCAGTGTGGCGAGCAGCGCGACGTATTGATCTGGCGTTGGTTGCAGTTTGACTTTCGCCGTCAATTTCATGCCCTCAGTATAGCATATCATCAAATGTTTGACAAGCTTCGGGCTTCGCCCGACTCCTGTCCCTCCCCACGGCTAAAGCCGGGGGTATCCCGGAGGTTTTAATGAAACTTCTTGTTGCGCTGGTGCTTTGCTCCTTTGTAATCTC
>WBZL01003637.1_pt1 | contig 13960 bp, 14 predicted proteins | sample 5204291 | NCBI WGS metagenome assembly WBZL01 (sample SAMN12344345, study PRJNA552823) | activated sludge metagenome | biome: Activated sludge suspended growth; feature: Nitrification reactor; material: Wastewater; isolation source: activated sludge from nitrification reactor of wastewater...
AGCAGCGAGCGTGGCAACTCGCGATCGTCGCCACGTTGGCGGTGGGCCGCGAAGGGCTCGAGACCGCACTGTTCCTGTGGGCCGCGGCGAAGGCCACCGGGTCGTCCACCCAGCCGATCGCCGGCGGCTCGCTCGGTCTGCTCGTCGCCGTCGTGCTCGGCCTGTTCGTCTACCGGGGCGCCGTGCGGCTCGACCTCGGCAGGTTCTTCCGCTGGACGGGTGGGCTCCTCGTCTTCGTCGCCGCGGGCGTCCTCTCGTACGGCGTCCACGACCTGCAGGAGGCCGGCATCCTGCCGGGGCTCGACTCGATCGCCTTCGACGTCTCCGGCGCGGTGCCGCCCTCGTCGTGGTACGGCACGCTGCTCAAGGGCACCGTCAACTTCTCGCCGCGCACCACCTGGCTCGAGCTCGCCGCCTGGCTCGCCTACGTGGTCCCGGTGCTCACCCTGTTCGTGCGTCGGGTGCGTCCGAAGGGGCCGTCGGCGTCCGACAGCTCGCCGTCGGCCCGCGGCGCCGCGACCGCGCCGCCCACCGGCGCCACCCTGTCCACCGCGCCCTCCGCGTCCTGAGTCCCGAGGTCACCATGTCCCGTCACCCGCTCCCCCGTCGCGCCTCGATCGCCGGCGTCGCCCTGCTCGCCGCCGTCGGCGTGGCCTGCACCGAGAACGCCCCCGGCGACGCCGATGGCGGCGCGATCGCCGTGACCAGCACCGCCGACGAGTGCACGGTGGCCGCCACCGAGGCGCCGAGCGGCAACCTGGTGTTCGAGGTGACGAACCAGGGCTCCGAGGTGACCGAGTTCTACCTGCTCGGCGACGACGGGCTTCGCATCGTCGGCGAGGTCGAGAACATCGGGCCGGGACTCACCCGCAACCTCGTGGTGCGCGCCACCCCGGGCTCGTACCTCACCGCTTGCAAGCCGGGCATGGTCGGTGACGGCATCCGCGCCCCGTTCACCGTCACCGACTCCGGCGAGGAGCTCGCCGTCGACGGCGACATCGCCGAGCTGCTCACCACGGCGACCGACCAGTACCGGCTGTACGTCGACGACCAGGTCGATCAACTGGTGGTGAAGACCGATGAGTTCGCCGAGCTGTACCGCACCGGCGACGACGACGGAGCCCGCGCCCTGTACGCGGATGCCCGCACGCACTGGGAACGCATCGAACCCGTGGCCGAGTCGTTCGGCGACCTCGATCCGAAGCTCGACCTCCGCGAGGCCGACCTCGCCGAGGGCGAGACGTGGACCGGCTGGCACCGCATCGAGAAGGACCTGTGGCCGCCGGCCGACGGCTACACCGCGCTGACCGAGGCCGAGCGCACCGAGATCGCCGGTCTGCTCGTCACCGACACCGCCGACCTCGCCTCGCGGATCGACGGCCTGTCGTTCGACCCGACGCAGCTCGGCAACGGCGCGAAGGAGCTGCTCGACGAGGTCGCAACCGGCAAGGTCACCGGCGAAGAGGAGATCTGGTCGCACACCGATCTGTGGGACTTCCAGGCGAACGTCGACGGTGCTCGGATCGCCTTCGAGAACCTCGAGCCGGCGCTGCGGGTGAAGGACGACGAGCTCGCCGACACGCTCGAGTCGCGATTCACGTCGCTGCAGACCTTGCTCGACCAGTACCGCGACGGCGAGGGCTTCGTGCTCTACACCGAGCTCACACCCGAGCAGGTCACCGAGCTCGCCGCGGCCGTCGACGCGCTCGCGGAGCCGCTCGCCGAGCTGACGTCGGCGGTCGTGTTGTGAGCCTGTCCCGCCGACGGTTCCTCGGCGCCGCGGGCGCCACCGTGGCCGGCGCGGCCGCGACCGTTGCGGTGCAGGGTTGCTCGTCACCCACGCGCGCCGATGTCGTCGACGATGTCGTCGAGTTCCACGGCCCACACCAGGCGGGCATCGTCACGCCCGCGCAGGACCGGCTGCACTTCGCCGCGTTCGACGTCACCACCGACTCGCGCGACGAACTGATCGCGATGCTGCGCGCGTGGACCGACGCCGCAGCGAAGATGACCCGCGGCCTCGACGTGGGCGAGATGGGCGCGATGGACGGCCCCTATCTGGCGCCTCCGGAGGACACCGGCGAGGCGTACGGGCTGCGGCCGGCGCGGCTCACGATCACGATCGGCCTGGGCCCCACCCTGTTCGAGACCGCCGACGGCGTCGACCGGTTCGGTCTCGCCGCTCGTCGGCCGGCCGCGCTGCGCCCCCTCCCCCACTTCGCCGGCGACCAACTCGACCCGCTGCGCTGCGGCGGCGACCTGTGCGTGCAGGCCTGCGCCGACGACCCGCAGGTGGCGGTGCACGCCGTGCGCAACCTGGCCCGACTCGCGTTCGGCACGGCACGGGTGCGCTGGTCGCAGTTGGGATTCGGACGCACGTCGTCCACCAGCGACAGCCAGGTCACGCCGCGCAACCTGTTCGGCTTCAAGGACGGCACGGCGAACGTGAAGGCCGAGGAGACGACGGCGCTCGACGAGTTCGTCTGGGTCGCGACCGACGACGACCCGGCTGCCGGCTGGCTGGCCGGCGGCAGCTACCTGGTGGCCCGCCGGATCAACATGCACATCGAGACCTGGGACCGCACGTCGCTCGCCGAACAGGAGGCGGTCATCGGCCGCGACAAGAAGGCGGGCGCGCCCTTGTCGGGCGGTGACGAGTTCGCCGAGGTCGACTTCGAGCGCACCGGCAGCGGCGGCGCGCCGCTGGTGCCGGTCACCTCGCACGTCGCGGTCGCGCACCCGTCGAACAACGGTGGCACGCGGATCCTGCGGCGTGGCTACAACTTCACCGACGGTTCCACCGGCCTCGGCCGGCTCGACGCCGGGCTGTTCTTCCTGGCGTACACCCGCGATCCCGACCGACACGTCGTCCCGATGCAGACGAACCTCGCGGCCAACGACGCGTTGAACGAGTACATCGAGCACACCGGTTCGGCCCTGTTCGCCGTCCCCCGGGGCGTGCGCCCCGACGACCCCGACGACTTCCTCGCCGCCGACCTCTTCACCTGACCCGGTCCGTGAGCGAGCGGGCCCCGCATGCGTCCCTTCGCCTCACGCACCCGGGCATCCGTGAGCCAGCGGTCCCCCAGCAGCACAGTCCCCCATCAGCACCTCCGGCTCACGCACCCCGAACTCCGTGAGCCACCGGGCCCGTACGGGGACCGCACGCTCACGAAGGTCAGTCGAACAGGCTGGGGCTGCTCGCCCGGTCGGCGGGCATCGGGACACCGAGGTGCGCCCAGGCGGCCGGCATGGCCACCCGACCGCGAGGCGTGCGGGCGATCATGCCCTGTTGGATGAGGAACGGTTCGTACATGTCCTCGACCGTCTCCGGCTGCTCGCCGACGCTGATCGCGACCGTGCTCAGCCCCACGGGGCCACCACCGAACTGCTGGCAGATCGCGGTCAGGATCGCACGGTCGACCTTGTCGAGACCGAGCGCGTCGACCCCGAACAGCTTCAGCCCCGCCTTCGCGGTCGCCTCGCTGATGGTGCCGTCGCCGCGCACCTCGGCGTAGTCCCTCACCCGGCGGAGCAAGCGGTTGGCGATGCGTGGCGTCCCCCTCGAGCGTCGGGCGATCTCCCACGCACCCTCCATCTGGATGTCGACGCCGAGGATGCCGGCGGCCCGCACGACGATCGCCTCGAGCTCGTCGTCGGTGTAGTAATCGAGCCGGGCGACGAGGCCGAAGCGGTCGCGCAGCGGTCCGGTGATCATGCCGGTACGCGTGGTGGCGCCGACGAGCGTGAACGGCGGCAACGTGAGCCGGATGCTCGACGCGGCGGGACCCTTGCCGACGACGATGTCGAGCTGGAAGTCCTCCATCGCCGGATACAGGATCTCCTCGACGGCGCGCGACAGCCGGTGGATCTCGTCGATGAAGAGCACGTCGCCCTCCTCGAGCTTGGTCAGGATCGCCGCCAGGTCGCCGGCACGTTCGAGCGCGGGGCCGGACGTGACGTGGAGGTGCACGCCCATCTCGGCGGCGACGATGCCGGCCATCGACGTCTTGCCGAGTCCGGGCGGACCGGCGAGCAGGATGTGGTCGGCGGGTTGACCGCGCCGCTTGGCCGCCTCGAGCACGATGGTGAGGTGCTCCTTCAGCTCCTTCTGGCCGACGAACTCGGCGAGGCGCTTCGGACGCAGGCCGACCTCGTCGACCTGGTCGGCGTCGTCGACCGGGCGCGGATCGACCGGGCGCGTGGCGAACGGGTCGAGGAACTCCTCACGCACGCTTGGCCCCCAACAGCTTGAGCGCGTCACGCAGCAGCGTGGATGCATCGCCGGTGGACGGCAGCTCGCGCAGCGCGTCACGGACCTCGTCGGGTGCGTAGCCGAGTCCGGCGAGTGCTTCTCGCACGTCACCGACCACGCTGCCACCGCCGCTGCCGCCCACCCCGGCACCGACCGGGTCGAGCATCGGCAGGCTGAGCCGGTTGCGCAGCTCGACGAGCAGCCGTTCGGCCGTCTTCTTGCCGACCCCCGGGACCAGCGTCAGTGCGCCCAGGTCGTTCGTGGCCACGATGTCGACCAACGCCGACGGCGCGTGCGTTCCCAGGATGGCCATGGCCAGCGCCGGACCGATGCCGTGTGTGGCCACGAGGATCTCGAAGGTGGACCGCTCGTCGCGCTGACGGAACCCGAACAGCGTCTGCGCGTCTTCGCGGATGTGGTGGTGGATGTAGAGGAACACCGGCGACGACGGCTCGAGCTCGGCCAGGGTGCGCGGCGTGACGGTCACGACATAGCCGACGCCCCCCACCTCGACGAGGACCGACGTGTCGCCCGAGCGCTCGAGCACCGTCCCTCGCAACGATCCGATCATCTGTGTCCTCGCTCCCTTCGAACGGTTCCCGTCGTCGCGCCGGTCGTCGCGCCGGTCATCGCACTCATCATCGCCCGGGTCAGCCGCCCCGCGGCGCCACCGCGGCCGTGAGGCGGGCCACCTGCTGGGCCAGCGGCGCCATCGCCAGATGGCACAGCGCGAGCGCCGCGGCGTCGGCGGCATCGGGCGGCTCGGGCACCGTCGCGAGCCCGAGACGGGTCTGCACCATCTTCTGCACCTGCGCCTTGTCGGCACCGCCCCAACCGGCCACGGCGTTCTTGACCTGGTTCGGCGTGTACTGCACCACCTCGCAGCCGGCCGCCGCAGCCTCGGCCAGCGCGAGCCCGCTGGCCTGGCCGACGCTCATCGCAGTGCGCACGTTGACCTGGAAGAACACCTGCTCGACCGCCACGGCGTGCGGGTGGAACTCGGCGATCAGCGACGCCAACTCACCCTTCAGCTCGGCGAGCCGCTGCGGCAACGCGGCCGACGGCGGGGTGCGCAACACCCCGAGCGCCAACGGACGGACGACCCGTGGGCCGTCGGCCTCGAGCACCGCATACCCACACCGGGTGAGCCCGGGGTCGATGCCGAGCACCCGGACCAGCGCACGCGCACCGGCTGCGGGACTCATCGGGTGACTCCGGAGGCGAACACGCGTACGACGCTAGCAGGCGACGTCGACCGGCACGAGCCATCCCGACCGGGGCGCCGGACGGTGACGTGGGGCCGTCCAGGCCGTCGTGTTCAGAGCTTCTGCAGCGCCTCGACGAGCTCGCTCACCGGCCGGAACGTGAGACCGGCGATGGCACGATGCGCGTAGCGGACGACGCCATCGCCATCGACGATGAACACGCTGCGCCGCGGGAACCCGATCGGGCCGAGCGTGCCGTACAGGCCCGCCACCTTCTTGTCGGGATCGGCGAGCAGCGGGAACCGGAACCCGTGCTTCTCGGCGAAGCGCTCGTGGCTGTCGACACCCTGCGCTGAGATGCCGAGCACCTGCGCGTCGAGCGCCTCGAACTGACCGAGTTCGTCGTTGTAGCTGTTGAGCTGCTTGGTGCACACCGGCGTGTCGTCGCCCGGGTAGAACACCAGCACGACCGGACGGCCGCGGAAGTCGCCGAGCGACACGTCGGTGCCGCCGGTGCTCGGCAGGGTGAACTCGGGCGCCTGGTCACCCACGGCGATGCTCATCCGCCGACGGCTTCCATGATCTCGTCGCTGATGTCGAAGTTGCCGTACACGTCCTGGACGTCGTCGTTGTCCTCGAGCGCGTCGACGATGCGCAGCACCTTGCGGGCGTCGTCGAGGTCGGTGACCTCGATCACCGTGGACGAGACCATGGTGGACTCGGCCGACTCGACCGTGATCCCGGCCGCCTCCAGCGCGTCGCGGACGTCGTACACATCGCTCGGCGGGCAGGTGATCCGGAAGCCGTCGCCATCGGCGGCGACGTCCTCGGCACCCGCCTCGAGCGCAGCCATCATCACGTCGTCCTCGTTGCCCGACGCCATGATCACGCCCTTGCGGCTGAACTGCCAGCCGACCGCACCCGGCTCGGCCATCGAACCGCCGAGCTTGCTGAACACGTTGCGCACGTCGGCGCTGGTGCGGTTGCGGTTGTCGGTGAGCACGTCGATCAACAGGCCCACACCACCGGGCGCGTACCCCTCATAGGTGATCGTCTCGTAGTGACCGCCGTCGCTCTGACCCGTGCCACGCTTGATCGCACGGTCGATCAGGTCGTTGTTCATCTGCGCGGCCTTGGCCTTCAGCACGAACGTGCGCAGCGTGGCGTTCGACGACGGGTCGCCGCCGCCTTCACGTGCCGCCACCTCGAGCTGACGCGCGATCTTGGCGAACACCTTGGCGCGCTTCGCGTCGGCGGCGCCCTTCTTGTGCTTGATCGTCGCCCATTTGGAATGACCGGACATCGTCGTCTCCGTCTCGTGTACGTGGATGATCAGGCAGCGGGAGCTGCGGAAGTATGGACCATGTCGAGGAACATCGCGTGGAGGCGACGGTCGTCGGTGAGCTCGGGATGGAACGAGGCGACGAGCACCCCACCCTGGCGAGCGAGCACCGGCACGCCGTCGTGTTCGGCGAGCACCTCGACGTCGGCGCCGACGCGCTCGACCTTGGGTGCGCGGATGAACACGACGTGGAACGGGGTGTCGAGACCCTGCACGACGACCTCGTGTTCGAAGCTGTCGATCTGCCGGCCGTAGCCGTTGCGGCGCACGGCGATGTCGATGACGCCGAAGCCGCGCTGGTCGGGCCGGCCGTCGAGCACCTCGCGGGCGAGCAGGATCATCCCCGCGCAGGTGCCGAACACGGGCATCCCCTCGTCGAGCCGTGACGCGAGCGGCTCGAACAGCTTCGCCGTGTCGAGCAGCCGCGACATGGTGGTGCTCTCGCCGCCGGGGAGCACCAGTGCGTCGACCTCGGCGAGGTCGGCAGGCGTGCGCACCTGTCGGGTCGCTGCGCCCAGCTGCTCGAGCGTCTGCTGATGTGCCTGGAACGCGCCCTGGAGCGCGAGCACCCCGACCGCGGGGCGCGCCCGGTCAGCGCGACCGGACGTGGTGCCGGACGACGCGGGGCGCGACGGAGCCATCACGTGCGGGTCCACCTGGGGGCCGCTCCGTCGACGCTCGGGTCATGACGCCGTACCTGCGATCACCAACCGCGCTCGGCGTAGCGCTGGTTGATCTCGTCCATGCCGATGCCGGTCATCGGCGCACCGAGGCCGCGGCTCACCTTCGCCAGGATGTGCGGATCGCGGAAGTGCGTGGTGGCCTCGACGATCGCCTTGGCGCGCGGGCCCGGATCGTCGCTCTTGAAGATGCCCGAGCCGACGAACACGGCCTCGGCACCGAGCTGCATGGCGAGCGCGGCGTCGGCCGGGGTGGCGATGCCACCGGCGCAGAACAGCGGCACGGGCAGCCAGCCGGTCTCGGCGATCTCCTGCACGAGCGGGAGCGGCGCCTGCAGGGTCTTGGCCCACTGGAACAGCTCGGCGTGATCGGCCTGGGTGATCTTGCGGATGTCGCCGGTGATGTTGCGCAGGTGGCGCACCGCTTCGACGATGTTGCCGGTGCCGGCCTCGCCCTTCGAGCGGATCATGCACGCGCCTTCGCTGATGCGACGCAGCGCCTCGCCGAGGTTGGTGGCGCCGCACACGAACGGCACGGTGAACGCGAACTTGTCGATGTGGTGCGTCTCGTCGGCGGGCGTGAGCACCTCGCTCTCGTCGATGTAGTCGACACCGAGGGCCTCGAGGATCTGCGCCTCGACGAAGTGTCCGATGCGCGCCTTGGCCATGACGGGGATGGTGACCGCGGCCTTGATGCCTTCGATCATCTCCGGGTCGCTCATGCGTGCGACACCGCCGTCGCGACGGATGTCGGCCGGCACGCGCTCGAGCGCCATGACGGCGCAGGCGCCGGAGTCCTCGGCGATCTTGGCCTGCTCTGCGGTGACGACGTCCATGATGACGCCGCCCTTCAGCATCTCGGCCAGGCCTCGCTTGACCCGGTAGGTACCCCGTGCGGCGGGCGAATCGGCGGCGTTCGAACTCATGTGCCCATGGTATCCGCCGCACCCGGGCGGACCCACTGCTCATTCGCCGCGTCGGCGCCGGTCAGGGCGGCGCCGGGTGGTGCGGTGAGCACCCGTCGGCGGCCCGCCCCGGCCGGGTGGTGCGCTGCAGCCAGTCAGTCGGTCGGTGTGGTGTGGTTGGCGCGGGCGAGCTCGACCCAGGTCCGGCCGGGGGTGAGCGCGATCACCGCGCCGCTGTCGTCGCGCAGCTCGAACGCCGAGGTGCGGTCGGCGCGGGTCCAGGTGCCACGGACGAGGACACCGGCGGTGAAGACGTACGCGGTCCCGGTGCCGATGGTCTGCGCCTCGGGGCTGCGGGCGTCGGCGGCGCTGGCGCGGTACTCGACCTCGAGCACCACCACGTTCGCTGCGCTCACCTGCCCGAAGTCGGTCTCGTGCGGCTTGCCGTCCTGGTCGCGCAGGTACGAGCTCGAGTCGGCGTCCCAGGTCCAGGTGACGTCGACGCCGTCCATCTCGAGGTCGACCCCGCCGGACTCCTCGCCGTTGAAGGCCTCGTCGGCCGCACGGTAGGTGAACTGCGCGGGCGGCGGCGGATTGAACACGGGCGTGAAGTTGGCCCAGATCTCGGTGGTGTCGGCGTAGAGCGTGTGCTCCTTGTCCTCGTTGCCGCGCTTCTCGCGGAACATGCCCTTCCGGCTGGCGATGGTCTCGGTGATGCTGATGAGGTCGCTGCCGTTGATCGCCGCGACGACCCGCGGGTTGCCGCCGCTCCACACGAACAAGGGCTCGACGAGCGACCCGAGCAGGTCGACGTCCTGGGTGCGACCGGAGCGGATCGGCCCCACCTTGGCGGGGGCGTTGGTGTGGAACACGGCGGCGAACCGGGTGAGGTTCTCGACGTTCTCCTCGAACACGATGTCGGCACCGTTGATCCCGAACTGGGGCCGGGCCTGTGGATGGTTGTCGATCTTCACGACCATCGCCGGCCGGGCAGCGACGACGTCGTCGTCGATCGGCAGGCCGGTGAGCGGCATGACCGGTCCGGCCTCGCCGACCGTGGTGGTGGGCGCGTCGGCCGCGGTGGTGGCGGGCTCGGTGGACGCCGTCGTCGTGTCGACCGCCGCCTCGGTGGTGGCCGGCGCGGTGGTGTCGGGTGCCACCGTGGTGACGGCGGCACCGTCGTCGCCACCACCGCCGCACGCGGCGAGGACGGTGGCGAGCACGATCGAGCCGGCGGCGAGCCGGTGCGAACGGCCGGCGGTGCGGGAACGACGGCGGAGCGGGGCGAGCCGACGAACGGGACGGATGTGTGATGGGGTCACAGTTCCCTCAGCAGGGCGATGCGCTCTTCGAGCGGCGGATGGGTGTCGAACAGGCGGTGGATGCCGCCGAGCTTGCCCGCGTCGCCGACGCCGGCCATCGGCTGCTCGATCCACATGTGCGCGGTGGCGGTGGACGCGGAGTGCGTGACGGTGGTGTCGTCGCGCAGCTTCTCGAGCGCCGAGATGAGCCCCGGCGGGTACCGGGTCATCTGGCAGGCGCTGACGTCGGCGAGGGTCTCGCGCTGGCGGCTGATCGTGGCCTGCATGATCTTGGCCAGGATCGGGGCGAAGATGAGCAGCGCGAACCCGACGTACGCCAGCGGGTTGTTCCCGTCCTGACGGTCGCCGTCGCGGCGCACGCGCCCGCCGTTCCACCACATGAGGCGGATCGCGGTGTCGGTCAGGATCGCGACCGCACCCACCAGGGTGACGGCCAGGGTGGACACGAGGATGTCGTAGTTCTTGATGTGCGACAGCTCGTGTGCGAGCACCCCTTCGAGTTCGACGCGGTCGAGCTTCTCGAGCAGGCCCGACGTGACCGCGATCGCCGCGTGCTGCGGGTCGCGGCCCGTCGCGAAGGCGTTGGGCGCCGGGTCGTCGACGATGTAGATGCGCGGCTTCGGGAGCCCGCTCGCGATGCAGAGGCCTTCGACCAGGTTGTGCAGCCGCTGGTACTGCTGGGGGTCGGCCGGGTGCGCCCGGCTGACGCGAAGGGCGATCGCGTCGGCCTTCCAGTAGGAGCCGAAGGCGATCGCGGCGGAGACGACGAGGGCGATGATCGTGCCGACCAGGCCGTAGCCGGTGAGTGCGCCGATCGCTGCGCCGACGAGCGCCAAGAAGGCCACGAACCCCACGACGAGCAGCGCGCTGCGGCGGCGATTCGCACGGATGAGTTCGAACATGACCCCGACAGGGTAACGGCGCCGGGCCCGAGCACGCAGGCACCGGTCTGCTGGAATGACCCGGATGGACGGTCTGGCCGGCACGAAGGCGTTCCTGGGGCTCGTCCCGACGGACGATCCGCTGCGGTGGCGGCTGCCGCTGCTCCCCCATGTCATGACCGGCGGTGGCTTCCTGTACGGCGGCGCCGGCCTGGCCGCGGCGATCGCCGCGATGGAGCTGGGCACCGGCCGACCGGTCGTGTGGGCGACCGCGCAGTACGTGGCGCACGCCCGGTCGGGGGTGCTCGAGCTCGAGGTCGTCGTCTCGGCGCACGGCCGCAACACCACCCAGGCACGCTGCATCGCGACCTGCGACGGTGACGAGATCCTGGTTGCGCTCGGCACGCTCGGCCGAAAGGACCTTCCCGTCGCCGGCACGTGGGCCACTCGCCCCCAGGTGAAGCACTGGAGCGAGACCCGCCAGCAGCTGCCCCCGGCGGTGCTCGGCACGGTGCACGAGGCGCTCGACATGCGGATCGTGCACGGGGTGTCGCGCCGGCAGCTCATCAAGGGCCGCACGCACCGCGATCCGTCCGGACGGACGGCGTACTGGGTGCGCATCCCGGGCGGGCCGAAGGTGCCCCACGCGGCCGACCTGGCGATGGTGGGCGACGTGGTGCCGAGCGGCTTCGCGAACGTCAGCGGCGAACCGATCGGCGGCAACAGCCTCGACAACACGGTCCGCACGGCGAAGCTGGTGGAGACCGAGTGGGTGTTGGCCGACGTGCAGGTGCACGCGATCCAGGACGGCTTCGGCTACGGCCGTGCCCATCTGTGGGCCGAGGACGGCACCCTGCTCGGCACCGCCAGTCAGTCGAGCGTGATCCGCACCCCGCCGGTCACCTGACCGGGGCCGACGGGGCGCGGCTCGCTCGTCGGATCAGACCGTTCGACGATCACGGCCGGGGCCATGCCACCGGCGGCGCACATCGTGACGAGGCCGTAGCGGCCGCCCGTGCGCTCGAGCTCGTCGAGCACGGTGCCGATCAGCATCGCGCCGGTGGCGGCGATCGGATGGCCGAGCGCCATCGCACCGCCGTTGACGTTCACCTTGTCGCGGTCGAGGTCGAGGTCGCGGATGAACTTCTCGGCCACCACGGCGAACGCCTCGTTGATCTCGAACAGGTCGATGTCGTCGATCGAGAGGCCGGCCTTGGCGAGCACCTTCTTCGCGGCCGGCACCGGCGCGTTGAGCATCAGCGTCGGGTCGTCACCGATGTTCGCGACGGCGACGACGCGAGCGCGCGGGGTCCAGCCGTTGGCCTTCGCGGCGTCGGAACTGGCGAGCAGGATCGCGGCGGCGCCGTCGACCACGCCCGAGCTGTTGCCGGCGTGGTGGACGTGCTCGATCTGCAGGTCGGGGTAGCGGGCCAGCACCATGCCGCGCAGCGTGGTGCCCTGGTCGTCGAGCGGCACGTCGGCCATCGCCGCGAACGACGGCGCCAGCTGGGCCAGGCCCTCGAGCGTGGTCTGCGGCCGGGGGAACTCCTCGCGGTCGAGCGCCAGGCTGCCGTCCTCCTTGAACACGGGGACGAGGCTCTTGTCGAAGCGGCCCTCGGCGATCGCCCGGGCGGCACGCTGCTGCGACTCGTAGGCCAGCGCATCGAGCGCCTCGCGCGGGATCTGCTCCATCGAGGCGATCGCGTCGGCGGCCACACCCTGGTGGGTCTGGGGGTGGCGGGCGCGCAGGCGGGCGTTGCCGGCGTCCATCAACGGTCCGCGCACACCGCTCTGCGCTGCGCCGAGCGCCGGGTGCAGCGACATCATCTCGCAACCGCCCGCGATGATCACGTCCTCGAGGCCGCTCATGATCGACGCGGCCGCCATGTTGGTGGTCGTGATGCCCGAACCGCAGAAGCGGTCGAGGGTGACGCCCGACGCCTTCACGTCGTAGCCGGCATCGAGCAGCGCCATGCGGGCGAGGTCGCCGCCCTGGGTGCCGACCTGCATCGAGGTGCCGAAGATGACGTCGTCGACGGAAGCGGTGTCGAGCTGGTTGCGGTCGCGGATCGCGGCGAGCACCGTCGCGGCCAACTGCTGCGGGTGGATGTCGGCCAGCGCGCCCTTGCCGACCTTGCCGATCCCACGCGGGGTGCGGCAGGCGTCGATGATCCAGGCTTCGGACATGTGGGGGTCTCCTCGGGGATCGCCGCGCGGGCCGGTGCCCGCGTCGTGGCGGCGATCGTAGGAGGCCCGGCCGTGTCGGGTCCGAGTCGAAGCCGGGTCAGAACCCGATCTTCGGCACCTCACGAGCGGCCTCGTCGGCCTCGAAGTACTCGCGCTTGTCGAACTTCAACATGTTGGCGAAGATCACCGTCGGGAACGCCTGCAGCTTGTTGTTGTACGTCAGCACGGTGTCGTTGTAGAACTGCCGCGCATAGGCGACCCGACCCTCGGTGGCGCTCAGCTCCTCCTGCAGGGCGAGGAAGTTCTGGTTGGCCTTGAGGTCGGGATACGCCTCCGACAACGCGAACACCTGACGCAGTGCGCTGGCCACCTGGCCATCGGCGGCCGCCTGCGCGTGCGGGTCGGCGGGCGCGGCCATGGCCGCGTTGCGCGCCCTGATGACGGCGTCGAGCGTGTCCTTCTCGTGCGCGGCGTACGCCTTCACGGTCTCGACGAGGTTGGGGATGAGGTCGATGCGACGCTTGAGCTGCACGTCGATCTGCGACCAGGCGTTCTCGACCTGGTTGCGGCTGCGGATCAGCCCGTTGTACGTGACGATCACGAAGATCACCAACAGCACGATGATCGCGAGGATCACCCAGACCATGGCGACTCCCTTTCTCGGTTCCGCCGTCCTGGCGGACCCACGGTCAGCGTCGACCGAGGGCTCGGGCCAGCATACGAGACACCCGGCGCCGCTCTCGCGCGTCGTCGAGCATGCGGCGGCGCTCGTCCCGGTCGGCGGCGATGCGCCGGTAGTGCGCCGCGTACAGCTCGGCGAGCCGCCGCATCGAGAACTGGTCGGCGCGCGGCCGGCCGGCGGCGATCAGCCGGGCGCGGAGGTCGGCGTCGTACAGCACGCGGCGCAGGGATGCGGCGAGCGCGTCGACGTCGCCCGGTTCCACGAGCACCGCGTCGACGCCGTCGGTGGCGACGTTGCGATAGCCGTCGAGGCCGCTGGCCACGATCGCGGTGCCCGCGGCCATCGCCTCGATCAGCACGACCCCGAACGACTCGCCGTGCAGCGAGGGCGCGCAGAACACGGTGGCGCCGGACAGCCGAGCCACCTTGTCGGCGTCGGTGACGCGGCCGAGCCACGTGATCCGTCGATCGTCGCGGTACTGGTCCTGCAGCCGTGGCGTGT
>WBZL01003639.1_pt1 | contig 13944 bp, 10 predicted proteins | sample 5204291 | NCBI WGS metagenome assembly WBZL01 (sample SAMN12344345, study PRJNA552823) | activated sludge metagenome | biome: Activated sludge suspended growth; feature: Nitrification reactor; material: Wastewater; isolation source: activated sludge from nitrification reactor of wastewater...
AGCCGGTCGGCGACTACCACGTCGGCGTCTGCACCAACACGCTCTGCGCGGTAATGGGTGGAGACGCGATCTTCTCCCGGCTCAAGGAGCACCTCGACGTCGGCAACGACGAGACCACCGAAGCTGCGGAGGGCGAGCGGAGCATCACCCTGGAGCACGTCGAGTGCAACGCGGCCTGCGACTACGCCCCGGTGGTGATGGTCAACTGGGAGTTCATGGACAACCAGACCCCCGAGTCCGCGGTGCAGCTCGTCGACGACCTGCGCGCCGGCAACGAGGTCCACTCCACTCGCGGTCCCAAGCTGTGCACCTGGCGGGAGGCCGAGCGAGTGCTGGCCGGCTTCAACGACGGGCTCGCCGACGAGGGTCCGGCTGCCGGCCCGGCGTCGCTGGTCGGACTCGAACTGGCCCGCGCCAACGGCTGGACGGCGCCCGCGGGCGCCGCGAAGAGGCCTGCGGCCCGTCGTACTCGCGCCAAGAAGGAGGCCGAGAAGTGACCGACACGCTGACCCCGGTCCTCACCGACAACTGGGACGCCGAGCGCTCCTGGACGCTGGACTCCTTCACCGCCCGCGGCGGCTACGACGCGCTGCGCAAGGCGCTGAAGATGAACCCCGACGACATCATCACCGCGGTCAAGGACTCCGGTCTGCGCGGCCGTGGCGGTGCCGGGTTCCCGACCGGGATGAAATGGAGCTTCATCCCGCAGGCCAACCCGAACCCGAAGTACCTGGTGGTCAACGCCGACGAGTCCGAGCCGGGCACGTGCAAGGACATCCCGTTGATGATGGCCAGCCCGCACACGCTGATCGAGGGCGTGATCATCTCCTCCTTCGCGATCCGGGCCAACCACGCGTTCGTCTACGTGCGCGGTGAGGTGCTGCACGTGATCCGCCGGCTGCAGGCCGCGGTCGCCGAGGCGTACGCCGCCGGGCACCTGGGCAAGAACATCCACGGTTCGGGCTACGACCTCGACCTGGTCATCCACGCCGGTGCCGGCGCCTACATCTGCGGTGAGGAGACCGCGCTGCTGGACTCGCTGGAGGGCCGCCGCGGACAACCTCGGCTGCGTCCGCCGTTCCCGGCGGTCGCCGGTCTGTACGCCAGCCCGACGGTGATCAACAACGTCGAATCGATCGCCTCGGTCCCCAGCATCATCGCCAACGGCGCGGAGTGGTTCTCCTCGATGGGCACCGAGCGGTCCAAGGGGTTCGGCATCTTCTCGCTGTCGGGTCACGTCAACAACCCCGGCCAGTACGAAGCCCCGCTCGGCATCACGCTGCGCCAGCTCATCGACCTGGCCGGCGGCATCCGCGACGGGCACGAGCTCAAGTTCTGGACGCCGGGAGGCTCCTCGACCCCGCTGCTGACCGCCAGCGACGAGCACCTCGACATGCCGCTGGACTTCGAGGCGGTCGCCGCCGCCGGGTCCATGCTCGGCACCCGCGCCCTCCAGCTGTTCGACGAGACCACCTGCGTCGTGCGCGCCGTGCTGCGGTGGACGGAGTTCTACAAGCACGAGTCCTGCGGCAAGTGCACCCCGTGCCGTGAGGGCACCTGGTGGCTGACCCAGACGCTGGCCCGCCTCGAGAAGGGGCAGGGCACCGACGCCGACCTCGACCTGCTGCTCGACGAGTGCGACAACATCCTCGGTCGTTCCTTCTGCGCGCTGGGCGACGGCGCCACCAGCTCCATCACCTCCTCGATCCAGTTCTTCCGCGAGGAGTTCGTCCGCCACCTCACCGAGGGCGGCTGCCCGTTCGACCCGGCCGCCTCGACCGTCTTCGCCACTGCGGGAGCCCAGGCATGACACAAGTCTCGACAAGCTCGACCGCCGGAGGGTCCGCGCCCGACCTCGTCACGCTGACCATCGACGGGGTGAGCGTCAGCGTCCCCAAGGGGACGCTGGTGATCCGGGCCGCCGAGCAGGTCGGGATCTCGATCCCGCGGTTCTGCGACCACCCCCTCCTCGAGCCGGTCGGTGCCTGCCGCCAGTGCCTGGTGGAGGTCGCCCTGCCCGGTCCCGACGGCGCGCTGCGCCAGATGCAGGGCCCGCCCGGCCGGATGAAGCCGCAGGCGTCCTGCACGCTCGTCGCCTCCGAGGGCATGGAGGTCAAGACCCAGGTCACCTCCGAGGGCGCCGACAAGGCCCAGACCGGCGTGATGGAGTTCCTCCTCATCAACCACCCGCTCGACTGCCCGGTGTGCGACAAGGGCGGTGAGTGCCCGCTCCAGAACCAGGCCATGTCCAACGGGCGCGGCGAGTCCCGGTTCCAAGAGGTCAAGCGGACCTACCCCAAGCCGATCAACATCTCGGCCCAGGTCCTGCTCGACCGCGAGCGCTGTGTGCTGTGCGCCCGCTGCACCCGGTTCTCCGAGCAGATCGCGGGCGACCCGTTCATCGCGCTGATCGAGCGGGGTGCCCTCCAGCAGGTCGGCATCTATGAGAAGGAGCCCTACGAGTCCTACTTCTCGGGCAACGCGATCCAGATCTGCCCCGTGGGCGCCCTCACCTCGGCCGACTACCGCTTCCGCTCCCGGCCCTTCGACCTGGTCTCGACCCCGGCCGTGGCCGAGCACGACTCCTGTGGCGCGGCGATCCGCGTCGACCACCGTCGCGGCAAGGTGATGCGGCGGCTGTCGGGCAACGACCCCGAGGTCAACGAGGAGTGGATCTCCGACAAGGACCGGTTCGCCTTCGCCTATGCGCGTGAGGACGACCGCATCACCTATCCCCAGATCCGCGAGGACGGCGCGCTGCGCCCCGCCTCATGGCCGGAGGCATTCGCCGTGGCGGCCCGCGGCCTGGCCGCCGCCGGGTCATCGGCGGTGCTGACCGGCGGCCGCGTGACCGCCGAGGACGCCTACGCCTACAGCAAGTTCGCGCGCGTCGCCCTCCACACCAACGACGTCGACTTCCGCGCCCGTCCGCTCTCCGCCGAGGAGACCGGGTTCCTCGGCTCGTGCGTCGTGCTCCGCCAGGGCGCCACCTATGCCGACCTCGAAGCGGCCAACACCGTCGTGCTGGCCGGTCTCGAGCCGGAGGACGAGGCGGCCACCATCTTCCTGCGGCTGCGCAAGTCCACCCGGCGTGGCCGGACCAGCGTCGTCGCCGTCGCGCCGTTCGCCAGCCGGGGGCTCCACAAGCTCGCGGGTCGCCTGGTCGCGACCTCTCCCGGTGACGAGGCCGCGGCCCTCGCGGGCCTGGCCGATGACGCCGAGGTCGCGCTCGACGCCTCGTCGGTGATCCTCGTCGGCGAGCGGCTGGCCACCAGCCCGGGTGCGCTCACCGCCGCCGCCGACCTGGCCGACAGGACCGGCGCCAAGCTCGCCTGGGTGCCGCGTCGCGCCGGTGACCGTGGTGCCGTCGAGACCGGCTGCCTGCCGACGCTCCTGGCCGGCGGTCGGCCGGTGGCCGACCCGGCCGCCCGCGTCGACGTGGCCGCTGCCTGGGGCATCGAGTCGCTGCCCGAGACCGCAGGACGCGACGCCGACGCGATCGTGGCCGCGCTGAGCGACGGGGCGCTGGGCGGGCTGGTCGTCGGTGGGGTCGACCCCGATGACACCGCCGACCCGGCGGCCTTCCGCGCCGCCCTCGACGCCGCCTCGTTCGTGGTGTCCCTCGAGCTGCGCGAGAGCGACGTGACCCGCGCCGCCGACGTGGTCTTCCCGGTGGCCCCGGTCACCGACAAGGCCGGGATGTTCGTGACCTGGGAGGGCCGGCCGCGCAGCTTCGACGCGGTCTTCAGCAACCCCGGCTCACTGCCCGACCTGCGCGTCCTCGCCGGCATCGCCGAGGAGCTCGGCTCACCGCTCGGCTTCACGACCGTCGCCGCTGCCCGGGCCGAGATGGAGAGCCTCGGCCCCTGGGACGGCGACCGCGCGGCGGCGACGGCCCCGGCCGAGGCCCGTGCGCCCAAGGGCGCCAAGGGGTCGCTGGCACTGGCCACCTGGAAGCAGCTGATCGACCTGGGGTCCCTCCAGGACGGGGCCGACGCACTGCGCGCCACGGCCCGCAGGCCGGTCGCCGTCGTCGGCCCGGACGTCTATGACTCGCTCGGTCTCGAGGACGGCGGCGAGATCACGGTCACCGGTGACCGCGGCGCCGTCACCCTGCCCGCGCGGCGGGCCGACGACCTCGCCGCGGGCGTGGTCTGGGTGCCGGCCAACTCCTTCGGCAACGGCGTGCTGGCCGACCTGGCCTCACCCGGCAGCCGCGTGACGGTGAAGGGAGCCACCAAGTGACGGCGTTCATGGTGCCCGGCGTGCTCGCGGCGGCCTCGGGGGCCGGCCTCGACGCCTTCGGCAAGGACCCGGTCTGGCTGGTCATCATCAAGGCCGTGCTGATCTTCCTGGTCCTGGTGCTGCTGACCCTGTTCAACATCTGGCTGGAGCGCCGGGTGGTGGCCCGCATGCAGCACCGCATCGGCCCCAACGTCAACGGGCCGTTCGGTCTGCTCCAGTCGCTGGCCGACGGCGTCAAGCTGGCGCTCAAGGAGGACATGATCCCCAAGGCGGCCGACAAGGTCGTCTATCTGCTCGCGCCCGTGATCGCCGTCGTGCCGTCGTTCGTGACGTTCTCGGAGATCCCGTTCGGGCCCGAGGTGTCGATGTTCGGCCACACCACGCCGCTGCAGCTCACCGACATGCCTGTCGCCGTGCTGTTCGTGATGGCGATCGCCTCGATCGGCATCTATGGCATCGTGCTGGCCGGCTGGTCGTCCGGCTCGACCTACTCGCTGCTCGGCGGGCTGCGCTCGAGCGCCCAGATGATCTCCTATGAGGTCGCCATGGGCCTCGCGTTCGTCGCGGTCTTCCTCTATGCCGGCTCGATGTCGACCTCCGAGATCGTCGCCGCGCAGAACGAGGACGGCAACTTCTGGTTCGCGCTGATCCTCGCGCCGTCGTTCATCATCTATGTCATCGCCATGGTCGGTGAGACCAACCGGGCGCCCTTCGACCTCCCCGAGGCCGAGGGCGAGCTGGTCGGTGGCTTCCACACCGAGTACGCCAGCCTCAAGTTCGCGCTGTTCTTCCTGGCCGAGTACATCAACATGGCGACCGTGTCGGCCGTCGCCACCACGCTCTTCCTGGGTGGCTGGCACGCCCCGTGGGGCATCATCAACATCTGGCCCGGAGCCGACACCGGCTACTGGCCGCTGCTGTGGTTCTTCGGCAAGGTCTTCTTCTTCGTCTTCATCTTCATCTGGCTGCGCGGCTCGCTGCCGCGGCTGCGCTACGACCAGTTCATGGCGTTCGGCTGGAAGCGGCTGATCCCGATCTCGCTGGTGTGGATCCTGGCGGTCGCCGCGATCCGCAACGCCAAGACCGAGGGCGCCTACGACCTCAAGACGATCCTGATCGGGCTCGGCGTGCTGGCCGCGGTCTTCCTCGTGATCTCCTTCATCGGTGAGCGCGAACCCGAGGCCGAGGAGCTCGTGGAGGACACCGACGACGCGTTCGCCGGTGGGTTCCCCGTGCCGCCTATGCCGGCCGGGGGCGCCGTTCAGGGAGCGGCCTCCCCGCTCACCTTCGCAACCCCTGGCCCATCCACGTCCGTCGCCTCTGAGGAGGTCTGATGCCCACGCTCAAGGAGCAGCTCTGGGACCCCATCGCGGGGTTCGGGGTGACCTTCCGGACGATGTTCCGCAAGGTCGTCACGGAGCAGTACCCCTTCGAGAAGCCGCCGACCGCACCCCGGTTCCACGGCCGTCACCAGCTCAACCGCTGGCCCGACGGCCTGGAGAAGTGCATCGGCTGCGAGCTGTGCGCCTGGGCCTGCCCGGCCGACGCGATCTATGTCGAGGGCGCGCCCAACTCCGACGACGAGGATGGCGCCGGTCGCTACTCCGTCGGTGAGCGCTACGGCCGCGTCTACCAGATCAACTACCTGCGCTGCATCCTGTGCGGGCTGTGCATCGAGGCGTGCCCGACGCGGGCGCTGACGATGACCAACGAGTACGAGCTCGCGGACACCACCCGCGAGTCGCTCATCTATGAGAAGTCCGACCTGCTCGCGCCGCTGCTGCCCGGGATGGAGCAGCCTCCTCACGCGATGCTGCTCGGCGACGACGACGGTGACTACTACCGCGGCAACTTCGCCGGCGGCGCCGGCACCACTTCACCGGGGGGAGACGCCTCGTGACCGCCTTCTGGATCCTGGCACCGCTCATGGTGCTGGCGGCCCTCGGGATGCTGTTCGTGCGCAAGGCCGTGCATGCTGCGCTCCTGTTGGCCGTCGTGATGATCAGCCTGGCCGTGCTCTATGCGGTCCTCGAGGCACCGTTCCTGTTCGCCGTCCAGATCATCGTCTACACCGGCGCGATCCTGATGCTGTTCCTGTTCGTGCTGATGCTCGTCGGCGTCGACGCCTCCGACTCGGTCGTCGAGACGATCAAGGGCCAGCGGGTCGCCGCCATCATCGGCGGCCTGGCCCTCGGGCTGCTGCTGGCGATCGGCGTCGGGCAGGCCACGCTCGGCACCGCGGTGGGGCTGGGCGGAGCCAATGCGGGCGGCAACATCCAGTCCCTGGCCAACCTGCTCTTCTCCCGCTATGTCTTCGCCTTCGAGATCACCTCGGCGCTGCTGATCACCGCTGCCATCGGCGCGATGGTGCTGGCCCACCGCGAGCGGCTCGAGCCCAAGGAGTCGCAGACGTCGCTGGCCAAGCAGCGCATGCGTGACTACGCCGACAGCGGCAAGCACCCCGGCCCGCTGCCCTCACCGGGGGTCTATGCGCGCCACAATGCGGTCGACACCCCGGCGCTGCTGCCCGACGGCACCGCCGCGGAGTCCTCGGTCTCCCGGGTGCTCGCGGCGCGTGGGACTGTCCGCTCCGCCCCGGCCATGGCCGACGCGATCGATACGGTCCAGCGCCAGCTCGGCGCTAACGTCGCCGAGGCGCCCGAGGTGTCCGGCAAGTCCGGCGCCGCCGCCTCCACCGAGGAGCAGTCGTGAACCTCACCGCCTTCCTCGTCCTCTCGGCGATCCTGTTCACCATCGGCGCCGTCGGCGTGCTGACGCGACGCAACGCGATCGTGGTGTTCATGAACGTCGAGCTGATGCTCAACGCCAGCAACCTGGCCTTCGTGACCTTCGCCAAGCAGCACGGCACGCTGGACGGCCAGATCGCGGCGTTCTTCGTGATGGTCGTCGCCGCCGCCGAGGTCGTGGTCGGCCTGGCGATCATCATGACCATCTTCCGGACCCGGCGCTCGGCCTCGGTCGACGACGCGAGCCTGCTGAAGTACTGAGGGGAACACCGTGAACTTCTCCGTGTTGGCCCACGAGGGGGCCGCCCACGTCCCGGTGGTGGCACCCACCGACGCGTCGGGCGTCTTCGCGCTCATGTGGCTCGTCGTGGCCCTGCCGCTGGCCGGCGCCGCGATCCTGCTCATCGGGGGAAAACTGACCGACAAGTGGGGCCACCTCCTCGGTGTCGCCACCGTCGTCGGCTCCTTCCTGATCAGCCTCGCCATGTTCGTCGGCCTGCTCGGTCGCGACGGCGCCGACCGGCAGGTCGGGCAGCACCTGTGGACCTGGTTCCAGGCCGGCAGGCTCGACGTGGGTCTCGACCTGCTCTACGACCCGCTGTCCGCGCTGTTCCTGCTGCTGATCACGGGCGTCGGGTCGCTGATCCACGTCTACTCGATCGGCTACATGGCCCACGACGCGCGCCGTCGCCGGTTCTTCGGCTACCTCAACCTGTTCGTCGCCGCGATGCTGATCCTGGTCCTCTCGGCCAACTTCGTCGGGGTCTTCCTCGGCTGGGAGGGTGTCGGTCTGGCGTCCTATCTGCTGATCGGTTTCTGGCAGCACAAGCCGTCCGCGGCCGCCGCGGCGATCAAGGCGTTCGTCATGAACCGGGTCGGTGACATCGGGATGTCGCTGGCGATCGCGCTGATGTTCGCGACGTTCGGGACCACGGCGTTCGCGGGGATCTCCGCCGTCGCGGGCGAGGCCTCCGAGGGCCGCCTCAACGCCATCGGCCTGCTGCTCCTGCTGGCCGCCGCCGGCAAGTCGGCCCAGGTGCCGCTGCAGGCCTGGCTGCTCGACGCCATCGAGGGCCCGACCCCGGTGTCGGCACTGATCCACGCGGCGACGATGGTCACGGCCGGCGTCTATCTCGTGACGCGGTCCAACTTCATCTTCGAGAACGCGCCGGTGGCACAGACCGCCGTCGTGATCGTCGCGGCCGTCACGCTCCTGTGGGGTGCTGCGATCGGAACGGCCAAGGACGACATCAAGAAGGTGCTGGCGGGCTCGACGATGAGCCAGATCGGCTACATGATGCTCGGCGCCGGCCTCGGCGTCGCGGGCTACGCCTTCGCGATCTTCCACCTGCTGACCCACGGCTTCTTCAAGGCCAACATGTTCCTCGGGGCCGGCTCGGTCATGCACGCGATGGACGACGACGTCGACATGCGCCACTACGGCGCGCTCCGCAAGATGCTGCCCGTGACGTTCCTGACCTTCGCGATGGGCTACCTCGCCATCATCGGGATCCCGCCGTTCGCGGGCTTCTGGTCCAAGGACAAGATCATCGAGAGCGCGCTCGCCGACAACTGGATCGTCGGCCTGGCCGCACTGCTCGGTGCCGGGGTGACCGGCTTCTACATGACGCGCCTGATGCTCATGACGTTCTTCACCAAGGAGCGCTGGGTCGAGGGCGTCCACCCCCACGAGTCGCCCAAGGTGATGACCGTCCCGCTGATGGTGCTCGCGGCCCTCTCGGTCCTCGGTGGGCTGCTCTATGTCAACGGCTGGATCGTCGACTTCCTGGCCCCGGTCGTGGGCGAGGCGCCCGAGCACGAGCCACCGATCGCGCCGCTGCTCATCTCGCTGCTCGCGCTCGTGGTGGTGCTCATCGGCGTCGCGATCGCCTGGCTGTTCTTCGGCAAGCGTGAGGTGCCCGCCGTGGCGCCCGAGCAGGTCTCCCCGCTCGTCACCCTCGCGCGCAACGACCTCTATGGCGACACCATCAACGAGACGCTGGTGGTCGGCCCCGGCCGGGCCCTCGCCAGCGGTCTGGCCACCCTCGACAAGGTCGGCGTCGACGGCGCCGTCGAGGGCGGATCCTGGGCCGTCGCCGGCCTGGGCGGCGTCCTGCGCCGCTGGCAGAACGGCTATGTCCGCTCCTATGCCCTGTCCCTCGTCGGCGGCGTGCTCATCGTCGTCGTGGCCCTGCTGGCGGTGAACCTCACATGAACGACGTCCCCTGGCTGACCCTGCTGATCGCCGTGCCGCTCCTCGGCGCGGTGGTCACGGGAGTCGTCCGCACCTCCGCCAAGCAGCTGGGGCTGGGCTTCGCCGGACTGACGCTGCTGCTCGGCGTCATCGCCGCCACCCAGTTCAGCACCGGCGGTGGCATGCAGCTCGAGGAGCAGGTCACGTGGATCGAGCCGCTCGGTGTCCACTGGGCACTGGGCGTCGACGGCCTCGGCCTGCTGATGGTCCTGCTGACCGTCGTCCTGATCCCGATCGTGCTCGTCGCCTCGTGGCCCGACGCCGAGGCCGAGGACAACGTCGCCTCCTTCGTCGCCTGGACGCTGGCCCTCGAGGCGATGTCGCTGGCGGTGTTCACCGCGACCGACGTGTTCTTGTTCTATGTCGTCTTCGAGGCGACGCTGATCCCGGCCTACTTCCTGATCGGCGGCTTCGGCCGGCCCGGTCGCAGCCGCGCCGCGGTGAAGTTCCTCGTCTATCAGCTCGCCGGCGGTCTCATCATGCTGGCCTCGGTGATCGGCCTCTACGTCGTCTCCGCCCAGCAGGGCTCACCCAGCTATCTGCTCAGCGACCTGGCCTCGCTCGACATCAGCCAGACGGCGGGTCGCTGGCTCTTCCTCGGCTTCTTCATCGCGTTCGCGATCAAGGCCCCGATGTTCCCGGTCCACACCTGGCTGCCCGACACGACCGAGAAGGCCACGACCGGCACCAGCGTGCTGCTGGTGTGCATCCTCGACAAGATCGGCACCTTCGGGATGCTGCGCTTCAACCTCGGGCTGTTCCCCGAGGCATCGCAGTGGGCGACGCCCGTCGTCGTGGTGCTCGCGCTGATCTCGATCGTCTATGGCGCGTTCGTGGCCATCGGCCAGAACGACGTGCTCCGGCTCATCGGTCTGACCTCGCTCTCGCACTTCGGGTTCATCGTGCTCGGCATCTTCGTGTTCAGCACGCAGGGCGGCTCGGGCGCGGTCCTCTACATGGTCAACCACGGCATCGGGACCGCAGCGCTGTTCCTGCTGGCGGGCTTCCTGATCCGCCGCAGCGGCACCCAGCTGATCAGCGAGATGAAGGGGATCGAGAAGGTCACGCCGGTGCTGGCCGGCCTGTTCCTGGTCGCCGGTCTCGCTGCCGCCGGGCTGCCGGGGCTGGCGCCGTTCGTCTCCGAGCTGATGGTGCTGATCGCCGCGTTCGGCCACGCCTGGTGGGCCGGTGCCATCGCGACCACCGCGATCGTCCTGGCCGCGGTCTACATGCTGTGGCTCTATCAGCGCACCATGACCGGTCCGACGCCCGCGATCGCCGAGGCTATGCCCGAGATCAACCGGCGTGAGCTCGCGACCGTGGTGCCGCTGCTGGTCGGGCTGGTGTTCTTCGGGTTCTTCCCGATGCCCCTGCTCAACGTGATCAACCCCTACGTCGAGACGACGCTCAGCCATGTCGGGGTGACCGACGCGCCGGCTGTCGTCCCGGCGACCGAGGCCGGAGGCCAGGAGTGAACGACTTCGTCAAGCCGTCCATCGAGTACGCCCAGATCGCGCCGCTGCTGGTCATCTTCGGCGTGGCCGCCGTCGGGGTGGTCCTCGAGGCGTTCCTGCCCCGTCCCTATCGGCTGCTCGCCCAGATGACCCTCACCATCGGTGGCCTGGTGCTGGCGATCGCCACGACCGTCAAGGTCGCGCTCGGCCTCGACGAGCTGGGTGGGGGAGTCGCGCGCGGGGGGATGGCCGTGATGGACGCCCTCGCCATCGACGGCCCGACCGTGTTCTTGTGGCTGGTGATCCTCGTCCTCGGGCTGATCGGCTCGCTGCTGTTCGCCGAGCGTCAGCTCGAGGGCGGTGTGACGGCGTTCGCCGGCCAGGCCAGTGCCCTCCCCGGCACCGAGGCCGAGCGGCTCGCCTCCGCCAAGGGGCTCGAGCACACCGAGGTCTTCCCGCTGCTGCTCTTCGCGGTGGGCGGCATGATGCTCTTCCCGGCGTCCAACGACCTGATCATGATGTTCGTCGCGCTCGAGGTGCTCTCGCTACCGCTCTATCTGATGAGCGGGCTGGCCCGGCGCCGTCGGCTCCTCAGCCAGGAGGCGGCGCTCAAGTACTTCCTGCTCGGCGCCTTCGCCAGCGCCTTCTTCCTCTATGGCATGGCGCTGATCTATGGCTTCTCGGGCTCCCTCGAGCTGGCCGGCATCTCCGAGGCCGTGGTGTCGGGGGATGGCGGCTCCGCGCTGCTGACCATCGGTCTCGGCCTGCTCTCGGTCGGGCTGCTGTTCAAGGTCGGCGCTGCGCCGTTCCAGGCCTGGACCCCGGACGTCTATCAGGGCGCGCCCACCCCGCTGACCGCCTTCATGTCCGCGGCCACCAAGGTCGCCGCCTTCGGCGCGATGGCGCGGCTGCTCTATGTCGGCTTCGGCGCCGACCGCTGGAGCTGGCAGCCGATGCTCTGGATCATCGCCATCCTCAGCATGCTCGTCGGCGCGGTGCTCGCGATCGTGCAGACGGACGTCAAGCGCATGCTCGCCTACTCGTCGGTGGCCCACACCGGCTTCATCCTCACCGGCATCCTCGGGGTGCAGAGCGCCTCCGAGCTGGCCGAGGGCCAGGTCACCTCGCTCCAGGCGGTGCTGTTCTATCTCACGGCCTATGGCTTCACCACGCTGGGCGCCTTCGCGGTCGTCGGCCTGGTCCGTGACGCGAGTGGCGAGGCCAACGCGCTGTCGCGATGGGCGGGCCTCGGCAAGGAGTCGCCGATTGTGGCTGGCGTCTTCGCGCTGTTCCTGCTGGCGATGGCGGGCATCCCGCTGACGTCCGGGTTCGTGGGCAAGTGGACGGTGTTCGCTGCAGCGCTGTCGGCCGGCGCCTGGCCGGTCGTCATCGTGGCCATCCTGGCCAGCGTCATCGCGGCGTTCTTCTATGTCCGCGTGATCTTCCTGATGTACTTCAGCGCGCCGGTGGGCGACGGCCCCGCCGTGACGACCCCGTCGGTGCTGACCACGACGACGATCACGGTGGCGGCGGCCATGACGCTGCTGCTCGGTGTCGTGCCCGGTCCGCTGCTCGACCTGGCCGCGAGGGCAGGAGAGTTCATCCGGTGACCACCACCCCGGGCCTGGCGTTGCCGGTCCTCGACGAGGCGCTGGCTCGGCGGCTGACCGAGCGGATGGCCGTCGTCGAGGCCGAGCTGGCCACGCACGTCCGGAGCCGCACCCGCTTCGTGACCGAGGCGGCGTCCCACCTGATGGCGGCCGGCGGCAAGCGCTTCCGCCCGCTGCTGGTCCTCCTCGCGGCCGAGGCCGGCGACCATCCCGCTTCCGACGCCGTGGTCACCGCCGCCTGCGTCGTCGAGCTGACCCATCTGGCCTCGCTCTACCACGACGACGTCATGGACGAGGCCGAGCTGCGCCGCGGCGCCGACTCGGCCAACGCCCGGTGGGACAACCACGTCGCGATCCTGACCGGTGACTTCCTGTTCTCGAAGTCCTCCGAGCTGACCGCCGAGCTGGGCGCCGACGCCGTGCGCATCCAGGCTCAGACGTTCTCGCGCCTGGTCGAGGGCCAGATCCAGGAGACCATGCGGCCGGGCCCCGGTGAGGACCCTCTGGAGCACTATCTCGACGTCGTCGCCGGCAAGACCGGCTCGCTGATCGCCACCTCTGCCCGCTATGGCGCGATCTTCGGCGGCGCCAGCGCCGAGATCCAGCAGGCGCTGACCGAGTACGGCGAGATCGTGGGCTCCGCCTTCCAGCTCTCCGACGACATCCTCGACATCGCCTCCGAGTCCGGCGAGTCCGGCAAGACCCCCGGCACCGACCTGCGTGAGGGCGTCCCGACGCTGCCGGTGCTGATGGCCAGGTCGTCGACCGACCCCGCCGACGCCCGCCTGCTCGAGCTGCTGGACGCCGACCTCACCGACGACGCGCTGCACGCCGAGGCCCTCGACCTGCTGCGCAAGCACCCGGCCATGGCGCAGGCTCGCGACTATGTCGTCGGCCAGGCGACCGAGGCCAAGGAACGACTCACGGCGCTCCCTCAGGGACCGGTCCGGGAGGCTCTCGAGGCGTTCGCCGACCTGGTGGCGACCCGCACCAGCTGACCCGCCCGCACCGACACCCGGGGGACGCATGCGCCGACTGACCACCGAGCAGGTCGCGGTCGTCGTCTTCTTCGGGCTGCTGTTCATCATCGGGACCCGCCAGCCCACCGACACCGACACCTGGTGGCACCTGCGGGCCGGGCAGTACATCCTCGACCACGGCATCATCCGGTCCGACCCGTTCTCCTTCACCAAGGCCGGGGCGCCCTGGATCGACCACAGCTGGGGCGGGCAGCTGCTGCTCTATGGCATCTGGCGGCTCGCCGGCTCCTATGGGCTGGCCCTCTATACCTCCGTGCTGGCCCTGGCCGGCATGTGGTTCGTGCACCGGTCCTCGTCCGGCAACGGCTATGCCCGCGGGTTGGCGCTCCTGCTCGGCGGGCTGGCGGCCGCGATCTTCTGGACGCCGCGGCCGCAGATGCTGTCGTTCCTGCTCACCGCGGTGCTGCTCTTCCTGCTGCACTTGCACAAGCGGGGTGGCGCCGGTGGGGTCCAGACCCGCGTGGTGTGGTGGATCCCGCTGCTGATGGCGGTGTGGGGCAACCTCCACGCCGGCTACGCCATCGGGTTCATCCTGCTGGTCGGCTCGATCGGCGGTGAGATCCTGGGCCACGTCTTCGACCCCGAGGGCGAGGC
>WBZL01003640.1_pt1:0-7500 | contig 13941 bp, 1 predicted proteins | sample 5204291 | NCBI WGS metagenome assembly WBZL01 (sample SAMN12344345, study PRJNA552823) | activated sludge metagenome | biome: Activated sludge suspended growth; feature: Nitrification reactor; material: Wastewater; isolation source: activated sludge from nitrification reactor of wastewater...
AACCCCAACCCCAACCCCAAACCCAAAACTTATAATCTAATATTTTAGCTCAATTAATTCAATTTAAAAATTGTACTTCAGGAAAACAATTAATTTCATAGAGAAGGAACTAAAAAGTTAAGATTTTATGAAAAAATTATAATTCATTTAATTAATAAGATTAAATTTATAATATATTAAATTAATATATTGTTTGTAATTAAAAATAAGTTTTTAAAGATCATCAGACTCAAGAAAAAAAATGCATATTAAGCTAGAAATTAACGAAAAAGTATTTTTTATATAATGTGTTTATAATTTTTAAAGTATATCAGAATTCTCCCTAGTGTTAATCAAAAAAGTTAAGATTATATTAAGATAAAGCAAAAGAATATTTTTTCATATTTCAAGGTAATTTACTTTTTAAGATAAATATGAAAATTGTTCATAAAAAGAAAAAATCTTCCATGGCTCTTAATTTTGATATTTACCGAACTATCAAACAAAATGTTGAAATTAATTCTTTAGTCATAGAATTTAAGTAATTTTAAAAAGTGATTATAGGAGAAAATCTTGTCTCTATTTAAATAAAAAAATTGTTTTTTAAACGAGCATTTAATTTAATATTTTTATTTAAAAGATAAAATTAAATTGGTGATAAAGAAGCATAGCACATCAGCTGTTATCTCAAGTATCTCTCTCAACTAAATTAACTTAACCTAGACTTGAAGTAAATTAATTTTTAAATTATAAGAGAGGCACTTTTGTCACTATTTAACATAATGCAAAGCCTTCTAAATGTGGTAAGTTGTTATTAATCTGTTTTACATATTAGATTAAACGACATCAGTGAATTAGGAGTATGGCACATCAGTGCCTCTCTCAGGAATCTCTCTTAATTAAATTCACTTAGTCTTGTCTTATCGTTAATTATCTTTTATATTTCAAGAGATATACTTTTGTCTCTTTTTATCAAAAAGAAATGCCTTCTAAACGACTTTTTTTTCTTATTAATTATTTCTTAAAAGAGATAACACTATCCGCGATTAAGGAGCAAAGTATATGAGTTCCTCTCTCAAAAATCTCTCACAACTAAAAGAATTTAATCTAAAATTGCAGTAAATTAACTTTTAAATTTGATTGAAGCACTTGTGTCTTTTTTACAAAAGAGAATGCCTCTTTAAACGATAGCATTATTTTTAAACTTTTTACGAAAAAGAAATACCCAAATCAGTGATGAAGGAGCAATGCACATCAGCTTGTTTCTCAAGAATCTCTCCCAACTAAAATCTTTTAGTCTTGACTTATCGTAAATTAACTTTTAAATTTTAGGAGAGTTTTTTGTTCTTAATTATCATAAAGAAATGCCTTCTGATTGATAGTAATTGCTTTAATCTTTTTTAAATAATAGAAGAAACCAAATCGGAGAATTAGGAGCCAAGCACATCAGCGCCTCTCTTAAGAATCTCTCTCATCTATTCTCACTTAGTCTTATCTTATTGTAAATTCACTTTAATTTTAGGAGAAGCTACCTGTATTCAAATTTATTATAAAGATGTCTTTTAAATGAGAGAATTCACTTTAATCTTTTTTACATATCAGTGCCAACGAAATCGGTTAGTAAGGAGCAAAACACATTAGCGCCTCTATCAAGAATCTCACTCAACTAGTCTCGTTAAATCTTAACTTAAAGTAAGTTATCTTTTTATTTTGGAGATTTTTGATTATATTAATCCTAATTTAAGCCTTAATAACGAAAGTATACTCTTTAATACGTTTTACATAAAAGATATAACCAATTGAGTCAATAAGGAACAAAGTACATCAGCTCCTCTCTTAAGAAACTCTCTCAATTAAACTAACTAAAACTAGGATTGAGGTATATTAACTTTGAAATTTTAAGATGTATCTTCGTCTCTATTAACCAATCGCAAATCCTTATAAATGAGAGCATTCTCTTAAATCTTTTATGCATAAAAGTTACGGAGTGCTACACATCTGCGCCTCTCTCAAGAATCTCTCTCGACTAAATTCACTTAGTCTTTTCTTTTCGTAAATTACCTAATTAAATTTTTTCTGAAGATGACGTTTCTCAATCATCGAGAATATATGACATATAAGCTATAGAATTCTCTATTTCTTTTTAACTAAAAGTGAAACATTACTAGATGAACATGAACTAAAGCAAATCAGTCTCTCCCTCAAGAATTTATCTCAACTAGTCTCATTTAAAATTGACTTAAGGTATGTGTAGTTGTGTTTTTTTTCATAAAAAATCAATGCCATTTAACAAGAGCATCTTTTTTAATCTTTTTACATTAAAGTTATAATAAAATCGGTAGAGAAGGAGCAAAGTAAATCAGCGACTCTCTAAAGAATACCTCTCATCTAAACTCACTTTATCTAGACTTTTAGTAAATTATCCTTATAATTAAAAGTGAAATACTTGTGTCTCTTTTTATCATAAATCAATCCTTTTTCTTTAATATTTTTACATATTAGTCACAATCAAATTGGAAAATTTGGAGCAAAGCTTATCAGCGCTTCTATCAAAAATCTCTATCAATTAAACTCACTTAAACTACACTTGGGGTAAACTAGCTTTTATATTTTAAGAGAGGTAATTTTGTCAAAAAGCAATGCCTTTTTAACGTGAGTATTTGCTTATTCTTTTCTAATGAAAGATATAACGGAATCGCTTAATAAGGAGCAAAGCACATCAGCGCCTCTCTCAAGAATCTTTCTTAACTTAATTTACTTGATCTTTCTCTTATGTAAATTAACTTATAAATTTTATAGAGTTACTTGTGACTCTATTAAATGCAATGCCATCTATATAAGAGTATTTGCTCTAATCTTTTTTACATTTTAGAGACAACACAATAGATGAATGTGGAGTTTAGCACATTAGCGATTCACTCAAGAATCTCACTCAATTAAACAGACTCGAACTAGACTATACGTAAATTTACTTTTAATTTATTGTATCTATTCATCAAAACATTTTTTTCTAGCAACTGTATTTATCTAAATCTTTTTTGGCACAAAAGTGAAAACCTCATCGATGAAAAAGGAGCAAATCACATCAGCGCCTCTCTCAAGAATCTCTCTCAGCTTAATTCTTTGAGACTTTCCCTAGCGTAAATTAACTTTTAAATTTAGGAAAGGGTGCTTGTTGCCTTCTAAATAAGAGCATATTTGCTTTAATTTTTTTTAAATATTAGTAACAACTAAATCAGAGATTTAGGAGCAAAATATATCAGCGCTTCTCTCAAGAACCTCTCTCAGCTCAACTTTCTTGATCTAGACTTTCAGTAAATTATCTTTAAATTTTAAGTGTGTATATATAAATAAAGAAGCAATGTGTTTTAAATTAGAGCATTCTATTTAATCTTTTAAATTAAAGTCACACTCAAATTGGATAATTTGGAGCGAGGCACATCATAGAATGTCTCTAAAACTTCGCTAATCTTGACTTTCTTTTTCTTGATTTTACGTAAATAATATTAAAATCTTAAGGGAGACTGATGAAATAATTCTCTTATATTTTTTTGTCCAAAAAAGTTTCAACGACATCGATGAAGAAGAAAATAACTTGGAAGCCTCTTTGAATTTTATCTCTAAATTTATGCGGCGCTTTAGATTCACTTTCTAAAAAATACATCGCTGATGATAATAGGGTGGTTCCAGTTAAAATTTGTGTTCTTAATTAATATATGTATTAAAATTTAGATTTTTTTCTTTTCATTTTTTTTTACAGATTATTGATATTGTTATTCATTGTATTTTCACTTATTCTTTACTTCTTTTGTATATTATATTAGTTAAATTAAAAAAGCAACCTTATTTTTAGATTCAATATTAAACAATGCCAATTTTAATATGTTTTTAATCTTATAAAAATTTTTCTCTAAACGTTCAATAGTATGAATGATTAGGAAAAAATAGTAAATTCGACTCTCTGATATATTTTTCTAAATTTAAGTCATTTCTTCCTTAATTTACGATTAAGAATATTTAAACTAGAAAAAGCTTAGCACCATCTCATACAAAAAGGCAAAAACTTAAAAATTTAATTTCACTTCCTTAAAAATTTTTACTATATAAAACTTATTTTTAAATTTGAATTTCAGACACAAAATAAAATTTTCTCCAAATAAACTCGGATATTTAAGGGTTTAAGGAAAATGTAAGAAAAGAGAAAATCGACAAAATCTTATGATTTTTCATAATTTTTCAAAATTTTTCTTAAAAATTTTTAAATAATACTAATTTGCTCTAAAAAAGAATATTAGACCTGAAAATAATTAATTACTTTAATTTCTATCAAGTTTAAATAAAAGTTAATTATCAAAATTTTATGAAAAAGACATTCCTTCTAAATAAATTAGAAATTCAAAAAAGGACGTCTATAAAGCTAGAAATGGATAATAACGTATTCTTTAATAAAATTCTATTAGAATTTTTATAGTCGATTAGAATAATTCCGATTGTTAAAGAAAAGAGCGACAAAAATATATCAAAAAAACAAAAGATAATTTATTCATATTTTAAGGTGAAATTTTCTTATAAAAAAGCAAAAATATTTTTATAAAGGAAAAAAATTTCATTGCGTTTCATTTTGATATTTATAGAACAACTAAAAGGAATTCTTAAATAAAACAATTAAAAATAGAAATTCCGTAATTTCTAAAAAATTAAGGAAAGTTAAGCGTACCTAATAATCTAAAAGCATTGCCTACTATACACTAGCATTCGCATTCTATTTTCATAATTTTTTCAAAAAAGAGCCTTCTAAAAAGACAAAGGTAAAAAAGGAATAATGCAAATCAGCGACTCTCTGAAAAATCTTACTCAACTTAATTCACTCTATCTTGACTTATAGTAAAATAAATACAAAATTAATTGGAAAAATTACTATTCATATAAAAGCATTGCCTAAAGTATTCTCATAATATTATTTTTTCATTATAGGTCAAACAATATATGTGATTTAAGAATTAAATTCTTGAGTGACTCTCTTAAGAATCTCACTCAACTATACTCACTAAATCTTAATTTAGGGTATATTAATTGAAAATTTTTAGAGATAAACTCGTGTCTATTTTTATTTATAAAAGGATCAACGAATTGGGAGATATAGGAACAAAATACGTCAGCAACTCTCTGAAGAATCTCACTAAACTTAATTCACTTAATCTTAACTTAGAGTATATTAATTTTAATTTTAGGAGGTACAATTTTTTTTACATAAAGGTTCAACAGCTTTAGTAAGATTGGAACATACCACATCAGCGACTCTCTGCAGAATCTCACTCAACTTAGCTCACTTAATCTTAACTTAAAGTAAATTAACTTTTTTTAAGGAGAAACATTCACGTTTATATTCACTAAATAATTGCATTCTTGATAAGCATCCTTTTTAAATTTGTTATTCTTAAAGGAATAATTACATTGACAATTATGGAGTAAAACACATCAGTGAATCTCTGAAGAATCTTTCTCTACTTAATTTACTTAATCTGAATTTAGGGTAAAATCATTCTAAATTTTAGAAATACATCCTTGTCTCTAATAATCTTGAAGCGTTTTCTTCTAAACGAAAGTAATACTCTTAATGAATTAATTTTTCTATGAAAGTGGCAACATTTTCTCTGATTTATCTACAATCAGTAACTCTCTGGAGAGCCTCACTCAAATAAACTCACTTAATCTTAACTTATAGTATATTAATTTTAAATTATAAGATATGCATTAGTCTCTAATCATTGCGTTGTCTTCCTAGCGAAAGTTAACACTTATAATCTCTTTCATAAAAAGTAATAACTAAATCGATGATCAAGGAGCAAAGCAGATCAGCGATTCTCTCAAGAAGCTCATTCAAATAAACTCACTCAATCTTAACTTAATGTATATTATTTTAAATTATTCAAGATTTTCAGTGTCTTTATTCACCACAAAAAAAAAGGTATCCAATTCTAATTTTATACTTAATAGGAAAAACCGTATCTGCGAATAAGGAGCGAAACTCATATGCGATTCTATTGAGAATCTCACTCAACTTAGCTCTCTCTATCTTGACTTTAGGTAAATTAACTTATAAAATTAGGGGAGACTATGTCAACTCTATTCAACTAAAAGCATTAGTCTTGTAAATGAGAGTATTTTATTATTTCTTTTTCTTCATCAAAGGAAAAACAATATCTGTGAATAAGGAATAAATAGAATTAAGGACTCTTTAAAATTTATAGCTAAGTTTATGCGTTTCTTTGAAATTTTAATATGAAGTAAATACACTAATTTATCATATTTTTATGAATTTTCTTCTCGCAATATAGAGCCTCTTATAACTTGATTTCAATAAATTTAAATTAAATCAGTTGAATCATAGTGGCTAAGAATCTTCGTTTATTAAGAACTTATTTGAAACATTTTAATTTTTTGTTTTAGTTTTTATTGATCTTTGTTATTTAGCAAAAAAAAGTTATGAAATAGCATTCTTTTTTTTTCTTTTTATTTTTTGTTCTTCTCACTTTCTTTAATTTTTTTTTGTATTTCAATTTATAAATTTTGAAATACTTCAACTTACTTTCGGTTCATTAATTAAAAATGCCAATTTTATTATGTATTAACACTTGTATAATTTTTTTTCGAAAAATATTCAGTTGTATTAATGAGAGAGAACAAATCACAAATTCGATTCTCTAAGAAATTTATCTGAAAAAAGATCATTTCTTCCTAAGTTTCTATTTAATGATATTTAAACTAGAAAATGTTTTGCACTTTTCATTCAAAAAAGCAAAACATTTTAAATTTAATTACGTTTTCTTAAGTATTTTTACAAAAAAGCAGAACTTTAAAATTTTTTTTGATTCATTTGAAACTCTACATATCAGAAACATAATTTTTAAAAATTATACTAAAACAAATTGAAGTTTGTTCTGTATAAATTTGTAATTGTGAAAGTATAGAAATTGGCGAGGCAGCAATGAATGCTTAGTTTTGAATTAGAAATTTAACAATTTCAATTTTTTTATTCAAAGTTGACAACGACTAATTAATTTCCCTAAGAATTTCTATGGATTTTGATTGATTAATTTTCAAATTTGGTAGAAAAGATAAGATAAGGAACTTTTTGCTTTTTCATTCAAAAAGTAATAAGTGAATAAATTTATCTTGCTCATTTTTTTTATAGTAATTTTTTCTATGTAAACTTTCAAACGATACTTCTGTCTGAAATAGTCTTAGAGCAAAATTTCTGAAAATATTCGGTTTTTGCTTTTAGATTTAGTGGTTGATGTATCGCAACAAAGGTCATCTATTGATTGATAAGTAATCTCACCTCAGGCCACTCACTCTCTTTTTAAAGTACGCAAACGTTTAAATCTTTTGAGAAATAACAGGAATTTTTTAACAATTGTTATTCACAATAGTGAGTGTATAGTTTTGAATCCTTTAAAGAATTTAATCAAGTAACTCTATAGATTCTTACAATTATTATTAGTTAATAATTATATTATT
>WBZL01003642.1_pt1 | contig 13936 bp, 12 predicted proteins | sample 5204291 | NCBI WGS metagenome assembly WBZL01 (sample SAMN12344345, study PRJNA552823) | activated sludge metagenome | biome: Activated sludge suspended growth; feature: Nitrification reactor; material: Wastewater; isolation source: activated sludge from nitrification reactor of wastewater...
CACGATTTCACGGGCCAGGTGGGAATGCAGGTGGATATCCTTCAGGCGCTGAAACGGAAAAGTAAGCGTTCGGGTGCTTTCCGGGACAGCATGCTTGCTGATAAAATCGGGCATTTTGGCTTCCACAGCCGCAATATCGGCGCCTTCCCGCAGCAAGGTGTACACGTAGGCCCAGCCTGAGCGCTCTTCAGGCCCGCCGAAGGAAAAGAGCATATCGATAGGCAGGTGAGTATTGACCGGCAGGTCGCTGATCACCCCGGTTACCCGGTAAATCTGTTCTTCGGGCGTCCAGTTTCCCGTTACATTGATTTCTTTTCCGAGCACCTGCGTTCCGGAGAAGTATTTCCGGGCCAGGGACTCGGTCAGCACCACCGAGTGCGGTTCTGCCAGGGCCGTTTTGGGGTCTCCTTCGACCATCGGCAGGTCAAAAACGTCGAAAACGTCGTGATCTGTGATGTAGGCGTACCTGGGTTTGAACCGCTTTTCTCCGATCCGGATATATTTTTGCTCCTGGTTCTGAAAGCGGATCAATTTTTCGATTTCGGGGATTTCCGCCGGCAGGTCGTTGATATACGGCTCGGGTATTCTGGCGAAATGGACCTCAAAATCCTTTCCCGAGCTGATGTGGTAGGTCGGCCGGTAGATCCTGTCTGCTTTTTTATGGAAATTCTCGTAGGTCATTTCCTGATTCAGGTACAGGATGGACAGGATGATCACCGCAAACGCGACGGACAACCCGGCAATGTTCAGGGTATGATAAAAGGCGTGCTTGCGGAAGTGCCGGACAGCGCTTTTGACGGCAAAAACAGGGCGAACGGAAGAATTGGACATTGTGGATATGATTATATTTATAATGCCCAATAGTCAAATGGCGGCTCTCGGCAGTTGAAAGTCGGCTTCATTTACAGATCGGGCGAACAATCGCGGTTTTTCCGCTCCTAAATGTAGGACATTTTTGGTGAATTGCATCCTTCCATCAGCGATTCCCGGTAACGGCCCTCCAGAGATAGCGGATTTGATTACCTTTGGTTGGATCAACTCAAAACCGATTGCCCATGGCGCTCCCTTCCATGTCCATTTCCCGTTTTTCCAGCCTGATGCTGATATTCATCCTTGCAAACCTCCTGGCAGCTTGCACCGGATCCCGGTTCATTACCGGCAATCAGGTCGAAATAGATGCCGGCAAGTACGACCGGGATCATTCCATTGTACGGCTTCCTGCAATACCGGGGTTAAAACGCAACGCCCTTCTGGCCCTGCAGCATCCGGACAACGGGCATTTGACGCCCGTGCAGCGGAATGAGGAAGGGGAAGGCTTTTTTATACTGGACGAACCGCTTGGGCATGGTCAGAAGCGGACCTATCGATTGGTGAAACCCGATAAAAAAGCAGCCGGGGGCTTCAAGGTGGAGTCCCGGGACGGCGACCTGATCACTTCGGCAAATGAGAAAAATGTGCTCACTTATCATATGGACACGCAGCATCCGCCCCCCGGCAACCCGGATTTTTACCGGCGCAGCGGCTATATCGATCCGTTGTACAATCCGGCCGGACAGGCGCTGACCGACGGTTTCCCGCTGGGGCATATGCACCAGCACGCCCTGTTCTTTGCCTACACCAATACCACCTACCGGGATTCTTTTACGGATTTTTGGAACCAACACCTGCAGAAAGCGACCGTAGCCTTCGAAAAGCTGGAAAAAACCGAAAGCGGCCCCGTATTTGCCGGTTTTACCACCCGCCAGATCCACAGCAGCAACCAATTCGGGCCGGTGCTGGCGGAGGAATGGCAGGTTGCGTCCTTCCAGCCCGGGGACTATTACATCACCGACCTGCGAACCACCCAGAACATCATCGGCAAGTATCCGCTGAGGATCAATGAATACCACTACGGGGCGCTGGGTATCCGGGGCAGCGCGGAGTGGAACGAATCCGACACGTTGCGTTTTACCAATCCCATGCTGGTACTGACCAGCGAAGGGGTCCGGGACCGGGAAAAGGCCAATCATTCCCGCCCGCGCTGGACGGCCGTTTACGGCAAAATAGGCGGAAAGTGGGCCGGTCTGGCCGTGCTGGACCATCCGGACAATTTCAGACACCCCACCCCCATTCGGGTCCACCCGGACATGCCCTATTTCAGCGTATCGCCGATGGTGTTGGGCGCTTATTCCCTGGATCCGGGGCAGACCTACCGGTTCAGGTACCGGATAGTGGCCTTTGAAGGCGAGCCGGATGCGGGCCTGTTGGAAAAACTTTGGCGGGATTACGCGGAGCCGGTCCGGGCGAAATGGATGACCGGAAACAAGAATTAAAACTTTTTTTTACAAAAATTAGAAAATTAAAACATAATTTGTATCTTTGTGAAGTCAAAGATGCAAATCTTATTTCTGCTCAAAGTCGCAAAGCCCGACCGGGCCATCATCGTCGAATTTCACATACTGTTTTTACCGGTAAAATGCGGTTTATGCCGCCACTCTGGATAACCAGTTTCATCTGCACCGATCAAAAGACCGGAAGGGGGAGGTGTGTTGATTACTGAGGACTGGAGGAGGAGGCAAGGTCGGCAGGCCGGAGGGTGGGTCCCACCCTTATAGGTCCGAATTGCATTCATATTGCATTTTTTAATATATTATTCAAAATCCGACACTGAACAACCATGTGATTCTATTAAAAACCCTATTTTTCCGCCACTAAAACTTTCAACCCATGCTCCAGCGAACGATTTCTGCTTTGATGCTTATTTTTCTCAGCCTTTCAGCCTTTTCACAAGAGATCCGGTTGCTGAATCCGTCATTTGAAGGGATGCCCTATCCTGGCAAAACACCTGCTCTTTGGCGAGATTGCGGATTTGCCGGTGAAACGCCGCCTGATATCCAGCCTGAACCCACATTCGGTGTTACAAAGTCCGCTTACCAAGGCAGTACTTACCTGGGCATGGTGACCAGAGACAACGGTACCTGGGAAAAAATAGGCCAGAAATTGCCTGTACCACTGGAAATAAATCAGTGCTATGTTATAAGGATGATGCTGGCTCAGTCAGAAATTTATGCTTCCATTAGCCGGGTCACCAACCAACCGGATAACTATATTCACCCTGTCCGGTTAATGATTTGGGGTGGTCTTGATGTTTGCTCCCCTGCGGAACTGCTGGCGGCTTCTCCCCCAATTGATCATAAAGACTGGACAGAATACGCTTTCATCCTCAAGCCTAAAAAGCAGAAATATGACTATATCTTTCTGGAAGCGAGATATCTGAACACAAACGATCCGCCCTATAACGGCAATATTCTGGTCGATGCAGTGTCTGCTATCATTCCAGTTGACAATTGCGCAATTCCAAAAGAATGGGATTCCATTAAAATTGATGAACAGCTCGACACAACAGCTTATAATAACTGGCCTCAGGCAAACACACAGTTTCTGGCAATGCCGTTCGAAGAAAAAATTAACGAGCTATGCACCCAATTGGCTTTGATCAGGTTTGATGCGGCAGGTAATCCGATTGACCCCAAAAATCCAGATGAAGCCTCAAACGGAGATGTTATCCCTGAGCCTTTAAAAAAGGTAATTGCTTTTCAACAACTCCCCGGATCGTATTTATTGGTTATCCTGGTAAAAGACAATAATAAAAAGCTGATGCGGCAAAAGGTGCGAAACCTGGAACGAATCATTAAGCAAGAAACTGGGAATGCTTCATCCCATATCTTAGTCCGGAAATATTATCCGGATGATATTGCACCACAATGGCATTGCCGGCTTAGAAATGACATCTGGGCTTATCTCTTCCATTAGCGCCTACCCCGCGTCACCCCGGAAGACTGACGCCTCCGGATTGCCGACTTGCCGGTGCTCCGTCGCCGTAGCGGCTATTGCGCATGGGAGACCGGTAGGCGGACTGCCAACTGAAGACTGAAGACTGCCAACTGAAGACTGCCAACTGATGACTGAAGACTGAAACTGAAGCCCCCTACGGCGTCGACACCGAAACCGGCAATATCTTCCCATTGAAGAACCGCCCCCCTTCCCTGGCAAACCAGGAAATGAATCCGCCCATTTCCTCGCTGGTCAGCGGCGCCCGGTAGCCGGGAAAGGCTTCGGCGAGCATCTCGGTCTGCACGGAGCCCAGGGACAGGCAATTGAAGACAATTCCGTCTGCCTTGTACTCTTCGGCCAGGCATTCCGTGAGGTTGGCGATTGCGGCCTTTGAGGAGCTGTAAACGGACAGGCCGGGGAACTTGCTGCTGCCCTGGAAGCCGCCCATGCTCCCGATGTTGAGCACATGCGGAGACTTGCTTTGGCGGAGGTAAGGCAAAGAAAGCTTGATCAGCCAGGCGGGCCCCAGCACGTTCGACTCGTAGGCCATTTGCCAGTCCTCCGGTTCCATATCCTCAAACGGCTTATTCACCAGATAGCCGGCGTTGTTGATGAGCACATCCAATCCGCCGGCCTGGTCGATCAGGTCGGTAAAGGCCGATTCATCCGGCTGGGTAATATCAAAAGGCAGGGTGCGTATATTATCGTGACCGTGCATTTCCTTCGCCTTTGCGGCCAGTGCGCACAGTTTTTTGGCGTCCCGGCTGAGGGCGAGGATCGTATTGTCAGGTGAGGCTGCCAGCGAAAGAGCCGTATCGAAACCGATCCCGCGGCTGGCCCCGGTTATCATTACAATCATGCTCAGATTTGAAGGTTTCTCATGGTAATCAAAAAGCAAAGATAGCCTCCTGCGTTAAATTGCGTTAAGATCCAGGTTAAAGTTTCTTAAAATTTTTGCAACGGAACGCACTCCATTTTAATTTTGGGGAAAAGAAAATTCGGCACATAAACATGAAAAACACAATGAAATACATCGCGCTGTTCCTGGTTCTGATCACTGCTGCCTCTTGTGGCCCCAATTTACGACCATTTACCCAAAATCTTTATGATCAGTACCAATGGAGCGACAACGAATTGGAGCGGATCCAGTTTTATCTCTCTGACGATGTCGTACTCACCCGTCAATTGACCGGCGGCTCTTCCGAGATCATTTCCGGCGAGATCAAGATCATCGACGGCCGCAAAGTTGAGCAGGTGGTCATCCGCCGAGGAACCCCGGGCGTTCTGCTGTTCAAACCCAAACAAAACCGGTTTGCCATCGGGTTTGAATCCAACGCCGACGAGCGTTACCTCATCTTCGGCCCCAACCCCAAAGCCGGTGACCGGTACTCGTTGCTGGCATCCGACTGGAACCGCCGCGACGGCACCGTCACTTATGACGGCCGCAAATGGTCGGTGAATTCCGGAAGCGCCTTTTCCAGCCTGATGGTCGACCTGAAGAAGATCAACAAAGTGGAAAATTCCTCCAGGACTGCCGGCGGCCGGCGGGTGAACGGGAAATAGTCCCGTCCACCCTTTGCCAGGCCATACGGCTCAACGGCCCGTCAGCCGGTACCCCGCACTTAGTTGCAGATTCCGGTTGAATTTCTGGTACGCAATCGTTTCGCCGCCTTCCAATTGCTGGGGCCCGAAAGGACTGGTGTTGGCCAATCCATGGCAATACCGGATCTTGAAATGCAAGCGGTTCAGGTAAATTTTTAATCCGCCGAGGACGCCGAAATCCCAATCGGAAGTGTTGTTGACCAATGGGGTTTCCCAACCGCTGCCGGACTGTTTTACCTTTTCATTCACTTTGTACGCAATGTTGACACCGCCGTCCAGTCCCAGAAACCGATTCAGGCGGTATTCCGCCTGAGGCAAAAAATCCAGATAGGCCAACTTGATCCTGGATTGTTCTGAAGTGGCATCCGGTTGAACCGTATAGCCTTTGTACGCGAATTGGTATTCCGGAACAAGCCTCCATTTTTCACCGACCTGCAGTTGATAAAAGACGCCGAGCGCCGGGCCGGCTTCCAGGTCAATATCGGCGGGAGCGCCGTTGACCTCCTTTACAAAACTGTAATTCATACCTGCGGTCAGGCCGAATCCGCTTTGAGCCCGGAGGACTGAGATGCAGAATAGAAAAACCATCGCGAGGAGAACAGAAAAGGGTGCTTTTTTCATAGCTTGACAGGTTTGTTTCCTATTAAACCTGAAATCAAGCTTCTAATTTTTGAACCCCGATCATTTAACGATCCTTAAAAATTCCTTGATACACAATAATTTATTCTTTACAAATAAATGATTTTTATTGTGAAAACCCAATTGAATATTTGAACAGGTTACCTGGAATGAATTGCCCATGCCCTGATTGATTCCACCGCAGCGTCCACCTCCTCCCGGGTATTGTAATAATGCGGCGACAGCCTGCCCACCCATTCCGCGCCTTTGTTTTCCAGGTCAATGACCGCTACAAATTTCGGCGCAAAGGACAAATTGATATTTCCGGCAATTAAATGGTCCTTCAGTTCACCGAAATGTGCATTTGGAAAGGTGAACGTGACAATGCCGCCCAATTCAGTCCCCTTATCCAATGATTTCAACCCGGGGATTTCCGCCAGCTTCCCTCGCGCATATCCGGCGAGGTCCCTGACCCGCAATTCAATGTCGGATAAACCAACCTCCAGGGCGTACTCCACAGCCGCTTTGGCGCTCACCATGAGGGCATAGGGTTTTTCCCAGAGCTCAAATCGTTTGGCATCATCCTGCATCCGGTAGCCGTCCGGCTCCGTCCATACAGCGCTGTGCAGATCCAGGACCAACGGCGCCAAACCGGATTCCAGCACCTTCGGCGAAACGTACAAAAATCCGCCGCCACGTGGTCCGCGCATGAATTTCCGGAACGTAGCGCTCAGAAAATCGCAACGGATCTTCCGGACGTCGAGCGGCAATTGGCCGGCCGACTGGCAGGCATCCACCAGGTAAAGGATATCCTGGTTTTCACAAAGTTCACCAATAGCTTCTACCGGCTGGATCAGTCCCGAATTGGTGGGAATATGGGTCACTGCAACCAGTTTGGGATCATGCACCCGGATCAATTCCGCCATGGAGTCCACAGAAACGCCGCCCCTGAGGTCATCTTCGGCCCGGATAACCTTTACGCCGAAACGCTCGCGGAGCTGCATGAAAGCGATCTGGTTGGAAGCGTAGTCGTTGATGGTGGTCAGGATGACATCGCCCGTTTGCCAGCGGATGGACGTCAGCGCCCTGTTATATCCGTCCGTAGCGCTCGACATCCAGGCGATTTGCCCGGGGTCTGTGTTCAACATCCGGCCCAAAGCCTCGTACATTCCGTTGATTTCGGACTGACGGGCGGCCGCAGTTTCGTATCCGCCGCGCCCGGCTTCCTCCACCAGGTAATCAACGGCAGCATTCAACACCTGCCTGGGCGGCAGAGCGGACCCGGCGTTGTTCAGGTGGATCTGTTTTTCAATACCGGGAGTATCTTCCCGCCATCGATGGAGGGAGTCGGAATTTTCTTGAATCATGTTTTTGGAATGAAAAAGCTAAAAAATGTCATTCACCGGTAAAATACGCAAGTTACATAAAAACAGAAACCGGAACAAATCAAGGAACCAAATCCGGTACCCCCGTGTTCTCATTTAAACAACAAATTAACATGACGCAGGATTCCATAGGGTTGTCGGCCTGGCAATTCGCCGAGCAGAAAGTTCCGGTCGAGATCGTCTACCGAACGCCCTACAACAAAACTGCCGTCGAAAACGGCATCATCCGCGATGTATTCTCCTTCCAGGACAACGAGCTCCTCATCCTCGAGAGCGGCCTTCCCATCTTAATGCAGTCCATCGTCCATATGCAGGCCATGCCGGTCATGGGGTGATCTTCATTGTTTCATTGTTCGGCGTCCGTTGTAGCTTCGACTTCGCTCAGTTACCGGACTGACAACTGATCACTGACCCCCTCCTCCGCTGAAGCTACGGCGGGCGGAGACTGACAACTGACAACTGATCACTGACAACTGACGACTGACGACTGCACAAACCCATTCCACAATTTAACCATTTAACCCTATCTTCGCGCAAATTTTGCAGCTGCAAAATCCGATTGATATGAATCCACCCAAAAGATATATCATTACTTCCGCCCTGCCCTATGCCAACGGCGCCCTGCACCTGGGCCACCTGGCAGGCGCTTATTTGCCGGCGGACATTTTTGTGCGTTTTCTCCGCCTCCGGGACAAAGATGTCGTGTGGGTCTGCGGATCAGATGAACACGGCGCCGCCATTACCATCCGGGCCAAGAAGGAAGGCATTTCCCCCAGGGAGATCATCGACAAGTACCATGAGCTCAATAAATCCACCTTTGAGCGCCTGGGCATTTCCTTTGATTATTACCACCGCACCTCGGCCCCCCTGCACCACGAGACCAGCCAGGATTTTTTCCTGAAACTCCTGGAAAAGGGCGACCAGTTCGAGGTCAAGTCCAGCGATCAATTGTACGATGAGGACTATGACCAGTTCCTGGCCGACCGCTACATCAAGGGCACCTGCCCCAATTGCGGCTTTGAGGAGGCCTTCGGCGATCAGTGCGAACGTTGCGGAACCGACCTCTCCCCGACCGAACTGATCAATCCGGTGTCCATGCTGAGCGGTAAAAAGCCGGTCCTGAAAGCCACCCAACACTGGTATTTCCGGCTCGACAAACATGAGGCCTGGCTCCGGGAGTGGATCGCTACCGGCCAACTGGAAGGCGTTCAACACCACGATCCCTCCACCTGGCGGAAGCACGTCGTCGGCCAATGCCTCAGCTGGCTGGACAGCGGGTTGCAATCCCGGTCCATCACCCGCGACCTGGACTGGGGTATTTCCGTTCCCCTGCCCGAAGCCAAAGGGAAAGTGCTATACGTCTGGTTTGACGCCCCGATCGGCTACATCTCCTCCACCAAACAATGGGCCCTGGAGAACGGCAAAAACTGGGAAGACTACTGGAAAAGCCCCGATTCGCAACTGATCCATTTCATCGGGAAGGATAATATCGTTTTCCACTGCATCATCTTTCCGGCTATGCTGCACGCCTACGGCAACTATAACCTGCCGGTGAACGTGCCCGCCAATCAGTTTCTCAATTTCGAAGGGCAGAAATTCTCAAAGTCGCGGGGCTGGGGTATCGAACAACACGAATACCTGGAAGAATTCCGGGACTTCCCGAACAAGGAAGACGCCCTGCGCTATGCTCTGCTCCGCAATTTGCCGGAAAACAAGGACAGCGATTTCAAATGGGATGAATTCGTCGATTTCCACGATAAGGAGCTGGCCGATAACCTCGGTAATTTCGTCAACCGGGTGATCGTCCTGACACAAAAATACTACGGCGGGGTTGTACCGGCCCTCGATCTTGACTGGAAAGACCGCTTTATCGAGATCAGGGCCATCGTCAAAAAACTGACAGCCGAACTGGAAGCCTTCAATTTCAAACAGGCCTCCCAATACCTGATGGAGTTGTCGGCTTACGGCAATACGTACCTGCAGGATGTGTCGCCCTGGCAGATCGTGAAAGAAGATCCGGATAGTGAAAAGGTGGTGGAATGCATGCTGTTCTGCCTGCAGGTCGTGGCCTGCCTGAGCGTACTGTGCGAGCCGTTCATTCCGTTCACTTCACCGCGCATCCGCAAACTGCTGAACCTGCCGCCGGCACAACGCGGCGATTGGAATAACCTGTGGGAAGCGCTCGAAGAAGGCCGTTTGCTCGCACCCGCCGGTCACCGAATCGGCGAGCCGGAGGTCCTTTTCCCCAAGATCCAGGACCGCAAGGACGATTCGCGCGCCCTGATCATCCAACGCCAGAAAGACAAACTCGACGACATCATGAACGCTGAAAAAGGCCCGGAAAGGGAACCGTTCAAACCGGAGATCCAGTACGACGACTTTGCCAAACTCGACCTGCGCACCGGCACCATACTGGAAGCTGAAAAAGTGCAGAAAGCGGATAAATTGCTCAAACTCACGGTCGACCTGGGTTCGGAAAAACGCACCATCGTTTCCGGCATTGCGCTTCAGTTCGAACCGGCCGCACTGATCGGCAAGAAGATCGTGGTGGTTGCCAACCTCGCTCCTCGTCAGCTCAGGGGCATCACCAGTCAGGGCATGATCCTGCTGGCGGAAAACGAAGAAGGTAAGATGGCGTTCGTCAGCGCGGAAGGCGACTTCGGCAATGGTTGGGGAGTGAAGTAAGACTGACAACTGATCACTGACAACTGACAACTGACCACTGATCACTGACAACTGACCACTGACAACTGATCCCTGACAATTGGTAGCTCACCCCGCGCCGATCTCCAGATAGGACGTTTTCCGGATATGCCGCATCATGGCGTCCGGTTCGATGGGGATGACGTTGCCTTCGATGATCAGCGAATCCCCCCGGTCCTTGATCCGGTTGTAGAGCCACATGACGATAGCTTCAATGGCGTCATCCACGCCGAAGGTGACGTACATCCGGATGGTTTCCCGAAAGCCGATGCTGACCCCGCGGTGGTCCTCATCCATTACGATATGGGCCTTGGTGCCGGGAATCTTGAATTTGTCGCCGTAAAGCAACCAGCGGTATTGGGTGCCGAAAAGGTGGTATTTGAGGTCCTTATCCGAAGTGATCACCTCGATCTTCATCTTGTCGAATGCGAACTGGGCGCCCGGGTTGAAATCACCGGAAGGGCGCTCCAACGTACCGATCTTACCCTGATACCAGGCCTCCATTTTATCGGCCAGCGCTTGGATGGCCTGGAATCGCTCGGTTGCCATTTCGCGGACGGTTTCATCCTCGAATTTCTCAAAATTATCGGGGTGGTATTTGGAGCGAATCCCCTTGAGCGCCTTGCGGAATTCCTCCACATCCATCTCTTCCAGCGGCTTGCCGAAGTATTTGAGGATCTCTTCCTTGTCGGTATTGGTGATGAAAGTTGATGTCATATTTAACGCTGACAGTTTGCGGTCAGCGAAAATTTATAACCCCTCGTCCGGCCATTTAGTTTTAAAAACCTGATGAGACCATGCAAATTGTAGGCCCAAACCCTAAATCCCCCCCCTCTTTAACCTTTATCCTTTAACCTTTATCCTTTCCTTTATCCTTGAATCCTTCCACCCAATTCATCCCATACCAAAGCGCCGCATCCGGCAAGGTCATCCAGCGATGCAGGCCCGCGATACCCGCCTCATAATTTTCGGATGAGATCAACCGGTGTTCCAGCATCAGCTCCCGGGCTCCTTCCAGGATTTTGATGATATTGAGCGCCGCGATCTCAAAAACCTCATCGCCTGCGCAACCGCCGAAAAAAACCAGGGTGTTCCGGCGCGGCTTCAACCCGGCCTCAACCAGAAAGGTCGTCAGGCGCCTGCCGACGAAGGCATCGCAGCCGATCCGGTCGTAGGACCGGCAATAGGCGTCCCAAATGGTATGGAAACCGGGCGGCGCCGGGTAAGGGGTAAACTGAGCGTGATCGTCATCCGCCAGCACAACCCTGCCGCCGGGCCGGACGGCTTTTGCCATGTGTGCAACCACCTTACCGGGTTCCGGCACATGCTCCAGCACAAACCGGGTATGCGCCAGGTCAAAGCTGCCCCATTCCCCGGCTTCCAGGGGCAGGTCCATGGCGTCGCCGTTGCGGAATGCAATGTTACTTTCCATAGCCGATCCGGCAATCCGTTCCCGGGCGCCCGAAATCTGACCGGGATCCCGTTCGATGCCGAGTACGCGACCGGCAGGTCCGGCAGCCTGCGCCATCAGCCGGGTAAACTGCCCCAGGCCGCTGCCCACATCCAGGATGCGTTCGCCGCCGGTCAGGTTGAGTTCTTTCAGGCAGGCCTGGTTCAGCAGGCGGTCGTTCATCAGGGAAAGGCGTTCGCGCTCCGTATCGGAGGTGCCGTGGATATAGGTCGAAGGTCGTTTGGCTGTTTCGATGGCCGTTCATTTTGGTGGAGGACAAAAATAAAAAATCGAACCGATTTTTCGATTGGCCTTCAACCACCCGATCCCTGAAATTCCGATCAACAACCTCGTATCTTTTCCCAATCTTTGCGTCTAAATGGTATAAACCCGTGCGATGACCGATCTGATGAACCGTTTTACTGGGGCGGGGATCCCCTTTATTTTTGTGCTGGACTTCGACCTGAAACAACCGGTGATCCTGCCGTTGGCGGAGGCGGCCTCGCAAGGGATTTTCTACGATTTCAACGGCATGACCAACTGCGCACCAACCGGCCGGCCGCTGCCGGAATTCCAATTCAGGAAATTCCCGGTCCCTTACGAAAAATACCGGCAGGCGTTCAACACAGTTCGCGAAAACCTGCTCGCAGGCAATTCCTTCCTGACCAATCTGACCCTTCCAACCCCGATCGAAACCTCGCTCAGCCTGCGGGAAATCTTCGAATACAGCCGCGCCCGGTGCAAACTGCTGTTCAAGGACCGGTTCGTCGTCTTTTCTCCGGAAACCTTTGTGACCATCGAGGGCAACGCCATCCGGTCCTTTCCCATGAAAGGGACCATCGACGCAACCCTTCCCGACGCCCGGCAACTGCTGCTCAACGACCCCAAGGAACGGGCCGAGCACTTCACCATCGTCGACCTGATCCGGAATGACCTGGGCCGGGTAGCCGACCGGGTAACCGTGGAAAAATTCAGGTACCTCGACCGGGTCCGGACCCCTGAGAAGGACCTGTTCCAGGCCAGTTCCAGGATCGCGGGCCTGCTTCAACCCCGGTTCATCAACCAAATCGGCGACCTCTTTGCCGAACTCCTCCCCGCCGGTTCCATCACCGGAGCCCCGAAATCCAAAACCGTGGAGATCATCCGGCAGGCCGAACAATATGATCGCGGTTATTATACCGGTATTTTCGGGTATTGGGACAACGGCCGGGCAGACAGCGCCGTCATGATCCGTTTCATAGAGCAAACCCCTGAGGGCCTGGTATACAAAAGCGGCGGCGGCATCACCGTTTACAGCGATCCGGAAAAGGAATTCCAGGAGCTCATCGATAAGGTCTATATCCCGATCGTTGCCGGGTCCGGGCAATCCGCGCGCATGCGGCCGGGAGCCGGCAGCAAAGGTTCGAAACCCTTGAATTTTTCAAACTGAGCGTATGCCCAAACTGGTTGAAAGCATAAAGGTGTCAAACGGTGTGATCCACCTGCCGGAGCTGCACAATGAACGGTTCAACCTGGCCCGGCAACGCCTTTTTGGGCCGACTGATCCTATCCGGCTGCAAGACCGCCTGAACGTACCCGAGAATGCCCGGGTCGGATTATTCAAATGCCGGGTGGTGTATGAAAAAAACATAGAAGCCGTCGAATGGCATCGTTATACCTTGCCCGACATCCGCAGCTTAACAGTAGTGGAAGCCGGTCCGGACCTCGATTATGCCCTTAAATACACCGACCGGAGCCAACTGGCGCAACTGTACGCCCGGCGCGGCGATTGCGATGAGATCCTGATCCTGAAGAACGGCGAGCTGACCGACGCCAGTTTTGCCAACCTTGTTTTTGACGACGGCGACCGGCTCCTGACCCCGGCCAATCCGTTGCTGAAAGGCGTAAAACGGGCATATTACCTCTCCCAAAACCAGATATTGGAACGCCGGATCACCATGGCCGACCTGCCCTCCTTCCAGTCGGTCCACCTCATCAATGCGATGCTCGACCTGGGTGATTGCCGGGTGGACTGCGCGGACATCCGGTTGGATTAAAATGTAAAAGTGAATATAAAACCACACTGCCGGATATTTTCCAAAACGGCCAGGATTCTTAAGCCCGCAGGGATTGAGAAGCCAATTACCTGGATTCTTAAGCCCGCAGGGATTGAGAAGCCAACAAGCGGGATTCCTAGCCCGCAGGGATTGAGAAGCCAATTACCTGGATTCTTAAGCCCGCAGGATTGAGAAGCCAACAAGCGGGATTCCTAGGAGCCTGTCGGAGAACATGCTTCTAGAGCAAAGATGGCCGAAAAATGGGAGATTTAAGAGCGGCGAAGGCATAAAGGGCATAAATTGGGGCTTCAAATAGATCATGCTATGCG
>WBZL01003643.1_pt1 | contig 13934 bp, 8 predicted proteins | sample 5204291 | NCBI WGS metagenome assembly WBZL01 (sample SAMN12344345, study PRJNA552823) | activated sludge metagenome | biome: Activated sludge suspended growth; feature: Nitrification reactor; material: Wastewater; isolation source: activated sludge from nitrification reactor of wastewater treatment...
AAAGTAATTCACAACCATAATCAAGAAACCCCAGTACAGTTAAAAAGACAATGGTTACTTATTGATTTTCAGTTCGGATCCAAAGTTCATATTCGTGTATTCGTGGCAGAAAATTGGTTAGCTACGAATGCACGAATGATCCAAAGTAAATTTCAAACATATACATGAAAACCCAAGTATATTTATAAATCCAACGGATACTTAGAACCCTCATTCAAAAATTCAAAGTTCATACTCGTGTATTCGTGGCAGAAAATTGGTTAGCTACGACTGCACGAATGATCCAAAGTAAATTTCAAACATATACATGAAAGCCCAAGTATATTTATAAATTCAACGGATACTTAGAACCCTTATTCAAAAATTCAAAGTTCATATTCGTGTATTCGTGGCAGAAAATTGGTTAGCCACGACTGTACGAATGATCCAAAGTAAATTTCAAACATAAACATGAAAACCCAAGTATATTTATAAATCCAACGGATACTTAGAACCCTCATTCAAAAATTCAAAGTTCATACTCGTGTATTCGTTGCAGAGATTCTGTTAGCCACGAATGCACGAATGATCCAAAGTAATTCACAACCATAATCAAGAAACCCCAGTACAGTTAAAAAGACAATGGTTACTTATTGATTTTCAGTTCGGATCCAAAGTTCATATTCGTGTATTCGTGGCAGAAAATTGGTTAGCTACGACTGCACGAATGATTCAAAGTAAATTTCAAACATAAACATGAAAACCCAAGTATATTTATAAATCCAACGGATACTTAGAACCCTCATTTAAAAATTCAAAGTTCTTATTCGTGTATTCGTGGCAAATCAGAAAGTTCACAGTACAATTCTCTTGTAATCCAATTTTGCTTTGCTGAAGTTTATCAACAGTGCAAGTTTGTTGTTGGAAACTTTGAGATAGTTGATCGTTCGAGCTATGTGTTCATCAGAAATTCCCGAGACTGCTTTCACTTCAAGAATTATCTTGTCCATTATGACAAAGTCAGCGTAGAATTTGTGCGGAAGGATTATATCTTTATATCGTACTTGATATTCCTGTTCCCGTTTGTAAGCTATGCCTTTTCGTTTGAATTCGTATTCAAGAGCATCTTTATATACAATTTCCAAAAAACCACCACCAAGTTCGTTGTGCACTTCCATGCAATTGCCTATTATCTGATAGGCTTCTTCCTTGAAGATCAATTCGTGAGACATGTTCGCAATTTGTTTTCATTCGTGTAATCGTGGCATAAATAATGACACCCATCCCAATATTTAATTTTCTTTGAAACATTTCAATCTCATAATCAGAGATTAGCATCTTACTAATGATGTTCCATTCTCGAATTGATGATCTTTGAGAATGACCTTAACTTAAGCTCATCAACAGTGATTCCTGCATTGAATATCTCATCCTCCCGGATCGCTCCGCAATTGTAACCGCGAATGAAAAAATTCAGCAATCCTTGTCCTGATGCAGCATCGTCAAATGTATTGGCATGCAAGGTTGATCTTGCCGCCTGTGAGAGAAAATTCTTCAACCTGTCCGAAGAGTCTTCAAGATTGTCGAGGAAGAAATAGTAAGTTGCCGCATATCTTGGAATCAGCTGTGCCGGGTGAAGATCCCAGCCCTGGTAAAACCCGTTCTTAAGTGAGTGCATGATGTTATCAAAGTGTAATCTCCATGCGCGCTGAATAGTCAGTCTGTTTTCCAAAAGTTGTTCATCAGTGAGTTGACGGCCTTTGTGCAGACCGATCGGCATAATGTTAGTTGCACCGTCCGAGAGTCTGATACCTGTTCCTTCCAGCGAGATCTTCATCACGTTCCGCGCAAAGTCACATGACTGATGCTGCAATGTCTGATGCCTTGCTATTATTCCAAGCTCGGCCGTATAATCAAATGCTCCGAAGTGCGCTGCCTTAATTCTGCCTAGTCCGGCTTTAGCTATCAATGGCAAAGCGAAACGCCCGTCTTGATTTATCAGTGACTTCGGAGTTTCAACCATGATTTCTATATCCAGACTGCCGTCTTCTAAGCTTAGCTCTTTTTCTATTTTAGACAACTCAAGAGTAAGCTCAGTGATTTCTTCTGTTGATGTGATCTTTGGAAAAGTAACCAGAAAGTTCTTCGGCAATTCACCTGCAGTAAGACTCAACAGCTCCTTCAAATAAAGGAAAAGAGTATTCGCTGACCTTGTCCTGGACTCGTCTGAAAATGGTTTGACTCTGATTCCGAAATACTCAGGCAGACGATTATCCTTGAAGGCAATGGCAGTTTCTCTTGCGCACTGAATTGCTGTTTCATCTTCTTCGGCATCGGTTCTGTAACCGAACCCGTCCTCAAAATCAATTCTGTAATCCTCTATCGGTTCTCTGTCCAACTTTTCGGCAACCCGCTGATGAAGGATCATTGATCTGTCGTTCTTTTCCAGTCCGAATGCTTTGCACATCTCTTCGGGATTGAAGGCATAATCAGCAAAAGCTTTACGGGCAATATCTCCTATTTTGCCAATTGTTCCGGAGCTGAACAACTGGGCACCTCCGTAAACAACATGTACAGGCTGACGTTTTATTATCCCATCCATTCTCACCCTCTCATGTAGATCATGATTGCAGAAATGTCCGAAGGTCTTACTCCGGCAATTCGCATTGCCTGCCCGACAGAATTTGGCCTGATTCGTGAAAGCTTCTCCAGAGCTTCTGTGGATAGTGATTTTATCTTGTCGTACTTGAAGTCTGCAGGAATTCTGATCTCTTCATTTCTGACAAACGATGAAATCTGTTCCTCCTGCCTGTCAATGTAACCTTTATACTTGATCTCTATTTCGATCTGATTCATGGCTTCGGAGTCTTCGAGAATCCTTTTGGCGAGTGCATTCTCATTGAAGCATTCATTGTTAAGCAACTGTTTTAAGCTGACTTCGTTTCGTTTTATTATATTTGAGATGAATTCATTCTGTGATAACTTTGATGAGCCGGCTGATTCAAGATAGTCATTAATTGCAGCCGGACTTATGGTATTCACAGCAAACTCTCTGATGCCTTCACTGATCAAATCTTCCTTCTCCTTCAATCTGTGAATCATTTCATCGTCTATGAGTCCCAGATTTTTTCCATATTTCATTAGTCTCAGGTCAGCATTGTCCTGTCTTAGAACAAGGCGATATTCCGCAGAACTTGTAAACATTCTGTACGGTTCTGCCGGGCATTTATTAATGAGATCATCAATAAGCACACCTATATATGCTTCACTTCGCTTCAGAATGAATGGTCCCTCTCCTTTTATTTTAAGAGCTGAATTTATTCCTGCCATCAATCCCTGAGCAGCAGCTTCTTCATATCCTGAAGTTCCATTGATCTGTCCCGCGGTGTACAAGCCGGAAACAAGTTTGGTTTCCAATGTCAAATGTATCTGATGAGTAGGAAAGAAGTCGTACTCAACCGCATAGCCTTGCTTAACCAGTCTTGTTTTTTCAAGACCTTGAACGGTATTAATTGCTTTCTGCTGAACATCTACAGGCAAACTTGTTGAGAACCCATTCATGTAAATTGTATTCCCATCAAGAGTTTCCGGTTCAAGAAAGACCTGATGACGCGGCTTATCTGAAAAGCGTGAGATCTTATCTTCTATTGACGGGCAGTATCTCGGTCCAACCCCCTTTATTCTGCCTGTGAACATTGGTGAATCTTCAAAACCTGTTCTCAGTATGTCATGCGTCTCTTCGTTCGTATGAGTAAGGAAACAGTCAACTTGTTCCTGGTTTGGAAAGGAAGCATGTTTTCGGTGAGAGAATTGCGCCGGAATATCATCACCGGGCTGAACCTCCGTATTTCCAAAATCAATTGTGTGCTTATCCAGTCTTGGTGGCGTGCCTGTCTTTAATCTTCCTGTTTCAAATCCTATTTCCAGCATGCAATCTGATAGTCCTGTTGCAGACTTCTCACCTATTCTACCTCCTGTCACAGCTGACTTTCCCGTATGCATGATCGCATTCAGAAACGTTCCCGATGTTATTATGACTGATTCACATCTTAGTTCTCTCCCAAGTTCTGTTCTCACTCCTTTAATTAGATATTCATACCCGCTCTTCCCATCTAGCTTTTCGACAAATAGCTCTTTCACCATGTCCTGTACGATCTCAATATTTTCGGTTCCTGTCACAATTCTTGCTGCTTCAAATGAATAGAGATCCTTGTCTGATTGGCACCTCGGTGACCAAACCGCCGGACCTTTTGATGTGTTCAGCATTTTGAACTGTATGCCTGTCTTGTCAGCTAGAATTCCCATTACTCCGCCAAGAGCATCAATTTCTCTTACCAAATGACCCTTGGCAGTGCCGCCTATTGCCGGATTGCAACTCATTCGTCCAATTGCATTAATATCCATTGACACTAATGCCACGGAACAACCCATCCTTGCGGCGGCGATTGAGGCTTCGATACCCGCATGTCCAGCGCCAATTACTATTATGTCAAAAGATTTTGTCATTGTTTGAGTTTTCTTTCTTTTGCAGATCAAACAAAATGTTTCTTGAGAAACAATTTGAAAATTTTGCCAAGCGTCATCAGTCTTGTATCATTTCAGTTGAGTATTTCTGATTCGTTACGAAAAGTTTTCTATGACACCCTCGACCCGTCTTTAAACGGCAGGCAAGCTCAGGGTTACATCCGATTCTGTTTGGTCTCAATCTGTCTATGATTTGCCGGTTCATTTACTTCACCCTTCAGCCTGTCTTTGACGGGCAGGCAAGCTCAGGGTCACATTCGACTCTCTCCGATCTCAATCAATTTCTTTTGAGTCATTTGGAGTTACTTGCGTCACATTAAGCAGTTCGAAGAGTGACAATTTATCACAACAGCAAATTCATCGATAAACGGATCCTGAGTCCGGATTTTTGAATCACAAAATCCGATGAATAACCATAGCAAAGTAATCTTTTTCAAAAGGCTGAAGAGCTTTGAATCTGAATCGTAAGCAAATTCCAAAAATGTTTCTCAAGAAACATTTCAAAAAGTGAAGCCGAAGTTGTGAGCTCACATTTATTAACAAATAAAACACTGTTATAACAATATTCACAAAGTTAAGTTTACTAAATCATAGTTGGCAAGAAGCCGAGTGTTCCAGACACAGCCCTTCACAATCCATTACAATGGAACCGGCATGATTCCATCCGGAAATCATAAATAGAATAGAATCAACAAAGCAAAGTTAAAGATTGAATTCTCAAACTTAAATGCTTAAATGGTAATAGACAGCAATTGATTTCCGTAATGATTTATATTGTCAGTCGGGTAAGTTCTGTTAATTTCTTGACGGTCTTAAGATTTCGTGTTGTTGCCGCAACTCCAAGTTCCTTTTCAATGAATGTATTCGAGAGTTTTGTACTTCCATATCCGCTTCGGATCAGCAGGTAAGCATGATTTCCGATAATGCAGACCTCGTCACCGTTTACAACCTTCCCGCTAAGCTGCCTGGCAAGATCGTAGTCAGGATTGTCTTTTAGAAAGGTTACATAAAGCATATTCTCATCAGCTGGATAAAAGGGGATGCCTTTAATTACCTCAACAATCTCTTCCGTAGTTCTGACAATTATAGGCACATCAAAACCAAATCTCTTCTTTATGGTTTTCTCCAAAGCATCTTCTAATTGCCTACTCTTCCGTGCATTGTGTTGAAAAATCACGTTCCCGCTTTGAATATATGTGGAAACATTTTTCATTCCTTCACGGATAAACATTTCCTTAAGATCCATCATGCTCATAATGTTCTTTCCGGAAACGTTTATCCCGCGAAGCAATGCTATTGAAGTTCTCATTTCTTAGTGTATCTCCATATTTAGTAGAAGTAATCTAAGTGCTCACTTCAGAATCTCATCAAATTTTTTTACCAGCCAGTTTGCGGACTCAACTTCATCAGATCCATGTATTCTCTTTCTTGTGAATTCAATTTCTGACTTGTCTCTCTTCTCTCTTGCTTTCAGCAATTCTCCCGCATATCTGACAAAATTCTGACTTAGCTTCTTAATCCTGTCAGAAAGATCATCAGTACTCGACAGATATTTCTTCATATTCTCAAGCATTGAATAAGCTTCTTCAATATATCCAAGTTCGTAGTAGATCCTGAACAGTAAATTCTTCAGGTCCTTTTTATACAAAAAATAGTCTGACTTAAGCACTATCAGACTCTCAAGCGCTTTCTCATACTCTTCAAGTCCGTAATAATATTGTCCCATCGCATAACTTCTCATGTTATCAATATACTTCGGATGAAGCTCCCTCAAATGCTCGTCAATCAACTTTTTCATCCACTCAAGTTTGCCGCTTGCCCTTGATGTAATAAGCATTCCTCTGAAGAGTCCGACCTGTAAGTAATCATCCGGAGAAAATTTATATGCATCAAGCTCAATCATCTTAGAGTATAATTGAAATACCTCGTTTTCATTATCTGTTCCTGCCTTACCGGCGAAAACCTTGTGCCCGTAAGCGGTCAGCATGCTGTAGAAGATATATAATTCCCGCTTTGACAACAACTCCTGATTGTCATTCAGGAGAGCTTTCATTCTGTAGAACAGGTCTTTGCTGAGTTCACTCATGTTCATAAGATGTCCGATGTAATTTATCTCAACATAAGCATGATACTTGCTCCCGGTTGATTTGAGATCGTTGATAAGGGCTTCAACGTCTAGATGCTTAAGTATTGTCTGAGTGAGATTGTTTCTTGTCACTAGATTATACCCGTACTCTGCAGCTTCCTGCTGACTCGAAAATCTTAACATGCCTATAAGTGATGCTGCGGAAAGATATTCATTCTGCCTTATTACCATTTCATAGCACTCCGCAAACTCATGCGTGTCAATGTAGTATTCAACAAAGGAACTGCTGAGATAGAATTTTTCAATGAGCTCAAAGTCAATGCCGCTGGCCTTATCCAGAAACTCAAGCGCCGGCTTCGCCTCTTTCACATGCTCGTTAAGCAGCTTCCTGTTTCTTAACTGCTTGAGGAGAAAATATCTCCTGTAATTCTCATTCTTCTCAAACTCGATCTGAATAAGAAACTCCTTGCAGAGTTGAAACAGTTCGGAGGTCAAAGTAGTCATTAAGCTGTCAGACTTCTTATCACCAAATTTCTTCCCGGGAAAGAGCTTCTCATAAACGAATTCTTTTGTAAGCTTCTTGTCGTCATAAGCCGGATGAAACGGCCTGAGAATGGTGAACAGTTCTTCCAGATCGCGTTTCCTGTGATAAGGTGAAGCGATGAATTTCTTCAGTTCCTTCAATTCACCTTCTGACACAGTCTTCAGTATGTCAATCAGTTTTGTCTCTCTCATACTATTCAATGCAAAGCATTATCATGATGGATGTATACAATAAGTTTCTCCAATTTTGTGATTTACTTATATACAAAAAAGCCATATTCGGTTCAAATTTAAAGTTTTTTTGAATCGGGCTGCCTGGATTTTGTGATAATCAGAGAAAAGTTTCTTTGCCCTGCCGTGACTCTTCGTGTAATTTTGCTTCAACAATTTACAAAACAAAAAACCACGGGAGGAAAGCAATGGTACAAACAGTCAGAACCACCTTAAGCTTCTTAATTCTCTTGCTTGCTTACACAAGCACCTTTGCACAAGTAAACAAGAATGATCCGCTCGGAAGAGCAAAAGATCTCGTCAATTCAGATGAGATCGTGATACTTCACAGTCAGGCACTTGGCTCAGATCCAAATCTGCACAATGCGCGCGCAAGAATTTTTGACATGGACTTGAATCAAACCAACGTTGATCAGAAGATCGTTCCGAAAACGCTTCAGACAGATTCTTCTGTCATTGGTAACAAGAGAATGGCGCTCACTTCAGGAAATTATCTTGGTGCTCAGTATAAGCATCTAGTTGGAGCATGGATCGGTCCGAATAATTCAATACGGCTGATGATCCCGGAGATCGTTGCCAATTCATTATCCTGGAATTCTGCAAAGCGAACCAATCTTCCAAACGCAATCATGCCGGAAAACAGATCACCGAGAACTCCATTGCGTCTTGCTTCCGGAAATTTCTACGGCGACGTGAAAGAAGAGTTTGTTCTCGGGTATATTGGTCCGGATTCATCGCTCAAACTAAAGCTGTTCACCGTTGATAACGGCCTGAATATGATCAAGGGCGACAGCATCAACAATGAGAAATTTAAGCTATCAAACGGACAAGAATATGATGCGTTTGATATTACAACGGGGGATTTTGATAACGACGGGTTTCAGGAGATCGGTGTTGTGATGGTAAAGAGAGTCGGCTCATCATGGGCAGTTAGCACGAGGATTTACAATATCAACGCTCAGGGTAGATTGGAGTCAAAAGGAACTGCAAATCTCTTCACTGCCCCGTCATTCAACATTTCCAAGATCCAGATCTCTGCATCTTCAAAAGACTTCAACTATGATGCTTTTGATGAGATAGTTGCCGGCTTTGCATTTACTCACAGTGAAAACAATCAGCCGGGTAACTATGTTGATATTGTGCAGATCAAAGATTCTCTGAATACGGTGGTTGCAAATACAAATCAGCGTGCAACATTGAATATTGGAAACTTTGGCGAGTCGAGACCTTTTGATGTTGTTGCTGCAGACCTTAACGGCGACAGGAAGAATGATGTTGCCCTTGCTGCAAACGGAAACATTTATGCATTCACTGTTGACAGTCTGTACAGACCGACGCTCCGAATTACCGGTCCCGCCATTTACGGATGGGAGAGCAACATGAATAACTTTACCGAAAGAGCAATGACGGCAAGCGATATGGATTACAACAGGAAAGCAGACATCGTTGCAATCGGCAACCCGTATGACTTTGATAACAACACACAATTTCTGAATATCTATGTTTATGAAGTTAACAACAACTTCACAAGCTTCACACTCAAAGGAAGAAAAGAAAACTACGATCCCACAACTCTAGACGGAAACAACGGAAAGATAAGACACATTGCGGTTGCAGTGGGTGATTTCAACGGTGACAGGGTTCGGCTCGGCGCTGCTAATCATTACAGAAAAACTTTTGTGAAGCAGCCGCTCGTCATTTTGAACACTCCGCCGATTCATTACGATATATTCCAGCCGGTACCTACTCCGTTCAACATTAACGGATGCTATCCGAATTTCGGATGCGGATTTTCTGCAGATTACATCCAGTCAACCACACAGGATACAACGATCTCCGTTGAAGTTCACAGTGACTGGGGCGTTGATGCAACACTCAGCGCAGGTGGAAACTTCTTCGGCATCGGTGTTCAGGCAAGCATCACAGGCTCCTATTCAGAAGGATTCAAAAATGTGCAGGGCTCCGGAAGTACCGTCAGGGTAACTGAGGGAAGAAGAGCTGAGGGTGATGACATGACATTCAACATTGTGAATGATTATGATTTCTATGAATATCCGGTATATGACAGTCTAAACAATTTCAGAGGCAATGTGATCGTTGTGATGCCCGGACCAACAACAAAGCTTTGGATAGAATCGAAAGATGATTTTGCTATCGGAAATATCTACAGGCCTGAGCATGAAGTTGGCAATGTACTTTCATATAAAGATTCCGTTTCGCTCTCTGAGGATACTGCACAGCTTATCTATGAATTCAATCCGCAGACAGTCGGCAGCAGCGGAAGCAGTTTTACACAGCTTGAGATGGAGAATTTTACTTCAACAGGTGCGGATACATCCAGAGATATTGGTGTGGAAGTCGGTGGTACAGTTGGCGGATGGGGAATTGAAGTCGGCGTTAACGGAAGATACAGCTCCGGCCAGGTCTCGAGCGTTACAACGAAGATCAATTCGTCTGTACTTCTTCGCGGTGATTACGGAAGGCTTGCGCCGCCATATAATCTCCCGCAGAATTCTTACTATGTCATCCCTTACGCATATTGGGCAAAGAATGGTGCGCTTGTATTCGATTACAAGGTAAACATTTCATCAAACCCGAGTTCGTTCTGGAATGAGAAGTACGGAAACAAGACCGATGTTACATTCAGTCTTCCATGGAGACTCGATCCCGAAAAAGGATTTCCGCTTCCGGGAAGTGACACTGCATACAGATTCAGATCAAAGGACATCAGAATTTCAAAACTCGATCCGCAGGAAGGCGATACTATAACTATCAAGGCGAGAGTCAGCAACTACGGACTGCTCGGAGTCACCGCTCCGGTGACAGTAAGATTCTACAAAGGCAATCCCGCAGATGGCGGCGTTCAGATAGGGCAGACAACGATCACCGGCGGCATCGGCTCAAGGAAATCGAAATATGCTTCCATACAATGGATAGTTCCGCCGGCAACACCGAGAGCGACGAGAATGTATGTGGTTGTTGATCCTGATAATGCACTCACAAACGAAGTTCATGAAAACAACAATCGCGGCTGGGCTCCGTTGAGTGACTATTCACTTCCTGTTGGCATCAGTGCGAGCGAGAATACAGTGGTTCCGGACAATATTGAGCTTCTTCAGAATTATCCAAATCCGTTCAACCCCAGCACCACCATTACATTTAAGACATCAGTCAGGTCAATGACCTCACTAAAGATCTTCGATGCACTCGGAAGGGAAGTAAGAACACTTGTGAATGAAACACTCTCACCGGGAACGTACAATGTGACAATGAATGCCGCTGACATGAGTACGGGAGTTTACTTTTACAGATTGCAGGTCGGAGAGTTTGTTCAGACAAGAAAACTGATGCTCATAAAGTAACGGAGGAACATCCACGCTGCGTTCAACTGCCGCATGTTATACTCCCGTGTAGTGCGGCAGTTGGAGCAAGTGGAGATCAATTAGAAATTAGAAATTAAGAATTAGGAATAGATAGTTGTTCTATTGGGAAATGTTAAATGCAGTTAAGAATCTGTTTCATCTCGAAGATCTTGAATATGCCGGCGCAGTCTTTCAATTTTCCCGAGGGGACCCCTTTGGGGCAACTTTTCCCGAATGGACGGCTTCGCCGCAATTTTCAATTCTGAATTCTCAACTCACAACTCTCACTTCTCAACTTCCATATATCTTTTCAAACTCCTCAAACACCACCATAACATCTTCCGAGAATTCTTCATTGATCGCAGTCAGTTCCCGTGTAAAGAAACTTATGTGCGCCTTTCTCCAGTATTCAAGCGACTTATCACCTTCGCCTTCAATGAATGCAAGTTCTTCATCAACATCCCTGAACGGTAGTATTGTGACTTTGATCGTCTTTATAATGCACTGAGCTATGCCATCCCAGTTTGTAATGACATTCAGATCACCTGCCAGAGGAAGGGTTTCGTCGCCTGACTCAAACCAGCGGTAAAGTGAAGTAGTCCCGCGCTTGATGCCTTGCTTCACAAGCTCAGCGAGCTTGTTTGCGCAATCTTCCGTATCGCAGAAGTACCATGCCTTGTATTTGCTGTTTGAATATTCCGGTTTGGCTTCAATGAATTCTTTCCAAAGATCATGAACAGTATGGTGATAGTTTTCCATAGTGATGATGTTTTGATGTGTAAGTAATATGTTCAACGTTTCCAATACTATCAACTATATAAAGAGAATGTGACAGCTGCACGCAATGACTCATGTTCTGTGATGTCCGCTGAGGTTCGTTGTAGATGAATGTCAAACATGCAATAAAACTCCGCGACCTTTGCGAAAACTTTGCGTCCTTTGCGGTTAGCACTTCCTTTAATTTAAAATACACAATAGTATGCTGTTAACCGCGAAGTTCGCAGAGAAGGCGCATAGTGCGCTGAGGTTCGCTTGTTGATTGATGTTAAACATGCAATAAAAACTCCGCGACCTTTGCGAAGCCTTTGCGTCCTCTGCGGTTAGCTCTTCCTTTCATTGAAAATATACAAGAATATAAGTTTAACCGCGAAGTTCGCAGAGAAGGCGCAAAGACCGCGGAGGTTCGCTTGTTGATTGATGTTAAACATGCAATAAAAACTCCGCGACCTTTGCGAAGCCTTTGCGTCCTCTGCGGTTAGCACTTCCTTTAATTTAAAATACACAATAGTATGCTGTTAACCGCGAAGATCGCAGAGAAGGCGCAAAGACCGCGGAGGTTCACTTGTTGATTGATGTCAAACATGCAATAAAAACTCTGCGACCTTTGCGAAAACTTTGCGTCCTCTGCGGTTAGCTCTTCCTTTCATTGAAAATATACAAGAATATAAGTTTAACCGCGAAGTTCGCAGAAAAGGCGCAAAGTACGCGGAGGTTCACTTGTTGATTGATGTCAAACATGCAAGAAAAACTCTGCGACCTTTGCGAAAACTTTGCGTCCTCTGCGGTTAGCTCTTCCTTTAATTTAAAATACACAACAGTATGCTGTTAACCGCGAAGTTCGCAGAGAAGGCGCATAGTGCGCTGAGGTTCGCTTGTTGATTGATGTTAAACATGCAATAAAAACTCCGCGACCTTTGCGAAAACTTTGCGTCCTCTGCGGTTAGCTCTTCCTTTCATTGAAAATACACAACAGTATGCTGTTAACCGCGAAGATCGCAGAGAAGGCGCAAAGTGCGCGGAGGTTCGCTTGTTGATTGATGTCAGACATGCAAGAAAATCTCTGCTTGCTTGTGGCATCAGGTCTTTTCCCAGTTCCTGAAGAGTAGACTTGAATCCTTCACAAAGGAAGAATAGTTTTGAATCACAATGTGCAGATGGTTAGCATACACCGGAGCTCCGATACTGATGAGTGAACTTCTAATCAAGCCGAAGGATAATCTTATTCATCAGAGTTTGCATGCCAGTGAGGCACCCCGCGCCACAACAAACGGTGACGGGTACGGGCTTGGCTGGTATGATAAACAGCCGGATCCGGGTTTGTTCAGAAGCATTCGTCCCGCCTGGAATGACATGAACCTCCATGATCTTGCATCTCATATTGAATCACACCTGTTCATGTCACATGTTCGCGCAGCTTCACTCGCTCCTATCCAGGAAACGAATTGTCATCCGTTCAGATACAACAATTGGCTCTTCATGCACAACGGGCAGATTGCGCAGTTTGAATTTCTTCATCAGAGACTCATAGCAAAAATTTCTCCCGAGTATTTTAATGATATTCAGGGCTCAACAGATTCTGAGATTATGTTTTATCTTGCTCTTACTTTCGGACTCGAAAAAGATGTGCCTTCGGCAATTGCGGAAATGGTGAGGTATATCGAAAGAGAAGGCAAGAAAGCAGGCGTTTCCGGTTCGGTGTGGATGACGCTTGGAATTTCAGACGGCAAGAGTCTTTGGGCTTTTAAGTATGGCAGCGATGGAACCGGTCCGTCATTATACATAAGCCCGAGTCTTGAAGAACTGTCACAGCTTAATCCGAGAACAAAAGGAATGTTTGGCGACTTTGCAGCGTGCATTGTTTCTGAACCCATAGGTGATTTCCAGGACAGCTGGAATCCGGTGCCGGTCAATACACAGGTGGTAGTGCATAATAAAACAATTGAGATAAGTGATTTTCAGCCGTAAAGTTTTACTTTCCAACACCTGCGATAATTTTTCTACAAACTAGTCTCACAGAGTCACCCGCACTATCTGCTTTTCAGATCCCGCAACAGTCTATGCGGGGATGTGATATAGTTTATTAGGTCAACAATCATCTGATTGAGTGATCTCTACAAAAAGTCCTTTCCACCCAAGCACTCTGTGGATCTCAGTGTCCCTCTGTGGAACTCTGTGTAATTTTTTTGGTCTTCGCAGAGTGTTCTCTACAAAAAGTCCTTTCCACCCAAGCACTCTGTGGATCTCAGTGCCCCTCTGTGGAACTCTGTGTAATTTTTTTATTCCTCGCAGAGTCACCCTCATAATTTGTTTTTCAGATCTTGCAATAACCGGTGCGGGGACTCTGCTGATACGGAAAGTCTTACTCGTCTATAGCAGTCATCTGTTGCGGCGGATATCTTTCACCTGAAGCAACTCCAAGCGGAGCTATT
>WBZL01003644.1_pt1 | contig 13932 bp, 12 predicted proteins | sample 5204291 | NCBI WGS metagenome assembly WBZL01 (sample SAMN12344345, study PRJNA552823) | activated sludge metagenome | biome: Activated sludge suspended growth; feature: Nitrification reactor; material: Wastewater; isolation source: activated sludge from nitrification reactor of wastewater...
TTTTATAAGAATAAAACGTTTCGACAGGTTAAAAACAGTTTCTGTGATTTTATAAATCAACAGATTTTTGATTTCAATAAGATAAATTGGTATCTAAACATTCCACTACCTGTATAGGAAAGCTATATGAATTCGGATGCCATTCGGATACGGTTTCGGATATGAATTCGGATGCCATTCGGATATGGTTTCGGATAATAATATTTATAATATTGATTATTAAATAATTTTCTGTTGATGATCTCCGCTGCCATTCGTGCATCGTTCAGGCATGGATTCGGATGCCCCTCTGACATCGCCCAGTTTTCTGATAGACAGCCCGCTGAATCAGCGATCAGGAACCGCAGGTTGAAGGATGCCGCCGTTACGGCGGACGGGGAATGGGTCTCTACAACAGAGAGGAGTTCGTTTCGAAATAACGGCCTGAATGTTAATTGGATTTAACTTTGTTGTATATTGCGAACCAGGGGTATGGCAGCCGATATACAACTGGTTTTTTCGCACCGGAAGTGCTTTAATGAGTGCGTCATTTCCATGCAATGGCGCTCCGATTTAAAACGGCTCCCTGTCCGTATATACAGGGGAGTCTCATCCCGCTCTGATGGGATGCGGTGTCGTCCGACCGAAAGGGTGCAAACGGACCCGGCGTTTCGGCGTCGGAGGCGGTCGCGAGGCGTCTTCAAAATACCCGCGACTGGGGGAGGGCCTGTCTCCCATTCAATCCGTCAGGCCCGGTGGGTGGCCCTACCGACCGATAAAAGGTGGGCGTACTGAGAGTGCGAAGTGTGAAGTGCGAAGTGTGCATCCAGGTGGCATGCCGACCTGATCCCAACCGGCAACGGCAGTGGCCCTACTGTCCCGACAAGGTGGGCGTCCAGTGATGACGATGTGTGAAGTGTGAAGTGTGAAGCGTGAAGTGTGACTCCGGGTGGCATGCCGACCTGTTCTCAACCGGCAACGGCAGTGGCCCTACTGCATCGATAAGGTGGGCGTCCCGTGATGACGATGTGTGAAGCGTGAAGTGTGACTCCGGGTGGCATGCCGACCTGATCCCAACCGGCAACGGCAGTGGCCCTACTGCCTCGACAAGGTGGGCGTCCCGTGATGACGATGTGTGAAAGAAAGATGAGTGAAAAGTGAGGAAGCGAGACGATGACCGATGCGTTGGAGGTCAAGGAGGGACACGATCCCGAGGAAGTGGCGGCGCTGATCGAAGCGCTGCGATCCCTGGTGACGCTGGATGAGGGCGAGCTGTACACCCTCCGCAAAGGCCAGTTGCACCATGTGGTCCCCCGTGACGAGGAAAACGGCCTGCGCCGGATCAAGGTCATGGAGGAAGCCCACGACGCCGCCCAGCTCATCGCGAAGCGGCTGCGGCGCAAGATGCGGGGTTACCGCCCCGATCCGGCCCTGGTGGTTTCCGCGTGCGTGATGCACGCCCTGGAATCCCTGGAACCGGAGGTCGCCGACGACCTGGTTATCGCCTATCTCCAGCGGTTGTTCAGCCGGGCCGAGCCCGCGCCGGAGACCGCGGCCTGACGGATCGCCACCTGCTCTTGGGGAGCGGATTCGGGCGCAAGCGACCCACGGTCGCGGCACCGGGTTTGGGCCATCGTGAACGATGCGTTCGTTCAGTCGGGTCGGAGAAACATGGAATCGTTCTGTTCCGTGGACCCTCGGGGAAACGGACCTGTGCACTCGGGATGGCGTGTTCGGGCATGGGACCGGTCTTGGGCAAGACCCCCATGGCGCGTGGAGCCCTCAAGCAAGCCTGATGTGATGTGAATGGTGATGGAAGGGATGGAGGGGGTGGCATGAAGGCCAAGGCCCAGGTTTCGTTAACCCCGAGGCCGCGAACCGCAGCGGCGTCCCGGATGGACGCGGGGTCGGGCGCCCCCCGGCGGCACGGCAAACTCGGCCAGGCGTTTTCCTCGCTGAACGCCGTGCTCAAGTCGCGACTGCGGCGCAGCGCGGACGGTCGCAAGGTGATCAGCCATGCCACCCTCGCCGACCGCTCCGAGTTCTACTCGCGCATGGTCCGCGAGCTGCACGCCATGGGCTACCGGATGCTGGATATTCGCCAGCTCAAGCCCAAGCATGTGGAGGCGCTGATGAAGCGTTGGGAAGCGGCGGGGTTGTCCGCCTCGACCCTGCAAAAGCGCTTTTCTCATCTCAAGGTGCTGTGCGGCTGGCTCGGCAAGGCCAGCATGTTGCGCGCGGGCGCGTCCTACCTGGACGATCCCGAGCGGTTTCAGCGGCGCTACGAGGCCGGTTACGATCACTCCTGGACGGCCCAGGGCGTGGACCCGCTGGACAAGATCGCCGAGATCGCCGAGGACGATCCCGACGTGGCGCGGGTCCTGCGCCTGCAACAAGCCTTTGGCCTGCGCGTGCAGGAAGCCTCCTTGCTCAACCCGGCGCGCGACGTGCTGGAGCCGGATGGCTTGCGGGTGGTGGCCGGCACCAAGGGCGGCCGTCCCCGCGCGGTCCCGATCGAGACCGAGGCCCAGCGCGCGCTGTTGCGGGAGGCCGAAAAGCAAGCGCGTCGCACCGGCCACTCGATGATCCCGCCGCAGTACGACCTCAAGCAATGGTTGACCCGCTGCTACACGGTGCTGGCCCGTCATGGCGTCACTCGCAAGCATGGCCTGGTCACCCACGGCCTGCGCCACCAGTACGCCAACGACCGTTACGAGGAACTGACCGGCGAACCCAGCCCGGTGCGCGGGGGCGTGCCGGTCAATGCCCGCGACGATCAGGCCGCCCGCCAGGAACTCACCGCCCGCCTGGGCCATGCCCGGCCCTCGATCACCCACGCCTATTACGGCCGGGAATCGGTCGTAGGCGCCGCGCCCCCGCGTTCCGCCGACGAGATCAAACAACGAGCCCGCGAGCTGAGCGTCCAGAAACGGCTGCTCGCCGCCCGGCTCAAGGACCGCATTGGGACCACCACCCGGCGCGGCCTGGAGGCAGTCTCGGCCAGTACCCAGGCGCTGCGCGCGCGCCTGCTGAATCGGATGCTCGCGGACCTGTTGCGCCTCGGCGTGCCCCTGAGCACCCCGGATGCGCTGTCGAAATCCCATGTGGACGCGCTGCTGAGGTACTGGCGTCAGGCTGCGCTCACGGCGGACAGCCAGCGTCAGCGGGTGCAACTGCTGGCCCAGCTTTGCGAATGGCTGGACCAGCCCGAGCTGGCGGGCCAAGTGCGCAGCGCCTGGAAAGCCGAGGCCGAGGCCGAGGCCCCGCCGTGCCCCTGGAGCGAGGCACGGATTCAGGAACGCCTCCAGGCGATTCGGGCGATCGATGCGCGTGCCGCCTTGCATCTGGAGCTGGTGCGGGTATTCGGTCTCACCCACCGTCAGGCCGGGGCGCTGCAACCGGGCACGGCCGGCCGCGACGGGGTCCTGGACGTGCTCTGGGAAGTCCCCAAGGATCAGGTCCTGCGTTTCTCCGCCGCCGGCGAACGCCAACAGGCGGTGCTGGACGCGGCCCGCCATCTGCTACCGGACCCGGAGGCGGCAGTCTGCCCGCCCGAACTGGCGCTGGAGGCCTGGTTGCGCCGGGTCTATGACCTCATGCGCACCGTCGGCGGGATCGGCGTTCCGGGTGAACCGACCCTGCGGGCATTGCAGGACCGTGACGCTCCCACACCGCAAGTCCTGTCGCGGGATGCTTATCTGCTGGCGCGTGCTGGGCTGAAACGTCCACGATCGGCGCGGCGCTGACCATCCCCATGGCCGCCCGTCCGCGGTACGCGCCCAAGCTCGATCCGGTTGCGGTCGCGCGGTTGCGGGTCGGTCGGGTGCCAATAGACTGGTTGAGCGGCGGGTACTGTGTTCAATGTGGTCCGGTGCTGCTGCCGGGAAAGCGTCAGGATTACGGTGAATTGCCTACTTGTCCCTGGTGTCTGGTGCGTCAAGCCGGTGAGCGAATACCGGGTGTGAATTTCGTTCGCGCGCGACTGCGGGAATGCTGGCCACAACTGCCGGAGTATTTTCGGGTCGCGCGGCCCACATCGGTGCGCTCACCCGATTTTGAGCGATCCACCGTGACGACACCGGTGATACCGGTGACATCGGCAACCCTAACGGCAGCGAGCGCATCGCAGGAAGATGCCCAGATCGATCTGGAACCGCCATCGGATTTTCTGGATCGCTTCGAGCCTTTTGAGTCCTTCGAGTCCTTTGAACCTGTTGTCGATCCAGAGATGGGTTCAGCGTCCAGGCTGGACGATGACTGCGTTGGTCATGTTGAAGAAATCCCCCATTTTCCTCTGGATCGGGTTTGGATCGAAAAGCAAATCGCTCGCTTTTCCGATCCTCGCCGGCGCTCGGATTTACGACGGCGCTATGGGGAGGTGTACCAAGCGGCTTTCGACGCCGAACCGGTCGTGCATCGCAGGGAAGGGCAGGCGCGTTTCGCGGCCAATACCGACCTGCGGGAATTCAGAACAGAAACAGACCTTCCCCGACCAAAAGGGTCGTAGCCAGACTACGATAGCGACAACTTATCCAAAAATCGCGCGCAACCCGCGACGCTTGTCCGGCACTGCGCCAGAGAAGAGCCACTGTCACCCTGCTTGTCGCTGCAAGATGTCAGAAACTAGCATATTATTTCTCTTTTCCAGAGATGCCCCATGAACACGCTGCCCGAGACCATCCTGCAACAAGCACGATCTCTCCCCGAGGGAGGTGTGCTGTCGCCCAAGGAGTTCCTGCACCTGGGAAGCCGATCGGCGGTGGATCAAGCGTTCTCGCGGCTCGCCAAGACCGGCAAGCTGTTGCGCGTGGCGCGTGGTGCCTATGCCGCTCCGGTTTCCGGCCGGTTCGGCTCGCGCCCGCCCGCTCCCGAGAAGGTCGTCAAGGCGTTGGCCGAACAAAGCGGTGAAGTCGTCGTACCACACGGTGCCAGTGCGGCCAATGCTCTGGGCCTGACGCAGCAAGTGCCCATCCGCGAGGTCTATCTGACTTCCGGCCGCACCCGGAAGCTGAAGCTCGGGTGCTCGGAAGTGTTGGTCAAGCATGCACCGCGCTGGATGCTGGCACTGGGCACGCGGCCGGCCGGCGCAGCCGTGCGCGCACTGGCCTGGATTGGACCCACGCACGTCGGCAAGTCGCTGGCGTCGTTGCGCCGTACCCTTCCCCACGCCGAATGGCAGGCGCTGGCTTCGGCGCGGGCGGCGCTGCCCGGCTGGATGGCACGGGCCATCGGCGAGGAAGCCGCGCGTGGCTGAGTATTTCTTCGACCTGAGCAAGAAGGATCAACGCGAGGCGCTGGAATACGGGCGGGCCAAAACCGGCCGCCCCGTCCACCTGCTCGAAAAGGACGTGTGGGTGGTGTGGACGCTGCGCGCCTTGTTCGAGGCGCCGCTGGCGGCCGATCTGACCTTCAAAGGTGGCACCTCGCTGTCGAAGGTCTACAAGGTCATCGACCGCTTCTCCGAAGACATCGACCTGACCTACGACATTCGCAAGCTGATCCCGGACCTGATCGGCGAAGGTGGCGAGTTGCCGACCAGTCGCAGCCAGGCCGGCAAGTGGACGCAAGCCGTGCGGCATCGGCTGCCAGACTGGATCACGCAGAACGTGCAGCCAGTGCTTCAAACCGCCTTGACGCGCGAGCGCCTGGCTGCCCGGCTCGAACTTGGCGGGCAAGAAAACGACAAGCTGTTCCTGCACTACCCAGCCCTGACGCAGGGAACGGGCTACGTGGCGCCTGTCGTCACGCTGGAGTTCGGTGCGCGCGCCACCGGCGAGCCGCACCAGGTATTCCAGGTGACCTGCGACATCGCCGCACACTTGGCCGACCTGTCGTTTCCCAGTGCCTCACCACTGGTCATGAGCGTCGCGCGCACCTTTTGGGAGAAGGCCACCGCTGCGCACGTGTTCTGCGCACAAGGCCGCATCCGCAGTGAACGCTATGCCCGGCATTGGCACGACTTGGCCGCGATCGCACGAAGCCCTCATATCGCCACGGTCATTGCCGATCGCAAAGTGGCAACGGTCGTCGCCCGCCACAAGTCCTACTTTTTCATCGAGAAGGACGCCGACGGTCAGGTAATCGACTACTTGCCCGTAACCACGGGGCATCTGAAAATCGTCCCCGAAGGCGAAGCCAGAGCGGCACTCGCCAAGGACTACGAGGCCATGCTGGCGGACGAAGTGATGGTAGGCAATGCCGTATCCTTCGACGAGCTATTGGAAGCATGCACCGACCTCGAAGCCAAGGTGAACAGGGCTGCCGTGTAGCGACAACAAGATCAACAAGGACTGCTTGGGGGAGCCATGCGTGTTTCACGGTTGCAGATAGAGAACTTTCGCGGCATCAAGAAGGCGGAACTTCACTTCTCAGGGCATACGCTCCTGATCGGCGGCAACAACGTCGGAAAGAGCACGATCTGCGAAGCACTTGATCTCGTGCTTGGGCCAGATCGCCTGAATCGAACACCTCCCGTTGAAGAGTTCGATTTCCGCAATGCTGGCTATCTGAACGAAGACGGCGAAACGCCCGTTCCTATCCACATCGAAGCTGTCCTCGTCGATCTCACCGACGACATTAAAAAACTCTGCGCCGCCAATTTGGAGTTCTGGCACAAAGCCGACAAGCGGGTTCTCGGCGAAGGCGAGATTGGCAACGCCGACGATCCCAACGTGGAACTCTGCCTTCGCTTGATTACCGTCGCCCAATACGACATCGAAGAAGACCAGTTCTTCGCCAAGACGATCTATGGCCGAAGCGACGACGATGACGCCGCCGATCCCAGGTCGATTCCCACCAAGGTCAAGCGAGCGATAGGCTTCCTCTACCTGCGCACCATCCGCACCGGCTCGCGTGCGTTGAGCCTAGAGCGTGGCACGCTGCTCGACAACATCCTGCGCATGAAAGAAGCCCGCAAGGGGATGTGGGAAAGCATCCGCCGGCGGCTGGCTACCCTTGATCCACCGATAGACGCCGATGCCACCGAGTTGGGGCCGATCTTGGATGAAATCGAGGCACGGCTGTCGGAATACATCGCGCCCGGTGGCGAGGGCCGCTCGACCCGTCTGTTCGTCTCCCAACTCACGCGCGAGCACTTGCGAAAGACCATCGCCTTCTTCCTGACGATGGGTCGCGGCGAGGACGCCGTGCCGTTCCAGCAGGCGGGCAGCGGAACGCTGAACACGCTCCTGCTGGCATTACTGACCTTTATCGCCGACCTCAAGAAAGACAACGTCATCTTTGCGATGGAAGAACCCGAGATCGCCCTTCCACCCCACACTCAGCGGCGGATTGCGAACTACCTTCTTGAGGAGACTTCGCAATGCTTCGTCACGTCCCATTCTCCCTACGTCATCGAACGCTTCGAGCCTGATGGGATACTGAAGCTCAACCGCGACGAGCAAGGCACATTGACCGGCACGCCGATCAAGCTACCCACCGGCATGAAGGCTAAGAACTACCGACAGAACTTCCGCCGAGCCATCGCGGAAGCCATGCTTGGCCAAGGTGTGATCATCGGCGAAGGCATCACTGAACAGGATGCCTTGCTGGTGGCCGCACAGAAGATGGAGGACAACGATCCTGCCTTGTTTCCCCTGGACGTGGCTGGCCTGTGCGTCATCAACGCTGACGGTGATGGGAACCTGGAGAAGCTGGGTGCCTTTTTCAAGGAGATCGGCACGCCAGCCTTTGCATTCTTCGATCGCAAGAAGCGCACAGATGCGGAAGTCACTGCCCTGCAGGGCAGCTACGTGGTAGCCAAGGAAATCCAGCAAAAGGGTGCCGAAGTTCTGATGGCCGAGGAAGCGCCCCTGGATCGTCAGTGGCAATACTTGGAGGCCCTGCGCGCCGAGGACACTGATAGCCGGTTCGGGATTCCGACCGCCCGCCCCGCTGACAACGAACTGCGCAAACTGACCATCTCCACGCTGAAGGGCCTGAAGGGCGAAGGCGGAGCGGCAAAGCTGCTACAACTCTGCGCTGTAGCCGAGTTGCCCAAAACTATCACTGGCTTCCTCGCCGACATCTATCAACGCTATCCGAAGCCAAAGCGCAAGGAAGTGCCTGCCCCGCAAGCCGATACCAACGCGGAAGCGACCGGCGGCAACGAGGCTGCGGCTGAAGACCCCGAGGAACTCTAGATCGTGGCCCTGGTCATCTGCGCGCAGCGGCAAAGCATACTCGACAAGGACGGTGCCATCCTCGTGACGGGTGGCCCAGGCAGCGGCAAGACGACCATCGCTTTGGCCAAGGCCAAACTCGTCATAGAACGAGGTCTGTCACCTGGTCAATCCGTCTTGTTTCTCAGCTTCTCGCGTGCTGCCGTTGCGCGTGTCGCCGAAGCGAGCAACACACAGTTGCCGGCTGCCCTACAAGGAAAGCTCTCAATCCAGACGTTCCACTCGTTCTTCTGGCGCATCTTGCAGGCTTACGGATACCTACTGGGCGCACCAAGATCACTGCGGTTGTTGATGCCTCACGATGAGGCAGCAATGCGGCACGAGTTCGAGAACAACGGCGGCGATTGGAACGTCGAGCGTGAGCGCCTTTTCCGTGAGGTCGGCAGGGTCGTGTTCGACCTGTTCGCCCCGAAAGCTCATGAACTACTGTCTCGAAGCGCGCGCCTGCGAGAACTCTTCTCGTCGTGCTATCCGCTGATCGTTGTAGACGAGGCCCAAGATACCGCAGAAGACCAGTGGCAATGCGTCAGGCTGTTGTCCGCTGGCACACAAATAATGTGCCTCGCCGACCTGGACCAGCAGATTTACGATTTCCGACCGGGCGTCAGTTCCGATCGGGTAATGCACATCATGGCCGCCCTGCAACCGTTGCGCGTGGATCTGGCAGGCGAGAATCACCGAAGTCCTGATTCGGAGATCATCGCCTTCGCCAACGACGTACTGCTGAATACGCCGCGCAGGGCGACTTATCGCGGCGTATCACGCCTGGACTATCGGCCCAAGGCAAACCTACGCGACAAAGCGATTCGCCAAGCTGTCGGAATTGCCTATAGGAACGCGAAAGCAAACGCACAACACGATATCGAAAGCCTAGCCGTCCTGGCGACATGGGGGCGTGGTGTCAACGTCATCTCCCGCGCGCTGACCGGCGATGGCACGAACCTGATCCGACATCGGGTGATGATCGACGAAGCATCGGTGCTGCTTTCCAGCCGCATGGTGGCGTTCATGCTGGAGCCGCGTAGGCCAGCAGTGGAGGAGCTGTTGGACCTGGCCGATGGACTTGATCTTGCTGCGACAGTTTTTCGGGCACGCAGCGGGAATACCAACCTCGCCACCGCGCAGCGGTTAGCAACAAGCGCACTACAGGCCCGCGCCGGGACTCATCCGCGTGCCAATGGGGTGGCATCCAAACTCTTGGACGCGCTGCGTGCATTGCGCACCAGAGAGTTCACAGGAGACCCGAAACGAGATTGGCTAAACGCCCGTAGCGTCCTCCGAAATGCAGGAGCCAAACCACTCCAAGACATTGCGGAAGACGCCGAGCAGCTTGCCGCTTTTCAGCGCGGTCGGCGCATTTCCGCTGCACTGACCGAACTCTGGCAGACGCAGGGAGCATATCGAAACGCGCGCGGCGCACTCGATACAGCCATCGCGGAAGATCAACTCTTGTCTGGCGGAAATGACCTGAGAGGAATCCACGTCATGACCATCCACAAGTCGAAGGGCAAGGAATTCGACGTGGTGATCATCTTCGACAACTCCCAAAGCAGCCCACTGCTTTCCCCTCGTGAGTTAGCACCCCACCCTCGCAGTCGCAAGCTGGTGCGCGTTGGCATCACCCGCGCCCGGCATCATGTGCTGATGCTCTGCGACATGTTCACTCCTACCGCCCTACTTCAAGACCATCGGCTTTAGGAACGTCTTTCGACCGCAGCAACACGACTACTTCTGCTCTGACGGCTTCCGGCGAAAGCCCCGATCCCCTGCTGCGTATTCCAATCGATTCGGCCACCCATTTCGAGATGATTCGGCCGCCGGTTCCGGGCCATTCGGCCGGATCGACCTCGTCATGGTGGAAGAGGGTTCGACCATCGTGGATGTTATCTTGCGTCGTCGCGGCCCGTCGGGGTGGCCGAATGTCATCGTGTCGAAACAATTGACCACGGACTAAGGACGCGGATTTTCGGCCAAGAATCTCCGCCACATGCTCCGTTTTGCCGAAGCATTTCCGGACGAGGAAAAAGTCTCCGCACTGCGGAGACAATTGAGCTGGACTCACCTCAAGACCTTGATCTATCTCGACGATCCGTTGAAACGCGATTTCTACATCGAGCTTTGCCGACTGGAAGGCTGGTCGTCTCGCCAGTTGCAGGAACGCATCCAATCTATGCTGTTCGAGCGCTCGTCCATCTCCCGGCAACCGGAAGAAACCATCCGGAACGATCTGCAACAGTTACGCCGCGATCAAAAACCTTCGCCCATCCTGCTCCTGAAAGACCCTTATATCCTCGACTTTCTCGACCTCAACGACCGCTATCTGGAAAAAGATCTGGAAGACGCCATCCTGCGCGAAATTGAGCAATTCCTGCTGGAACTGGGTGCGGGGTTCACCTTCGTTGCCCGGCAAAAGCGGCTACAGATTGACGCACCGGAAAAAAACAGGAGCAGATCGGACTGCTGGAACTGGACAAAAGCGGCATCCATGTCGCCGAATACCTCACCGTGCTACCGCCGCGTGAAACTTTGCAGGGAGCTATAGTCAAATCTGGTGTATGGCTGGTTTGAATCAGGCGGCGATATTCTGCTGATCGTTCTGGGCTTCGCCGGGTGGATCGACGACGGCGATACCATCCTGAAACCGGACGCCCCGTACCACCTCGGGCAAGCGCTTGAAGCCTCCCAGCTTGCGCCAACTTTTCTCCGCCGTCAGCGCCAATTGGAACACCAGGCCCAGTAAGGTATTCCGGGACACGCAGTTCTTGGTCCGGGTGGTGCGGTGCCGGATGGTGGCAAAGCTGGATTCGATCGGGTTGGTCGTCCGGATGTGGACCCAGTGCTCGGCCGGAAAGTCGTAAAAGGCCAGTAACTCCGCTCGATCTTTGGCCAGGATGGCGACCGCCTTGGGGTATTTGGCGCCGAAATCCCGCGCGAAGCGGTCGAAAGCCTGGTTCGCTTGGGCCTGGGTCTCCGCCATCCAGATTTCATGGAGGCCCGCCTTGGCCTTGCCCTGAATGGATTGGGGCAGTTCGTTGAGCACGTTGGCGGTCTTGTGCACCCAACAGCGCTGACCACGGGTTTGCGGCCACGCCTCCGCCAGCGCCGCCCAAAAGCCCAGAGCGCCATCGCCGATCCCCAGCGCCGGTGGTGCGTTCAAACCGCGCGCTTGCAAGTCCTGGAGGAGGGCGAGCCAGGACGCTTTGGATTCCCGGTACCCATCCGACAGCGCCAGCAGCCGCTTCTCCCCGTGTTCGTCGACCCCGATCAAGACGAGCAAGCAGAGGCGGTCGTCCTCGCCGCGCAGGGTCGAATAGATGCCATCCGCCCACACGTAGACATAGTGCTCATCCGAGAGGTCGCGACGGTTCCAGGCGGCATGCGCCTCCGACCATTCCGCCTTGAGGCGGCTCACCACCGCCGGCGACAAGCCCTGGGCCTCTGCGCCCAGCAACACGGACAGGGCTTCTTGCATGTCCCCGGTCGAAATCCCGCGCAAGTACAGCCACGGCAGCGCCGCTTCCACCCGTTGGGCTTTCCGGACATAGGGTGGCACCAGCGCCGAGTTGAACTTGATCCCGCTCCCGGAGCGGTCGCGGACTTTGGGGATCCGCACCGGCACCGGTCCCAGCCCGGTGAGGATCTCCCGCTCGGGCAAGTGACCGTTCCTGACCACCGCTTGGCGTCCTCCCAAATCGGTCACGTTTTCATACTGATCCAGCAGCCCCCGCAATTCGGCTTCCACCGCCTGTTCGATCAGCCCTCGGGCACCCCGCCGCAACAACTCCGTCAGCGAATCCTGGATCGACCCTGGCGTTCCCAACCATCCCGCGCTATTTTCATTCATGGCGTACCTCTTCGTTCATGCTGAAACCTGATCTCGTCCATCTCATTTCAGCAGGGTACGCCGCCTTCCTTCAACCCGCCCGTACACCAGATTCCGTTATATCTCCTTTGCAGGCCAAGCTGCGCGAATCGATCGAACGTGCCCGCCAACGCTTGCAAATTCCCAAGGACGACCCCTGATGCCCGCACGACCCCGCTCCAAGTGTCGTGCCCAAAACCGCATCATCGTCCTGTTCACCGACCCGGCGTGAACTGGTCACTTCGACGATCGCTATCTGGGATTCATTGAGTGAGTCTGCTCGATGCGGCTGCCCGGCTGGCGGCGGTGATCGAGGCGATTGAGCGCTGCAAGAAGCGTTGAGCGTCCGGCGATCAGCCACCACGACGGGTTTGCCCAGTCCGCGCCGGTTCGATCCTTCCTGGGAACACCGAACCGAGTTCCAATCCGGCGTACAGGGCCGGCGCCAGCTTTAGGGCAGAGACATAGCGCGACTGCGGTTCCCCCGGCCCGGTCACGAACAGATTCCAGATCCGCTGACCGCCGTGCGTCACGAGCAAGTCCCGCTCGTCCAGCATGCGATAGAGCCACTTGCGTTGTTCAGATCAGGTTGCGTAACTACCTTGTGATGGGCCTTGCAACGCATCGGAGGCTTCCTGTTTTGGGCTAAGACTTTCAAAAGGGCAGCAATGAAAGCACAATCCCATAACGCCTTGGGACAGGCGGGTTTGTTAGTGGGTCGAGATCATCTATTGCGTATCGACGCGCCAGAGTCTGACAAACCTATAGAGATGGATGACGTTCGCAGAGCGATCTCCGAGTTACCCAATATCGCACATGCCTTAGCGGATGCATCGGGACATAAAGTCTTTGAAATGCTTTGGCTCGAAATGCTTCAGATCGATTCAAATCGGTATTGACATCCTCCCCACTTGGAAGGACGGGAAGGATGTCAAGCAATCCATGCTGAGTCTTTTGAAACTCCGACGGAGGACATCATGGCCAGTATTACGATTCGCAATCTTGATGACGGTCTGAAGCAGCGCCTGCGCCTACGCGCGGCCGAACACGGCCGGTCGATAGAAGAAGAGGTGCGCGAGATCTTGCGCCTCGTGGTGGGGGAACCCGTTCCACCGACCAATCTTGCCACAGCGATCCACTCGCGGATCGTCGCGTTTGGCGGTGCCGATCTCGATATTCCCCCACGCGCGACGATGCGCGAACCACCGGCACTGGATTAGAACGTGTTCACGATCTTCTGCTGAGTCTGCGAACATCGGGGGATGCGTACGAAGAGATACCCCAGTGACATCAGTAGAGAACAGTTTGGGCAACTTTTGCCGCTGCTGGCGCAGGCCAGGCGCAAAACCAAGCCCAGGACGGTAGACCTGTACGAGGTGTTTTGCGCCGTGCTGTACCTGCTACGCACGGGCTGCCAGTGGCGAGCGCTGCCCAGTGACTTTCCCAAGTGGCGCACGGTGCATTCGTACTTCGCCAAGTGGAGCGAGCCGGGCCAGGATGGCGTGAGCCTGCTGGAGCAGGCATTAAAAAATCAGGTTGGCGCGGCCCGCGAGAGACAGGGGCGCAACGCCTCCAGCACGCTCTTGATCGTGGACGCACAGAGTGTAAAGAACACGGACACGGCGGGCCTGAAGGGCTATGACGCCGGCAAGAAGGTCTCGGGCATCAAGCGCCACATCGCGGTGGACACCCAGGGGTTGCCGCATGCGGTGGCGGTGACCACGGCAGAGGTCACTGACCGCAAGGGAGCCTTGCAGGCCTTCAAGCGCTGCAAGGCAGTGCTGAGCCGAGTGCAAAGCGTACTGACCGACAGCGGCTACACGGGCGAGCCCTTTGCGCGGGACGTGCGCGAGGTGTTGGGCGAGCAGGTCACTGTGCAGATTGCCAAACGCAGCGAGCTGCACACCTTCA
>WBZL01003648.1_pt1 | contig 13925 bp, 14 predicted proteins | sample 5204291 | NCBI WGS metagenome assembly WBZL01 (sample SAMN12344345, study PRJNA552823) | activated sludge metagenome | biome: Activated sludge suspended growth; feature: Nitrification reactor; material: Wastewater; isolation source: activated sludge from nitrification reactor of wastewater...
GAGCAGCAGCAGGTCCGGGTCGGCGGCGAGGGTGCGGGCCAACTGCACGCGCTGGCGTTCCCCGGACGAGAGGGTGCCGAACGTGCGGCCGGCGAGTTGGGTGGCTCCCACCGAGGCCAGGGCCTCGGCCGTGCGGGCCCGGTCGCGGTCGTCGTACTGGTGCCACCACGGCTCCAACGCACCTCGTCGGCCCGTGAGCACCACATCGGTCACCGTGAGCTCGGGGCGCAGCCGGTCGGCCAGGGCGGGGGAGGCCACCCCGATGCGGCGGCGTAGGGGCCGCACGTCGGTGTGGCCCAGCGTCTCGCCGAACACCCGCACCGTGCCGCGTGTGGGGTGCTCCCACAACGAGGCGATGCGCAGGAGCGAGGTCTTGCCCGCACCGTTCGGGCCGAGCACCACCCACCGCTCGTGGGCGCCGACCCGCCAGTCGACGCCGGCCAGCAGGGCCCGACCGTCTCGCACCAGGTCGACGTCGTCGAGGGAGAGGACCGGCGCGGGCGTTGGCACCGGCGCACGGTACCCGTCGTGGTCGGGAGGCGGAGGCGCCCGGCCGCGGCTCTAGGGTGTCGCCCGTGCAGATCGGCATCCTCGGAGGTACCGGACCCGCAGGCAGCGCGCTCGGCGTGCGCCTCGCCTCGGTGGGGTTCGACGTGGTCATCGGTTCCCGGTCCAAGTACCGGGCCATGGAGGTGGTCGACAAGCTCCACGAGAAGTGGGGAGACCGGCACCTACCCATCGCCGCCGGCGACAACGCGGCGGCGGCCGCGGCCGACGTGGTGGTGATCGCCACGCCGTGGGACGCCGCCTACGGCACCGCCACCTCGGTGGCCGAGGCGCTCGACGGCAAGGTGGTCATCTGCATGGCCAACGCCCTCACCCGCATCGGCAACGAGTTCCAGCCGCTGGTCCCGCCCCGGGGGTCGGTGGCCGCGAGCGTGCAGGCCGCGGTCCCCGGTTGTCGGGTGGCGGCGGCGTTCCACCACGTGCCGGCCAAGGAGCTCGGCGACCTGAGCCACCCGATCGAGTCCGACGTGTTGATCTGCTCCGACTTCCAGGACGCCACCGACGTCACCTCCGACATCGTGGCCAAGGTGCCGAACATGCGCCCGCTCGACGCCGGTGGCCTGTCGCAGGCCACGCCCATCGAGTCGTTCACCGCCGTGCTGTTGCAGCTCAACGTGCACTACAAGACCCGGGTGGCGGTGAAGTTCACCGGCATCCCGGATCGACCGGTGGACGGAGCCGACGCCCCGGCCGCCGGCGACGGCGCCGCGCCGGAGGGCACGCACTGATGTCGAGCGGACCGATGCACCTGTACGACACGGCCCGCCAGGTGGTGGTGCCCTTCGAGCCCGGCCCGGTGGTCACCATGTACACGTGCGGGATCACGCCGTACGACGCCACCCACATCGGCCACGCCGCCACCTACCTCACCTACGACGTGCTCCAGCGGCGCCTGCGCGACCTCGGCCACGAGACCCGGTGCGTGCGCAACATCACCGACGTCGACGACGACCTGCTCCGCAAGGCCCGGGAGCTGGGGGTGCACTACCTGGACCTGGCGGCGGGCGAGATCGCCCGGTTCGACGCCGACGTGGCGGCCCTGGGCCTCCTGCCGAGCTGGAGCGAACCCCGCGCCACCTCCGCGATCGCCGACATCCGCGGGTTCATCGGCATGGTGCTGGACCGCGGCCACGCCTACGAGTCCGGCGGTGCGGTGTACTTCGACGTCGCCTCCTGGCCCGGGTTCGGCTCCATCAGCCACTACCACGCCGACGAGATGCTCCGCCTGGCGGCCGAGCGCGGCGGCAACCCCGACGACCCCAACAAGCGCAACCCGCTGGACTTCGTGCTCTGGCAGCCGTCGGCCCCCGACGAGCCGGCGTGGGAGTCGCTCTGGGGTCCCGGGCGGCCGGGCTGGCACATCGAGTGCTCGGCGCTGGCGCTGCGCGAGCTGGGCACCACCATCGACCTGCACGGCGGCGGCAGCGACCTCATCTTCCCGCACCACGAGTGCGAGTCGGCGCAGTCCGAGGCCGCCACCGGCGAGCCGTTCGTGCGCCACTGGATGCACCAGGCCATGGTCCGCATGGACGGCGAGAAGATGTCGAAGTCCCTGGGCAACCTGGTGTTCGTGAGCGAACTGCGTCAGCAGTGGGACCCCCGGGCGATCCGGCTCGCCACCCTGGCCCACCACTACCGCATCCCGTGGGAGTGGCACGACGAGGTGATGCCCGACGCCACCAGGCGCCTGGCGGCGTGGGCGGCGGCCGGCGGCGGCCAGGCTGCCCTCGACGATGTCCGGGCCGCGCTCGATGCCGACCTCGACACCCCGGGCGCGGTGGCTGCCATCGACGCCGCGGTGGCCGCGGGTCACGGAGCCTCGGCCGCCGCCGCCCTGCTCGGCGTGTCGCTCTGACCACCTCGCACGATCCGTCGACCACCTCGCACGGTCCGTAGCGGGTTCAGGTCGGTGCGTGATGTTGTTTCAGCGCCGTTCACGTTCCCGGCACGCGCCACGTGCCCTGATAGGGCATGATACGAACGCACTATGGGCTCTGAAGATGTCGGCAAGCTGTACCCGGCCGCCAAGGCCGTGCTCACGCCGCTCTTCCGCGCCGCCTGGCGCTTCGACCTGCAGGGCCTCGAGAACATCCCGGCCACCGGCGGCGCCATCTTGTGCCCCAACCACACCTCGGTGCTCGACTCCTTCTTCGTGCCGGCCATGCTGCCCCGACGCGTCACCTACGTGGGCAAGGCCGAGTACATGGACGACTGGAAGACCCGCCGGTTGTTCCCCGCCCTCGGCATGATCCCCATCGACCGCACCGGTGGCGACGCCGCCGAGCGGGCCCTCGCCACCGCCCAGCGCTTGCTCGAGAACGGCGAGCTGTTCGGCATCTACCCCGAGGGCACCCGCAGTCGCGACGGTCGCCTCTACCGGGGCAAGACCGGCCCGGCCCGGCTGGCCCTGCGCACCGGTGCGCCCATCATCCCCATCGGGATCAAGGGGGCCCGTGAGGTGATGCCGCCCGACGCCCGCTTCCCGCGGCTGCGGCTCCCCGTCACCATCACCTTCGGTCGCCCCATCGACGTGTCGCGCTACCGCGACCGCGTCAACGACCGACTGGTGCTGCGCCAGATCATGGACGAGGTCATGTACGAGATCCGAGAGCTGTCGGGTCAGGAGTACGTGAACGAGTACGCCGGCTCGAAGAAGACCGCCGCCGCCGGACCCACCATCGACCTGCGCACCCCCGCCGCCGCCCCCGCCCCCGCCGCAGCGGAGGTCGAGACCGACACCGGCACCCGATCCGAACCGGTGGGTGCCGTCAACGGCGCCCGCAACGGCCACGGCCCCAACGGCCCCAACGGTCACGGCACCACGGTCCGCAACGGCGAGACCGCCGACACGGGCGACGTCCACGAGTTCGCGCGGGCCACCCGACCCCGTTCGTCGGCCGACGTGCTGCGCAACCCGCCCCGGCGGGCCCACCTCACGTCCTGAGGAGCGGCGCGCCCGGTTCGGCGCGGAACCGCATTCGGGGCCCTGACGTGCCTCGCCTACCATCCGACGATGGCCGACATCACGATCACGTTGCCCGACGACTCGCAACGATCGGTTCCCGCCGGCACCACCGTGATCGAGTTGGCCGCGGGGATCGGCCGCCGACTGGCCAAGGACGCCGTCATCGGGGTGGTGAACGGCACCGAGCGCGACCTCGACTGGGTGCTCGACGACGGCGACAAGGTCGAGATCGTCACGGCCTCGTCCGAGCGTGGGCTGTACACGATCCGCCACTCCACCACCCACGTGATGGCCCAGGCGGTGTTGGAGCTCTTCCCCGGCGCCACGTTCGCCATCGGCCCGCCGGTGGAGGACGGCTTCTACTACGACTTCGAGCTCCCGCCGGGCCCCGACGGCCGCCCCGGCACCTTCGTACCCGAGGACCTCGACCGCATCGAGGCCCGGATGCGGGAGATCCTGGCCCAGGCCCAGCCGTTCGTGCGCGACGAGCTCACCGAGGACCGCGCCCGTGAGGTGTTCGCCGGACACCGCTTCAAGCTGGAGATCATCGAGGGGCAGACCGACGACCCCATGTCGGCCACCGCCTCCGGCGTGGTCCGCACCTACGAGAACCCGCCGTCGGAGCCGTGGGAGCAGCCGCCGTTCCCCGGCTACCCGGGCTTCGTCGACCTCTGCCGCGGGCCCCACGTGCCGGACACCGGCTCGTTCCTCGGTCACTTCAAGCTGATGCGGGTGGCCGGCGCGTACTGGCGCGGCGACGAGCGCAACCCCATGCTCCAGCGCATCTACGGCACGGCGTGGGCGTCCAAGGCGGACCTGGAGGCCCACCTGCACCGCCTGGAGGAGGCCGCCAAGCGCGACCACCGCAAGCTGGCCACCGAACTCGACCTGCTCAGCTTCCCCGAGATGCTCGGCGGGGGTCTGGCCGTGTGGCACCCCAAGGGTGCCATCGTGCGCAAGCTCATGGAGGACTACTCGCGGGCCCGCCACCAGGCCGGCGGCTACGAGTTCGTCTACACGCCGCACCTCACCAACGGGAAGCTCTACGAGACGTCGGGCCACCTCGACTTCTACGCCGACGGCATGTACCCGCCCATGGAGATGGACAACGGGCGGTACTACCCCAAGCCCATGAACTGCCCGATGCACAACCTGATCTACGGCTCGCGGCAGCGGTCCTACCGCGAGCTGCCGCTCCGGTTGTTCGAGCTGGGCACCGTCTACCGCTACGAGAAGTCGGGCACCCTCCACGGCCTCATGCGGATCCGGGGCTTCACCCAGGACGACAGCCACATCTACTGCACGCCCGAGCAGGCTCACGACGAGATCCGCAGCCTGCTGGGATTCGTGCTGTCGGTGTTGCGCGCCTTCGGGTTCGACGACTTCGAGGCCAACCTGTCCACGCGGCCGCCGGAGAAGTCGGTGGGCACCGACGAGGGCTGGAACGCCGCCATCGATGCCCTGCGGGCCGCACTGGAGGCCGAGGGTCTGGAGTACGAGGTCGATGAGGGCGGTGGAGCGTTCTACGGCCCCAAGATCGACGTGAAGGTGAAGGACGCCATCGGCCGCAGCTGGCAGCTCTCCACCATCCAGTACGACTTCAACATGAACGAGCGGTTCGACCTCACCTACGTGGCCGAGGACGGCAAGCACCACCGGCCGATCATGTTGCACCGGGCGTTGTTCGGGTCCATCGAACGGTTCTTCGGCGTGCTGCTGGAGCACTATGCGGGTGCGTTCCCCACCTGGCTGGCCCCGGTCCAGGTCCGGGTCCTGCCCGTGCGCGACGACCACCAGTCCTACGCCGAGGAGGTGGTGGGGGAGCTCGCCGCTCTGGGCATCCGCGCCGACGGCGTGGACGCCGCCGAGAAGCTGGGCAACCGCATCCGCAAGGCCAAGGGCGAGAAGATCCCCTACGTGCTGGTGGTGGGAGACGACGACGTCTCGGCGCGGACCGTGGGTGTCAACCCGCGCGGCGGTGAGGTCGATCGCGGGGTCGACCTCGACACCTTCGCCCAGCGGATCCTCGACGAGGTCGACGACCAGATCCACCTGGCCCGGTGACCGGCGCCGACGGCCTCGACACCGCGGCAGCGGCAGGGGGCGGGCCCTCGCCGGCCCTCGCTCGGCTGTGGGCCGGCTGGCGCACCACCTACATCACCCGGGTCACCGACGACGACGCCGAGGTCCGCCCCGACGCCGACGGTCGGTCGCTCTTCGAACGGATCCTCGCCAGCGACCTGCCCGACCAGGAGTCGGGCGTGCTCCGACGCGGCGAGCGCTGCTTCGCGGTGCTCAACGCCTTCCCGTACGGGTCGGGCCACCTCATGGTGTTGCCCAACCGGGCCGTGCCCGACCTGGGCGACCTCGACGCCGGCGAGGCCACCGAACTGTGGGCCCTGGTGCACGAGGCGGTGGCCGCCATCCGGGCCGCGTACCGACCCGACGGCGTGAACGTCGGCCTGAACCTCGGCACCGGTGCCGGTGCCGGCGTGCCCGACCACCTGCACGTGCACTGCCTGCCGCGCTGGTCCGGCGACACCAACTTCATGACGGCGGTGGCCGAGACCCGGGTGCTCCCCGAGCCCCTCGCGGTCTCGTGGTCCAGGCTCAGCGAGGCCTGGCCCCGCTGAGCCCTGGCCAGGTCCGGGCAGGCGACCCACCTTGGCCCGCCGGGTCGGGCGTCGCTACCGTCATCGGCGATGGCCGACGGCACTTCCGACGACGACGGCCTGGTCGGTGACGATCAGGTCCGTGACGAACTGCCCGAGGACCTGAACGTCTCGGAGTTCGTGGGCCCGTACATCTTCCCCAACAACAACCGGCGGCGGGTCCCGGGCTACCTCTACATCGCCATCGGCGCCGGCCTGGTGGCGGCGTACCTGATGGCCGGCGACGACGCCGTGCTCGTGAACGTCGGGTACCTGTGGGGCGGCGTCGCCCTGGTGGCCATCGGGCTCTACCACCTGCTGGCCGGCTGGAACCTCGACGTGGACGAGCGTGACGCGCTGGTGGCCGCCACCGAGCGGGTGGGCTTCCCGGTGGGACACGCCTCGGCCCAGCTCGGGTGGCGGGGCCTGGCCAGCCGACCCACGTGGCGGATCCTGCTGTACTCGGCCGAGGACCCTCCCTCGAAGCGGGGATTGGTGCTGGTCGACGGGGTCGACGGTGAGATCGTCGACTGGTTCGCCGAGGACAACCCCGAGGACTGGTCCGACCTCGACGGCGACCTGACCCAGGTCTGAGCGGGCGGGTCCCGGCGAAAAGCCTGTCCACGGGCGGGTCGGGGTACTAGACCTGAACACGAGCTTGCCCGAAGTGCTAACTTCTGCAAGCACGATCGTCGCCCTCGGAGGAGACACCATGTTCGACGGCCACTTCCGTGCCGACGCCGAACGCACGCTCAAGCCGGTGGGCCAGCAGCTGCGCCGAACCGGCATCACCGCCGACCACCTCACCGTGCTCGGTGTGGTGATGGCCCTCGGCGCGTCGGTCGCCATCGGCATGGGCGCGCTGCGCCTGGGCCTCCTCCTGCTGGTGCTCACCGCCCTGCCCGACGTGCTCGACGGCGCGGTGGCCAAGGCCTCGGGCACGGCGTCGCCCCGCGGCGCCTTCTTCGACTCGGTGGCCGACCGCTTCACCGACGCCCTGCTGTTCATGGGGGTCGCCTGGTACCTGGCCACCACCCACCCCGGTCGCATCGCCATCCTCCCCATGGCCGTCATGGCCCTGTCCATGCTGATCTCCTACGAGCGGGCCAAGGCCGAGGCGCTGGGCTACGACGCCAAGGGCGGGCTCATGGAGCGGGCCGAGCGCATCATCGTGCTCGCCATCGGGCTCCTGTTCAGCCAGTTCCTGATCCCCGTCCTGTGGGTCATGCTCGCCGGTACCGCCCTCACGGCGGCCACAAGGTTCGCCAAGGTCTGGGGTCAGGCCACCGCGTCGGTGCCCCGGCTGGCCGACCGGTCGCAGGAGCGCCAGCGTGCTCGGGCGCGCAACCGCCAGGACCGGCGGGTCGCCCGTTCCACCACGCGCCAGGTGCGCCGCCGCACCCAGCTGCGCCCGCCGCGCTGACCCTCGTTGGCGATCCACCCGGCCTACGCCGCGTACCGCACCGGTAGCGCGGTCGCCCGCGCCCTTCCGCAGCGATCGGTCCGGCCGTTCTCCTCGGCGGTCGGCCGCCTCGCCGCCGCCACCATGCGCGACCGGCGCCGCATGGTGGCGCGCCACCAGCGGCGGGTGCGCCCCGACCTCACCGATCGCGAGCTCGACGAGGCGGTGCGGGCCACCTTCGCCCACTACGCCCACTACTGGGTGGAGTCGTTCCGCCTCCCGGGCACCCCGCCCGAGGTCCTCGACCGTGGCTTGCGAGCCGACGGACTCGAACACATCACCGCCGCCCTGGACGGCGGGCGCGGGTGCATCCTCGCCATGCCCCACCTCGGGGCGTGGGAGTGGTCGGCCTTCTGGCTCACCTCGTTCCACCACTACCCGGTCACCGCCGTGGTGGAAGCGGTGGAACCCCCCGAGCTCGCCGCCTGGTTCACCGGGCTTCGCAGCCGCCTCGGCATGGAGGTCTTGCCCCTCGACGCGCACGCCGGCACCGCCTCGGCGCGCGCCCTCAAGAGCAACCGTGTGCTCTCGTTGCTCAGCGACCGCGACGTGGCCGGGGGAGGCGTCGAGGTCGAGTTCTTCGGTGAACGCACCACCTTGCCCGCCGGTCCCGCCACCCTCGCCCTTCGGTCGGGAGCGCCGATCGTTCCGGCCACCACCTACTTCGAACCAGACGGTGGCCACTACGGGTTGGCCCGACCCCCGCTCGACACGTCGCGGCACGGCAAGTTGCGAGAAGACGTCGCCCGCATCACCCAGGACCTGGCCCACGAGTTCGAAGCCATGATCCGCCGGGCCCCCGAGCAGTGGCACCTCCTCCAGCCGAACTGGCCCAGCGACCACGAGGTGGTCTGACCCGTGCGCGTCGGTCTGGTCTGCCCGTACAGCGTGAGCATCCCCGGTGGGGTCCAGGAGCAGGTGCTCGGCCTCGCCCGCGCCCTGCGGGCCCAGGGGCACGTGGCACGGGTGCTCGCCCCCTCCGACGGGCCGCCGCCCGACGGGTGGGTCACCCCGCTCGGCAACTCCATCCCCACCGCGGCCAACGGCTCGGTGGCGCCCATCGCCCCCGACCCGTCGGCCCAGCTGCGCCTCATCCGGGCCGTGCGAGACGAGGGGTTCGACGTGTTGCACCTCCACGAGCCGATGGTGCCGGGACCGTGCATGACCGCGTGCTTCATCAAGCCCGCCCCGCTGGTGGCCACCTTCCACGCCGCCGGCAACCACGCCTCGTACCAGTACCTCAACCCCGCGCTGCGGTGGCTCGCCGGGCGCATCGACGTGCGCACCACGGTCTCGGCCGAGGCCGAGGCCCTGGCCGTCGCCCACCTCGGCGGCACCTACGAGCGGCTGTTCAACGGCATCGAGGTGGAGCGCTTCGCCGACGTGGAGCCCTGGCCCACCGAGGCGCCCACCGTGTTCTTCCTCGGTCGCCACGAGGAGCGCAAGGGGCTCGACGTGTTGCTCGAGGCCCTGCCGGCGCTGCCGCCCGACATCCGGGTCTGGATCGGCTCCGACGGGCCCGACACCGAGCGCCTGAAGCTGCGTCACGCCGGCGACCCGCGGCTGGAGTGGCTCGGGCGCCTCTCCGACCTGGAGAAGCGGCGCCGGCTGGCCGCGGCCCGGATCTTCTGCGCCCCGTCGATCCACGGCGAGTCGTTCGGGGTGGTGCTGCTGGAGGCGATGGCGGCGGGGGCGGCGATCGTGGCGTCGAACCTGAGCGGCTACAGCCTGGTGGCCCGGGCCGATCGCGACGCCCTGCTGGTCGATCCCAGAGACGTCACCGCCCTGGCGGCGGGCCTCAACCGGGTGCTCGACGACCCGGAGCTCCACGGGGCCCTGGTGGCGTCGGGCCGACGGCGGGCCGAGGAGTTCTCCATGGACCACCTGGCCGAGCGCTACGTCGACCTCTACGACAGGGTCACCACCCCGGCCCGTCCGTCCCGGGGCTGGCGTTCCCCCCGGTCCCGTCGCTCAGCGGGATGACGAGCCGGGCCGTCAGGCGCGCCCGGGCGGTGGCGTCGTCGACGGCCTTGCCGGTCCCGGGCGGGCGCTCTCGTAGAGTGGTCCGGGGCCACCGCCCGGGCACCGCCCGGACCACCTGGCCGCCCACCGTCCCCACCGAGGAGAACCCGTGCTGCCCGTCGTGATCGTCGTGGTCGTGATCATCGTGTTGCTGGTGCTCCTCGATGTCTTCTTCTACAACGGGCTGGTCAAGCTCAAGAACAAGGTCGAGGCGGCCTGGGCCCAGATCGACGTGCAGCTCACCCGGCGCGCCGAGCTGATCCCCAACCTGGTCGAGACGGTGAAGGGCTACGCCGCCCACGAACGGGCCACCCTCGACGCCGTCGTCACCGCCCGCACCTCGGCGATGTCCGCCTCGGGCCCACACCAGAAGGCCGAGGCCGAGAACGCCCTCACCGGCGCCTTGAAGTCCGTCTTCGCGCTGGCCGAGGCCTATCCCGACCTCAAGGCGAACCAGAACTTCCTCGACCTCCAGGAGACCCTCACCGCCACCGAGGACAAGATCGCCTACGCGCGGCAGTTCTACAACGACGCCGTGAACGCCTACAACACCAAGATCCAGACCGTGCCGTGGTCGGCGATCGCCCGGCGGTTCAAGTTCGGCGAGCGCGAGTACTTCGAGGCCGGCGGCGAGGCCCGCGGGCCGGTCGACGTCGAGTTCTGACCGGCCGGTAGCGCAGCACACGTGTACGACGAGGTCGCCCAGAACAAGCGCCGCTCCACGGTGCTCATCGCGGTGTTCGTGATCTTCACCACCGCGGTGGTGTGGGCCGCGCTCCGTCTGATGGGCGCAACCGGCATCGGCATCGTCGGCATCGCCGCGGTGGTGGCGATCGGCACGGCCTGGCTGGCCTACTGGAAGTCCGACGAGGTCGCCCTGCGCATGAGCCGCGCCGTCGAGGCCGACCCGGTCACCTACGCGCGGTTGCACAACCTGGTGGAGGGCCTGTGCATCGCATCGGGCCTGCCGAAGCCCCGCATCTACGTGATCGACGACGTGGCGCCCAACGCCTTCGCCACCGGGCGCAGCCCGCGGCACGCCGCGGTGGCGGTCACCACCGGGCTGCTCGACAAGATGAACCGCATCGAGCTCGAAGCGGTGCTCGCCCACGAGCTGAGCCACGTGAAGAACAACGACATCCTGGTGGCCACCCTGGCGGTGACCATGGTGGGCCTGGTGGCGCTGGTGTCGGACTTCTTCATCCGGTTCATGTGGTGGAACGGGGGGCGGCGCGGCCGCGACGAACCCCAGGGCGGCGCCGCTCCGGTCGTGGCCATCGCGGGGTTCGCGCTGCTGGTGTTCGCCCCGCTGGTGGCCAAGCTCCTGCAGTTCGCGGTGAGCCGTCGCCGGGAGTCACTGGCCGACGTGTCCGCCGTGGAGATGACCCGCTACCCGCCGGGCATGATCGCCGCCCTCGAGAAGCTCCGCGACGACGTCACCGTGGTCCACGCCAGCTCCCGGGCCACCGCCCACCTGTGGATCGAGGCGCCGGTGGCCCGGGTGGAGCCCGAGGGGCGCCTGTCGTGGTGGAACCGCCTCTACGACACCCACCCACCCATCGAGCAGCGGATCCAGGCCCTCCGGGAGCTGTGACGCCCGGCTGACCGGTCTGTGACATCCGGCGGCATCCACCGCAGCGCCCGTCGCGCCCGCCAACCTTGATCGGGTGCCCGAAGCAGACCCGCCCCGCCCGAAGCCGAACCCCAAGGTCATCGCCGCCGCGATCGCCGCCGTGGTCGTGATCGCCGGCGCAGTGGCCTTCGCCCTGGCGGGGGGAGACGGTGAGGAGACCGTCGCCTCCACCACCACCCGACCGGCCGCCACCACCACCACCGACGTGGTCACCACCACCGAACCGGCCACCGGGCCGGTGGCCCCGCTCACCGGGTTGCGGGTGGCCGACCCGGCGCTCGTGAACCGCCCCGCGCTGGCCGCCAAGATCGACAACCTCGACGCCGGGCGGGACACGGCCCTGCCCCAGGCCGGTCTGTCGCGCGCCGACGTGGTGTTCGAGGAGGTGGTCGAGGGGAACATCACCCGGCTGGTGGGCGTGTTCCACTCCAAGGCCCCCGGCCGCATCGGCCCCATCCGTTCCGCCCGCACCACCGACGTGTACCTGCTGCCCCAGCTGGGGCCGGTGCTGTTCGCCTGGTCGGGCGGCAACGACGGGGTGGTGGGCGAGGTCCACCGCTCGCCGTTCCTGCTCGACGTCGGCCACGATGCGGCCAGCTCCTCGTACTCGCGCGAACCCGGTCGCCGGGCCCCGCACAACCTGTTCGTGGAGGCCGACGAGCTGTGGGGCCGACGGCCCGAGGCGGTCGCACCGCCGCGTGCGCTCTTCTCCTACCGGGGCGACGGCCAGGTCGCCTCGCCGGAGGCGGCGCCCGCGTCCGGCGTGGCCATCACCTGGGGCGGCGGATCGGCCACCTCGCCCGTGGCGTGGCGGTGGGATCCCGATACCAAGCTCTACCTGCGCACCCAGAACGACCGGCCCCACCTCGACGCCGACGGCACCCAGGTGTCGGCCAGCAACGTGGTGGTGATGGTCACCGAGTACGGGCGCAGCGCAGCCGACACCCGCTCGCCCGAAGCCCACACGGTGGGGGAGGGCGAGCTGTTCGTGTACACCGACGGCGGGGTGGTGTGGGGCCGCTGGTCCCGCCCGGCGGAGGACCAGCCCGCGGCGCTCACCGACCTCGCCGGCAATCCGATCCTGCTCACCCCCGGCACCACCTGGGTGGAACTGCCCCGCTCGGGCGGCGTCACCACGCTGCGCTGATCCCGACACCAACCTGACCCCGACACCAACCTGACCCCGACACCAACCTGACCCCGACCCAGGGGGTCGTGCCCACAGGTGCGCCGACTACGGTCGGCGCGTGATCGTCGACTGCGCGGCCTACGAGGCGGGTGCCCGGGCCACCGACCGGCTCGCGATCGCCGAGGCCGGTGCCTGGGCGCAGCGTCCCGGTGCGTTCGTGTGGCTCGGCCTCCGGATGCCCCGCCGGGAGGAGTTGAGCGAGGCCTGTTCTGCGTTCGGGCTCGCCAACCTCGACCTCGATGCGGTGCTGGCACCGCACCGGCGGCCGGTGCTCACCCGTGAGTCCGGGGTCACCTGGTTGGTGCTGCGTACCGCCACCTACGACGACATCCACGAGCTGGTGACGCTCGGCGAGATCTCCGTGCTCGCCACGGCCGACTACGTGATCAGCATCCGCCACGGTCAGGCCGCGCCCCTCAACGACGCCCGAAAGGAGATGGAAGCCGACACCGAACTGCTGGCCGAGGGGTCGCTCGCCGCCGTGCTCACCATCGTGACGGCTGTGATCGACTCCTACGGCCCAGCCCTCGACGGCTTCGAGAAGGACGCGGTCGAGGTCGAGCGCGAGGTCCTGTCCGAGAGTCGGATGCGACCGATCCGGCGCCTGTTGAACCTCAAGCGGCAGGTCCGAGAGCTCCAGCTGGTGATCGACGCCTTGGAGGATCCGCTCGCTCGGTTGCCGCGGCACCGGGATCTGGGGTGGACCGACCCGGCCGTCGAGGACCTCGAGGCCACGATCACCCAGCTGCGTCGCGTGGCCGCCCGGACCCGCACCCTGTCCGACCTCGTCAACGCGGCCCACGAGGCCAACCTGGCCATGGTCTCCCAGCAGCAGAACGCCGACATGCGCATGATCTCGGCCTGGGTGGCCATCGCCGCGGTACCCACCATGATCGCTGGCATCTACGGCATGAACTTCGAGCACATGCCCGAGCTGGGCTCCCGCGCGGGGTACCCGGGCGCACTGGTGCTGATGGGCACGGCCTGCCTGCTCCTGTACCGGTCGTTCCGGCGTCGCGGCTGGCTGTAGGGCGGGCCCGATCCCCGGCCGTCCCCGGGCGCCAACGGGCTTCTGCTCCGGCGGAGCCCGTCCCTACACTGGATCCATGCCCGACGCGCCCGACACCGCTGCCAGCCCCGCTCCCGAGACCGGCACCCAGCTGGTCAAGCGCGGACTGGCCGAGATGCTCAAGGGCGGCGTGATCATGGACGTCGTCGACGCGGAGCAGGCCAGGATCGCCGAGGATGCCGGCGCCGTGGCGGTGATGGCCCTGGAGCGGGTGCCGTCCGACATCCGGCGCGACGGCGGGGTGGCCCGCATGTCCGACCCCGAGATGATCGAGGGCATCAAGGCCGTCACCACCATCCCGGTGATGGCCAAGGCTCGGATCGGCCACTTCGTGGAGGCCCAGATCCTCGAGGCGTTGGGCGTCGAC
>WBZL01000399.1_pt1 | contig 13911 bp, 15 predicted proteins | sample 5204291 | NCBI WGS metagenome assembly WBZL01 (sample SAMN12344345, study PRJNA552823) | activated sludge metagenome | biome: Activated sludge suspended growth; feature: Nitrification reactor; material: Wastewater; isolation source: activated sludge from nitrification reactor of wastewater...
ATCGCCTGCACGTAACATCGCCGGAAGCAGAAAAATCACGATGCGTGGGACGATGCGGCAATCGTTTCAGATCGTCCGCGCTCCATCGTCGCGCGTGGTCTTTCAACGTCTCGACGATGCATTCGGCAAACAGATATTCGCGAAACGATTTGTGGGCAAATTCGCAGCCCTGTTCCGGCTGACCGCCTTTGAAATAAAAACTGATCATCAGTTTTGACAGCGGATGGTCTTCGGCGGTTTGCGTTTGCCTTTCTGTGCGTTGGTCTTTAGCCATGTCTTTTTGCTGGGGTTTCCGCGATCGGGCACGACGCTCACGGAACAGATTCTCTCTACGCTGCCCAACATGGTTTCGCTCGAAGAGGCGCCAACACTTGTTCACCTGAACCACTATCTGGAAGCGGGCCGCCTTGATGAACTTCTGTCTCTGAGTGATCGGCAGATCGACGCATTGCGCGCCGAATATTGGGCCAAGGTTGCCGAAGCGGGAGCCGAAGTCACGGGCAAGACGTTCATCGACATGGATCCGCTGAAAGGCGCAGCTTTGCCTGCGATTGCGCGCCTCTTTCCGGATGCGAAGGTGATCGTGATGCATCGGGATCCGCGTGATGTCGTTTGGAGCTGTTTTCGGCACAGCTTTGTCTACAGTCCAGCCACGTGCGAATTCACATCGCTCGAACGGGCGGCGCGGCATTATGATGCCGTCATGACTGTCCTTCGCCTTTGCCTCACGCGCCTCAAGATTGATGCGCACATCCTGTGCTATGAAAGGCTGGTCCGCGAATTTGAGGTCGCGACGCGGGACTTGTGCACATTCCTCGATGTGCGCTGGTCAGCAGAGATGGCCGAATTCGATCGGGCGGCGCAAGGGCGGCGCGTGCGAACCGCAAGCGCCGACCAGGTAAGGCAGGCGCTGTTTGACGGGTCAGGCCAATGGAACGGCTATGCAACGTTCATGGATCATGTGCTGCCGATTCTGGCGCCATGGATTGACCCTTCCTCTCTTTTGGAGCCTGTGCCGACCCCGGCCGAATGATGTGCGTCCGTTTGTGACATGATGCACTGGTCAAAGCTGTGACTGACGCATATGGATGGGCCAATGCGCGCCTATCTCGATCTCATGCAACGCATCCTGGACGAAGGGGTCGCTCAGCGTGATCGCACGGGCGTCGGCACCTTGTCGGTCTTTGGCCACCAGATGCGCTTTGATCTTTCGCAGGGCTTCCCGCTCCTGACGACCAAGAAGCTGCACTTGCGATCGATCATCATCGAACTGCTGTGGTTTCTGCGCGGGGACACCAACGTCCGCTGGTTGCAGGACCGAAAGGTCAGCATCTGGGATGAATGGGCTGATGATGCGGGTGATCTCGGGCCCGTCTATGGCAAGCAATGGCGTCACTGGGAGGGCGCGGACGGTGTTTCGGTTGATCAGATTGCAGCGCTGGTTGCCCAGATCAACGCGAATCCGGCGTCGCGCAGGCAAATCGTCACGGCTTGGAACCCGGCCGAGATAGACCGCATGGCCCTCGCGCCGTGCCATTGCCTGTTCCAGACCCATGTCGCCAACGGACGCCTGAGCCTTCAGCTTTATCAGAGGTCCTGCGACGTCTTTCTGGGCGTCCCCTTCAACATTGCATCCTATGCTCTGCTCACGCACATGCTGGCAGACCAGTGCGGGCTTGAACCGGGCGATTTCGTGTGGACGGGTGGGGATTGCCATCTTTATTCCAATCATCTGGATCAGGCGCGGCTCCAGCTGACGCGGGAACCCGGCCCGCTTCCCCGGCTTGAAATCAGGCGGCGAGCCCGTGCGATAGACGCCTATGAATATGAGGACTTTGTCATTGCGGACTATGTGGCCCAGCCGCACATCGCTGCCCCGGTAGCCGTGTGAACCGACCCGAAATTGTTCTGATCGTCGCGCGGGCAGACAATGGCGTCATCGGCAATGATGGTCGCCTTCCATGGCACCTGCCTGCCGACTTGCGACGTTTCAAGCAGCTGACGATGGGAGCGCCGATGATCATGGGGCGCAAGACCTTCGACAGCTTGCCGGGCCTGTTGTCCGGCCGTCGGCATATTGTCCTCACGCATGACCGGGAGTGGTCCGAAGACGGGGCCGAAGTCGTCCACAGCGTTGAAGCCGCACTTGCGCTTGCCAATGCGCCGCACGTTTCGGTGGTTGGCGGTGCGGAAATCTATCGCCTGTTCCTGCCGCGGGCAGACAGGATCGAACTGACGGAAGTCCATCTGTCTCCGGATGGTGATACCAAGCTTGACCCGTTCGGGCCGGAATGGGTGGAGGATGCGCGCGAAGCCCGACCAGCGGACCTTGGCGCTCCTGCGTATGATTTTGTCACGCTGAAACGGAGGGCCTGATGCGGCGGGTTCTGAAATGGCTCCTGATCCTGCTGGCCGTCGGGCTGGCTGGCTTCTTCCTCTTTGGTCCGGGTATTGCCGAGCGCAGCATGAACAGGGTCGTTCCCGTGGCCGCCACGGCAGGGCCGCGCGCATTGGCCTTGCACCGCACGCTCACGATTGCCGACATGCATTCGGATACACTGATGTGGCAGCGCAACCTGCTCGACCGAGCGGAGCGGGGCCATGTTGACTTGCCGCGCCTTGCGGATGGCCATGTCGCACTTCAGGTCTTTTCCTCGGTCTCGAAAACGCCAAAAGGGCAGAACTATGATGCCAACGGCAGTGATAGCGACAACATCACCCTGCTGACCGTCGCCCAGCTTCAGCCTCCGCGGACCTGGTCATCCATCCTCGAACGATCGCTCTACCATGCTGAAAAGCTCCAGCGGGCCGCAGAGGCCTCGGGAGGCCAGCTGCGTTTCATCAGGACCTCTGCGGATCTTGCAAAGCTGCTTGCCGACCGCAGCAGCGGGAAGGAGATTACCGGTGCGGTCTTTTCGGTTGAGGGATTGCAGAATCTTGAGGGCCGGATCGAGAATCTCGATCGTCTTCAGGCCGCAGGCATGCGCATGGCCGGGCTCACGCATTTTTTTGACAATGAGATTGCCGGTTCCATGCACGGCCTCGGCAAGGGCGGGCTCACTGCGCTTGGACGGACCGTCGTTGCGGAGCTCGAACGCCGCCACATCATTGTCGATATCGCGCATGCAAGCCACAAGACAGTGGCAGAGGTGCTGGCCATGGCCACAAAGCCGGTCTTATCGTCTCACGGCGGTGTGCAGGCGACCTGCAAGGTCAATCGCAACCTGACCGATGCTGAAATCCGCGGCGTTGCGAAGACAGGCGGCGTGATTGGCATCGGGTATTGGGATGCAGCCGTGTGCGGGACCGAGCCCGCAAGAATTGCCCAGGCCATCGCGCATGTTCGTGATCTGGTGGGTATCGACCATGTCGGCCTGGGCTCGGACTTTGATGGAGCCACGACAACCGGTTTCGATACGGCGAAGCTGTCACTTGTCACACAGGCACTGATGGATCGCGGTTTTTCCGATGCCGATATTGCCAAGGTCATGGGTGGCAATGTGCTTCGCGTTCTGGGGCAGGTGTTGCCGCCGCGCTAGCAGCTTCCTATAGCGGCCAAATGGAGCGGCTCGATGGCAGCTCGGGGATGCCTGACCGCATGCGCGGCAGTATCGTCGCGCTGGGAAATTTTGACGGGTTTCACAAGGGCCACCAGGCGGTCGTCGGGCGCGCGATCGAACGCGCCCGCGCCGAAGGTCGCCCGGCGGTGGTCGCAACCTTCGATCCCCATCCGGTGCGGTTCTTCCGCCCAGATACAGCGCCCTTCCGCCTGACCAGCCTCAACCAGCGTGAACGGCTGTTCGCGCAGGCCGGTGCTGACGCCATGATGGTTTTTCCCTTCAACGCAGGCCTGGCCGGGCTTTCGGCCAAGGACTTCGTTGCCCAAAGGCTTGCCGGCGTTGGGGGCGTCGTCACCGGCGAGGATTTCACGTTCGGCAAGGGTCGCGATGGCAATGTGGACGTTCTTGCGGATCTGGGCCGCGCGCACGGCTTTATTGCCGAAGCCGTTTCTCCCGTGTTCGACGGAGCTGATGTCATTTCATCGAGCCGAATCCGGGACGCCCTGCAGGCCGGGGACTGTGTTACGGCTGCACAGCTGCTGACCCGCCCGTTTGCGATCGAAGGTGTGGTCCATCATGGGGACAAGAACGGCCGCAAGCTTGGCTACCCAACCGCCAATATCGAAATGGGCACCTATCTTCGCCCGCGCTACGGAATTTATGCCGTGCGGGGGCGGCTGGCAGATGGACGGTTGCTGGATGGAGCCGCGAGCATTGGCATTCGTCCGCAGTTCGAGCCCCCAAAGGAACTGCTGGAGCCACATTTTTTCGATTTTTCAGGCGACCTTTATGGCGAAACGGTCGAGCTTGAGTTTCATGCCTTTCTGCGCGACGAAGCCAAGTTCGAAAGCCTTGATGCGCTCACTCGCCAGATCGGCCTGGATTGCGATCAGGCCCGCGAAATTCTCTCGGCTCGGCAAAACTGATCCTGCTCCCGGTTCGCCGACAACTTGCGGGGACGCGCAGGCTCGCCTAAGGCCCGCGGCGTTATGACCGACGCGCCCGATTACAGAGACACGGTTTTCCTGCCGAAGACCGATTTCCCCATGAAAGCCGGCCTCCCCCAGAAGGAGCCGGGCATTCTGGCGCGCTGGCTGGAGATTGGCCTGTATGACCGGCTGCGCGAACAGCGGCAGGGCCGCGAGAAGTTCATCCTTCACGATGGCCCGCCCTATGCCAATGGCGACATGCATATCGGCCATGCGCTGAACCATATCCTGAAGGACATGGTCTGCCGGACGCAGACCCTGCTCGGCAAGGATGCGCCCTATGTGCCAGGCTGGGATTGCCACGGCCTTCCCATCGAATGGAAGGTCGAAGAGGAATACCGCAAGAAGAAGCGGAACAAGGATGAAGTTCCGGCACGGGAATTTCGTGCCGAATGCCGCGCCTATGCGCAACACTGGGTGAACACCCAGCGCGAGCAGATCAAGCGGCTGGGCGTGCTCGGCAATTGGGATCATCCCTATCTGACCATGGCGCCGCAGGCAGAGGCAACGATCGTTGCCGAGCTTTTGAAATTTGCCGAATCCGGGCAGCTTTATCGCGGTGCGAAGCCGGTGATGTGGTCGCCCGTGGAAAAGACCGCGCTGGCCGAAGCCGAAGTCGAATATGAGGATATCACGTCCACACAGATCGACGTGGCGTTCGAGATCGTGGAAAGCCCGATCCCCGAATTGGTCGGCGCCCATGCCGTGATCTGGACGACAACGCCCTGGACGATCCCCGCCAACCAGGCGATCGCCTATGGGCCGGATGTTGAGTATGTTTTGGTGCATTACGGCGATCAAAGATACCTAATCGCTGAAAACCTGTGCTACGCCATGTCGATCCGCACTGGAGCTAACGAACATGGCACTGGTGCCCCTGAAAGTGGCGCGACCAATATAACGATCTATAAAGGTTCCGACCTCGCGGGAACCGTCGCCCGTCACCCGATGCACAAACTCGGCGGCTTTTTCGCCAAGCCCCGTCCCTTCCTGCCCGGCGATTTCGTGACGACGGACAGCGGCACTGGCCTCGTCCATATGGCGCCCGATCATGGCGAGGACGATTTCCTGCTGTGCCGTGCGCATGGGATCGAACCGGTCTTTGCCGTCGAAGGCGATGGCAAATATCGGGAGGACTGGGCCTGGCTTGGCGGGCAAGGCTCGGTCATCAACCCGAAGTTCAACGCGCCAGACGGCCCGATCTGCTCTGATCTGCGCGAAGCCGGCGGCCTGCTGGCGGCAAGCGCGGATTATCAGCATAGCTATCCGCACAGCTGGCGCTCGAAAGCGAAGGTCATCTTCCGCTGCACGCCGCAATGGTTCGTGCCCATGGACCAGCCCCGTGAAGGCGGCACCCTGCGCGAAAAGGCGATGGCCGCCATCAATGCGACGCGCTTCGTGCCCGAAAAGGGGCGCAACCGGATCGGCTCGATGGTCGAGGGCAGACCGGACTGGGTTCTCTCGCGCCAGCGCGCCTGGGGTGTGCCGATCACGCTGTTCGTCAACAGGAAGAGCGGCGAATATCTGGTTGATGCAGAGGTGAACGCCCGCATCGTGGCGGCTGTGCGCAAGGAGGGCGTCGACGCCTGGGAAGAAGCGCGCGCGCAGGAATATCTCGGCAGTGCCTACAAGGCCGAGGAGTATGAGCAGGTCATGGACATCCTGGATGTCTGGTTTGACAGCGGCTCGACTCACGCCTTTGTCCTCGAATCGGGCGAATGGCCTGAACTGGCGCGGCCGGATGGCTACAAGGGGCCGTTGGCCGATCTCTATCTCGAAGGATCGGACCAGCATCGTGGCTGGTTCCAGTCCTCGTTGCTCGAAAGCTGCGGAACGCGGGGGCAAGCGCCGTACAAGGGCATCTTGACCCACGGCTTCACCATGGCCTCGGACGGACGGAAGATGTCGAAATCGCTCGGCAATACCATCGATCCCTTGAAGGTCATGGAAGACTATGGGGCGGACATCATTCGCCTGTGGGCCCTGTCGGTCGACTTCACGGAGGATCACCGGATCGGGAAGGAAATCCTGTCCGGGGTGGCAGACCAGTATCGCAAGCTCAGGAACACCTTCCGCTATCTCCTCGGCGCCCTGGAAGGCTTTGGTGAAGGGGAGCGCGTGTCCGTTGCAGAGATGCCGGAACTTGAACGCTATGTTCTGCATTTGCTCGCCGACATGGACGCAAAGCTGAAACAGGCTGTCGCGGACTATGATTTCAACACATATGTGCGTCTGATTTCGGATTTCGCGAACAACGATCTGTCTGCCTTCTATTTCGATATCCGCAAGGATTCGTTGTATTGCGACGTCAATCCGGCGACCGGAACACAAACGCTGAAGCGCCGGGCCTATCGTACGGTGCTCGACACGCTGTTCCATGCTCTGGTTCGGTATGCCGCACCCGTTCTGGTCTTCACGACCGAGGAAGTCTGGCAGACGCGGTATCCGGACAAAGGGTCAGTCCATTTGCTCGAATGGCCGGACATACCGGATGCGCACGACCCGGCGCTGGCGGCACAATGGACGGATATCCGCGGCACCCGCATGCTCGCCAATGAGATCATCGAACCGATGCGCCGGAACAAGGAGGTCGGATCGAGTCTGGAGGTCGAATATACCTTGACCGGGGATTGCGGCGATCTGGATCTGGCTGAAGTGCTGATCGTATCGGCAGTCCATCGAGGCGCCGAAACAAAGGCAGTTCGCACCACGCACAAGAAGTGCGGCCGGTGCTGGAGGCACCTGCCCGAGGTCAAGGAAGACGGGGCCCTGTGCGGTCGTTGCGATGAGGTGATCAATGGGTGAACCCGTGGCGAAGGATCGCATTCAGGGCCTGGTGCTTGCAGCAGCCATCTTCATTCTGGATCAGATCGTCAAATATGTTGTCACGGGGCCGATTGGACTGGTTGTCGAGGGTCAATCCATCGAACTGCTCCCGATCTTCAACCTCACGCTGGTTCACAATTATGGTGTGTCGCTCGGCATGCTGACCGCTGAAAGCAATGCGATGCGCTGGGGCCTTGTCACCATGACGGGTGCGATCAGCCTGTTCGTCGCGATCTGGCTCTGGCGCGAAACCAGCCGCATCGATGTCCTTGCGCTTGGCCTTGTGCTGGGCGGCGCAGTCGGCAACCTGCTGGATCGCGTTCGGTTCGGGCATGTCGTTGACTATGCCGATCTGCATTTCGGCGACTTCAGGCCCTTTTTGGTCTTCAATGTTGCCGACGCCGCGATTACGATAGGTGTCCTGATCCTGCTGGCCCACGCCCTTCTGGCGCGGGACCGGAAACCAAAGGCGGAGAATGAGAATGCGTAAACTGATTGTTGCGGGCGTCCTGTTGAGCCTGCTTTCCGCCTGCGGGTCGTCCAGTGGGGTGTTCGGCCGCAACCGGCCCGATGAATTCGCCGTTTCGCGCGCGGCGCCGCTGGTCGTGCCGCCTGATTTCGCGCTGGTGCCGCCCGCGCCGGGCGCTCCTCGTCCGCAAGAGGCCGATTCCTCGACTCAGGCACTTCAGGCCATGTTCGGCGGCCAGGCTCCGCGCAGTGCGGTAGAGGGTGCTGCTGTTTCGCAGGCCGGGGCGAACCGCTCACAGGTCGGCATTCGCGCCAATGCGGGCGACCCGCAGACCAATGTGGTCGACAAGGGATCGGTCACGCGGGATATTATCGCCGCGCCGGAAGGTGACGGTGCCAACGCACGGGTTTCGACACCGCAATAGCCATGAAAATGCCGGAGCAGCCGTCGCTGCCCCGGCGTTTCCCGGTAAAAAGTGACGTGCTTGGTCGTTAAAACGCCACGCCCACCGAGCCGACGATGCCGCCCTTGCTGATATTCTTTCCGCTCGGGCTGAACAGCGCCTTGTTGGTATCGACATAGGATACGCCAAACACGAGATTCTTCCATGTATAGGTCGCGCCAACGTTCCAGTCGGTGTACCCCTTGCCGATTGTCAGGTAGCTAGGCCCATAGCTATGCCCGAGGTGCGCCGACAGCGACACGGGCGTGTTCGGGATGCCACCTGACAGGTCAAAGGCGACGTAGAGATTGTCTTCCTTGCCCGCACCGATCGAAAGGGCCTTGGCCTTGGGCGCATAGGCCGCGCTCACCTTGCCGGTAACCGGGCCAAAGGTGTGGGAAACCCCGATGTAGGGTTCGACAAAGTCACTGTTGGTTCCCGGAATGATTTTCGATGATCCGGGATAGTAGTAGTACAGGACCCCCACATCGACGGTTGTTCCGCCGAATGTCTTCTTGAAGCCGGCGATCAGGTCGATTTCCTGATCACTGCCCGCAGCGATGTAATCGTCGATCGAGCTTCCCCAGACCGTCGCGTAAAGGCCGGACTTGTGGGTCAGAGTAAACGTGCCCTGGACAGCAAAATCCTTGTCGGTTTGCGAAATGCCCCGGAAACGATAGTCCGTTACAAGCGTGGCACCGCCAGAAATGGTGACAGCCGGGGTTTCCTCCTGCGCAAGGGCAGGGGTGGTGATCAAGGTAAGAGCAAGGCCCAGCATCGGGCCGAAGGACGTGCGCATTATAATCCCCTTTGGGTTGGTTGCGTCGTCCCACCTGCGTTGCTGTTGTTGGCCTCTCGTTCAGGCTGGCCCGAAAAATGGGTCAACCAGCGGGGCCGCGATGACAGCGACGAACAGGACCTGCCGAAAAATATTGCAGCGCACAACAAAAAAACGTCATTGTCCACAAGTCAGCGTCACACTGTTGCCAAAGCGCAACATGACGCGAGACGATGTGCGAGGCTGGCGTCAGGCTTCGCTGCGCAAGGGCCTGGCGAGCAGAGCGTTCACAACCTGCCCGATCGGCACATGCCCTTCAAGCAAGGTGCAGACCGCATCAACAACCGGCATGTCGACACCCAGTGCGCGGGCCGCCCCCTGAAGGACAGGAGCCGTGAATGCCCCTTCCGCCACAGTCTGGCTGCCGGCAAGAAGATCGCTCGCACGCCTGCCTTCTCCCAATCCCTTGCCAAGGGTAAAATTGCGCGATGCGGTTGACGAACAGGTCAGGACAAGGTCTCCGAGCCCGGACAGACCGGCAAGTGTTTCGGCCCGGGCTCCCTTGGCCAAGCCAAAGCGGCTCATTTCCGCAAATCCGCGCGCAATCAGGGCCGCACGCGCATTCTGGCCGAGCCCGAGCCCCTCAACCACACCGCAGGCAATGGCCAGCACATTCTTGACTGCGCCTCCGATCTCGGCACCGGTCACGTCATCAGACGCATAGGGCCTGAACCACGCGCGGGCGAGGCGTTGGGCAAGGGCGCGGCCCAGGCTATCGTCCTCGCACGCCAGGGTAATGGCCGTGGGCAGGCCGCGGGCAACTTCATGGGCAAAGGTCGGGCCGGACAGCACGGCCACGGGGGCGTGCGGGCACACTTCACGTGCGACTTCGGACATGAGCAACATCGTTCCTGCTTCTATGCCCTTCGCGCACAAGACCAACGGCCGACTGCCGGACCGCAGGCCGGACAGCGTGGAGCGAAGATGCTGCGCCGGTGTAACCAGCAACAGGGCTTCGCAATCATCCAGGGCAGACAGGGAGTCCGTCGCCCGAATGCCCGGATCAAGGGGAATTCCGGCGAGAAAGGCCCGGTTCTCATGCGCATCGTTGATGGATGCGACGACATCCGGTTCACGGGCCCAGAGCATGACGGACCGACCGTCACTGGCCAGGACCTGGGCCAGTGCCGTACCCCATGCGCCGGCTCCAATGACGCCGATGTTCATGCCTTCACTCCCGCCCCGCGGACCTTTTCGGCAGACGGATCGAGCGGCCAGCGTGGTCGCGCTTCGAAATCGAGCCCGTCGAACAGTCCTGCTTCGAATCGCTCTGCCCCGGCCCAGGCAATCATCGCCGCATTGTCGGTGCAGAGCCACTGCGGAGGCGCGACAAACGGCAGGCCATTGGCAGCGGCAAGCGATTCGAGCGCGGCGCGAATCGCGCCATTGGCCGCAACGCCACCGGCAACGACGAGGGCTGTCACCTCCGGGACCTGATCCAGCGCACGCCGTGTCCGGTCGATCAGGCAGTCAACCACGGCTTGCTGGAAGGATGCTGCGATGTCTTGCGTCGAATAGGCCCCTGATTCGTGCGCGCGCAATACGGCGCTCTTGAGGCCGGCAAACGAAAAGTGTGGCTCTGCGCTCCCCAGAAGCGGTCGGGGAAGCGGGACTGCACCGGCGCGTCCCACCGAAGCTGCGGCCTCCACGGCCGGGCCTCCCGGAAAGCCGAGGCCCATCAGCTTTGCGGTCTTGTCGAAGGCTTCGCCAGCGGCATCATCGATGGTCGTCGCAAGCCGCGTGTAGTTTCCCACTCCGGAAACCTTGAGCAGCTGGCAATGCCCGCCAGATACCAGCAGAAGCAAATAGGGAAAGCAAAGCCCCGGTTCGGCAAGCCTTGGAGACAGCGCATGGCCTTCCAGATGGTTGACCGCAATCAGCGGTCGGGACGTCGCGTGGCAAAGGGCCTTTGCCGTCACCAACCCAACCATCACGCCGCCGATCAGGCCCGGGCCCGCCGTCGCTGCAATGGCGTCGACGTCTTTCAGTGCGATCCCGGCATCTCCCAGAGCCGCCTCAACGAGTGGAGCAAGGACCTCAACATGCGCCCTTGCCGCAATTTCCGGAACCACCCCGCCAAAGGGGCGGTGCTCAGCCTCCTGGCCCGCAAGACGATGGGACAGGACCACGCGTTCGCCGGTTACGAGCGCAGCAGCCGTCTCATCGCAGCTTGATTCTATTCCCAGAATGACGGTCATGACTTCCCTCTAATCCCGCGGGCCGCTAGCACAAGCCGCGATGGCCCACGCTGAAAGACCCCTGCGCCTTGGAACCCGCGCTTCGCCTCTTGCCCTAGTGCAGGCATATATGGTGCGTGATGCCCTGCTTGCGGCGCATGGATGGGATGATAACGCCATCGAAATCAGGCCGGTTGTTGCCACGGGAGACCGAATTCAGGATCGCGCGCTGGCGGAGGTGGGCGGAAAGGCGCTCTGGACGAAAGAGCTGGATGCTGCTCTCATGGCGGGGGATATCGATTTTTCGGTTCATTCCATGAAGGATGTGGAGACTGTCCGCCCTGAGCACCTGTCAATCGTTGCCATGCTGCCGCGTGCCGATGTTCGGGATCGGCTGGTGGGTTCGCCCAGCCTTGATGCCTTGCCCAAAGGCGCGCGAATCGGCAGCAGCGCGCCGCGTCGGCGTGCCCAGCTTCTCCGGATCCGGCCGGACCTTGAAGTTGTTCTCTTCAGAGGCAATGTCCAGACGCGTTTGGCAAAGCTTGAGAGCGGCGAAGTGTCCGCGACATTGCTCGCATCGGCGGGCCTGGAGCGGCTCGGAATGCACGACACGGGGGTCTGCCTTCCCACCAGCCTTCTGCTCCCCGCGCCGTCCCAGGGTGCAATCGGGATCGAAGCACTTGCGGGCAATGGTCAGGTCTGCAACTGGCTTGCCGCGATCAACCACGAACAAACCTACGCCTGTGTGTCGTCGGAACGTGCGCTCCTCGCAGGACTGGAGGGGGATTGCCGTTCGCCCGTGGCGGCACTGGCAACGATGGCGGACGGCATGATTCACATTGATGCGGAAATCTATTCTCCGGACGGCAGCCAGATCGAATGTGGCGCTGCGACGTTCAGTGCCGGCAGTTCTGATGCCCGCGCGCTCGGCCAGACCATGATTGCACGGGCACATCCCTTGATCCGCGAAGCGTTTGCCGCATGATCAGACCGCTCCTTGTCCTTCGTCCCGAACCCGGCAATTCGCAGACCGCCGCAAGGGCAAGAGCGTTTGAGCTCGATACCCGTTGCGTGCCGCTCTTTGCGGTTCGGCCGATTGACTGGACGCCTCCTGATCCGGCGCCCTATGTGGGCGTGCTGCTGACAAGCGCGAATGCGCTCCGGACGGCTGGCCCCGAATTGGCGCGCTACACCTATCTACCCGCATTCGCGGTGGGCGGCACGACAGCTCGCCTTGCCCGCGAGGCCGGATTTGGTTCCGTGGTCGAGGGTGAAAGCGATGTGGCGCGCCTGATGGGCAAGATTGCGACATTGGGGCTGCATCGGCTGCTGCATTTTTGCGGGGAGGACGTCCGCCCGCTTGATCCCCACGGAATCGTGATCGATCGCTGCGTCGTCTATACGTCTGAGGCAGTCGAGCCGCCGGAGGGCTTTGGGTCCGTTCTGAAGGAAGGTCCCGTGGCAATGGTCCATTCCCCAAGAGCCGCGGCCCGCCTTGCAGAACTGGTGGATCCCGAGCTTCGTGCCCATATCGTGCTGGCCGCAATCAGCGCCAATGCGGCCGCTGCTGCGGGTCCGGGTTGGGAAAAGGTTGCGATTGCCGCCGAACCGCGCGATGAGGCTCTGCTTGAGGAAGCGGCGCGCCTTTGCCGCTAGGCTTGGACGGGATTTGCTGATGGATTATGACGCACGCGCCGGTGGGGTCGGCCCGCGTAAGCCGAGGTCGGTAAAGTCGCTTGCGCTGCTGTTTGGCTTTGCGTTCCTTGCCGGGATTGCCGCAATGGGCTGGGGCCTTTCAAAGTGGGACGGGGCCCGGCAATGGCTCTTTGGAGCGCCTGGGACAGGCAAGGCTCCAGTCGCATCCAGCCTTCCTGCCAACCAGGCGATTCCTCTTCCTGCGCCGACCGTGACAGGGCCGGACCTTTCTGCCCGCATTGCCGAGGTTGAGGCAAGGATGGCAAAAGTGGAAGCTGCCGGGTCGGCTGTGGGAGCCGGAAGCGGTGCACGTGCAGAAGCCCTGCTGGTGGCATTTGCCGCCCGCCGCGCGCTCGATCGCGGGATCGGGCTTGGTTATATCGAAGGCCTTTTGACCCAGCGTTTCGGTGAGACACAGCCAAGGGCTGTGGCCTCCATCATCGCCGCTGCTCGCAAGCCGGTAACACTGGATCAGCTGCAGGGCGACCTCGCTGCCATTGCCCCTGAACTGGAGGGCACCGTGCCGGATGAAGACTGGTGGTCAGAGTTCAAGCATGGTCTGGGAAGCATTTTTGTCGTCCGGCAGGCCGGCACTGCCCCGGTGGATCCGCAATCCCGAATCGAAAGGGCGACGCGACAGGTCGAGGAGGGGCGTGTGGACCTTGCCCTGGCAGAAATCTCTCGCCTTCCGAATCGCGCCAGGGCCTCAGGCTGGATCGCGATGGCCCGCCGCTATGTTGACTCGCACCATGCGCTGGACCTGCTCGAGGCAGCGGCCATCACGTCAAAAGACACACCCAGACCGGCACGCGCCGAAACCGTCGAGCCTGCCGAGACCTTCTAAAGTCCCGGCGTCTTGTAGTGGTGCCAGGCAAAGACGGCTGCGGCGCCGCGGTGGGGGCGCCAGGCTTCTCC
>WBZL01003650.1_pt1 | contig 13911 bp, 13 predicted proteins | sample 5204291 | NCBI WGS metagenome assembly WBZL01 (sample SAMN12344345, study PRJNA552823) | activated sludge metagenome | biome: Activated sludge suspended growth; feature: Nitrification reactor; material: Wastewater; isolation source: activated sludge from nitrification reactor of wastewater...
ACGTCGGCCGCCCCGGCGTCGAGTCGGGCGACGACGGATCCGCGGACGACCGGTTCACCGACGGTGACGAGGACCTCGTCGACCGTTCCGGACTCGGGAGCTTCCGCCGGATGCTCGGTCTTCATGCTCTCGAGGAGCACGACCGCGTCGCCGGCACGCACCTTTGAGCCGACGGCGACGACGTGGCTGCACACGCCGTCGACTGGTGCGACGACGTCGAGCAGGCGTCGGCGGTGATCACTTCCGTCGCGGGTGCGAAGAGGCACCTCCGCAGACTAGGCACTGCCGGAGGAGCGACCGAACGGGGCTTCCTCCTCCGGTGGGCAGCCGCGAGGACCTCGAGCGTCGCACAGATAGCGTCTCCTCATGGGAATCCCGACGCTGCCGCTCCGTCCCGCCCGCCGCCTGGCCGCGGCCACCTTCCTGGTGGTCGCAGCGGCCGCACCCCTCGCGGGGTGCGGCGACGACGGCTCATCGTCACGGACGACCGCTGCCTCTCCGACCAGTGCCGCACCCGGCTCCGAATCCGGTGATGATGCGTCGGTGATCACCGAACCCGGCCCGATCGCGCTCACGGTGGGCCAGTCGGCGACGATCGAGATGGAGGGCAACGTCACCACCGGGTACTCGTGGTCGATCTCCACCGCTCCTGACGCAGGGGTGGCCGATGTCGTCTCCGACGAGTACATCGCTCCCGACGGAGGGCGCCCGGGCGCCGGAGGCCACCAGAAGGTCGTGATCGAGGGCGTGGCGCCCGGTTCGACCTCGCTGGTGATGTCCTACGCCCGGCCGTGGGAGACCGACCAGCCGCCGGCTCGGACCGCGGAGTTCACCGTCACCGTCCGCTGAGTTCGGCAAACAGGTGAGATGTACGTGCCTGAACGCTTGGTACGAGGCCTCGGGATTGGTGGGTTCGGGAGTGATCGATCCCCAGCAGGTCGGTGCAGTGACGGATGATCGCATCGAGGTGCCGTCGCCCATCGCTACTCTCGACCCGAGGGTGGAGTCGGGTTGCTCCCGGGCTCGCGATAGATCCTGGCACGGTAGCTGGCTCCCGATACCATGGATCTCCTGATCCCGACATTGATCTTCGTTGGCGTGATCGCCTTTGCGGTGGGGTACAAGCGCCCGGTGTTGCTGGTCCCAGTCGGCGTACTGGTCGCCCTCATGTGGGGTGTGGGAGTCGGTGACGGCGACATCGCGATCGTAGCTGGCGGCAGCGCACTGGCCTTGGCCAACTACTGCGTCGGCGCCGTCGTTGCCGCCAGCGTTCGGGCTCTGTTCCTCCGTCTTCGAGCGGAGCCCCGCACGCAACCCGATTCGTAGAACCTCACCACTCGAAGCTCGAGTGCCCGGCTCCCCACGGGCGGCGAGGCCACGACCGCTGGGAGGGTGGAAGGTCCGAGGGCTCCGTCGGTCCCACCGCCGACGTCGGAGCCGGCTAGTCGGCCCGGTCCCAGCCGAGGGTCTGGGAGTCCGGTCGGCGTGCGTCGAGAAGGCCGTTGACCCAGTCCCGGAACGCCAGGTCGGTCTCGACGAACTCGACGCCGTAGAGGCGCCAGTCGTCGTCGCCGATCTCCTCGATCCGGCGGATCCTGACCACGGCGTCGGCGTCGTCGAGACGGATGCACACGGGACGTCCTCGACGGAGCTGCGGAGACGCCGGCGCGACGATCGCCGCCCCGCTGATCGACACGTCGACCACCCGCCCGATCTCAGGAGGCCGGGCCCGGTCACGCAGCCGGCCGGGGATGAGCTCGTCCACGCGCCACGAGACGAACACGTCTCCGAGGCCGATCCGCTCGCCGAGTCGGCCGGTGCCGGTGGGGATCTGCGGTGCCATCTGCTCCCATCGGCGCGCCCTCGACCCTCCTGAAGCTTTCCGCCATGGCGTTCAGGACCAAGGTGAGCGGTCGGATGCCGCGCCGTCGCCGGCGCTCAGCGCAGCGAGCCGACGACGAGCTCGCGGACGCCGACGGTCCCCTCGCGCGCCTGCATGTACGCCTGGACCACTGCGTCAGGCCCGACCGCCTCTCGAGGTTCCCGCCAGCCGTGCAGACGCCGGAGGAACGAACGCCACGCGTCGGTGAAGGCCACCTCGATCGCAGTGTCGTCGACCCGCCGGCGCAGGTCCTCGGCGACCTCAGGGGCCAGGAAGATCTCCCGGGTCGCCCCTGGGAGCGCCGCGGTGTCGACAGGAACTGCATTCCGGTGGGTGGCTCCGACCACGATCGACCGGAGCAGCGAGTCCCCGAGGTGGTGGTGGATTTCGTGGGCCACCGCACCGTCACCGCAGAAGTCGACGACCATCGTCGGCCCGACCGGCAGGGACACGACGTCCCGGTACGACAGCACCCGGTCGTAGCACCCCGACGCGGTCGTGTCGGCCACGTGGTCGTCGCGGGTGACCCCGATGACCGCCGGCGGACGCTCGAGTGCCCCCAGGAGGTGCGCCACGCCGATCGCGGTGCGGCAGGAGGCGCTGGTGACCACGACGGCGGCCACCTCGTCCATCCTGCGTGCCGAGAGACCCGCGACGATCAGGAACGCCATCGTGAACTGGGGCCGCAGCGCCACCTCGAGGTCCGGATCATCCGCGGCGACCGACGTCGGGTCGACCGCACGGAACAGGTACCGATCGTGGACCCCGGCCGATCCGCGCCGGTGGGGCGCGCCGTCGGAGAAGCCCCGCTGATCGATCCGCTCCGGTGTCACCAGCAGGTGCGTGGCCATGGGCAGGTAGCCCGTCACCTCGAGCCCCTCGGCCAGGTCCGGGTGCCCCGAGCGAGCCACCCGCGCCCGACCGAACGTCGGGATGTGCCCGAAGCCGTCGGGCGCCGGGAAGTGGCGCCATGCCCCGGTGCTGTCAGCCGAGGCGGCGGTCGTGACCGTGTGCGTCGACAGGGCGAACGACTCGATCGCCAGCAGCGCCGAACCCGTCGGTGGCGTCGATCCGTCCGTGAGCACCGACGGCCGGACCACCATGTGATCGAGGTCACTCCGCGACACCACCAGGCTGCTACCGAGGGTCATCTGCTGCTGTCTCCGGTCTCCGAACCACCCTGGAACGACACGACGATGCCTACCACGGGGCGCGGTGGCTGTGAGTCGGGCCCTCGGCTCGCCTATCCTCTGAGGGTCCGAGCACCGGAACCCACTGGAGCGGTCGCCGGGTCCCACCACCGGGCCCACGCCGACCGCCGCGCGTCCCGGACCACAGATCCCGACGGATCGGTGCGCAGGCGGCGACCGGGAACGATGCCTCCCGTCCGGGAACCCCGCAGCGCTCGGAAGAGATCGGGACGGCCGCTCGCACACCACGGGCACGAGACGAATCGAGGACGATCATGGGTGCCAGCCGAACCAGCTTCGCCAAGCTCCAGCGGGACCGGGCCAAGAAGGCCAAGGCCGCCGCCAAGCGCGAGCGCCGCCTCACCGGCGAGAACGAGATCGACGACGAGCCCGTCACCGACGTCGCCGAGCTCCCCGAGGGCGAGGACCTGTCCGCGGATCAGCTGCTGCGCCTCGTCGAGGAGCTCCACGCCGACTTCGAGGCCAAGCGGATCGACTTCGACACCTTCGAGGAGCGCAAGATGGAGCTCTTCGCCCGCATCACCGTCGACTGATCGATCGGGCGACGTCCCCGCAGCGCCGTCGAGAGCGATTCCGACACCCGGTTCCCCGACGTCGGACCGAGCAGCCGACCTGCGGGCTAGGTTGGCCCCATGAGCAGAGCGCGCAAGATCTCCTCGGACCTCCGTCATGTCGCCACGCTGGCCGGGACCACCGCCGCGGTGGTGGAAGGTGCGGCGATCGCGGCCGAGCGGGCCCGGTCGGTGGCCGATCACCTGGGCACGGACCGGGAACAGGAGTCGGCTCCGGTCGCTGAGCTCGAGGTGGTCACCCGAACCTGTCGAGGACGCCGGACCCTGATGGTCCTCGTCGTCGTCGGGCTGCTCGCCGCGGTGGGCGTCGTGGTGTGGAAGAAGCGCCGCTCCACCGAGGACGAGATCGCGGACCTCCGCGACGATCGCTTCGCGGGCTCGATGCCCTGATCGCGGACGGCAACGCGTCGGCGGCCGAGTCGCTCAGGACGCCCGGTCGTCGATCTCGGCGCGCACCTGGTCCATGTCCAGCTCGCGGGCCTGGCTGATGAGGTCGTCGAGCGCAGCGCGGGGAAGGGCACCCGGCTGCGAGAAGAGCAGGATCCCGTCGCGGAACATCATCAGCGTCGGGATCGACATGATCTGCAGCGCGCCGGCCAGCTGCTGGTTGGCTTCGGTGTCGACCTTGGCGAAGGTGATGTCGGGGTTGTCCTCCGACGCCGACTCGAACACCGGGGCGAAGCTCCGGCACGGACCGCACCATGCCGCCCAGAAGTCGACCAGGACGATGCCGTCGCCCTTCACGGTGGTCTCGAAGGTGTTCTCGGTGAGCTCGGTGGTGGCCATGTGGGGCACAACCGTAGCCAGACGTGCCCCATTCCCCGCGCCCCGCGGGCCGATGGCGGCACACCGCTGCCGCTGAGAGGACCGCCAGCGGCCGGTGGGTCGCCACGGCCCGGGAACCTGCCGGCCCGGGACTACTGTCGATGCTGCGCACGGGGGGTGCGCCCAGGAGGTGTCATGTCGCGTGCAGCATCCACGACTCCCGCTCCGGTCGGATCGCTCCGGCCGATCGGGATCACCGGCTACGGCGGTCGCGGCGAGCGTGAGCGTGCCGCCGCGGTCCGGGCGGCACTCGCGGCGGGCGCCCCGACGCCGCGCGTCGCGATCATCGGCGCAGGCGCGGCGGGGTTGTGCATGGCCATCCGCCTCCGCGATGCCGGGATCGACTCGTTCACCATCTACGAGAAGTCCGACGGCGTCGGTGGGACGTGGCGTGACAACACCTACCCGGGCGCGGCCTGCGACGTCCCCAGCCACCTGTACAGCTTCTCGTTCGCGTCCAAGCGGGACTGGACCCGGCGCTTCGCCGGTCAACCCGAGATCCTCGGCTACTTCGAGTCGCTGGTCGACCGCTTCGACCTGAGCGGACACCTGCGTCTGGGAACCGAGGTCACCGAGGCCCACTACGACGACGCGACCGGCACGTGGACGCTGCGGACGGCCACATCGGACGGCGAACCGTCGGAGGGCACCGCCGCCGGAACGGTGGTCGCCGACGTCGTCGTGTCGGGCCTGGGGCAGCTCAACCGACCGTACGTCCCGGACATCCCCGGTCTCGACGCCTTCGTCGAGGGCGGGGGGACGGTGTTCCACTCGGCGCGCTGGGACCACGGCCACGACCTCTCCGAGGATCGGGTGGGGGTCGTGGGCATCGGGGCGAGCGCCATCCAGTTCGTGCCTCCGGTCGCCGCCTCAGCGGCACACACGACGTTGTTCCAACGCAGCGCCAACTACGTCGGGCCCCGCAACGACCGCGAGTTCACCCCCCGGGAGCGCTGGATCTTCGAGAACGTCCCAGGAGCCCAGAAGGCCTACCGCGAGTCGATCTACTGGCGCTTCGAGGCCCGCTTCAACGTGATGCGTGCCGGGAGCCGCCTGGGGCGCTGGATGCAGGGCCAGTTCCGCAAGGGCCTCCAACCGATGGTCTCCGAACGACTCCCCGAGGCCGCCCTGGTGCCGGACTACCCGGTCGGCTGCAAGCGCATCCTGATCGCGGACGACTGGTACCCCACCTTGCTGCGGCCCGACGTCGACGTGGTCACGTCGGGGATCGAGCGCATCGAGGACGGCGCGGTGCTCACCGCCGACGGTCGCCGGACCCCGGTCGACACCCTGATCTTCGGCACCGGGTTCCGCTCGACGGAGTTCCTGTCCCCGCTGAAGATCACCGGCCGCTCCGGCCGTGACCTGAACGAGGTGTGGGTCGACGGCGCCCGTGCCTACATGGGGCTGGCCGTGCCCGGGTTCCCGAACCTGTTCATGCTCTACGGTCCGAACACCAACCTGGGCCACAACTCGATCCTGTTCATGATCGAGCAGCAGGTCGGCTACACCCTCCGCCTGATCGAGGAGAAGGTGCTGCTCGGACTGCGCTCCGTCGAGGTCTCCGAGGGCGCCGCGTCGCGCTTCGACACCGAGGTGCAGGCCGCGGCGGACCGAACCGTGTGGGCCGAGGGCTGCCACTCCTGGTACAAGAACGCGGACGGCCGCATCACCAACAACTGGACGGACCACACCACCGTGTACCGCCGGTTGCTGTCGTCGCCGGATCCGTCGGACTGGCTGCTGGAGCGAGCCGGGTCGGACTGATCAGTCCAACCCGAGCGAGTCGATGAACTCGTCGAGGTCGCTGCGCTCCCGTGTGCGCTTCATCCGGGGCAGCCGGTCGAGGATGCGGGCCCGGTAGCGGGCCTCGGCCAGGCGGGGGTCGAGCACGGCGACCACGCCCCGGTCGGTCGCGGTGCGGATGAGCCGGCCGACGCCCTGGGCGAGCTGCACGCCCGCGGCAGGCACCGACACCTCCATGAAGGCACGGTCGGCGCCGACCGCGTCGCACCGGGCCTCGACGATCGGATCGGTCGGCACCGGGAACGGGATCTTGTCGACCACCACCGCCGAGCAGGTCGTGCCCGGCGACGAGATCCCGGTCCAGAAGCTGGCGGTCGCGAACAGCGATGTGTGCTCGTTCGCCAGGAACCGCTCCTGCAGCACGCGGTTGGGGGCGTCGCCCTGGGCCAGGACGTCCGCGTCGGGCAGGCGGTCGCGGACGGCATCGACGGTGCGGCGCAGCATGCGGTGCGACGTGAACAGGGCCAGGGTGCGCCCGCCGCAGCGCTCGATCACGTGCACGAGCTCGTCGACGACGGCGTCGGGCCAGGCCTCGGCGTTGGGCCGGGGCAGGCGCGGCACGTAGAGCAGTCCGTGGCGGCGGAAGTCGAACGGGGAGTCGACCGCCAGGTACTCCGCCCGCAGGCCGAGGCGGCCGGCGGTGCCGGGATCGAGGGTGGCCGAGCACATCACGACGGTCGGGCCCCCCGAGCCGTCGCCGTCGTCGGTCGCCGCGTCGCGGGAGTCTTCGGCCACCGGCCGCTCCCAGGCGGTGGCCCGCAGCGTGGGCCCGATGTCGATCCGGGTGAGGTTCAGGGCGAACCGTCCCCGACGGCCCTCCGAGATCCACCGCACCTGGCCGGGGTGCAGGTCGTCGCGCAGGGCGTGGAGGTCGTCGCTGACGCCGTCGCAGTTGCGGATGGCCCGCTCGAAGCGGTGCGCAGCCGCGCTCATCGGGGCGTTTCCCGCAGCCTTGTGGACCTCGCGCAGGCTGGTGACGGCCCGGTCGACGGCCAGATCGGCTCGGGTGAGCGCGTCGGCGATCACGTCGCGCAGCTCACCGGTGAGCCGGCCGGACCCACGGTCGCTCGACACCTCGCCGAAGACCTGCTCGAGGGCGTCGTCGACGGCGTCGGCAGCTGCGCCGATCGCCATGGCGATGGTCGGGGCGTCAGCCACGCAGCGGTCGTGGACCTGGGCCAGTCGACGGATCCGCCAACCGGTCATCGACACTCCGAGCGCGCCGACCATGGCGTCCTCGAACTCGTGCGCCTCGTCGATGACCAGATGGTCGTGGGCGGGCAGGAGCTGGCCGCCGGCCTGGACGTCCGCGGCGTAGAGGTGGGCGTTGACCACGACGATGTCGGCCCCGCCGGCCCGTTCGCGTGCCTGTTCGGAGAAGCACTCCGCGGCGTAGCCGCAGCGGCTCGCTCCGACGCACTCACCGGGTCCGACCGACAGCGCCGACCAGGCCGCATCCGACGGCGGGTCCGCCAGCTCGGCCAGCTCACCTGTGGGAGTGGTGCCGGCCCACTCGAGGAGGCGGTCGAGCTCGACTCGCAGCATCGGATCGGGGGCCCGAACCTCCGGGACCGACCCATCCCCGTCCCAGCCGACGCCCAGATCGAGGGTCTGCTGCTCCTCACCACGACCGAGCTGGACCCGGGTCTCGGCCACCGCCGCCTGACACAGGTAGTTGGAGCGGCCCTTGAGCACCGCGAACCGGAACGGCACGTCGAGAGCGTCGGCCAGGAACGGCAGGTCCCGTTCGCCGAGCTGGTCCTGGAGGGCCTTGGACGAGGTGACCACGATGGTGCGGGCGTCGGCATGGGACCGGGCCGATGTGATCGCCGGCAACAGGTAGGCGACCGACTTGCCGACGCCGGTCGGCCCCTGGACCGCCAGGTGCGTGCGGGTCCGGAACGCCCGGTCGACGGCCTCGACCATCTGGCGTTGCTGCGGACGGTCCTCGCCCGAGTCCATCGACTCGATGACGCGGGTCAGCAGCTCGGAGGGATCGGGTTGGTCCATGTATCAACCGGCTCCGGTGGCGGGCGCGGCCGGGGGAGCGGGTGGAGCCGAATCGAGGTAGTCGCTCAGCGACGCGGGACGGAGCCCCGCGGCCTGGATCTGGGTGAGGACGGTGTAGAGGCGCAGCACGAGGCCGGGCCGGAAGTGCAGCAGGACGATGTCACCGGCGCGGAGCGGTCCGTCGGCGGTGACGATCGATCCGCTGTCGGCCACCGCCGACCAGTGCAGCGCCGCGGTGAAGCCGCAGCTGGCGGCCTGCTGCAGGGTGGTGGCGTCGTAGCTGCCGTACGGCGGACGGAACAGCGTGGGCGCCCGTCCGAACCGGTCGCGGAACTCGGCGACCATGTCGCAGATCTCCGCGTGCTGGAACGCAGCGTCCCGGCCGCGCAGCTCGGCGTGGGTCGAGGTGTGCGCCCCGAGGACCGCTCCGGAGTCCTGCAGTCGGCGGAAGTAGTCGGCGTTCGCCGCGAAGTACGACTGGTTCAGGAACAGCGTCACCGGGATCCGGTGCTCACCGATCAGCTTCAGCGCGTCCTCGTCGGCGAAGGCGCCGTCGTCGATGGTGATGAAGACGACCGGGTCGGTGGTGGGCACCCGGTGCACGACGGGGATGGGACCGGGACCGCCGACCAGCGGGCCGACCGTCACCCCCGGCACCGACGTGGGGACCGGCGGCGCCGTCGTCGTGGGAGCCGTCGTGGGGGTGCTCGTCGACGCGGTGGACCTTGACCGCTCCGACGACGGCCCCTCACCGCCGGCGGAGGACCCGGTGCCGCCGGTGCCCCCGCCCGAACGCGTCGCGACGACGGCGAGTCCGCCCGCCACGACCACGACGACCAGTGCCGTCACGACCAGGACCGCCCGGAGCCGTCGGGCGGATCGGCCGCGGCGGACGTCGGCCAACCCCGGCTCCGGGGCGCGCGTCTCCTCGAGATCCGTGGGGGGCACGGCGGTCAGGTTAGGGCCCGTGGGCCGGGCCGACAGGACGCCTCAGATGGTGCGGGGGACGACCGCTTCGACCAGGGCGGGACCGTCGACCGCGATGGCCGCCTCGAGCTGGACGGTGAACTCCTCGGCCGTCGTCGCCCGGGTCGCCGGCACCCCCATCGACGCCGCGAGGGCGACGAAGTCGAGGCCGGGGATGTCGAGCATCGACAGCGCCCTGGGACCGGGATCGCCGGCACCGACCCGGGACAGCTCCATGTTGAGCACGGCGTAGGAGCCGTTGTTGAGGATGATCGTGGTCACGTCGAGCCCCTCGCGCACCTGCGTCCACAGCGACTGGGCGGTGTACATGGCCGACCCGTCGGCCTCCAGGCAGATGACCTTCCGACCCGGGACGGCGACCGCAGCTCCTGTCGCGGTCGGCAGGCCGAAGCCGATCGCTCCGCCGGTCAGGGTCAGCCAGTCGTGGGGCGGGCAGCCGGCGGTGGCGCCCTGGGCGAACAGCCCGGTCGTGTTGCCCTCATCCGCGACGACCGCTCCCTCGGGCAGCAGGGCGCCCAGGGCGTTGGCCATGGACTCGGCGTTGAGCTCGCCGGTGGGCCGAGCCGGCCGACCGGCCGGGATGACCGGCGGGTCGCTCGGCGCGTCGAGGGCGGCGGCCAACGCGGCCAGCGCCCCCGCCGCGTCCTCGTCGGGGGCCGACAGGACGTGGACCTGGCACCCCTCGGCGACCAGGTCGGACGCCTTGTCCGGGTAGGCGAAGAACGACGCCGGATGGGCGGCGTCGACCAGCACCAGGTGACGCAGGCCCTGGAGCTGCATCTGGGCGAACTCGGCCAGGTAGGCCAGGCGCTCGACCGCCGGGGTGCCCGCGCCCCGCTCGGCGCGGGTGGGGAAGGTCTCGCTCAGGACCTTGGCGCCGGTCGCCATCCCGACCCGCGCCGCGTCGTGCAGCGCGCCGGTGCGCATGGCGGTGCCCCCGACCAGCAGCCCGGCGGGCTCTCCGCCGCGCAGCACGGCGGCGATGTCGTCGATGCGATCGGAGGGCACGGTGCCGGCTCCGGAGACCGGTGACGGACCGACCGGGCCGGGCGAGTCCAGCCAGCAGGTGTCGGCCGGCACGATCAGCGTCGCGACCTGACCCGGGGCGCCGTAGGAGGCGGCCACGGCATCTGCGGTGTCCCGGGCGATCGTCTCGGAGGAGGCGACGGTGCGGACCCACGACGACACCCCGCGGGCGATCGAGAGGATGTCGGACTGCAGCGGGGCGTCGTACTTGGCGTGGTACGTGGCGTGGTCGCCGACCACGTTGACGACCGGCACCTTGGCCCGACGGGCGTTGTGGAGGTTGGCCAGGCCGTTGCCCAGGCCAGGTCCGAGGTGCAGCAGCACCGCGGCGGGCCGATCGGCCATCCGGGCGTAGCCGTCGGCGGCGCCGGTGGCGACCCCCTCGAACAGGGCGAGGACTCCCCGCATCTCGGGCACCGAGTCGAGCGCGTGCACGAAGTGCATCTCGGAGGTGCCCGGGTTCATGAAGCACACGTCGACCCCGCAGTCGACGAGGGTTCGGATCATGGCCTGTGCGCCGTTCATGGCTGGTGCCTTTCGAGTGGGGGATCGGAGTGAGGGGTGCCGGACGGCTCGCTCAGCCGAGCAGGGTCCCCGGGTTCAGGATCCCGTCGGGGTCGAACGCGGCCTTGATCCGGCGCATCAACGCCAGCTTGGCCGGATCCTCGAGCTCCAGGAAGTAGGCCTGCTTGGCCTCACCGATCCCGTGCTCGCCCGATATGGCGCCGCCCAGACCGACGCCGGCCGCGAAGAGGGCGTGCAGCAGGCGGGAGCGACGGTCGGGGTCCGCGCAGAAGATCCCCAGGTGGACGTTGCCGTCGCCCGCGTGCCCGCAGCCCGCGACCCAGGCCTCGTACTCGCCGGCCAGGGCCGCGACCTTGTCCATGAAGGCGGGGATCTGCGCCCGGGGCACGACGATGTCGACGACGTCGTCGGCCCCGTTGGCCTTGGCCATCCAGAACGCCTTCTCCCGGGCGTCGATCAACTGCCCGGCCGCAGCTGGGGGGAGCACGTAGGCGTCGATGGCCCCCAGCTCGTGCAGCTGCTGGGCCACCGCGTGGATGTCGTCGTCCAGCCGTGTCGGGTCGGCGTTCTCCAACATGACCACCAGGTAGGCGAGCGCCGAGTCCTTGATCTCCTGGGGGATGCCGAGCTCGAGACCGGTGAAGCTGGCGGTCGCCGACATGGTCAGCAGGTCGATGTACTCGAGGATGAGCGGACCGACCCCCGAGTCGATCAGGCGCGGCACCGCCGCGGTGACCTGCTCCAGCGTGGTGAACGGGGCGAGGACCGTGGCCTGGTGCTCGGGGCGGGGATAGAGGCGCAGGGTCGCCTCGGTCACCAGCGCCAGGGTGCCCTCGCTGCCGATGACGAGTTGGGTCAGGTCGTAGCCGGTGGTGGCCTTCACGAACTTGCCGCCGGTGCGGATGATCTGGCCGTCGGCCAGCACGAGCTCCAACCCGAGCACCTGGTGGCGGGTGACGCCGTACTTGACCGCCCGCATGCCCCCGGCGTTGGTGGCGACGTTGCCTCCCAGGCTGGCGGAGTACTCGCCGGGGTAGACGGGGTAGACGAGACCGGCCGCGGCGGTCACCTCGTCGAGCTCGTTGAGCCGCAGACCGGGCTGGACCACCGCGACGTGGTTGTCGGGATCGAGCTCGAGCACGCGGTTCATCCGCTCGAAGCTGACGACGATCGCCCCCTCGGCGGGGATCGCGGCGCCCGACAGCCCGGTCCCGCTGCCCCGGGCGGTGATCGGGATCTTCCGCTCGGCCGCGAGCTTCACCACCGCGGACACCTCCGCGGTCGACTCGACCAGCACCACCGCGGCGGGGCGACGGGGGGCGACGGTGAGGCACTCGTCGTGGCTGTAGTCCTCGGAGGCGACCTCGGGTCCGAGCACCCGGTCCGGGGCCAGGACCTCCGCGAGTGCGTCGAGCAGGCCGGTGTCGGTCATGTCGCTTGCTCCTCCCGTGACGGGTCTGGTCCTGCCCCGGTTCTAGCAGGGCTCGTCGGCCGGGTGGTCAGGCCGTGGCACACCGACCCGCTCGGAGCAGTGCGGCGGCGGTCGGAACGGTGATCCCGCCGAGAGCACCGCGATCGCCGGTAGCGTGCCGATGACGCGGCCCCGTCGGGGTCCGAGCGACGACGCAGGAGGTCGCGGTGAGCGATCAGGGGACCCCAGAGGACATCGACGCCGCCGAGCGGTCCGAGGTGGAGGAGATCCGACGTCGGATCGCGGATCTGCCCAACGCCCTCGGCTTGGCCGCACGGCTCAACTCGGGCGTGCTCGAAGCCGGAGCCGCGCTCGACATGCGCACGACCCACCTGGTCCGCGTGGCGGCCATGGCGGCCACGGGGATGCCGGTGATGGGCTGGGAGGTCAACCTCGAGCTGATGGAGGACGAGGTCGGCGTCGACGACATCGAGGCGGTCCTCGCCGTCATCGCCCCGATCATCGGGACCTCCCGCTACCTCCAGGCCGTCACGACCCTGGTCACGGACTGACCGTGGCCGATCTCAAGGTCGAGGTCGAGCCACGGGAGGTCGGCCTCGACGCCGACCGCCTGCGCCGCATCGACAGCCACTTCGCCCGCTACGTCGACGACGGACGGCTGCCCGGCTGGCTCGCCGTCGTCAGCCGGCACGGCCGCGTCGCCCACATCGCCCACAGCGGCCACCGCGACGTCGAAGCCGGTGCCCCGATCACCTCCGACACCCTCTACCGCATCTACTCGATGACCAAGCCGATCACGTCGGTCGCGGCGATGATGCTGTACGAGGAGGGCGCGTTCGAGCTGAAGGACAAGGTCAAGCGCTACCTGCCCGCGTTCGCCGACACCCGGGTCTACAAGGGCGGCGGGGCGGGCTCCCCACAGCTGGAACCACAGATCGACGGCATGCGGATCTGGCACCTGTTCACCCACACCTCCGGGCTGAGCTACGGGTTCCACCACGCCCACCCGGTCGACGCCCTGTACCGCAAGCACGGCTTCGAGTGGGGTTCGCCCCGGGGCCTGGACACCGCCGGAACGATCGACGCGGTCGCCCGTCTCCCCCTGGTGTTCCAACCGGGCACGTCGTTCAACTACTCGATGTCGACCGACGTGCTCGGCCGACTGGTCGAGGTGTGGTCGGGAATGGGCTTCGACGACTTCCTCCGCACCCGGATCTTCGAGCCCCTGGGCATGGACGAGACGACCTTCTGGGTCGACGGCGACGACGCCGACCGCCTCGCCGCCCTCTACATCCCGTTCGGCGAGGGTGGCCGCGCCGTGCGATGGGACGAGGGCGGCTCCGCCGCCACCCGTCGCCCCGAGTTCCTCTCCGGCGGCGGCGGACTCGTGTCGAGCGCCGGGGACTACCACCGGTTCATGGAGATGCTGCGCCGCAGAGGGGAGCTCGACGGCGTCCGCATCCTCGGGCCGCGCACGGTGGACTACATGACCTCCAACCACCTGCCCGGCGGCGTGGACCTGGAGGCGTTCGGTCAGTCCACCTGGGCCGAGACCACCTTCGACGGCGTCGGCTTCGGCCTGGGCTTCAGCGTCCTCATGGACCCGGCGCCGTACCGGACGATCGGCTCCGCGGG
>WBZL01003652.1_pt1 | contig 13908 bp, 14 predicted proteins | sample 5204291 | NCBI WGS metagenome assembly WBZL01 (sample SAMN12344345, study PRJNA552823) | activated sludge metagenome | biome: Activated sludge suspended growth; feature: Nitrification reactor; material: Wastewater; isolation source: activated sludge from nitrification reactor of wastewater...
TTGAGTTTGACTCGGCGTTTGCCTCGTGAGCGGCTCTAGACTTGTTCAGCCCTTGTTTGGCAACTCCAATACTACTTCAAGTCTAATGGAGCGGAGCGACGAATCTTCGTGACGATGTAAGAGACCCTTCGCTAGCGCTCAGGGTGACATAACATGAAAAGGAAGTCCACATGGCATATTATTTGGTCACAGCCAAACCGATTCAATCGAAGATGAACGATCTGCGCAAATGGCTCGACTCGGGCGAGATCCGCGCGATGCGCCCGTTTGGTAACGCCTTGCAAATGGGACTCGACAACGCTCGCTGGCAAACCGAAGGCATAGCAATTTGGGAGGAGGAAGATTATTGTGTCCCGCCGCTGGCACAGGAACGTGCCGCAGTTCTGGATGACTATTTCACTGAATTGAATGTTCAATATGTGAGCAAAGGCGAAGGGTGGAAACGAATCGAACCTTTGAAGATGCTTTGGGAGAAGAATGACTAAACTTTTTGAATCGACAAACTCCGTCAAGTCTGAGTTGAACAAGCAAAAATATATCGCTTCTGGCGAGATCGCCACGATTGTGTACCTCGCGCAGAAGTTAGGAAAGCCGCTCCTCACCGAGGGACCTGCAGGCGTCGGCAAGACGGAACTCGCCAAAGCCATCGCAGGCGCGACGGGACGGGAATTGATCCGCTTGCAGTGTTACGAAGGGTTGGACGAATCGAAAGCGTTGTACGAATGGGAATACTCGAAGCAATTGCTGTACACGCAACTCCTGCGCGACAAGTTGAACGACACCCTCGGCAAAGCGGACTCGCTATCCGAAGCCGCGGATAAACTCGCCAAAGAAGAAGATGTTTTCTTTTCTGAACGCTTCCTCTTGCAGCGTCCATTGTTGAAAGCGATTTTGAGCGAACAACCATCTGTGTTGCTGATTGACGAAATTGACCGCGCCGACGCGGAGTTCGAAGCCTTCTTGCTCGAAGTATTGAGCGACTTTCAAGTGTCTGTGCCAGAGTTGGGAACGTTGACCGCGAAGCATCGTCCGTTCGTGATTCTCACATCGAACAACACGCGCGAACTTTCCGAAGCGTTGAAGCGGCGCTGTTTGTATCTGTTCATTGATTACCCGACATTACAGGAAGAACTTGCAGTCGTGAGACTCAAAGTCCCAGATTTGAATCCGAAACTGGCGCAACAGGCTGTGGAGTTTGTGCAACGCCTCCGCAAAGGAGACATGCGCAAGTCCCCGTCCATCAGCGAGACATTGGATTGGGCGAACGCGCTCGTCGCGTTGAACGCATCCAATTTGGATAAGGACACGCTCGAGGATACGATCTCAGTTTTGTTGAAACACGAAGCCGATTTGCAAAAGGCGAAGCGGCAATTTATCAATCCGCCACCGCCGCCTAAGCCGAGGGCTGACGATCTCGGGAGATTTACAAATAATTAGTTTTTCTCTGCGGAGAACAACGAAAATTAACCGCAAAGAGCGCGAAGCACGCCAAGAAAACCTTTTTAAATCTTTGCGGCCTTAGCGTGCCTAGCGGTTCAAAAAAGGTCGAATATGGAATCTCGCATCCTTCAACTCATCTCAGCCTTACGCGCGAGCGGGGTGCGCGTATCACTTGCCGAATCTGCCGAGGCGTTTTCGGCGGTGGATATCATGGGGATTCAAGACCGCGAAGAGTTTCGGTTATCTCTGCGCGCCACGCTGGTCAAAGATCTGAAAGACATTCCCGTTTTCGATAAATTATTCCCATTGTTCTTTGGGACAGGGACGCCGCCAATGATGGGCGGAAATCCGTCCGACGATATGACGCCTGAAGAGGCGCAGATGCTGGCGGACGCGTTGCGGCAGTACACGGAGAATCTCCGTCAGCGGATGCAGAGGCTTATGAGCGGCGACCAGCTATCCCGTGCGGAGCTGGAAGCGTTGGGTCAGATGGTCGGACTGAATCAGATGGACGACCTCCGTTATCAAAATTGGATGGCGCAACGGATGATGCGCGCGCTGGCGTTCCCCGAAGTCCGCGAGGCGTTGAAAGAGTTGATGGAACAACTCCAGCAGATGGGTATGAGCCGCGACCGCGTCGAGCAAATGCGAAATATGATTCAGGAAAATTTGCAGGGCATGCGAGAACAGATCGAACAATTCGCGGGCGAACGCATTGCCGAGAATATGAGCGAGCGACCGTGCGGCGAAGGCGTGGACAATTTGATCAACCGTCCGTTCCACGCGCTGAGCGATGCCGATAAAAAAGTTTTGCAAAACGAAGTGAAGCGACTCGCCGCCATGTTGCGAACGCGGATCGCGTTGCGGCAAAAGCGCGCCAAAAGCGGACAACTCGACCCGAAGGCGACCATCCGCGCGAATTTGAAATATCACGGCGTGCCGATGGAGATCAAACACAAAGACCGCGTGCGCAAACCGAAGATCGTGGTCATTTGCGACATCAGCACCTCGATGCGATTTTGTTCAGAATTGATGTTGAGTTTTCTTTTTGCACTGCAAGGACAAGTACGCAAGACTCACGCGTTCGCGTTCATTGATCATCTCGAATCGATCTCGGAGGATTTCAGCGGCTCGAACGCGGACGAGGCGATCGCGTCCGTTTTGTGGCGGATGCCCAGCGGAAGTTACAACACCGACCTCGGCTGGTCGCTCAACGATTTTCAAAGCGAATACATGGACACGCTCAACGGGCAGACAACGCTCATCGTCGTCGGCGACGGGCGCAATAATTATTATGATCCGCGCCTCGACATTTTCTCCACGATGAGCCGCCGCGCCGCGCGGACGATTTGGCTGAATCCCGAACCTCCATATCTCTGGCACGGTGACAGCGACATGCCCAAGTACGCGCCGATGTGCAACAATGTGTTGAAGGTCAGCAATTTGAGGGAGTTGGCAGAGGCGGTGGATTCGTTGTTGGCGGGGTAGTTCAGTGAAAGTGAGCAGTGATCTGTAAACAGTTATCAGTTGGGTTTATAATTTGGGAGGATACACGACATGGAAACCATCGAATTCGAATGGGACGATGAAAAAGCCGAAGATAACGTTAACAAACACGGCGTTAGTTTTGAAGAAGGAGCGACCATCTTCAACGACCCGATGATCGCTACGGTGTTTGACCCCGAACATTCAAAGCGCGAAGAACGGTATATTTCCATCGGGGTTTCCGTTCAAGGTCGCCTATTAGTCGTTGTGCACACCGAACGAGAAGAAAGAATTCGATTGATCAGTTGCAGAAAAGCAACGAATGGTGAGAGAAAAACCCATGAAAACAACTAACAAGAAAAAGAAAAATGACGAAATGCGCGCTGAGTACGATTTCAGCAAAGGCGAACGTGGAAAATTCTATCGTCCGCTGGAAAAAGGCTATACCGTTCGCGTAAATCACAAAGATGGAACGACCACAGTCAATCATTACGCGCTAACGGAGGGTTCTGTATTACTTGCTCCCGACGTGCGCGAGTATTTCTCTGATTCGCAAGCGGTCAACGAAGCCTTGCGCTCTTTGATCCGCTTGACAGAGAAAATGCCCGCGCGAAGATACAGCACACAAAGGTCAACCGCGCGGCAGGTGGCGGAAAAGTAGCACGATGACAGCGACATGCCCAGGTACGCGCCGATGTGCAACAATGTGTTGAAGGTCAGCAATTTGAGGGAATTGGCAGAGGCGGTGGATTCGCTGTTGGCGGGGTAGCATTTATGGAGAAAAATGGAAATCGATATTGCTCTCTCGAATGCAATCAAAAGCTTAGATGGCTTGTCTGTTGGCGACTCGTTTGGCGAGCTATTCTTTCGTCGTTCTCCGTTCGAGACGGCATTCGCCGATCTACCACAGACTTTTTGGAACTGGACAGATGATACACATATGGCTCTGTCTATTGTCGAAATTCTCAAGGAGTTCAACCGAATCGATCAAGACGAATTGATTGCATTGTTTGCCAAAAGATACAAGCAAGATCCTAATCGCGGATATGCGGGAGGCGCCCATCGCCTGCTAGGTAAAGTTGCAAAAGGAGGGAGCTGGCGGGACATTTCTCCGACCCTGTTCGGCACTGGCTCTTTCGGAAATGGCAGCGCCATGCGCGTCGCGCCGATTGGCGCTTTCTTCTACAGCGATCTTGATCGAGCAAAAAAGGAAGCGGAATTATCCGCAGAGGTTACTCATTACCACAGTGAAGGGAGGGCTGGGGCTATAGCAGTCGCGGTCGCCGCCGCGATTGCAACCAACCGACCATTTCCAAAAGGAAATGACTTTCTAAAGGCTGTGATTCCCCACATTCCCGATGGAGTGGTAAAGACTAACACCGAGTTGGCAATGCAAATTCCATCCGACGCGATCATTGACGCAATGAAACAACTGGGTTCAGGAGAAAAAGTTTCAGCGCAAGATACGGTTCCATTTTGTTTGTGGAGCGCCGCGCACCATTTGGATGATTTTGAAGATGCATTATGGAATACAGCCAAGGGCTTGGGAGATGTCGACACTACATGCGCCATCGTCGGTGGGATCGTAGCTTTATCGGCACCTGAAATTCCTCAAGCATGGCTTGCTCGACGGGAACCTTTGGGATTAACTTTTTAACCATTCAAATTTCAATTCAACCAGTCGTATAATCCTCCTCATGGCAAAAGCAAGCAAGCCCAAACCGCCAGCCGACGACGAAACATCACAACTCTACAACATTCTCACCCGCGCGAACCAGATCGCCAGCAATACCGAGCTGGACGATCTCCTCAACCAGATGCTCGACCTCATCATCGAGGTCTGTGGCGGGAACGCAGGCACGCTTTACTTGCTCGACTCGGAACAAGACGAACTCATTTTCAAAGTTATTCGGGGACCCAACAGCGACCACAGTTTAATCGGCAAACGGATCAAAACGAACGCGGGCATCGCAGGCGCGACGATGGCACAACTCGATCCGCTCGTGATTGAAGACCTCGCGCGCGATCCGCGCTGGCAAAAAGTGTCGCGCAGTTCAGAGGGGCTTCGCAACGTCATCTCCACTCCCCTGCTCTTGCGCGGCAAACCCATCGGCGTCGTGCAAGTTTTCAATTATTCCCACACGCCGCTACAAATCATGCAGATGCTCGGCGCGCGGATGGCATCCGAGATCGAGAAAGCGATGTTGCTGGAAGCCAGTCAACAACGGACAGCGCGACTCGAAGCGTTGATTGACATCATCGGGATCATCGGTTCGAATCTGGACCGCGACCTGGTTCTCCACCTCATCGTTCGCTACGCCCGCGACTTGCTCCACGCCGAACACGCGTCGTTATTCCTCATTGACGAAGAGCGCAACGACATTGTCTTGCACATCTCCTCAAGCGAGTCGAAGGTCCCCGCGCTGCGCGTCCCACGCGGACAGGGAATCATCGGCGCGGCAATCGAAAGCGGCGACATCATCTTCGTTCCAAATGTTCACGCAGATGATCGACACTTCAAAGACGCTGAACCCATCACGGGAATCACAACCACCTCATTGATCGCTGTTCCTCTCATCACACAAGCGGTTCAACTCGGACAGGAACTTGGGTCCGCCCAACCGCAGATCATCGGCGGGCTTGAAGCCATCAACCGCGTGGACGGCTACTTCACCACCGAAGATGCCGATTTACTACAAACGTTGGCAAAGCAAGCCGCGACGGTTTTCCAGATCGCCAAACTCTACGGCGACGCGAACGAACTCTTCCTCGACACGATCCAAGCCATGGTCGCCTCCATCGACGCGAAAGACCCGTACACGAACGGACACTCGCAACGCGTCAGTGAATTTTCGGTTGCCATTGGCAAACAAATGAAACTCTCTCCTGAGATCATCCATCAACTGCGGATTGGCGCATTACTCCACGACATCGGCAAGATCGGCATCCCCGATACCATCCTCAGCAAGCCAGGTCATTTGACGGAGGATGAAATCAACACGATGAAACAACATCCCGCCATCGGAGCGAGCATTATGCAAAACGTGCGGCTGTTGCGCAACGAAATCCCTGCGCTGGCGGAACATCATGAACACATCGATGGGACGGGTTACCCAAACCACCTTACGGGCGACCAAATTTCACTGTTCGGAAGAATCGTCGCCGTCTCCGATGTGTTCGACGCGCTGACCTCCGACCGTCCCTACCGCGCCGCGCTCGACGTGGAGGAAGTCTTGAACAAAATGCAAAAAGATTCGGGTTCGCATTTCGACGACGCATGCGTGCAGGCGCTCATCAAAGCCTATCTCGCGGGCGAGATCAAAACACAAAAAGACCGCGCGGCATAAACGATTTTGTAAAGCGATTCGCGCTTTTGCTGGCTTCCCCATTCGGCAATCGCTTGGTAAGATACCCCCCATGCCTAAAATTCTCATCGTGGACGACGATGTCACCATCACCAACTTGATGCAAGTGCTTGTCAGCATGAACGGACACCAGCCGACGACGGTCAACGACAGCCTGAAAGCCATGGAGACTGCTCATTCTGTGAATCCCGACCTGATCACGCTGGACTTGATGATGCCCGACCTGACAGGTTTTGAATTGTGCGAACTCCTGCGTAACGATCCAAAGTTTGCAAAGATTCCGATTGTGATCGTCAGCGCGAAGGATGATGCCGAAAGTAAAGCGAAAGCCAAAAGCGTCGGCGCGACGGATTACATCACCAAGCCCTTCGGCATGGATGAGTTCATCGGCAAGATCAAATCTTTGACGAGTTAACTACTTTAGACCTCACAGGTCTTGAAGACCTGTGAGGTCTTTCTGTTTGGTGTACACTTGGGGACATGCCGCCACTTCCCCTCTTTAAACATACTTTCACAGTTCCACAAAGCGCCATTGACGAGTATGGTCACGTCAATAACGTGATCTACGTGCAATGGATGCAGGATGCCGCCACCCGTCACCCGCAGGCGATTCCCGAATTCAAGCAACCCGAAAATACGGGATGGTTTGCGCGCGAACATCGCATTGAGTATCTCGCGCCTGCTTTTCTCGGCGATGAACTCGAAGTCCGCACGTGGATCGCTGAGGAAAAACTTTCGCGAGCGGTTCGCAAGTATGAATTCGTCAGGACGGCTGATAACAAGGTGATTGCCAGAGGCCAGACGTTGTGGTTCTTCGTCAACCTAACTACAGGCAGACCTCTCCCAATCCCCGCTGAAATCATGGCATTATTTCCGATTGTTCCCGACGAAAATCCCACATGATTCATCCTGCGTATTGCTGCCGCAGAGTCACGAAGACGCCGAGAAAATATTTTTATTATTTCTCGGCGTCTCTGTGGCTTGACCGTGTAACGTCAATTATTTACTCGCGTTCCAGGCTGTTCTTGCGCAAGTGCGACATAAATGTCGCATTACGAGAGACAGTAACGTCAATTATTTAACCAGGATTATTTTTCCAAACGTGCGCGGATCGGTGTAGATGCGTGTCGCCGAAGTGGACAGCATCACTTTCTGCTGTGTGCTCGCGCTGTCCGTGTCGCTGAGGCTGACGTTCATCCCAAATACCGCCCCTTCGGAAAGGGTGATGTCTTTGAGGAGCTCCTTCGGGATGAATACCTCCAAAATGTAGCCATCCTCGGTTTGGACCTGAGCCTGCTGGATCGCAATGACGTTCGAGGCGTCGGGTCCATTGAACCAAGCGAAGGCAATCGGGGGAACGCCGGCAAAATCGCCGACCGAGACGCCGATCTGGTAATCGTCGTTGTTCATGCCCGGGTTGTTGTAATCTTTTTCGAGTTGCGTATCAAACTGCCACTCGGCATAATCTCCGTGCCAGAGATCGGTATCGGCGACGGTTTGATAATGCACGTCGTCCACCACCTTGAGGGCAAAATACAATCCTTCCTCAGACCAGCCTTGCCAGACTTCGGCGGATAAGTCTTGCGGTCCCTTCCAACTATCTGGCGCGACCGTATGAGCGATCTGCGAGGCGTCGTTCAAGACGAAACTCGGCTCGGCGGACCAATCGTCTAATTTGCCGTCAATTGTGATTCCGCTGATCCTATGGAGTTCCATCGTGAAGGGGCGCGGAACTAATAACGCATTGGGGCCTACCGTCGGGACGATATGAGGCAAGCCGCCCTTCTCAAACCCGGTCTGGATCGCGTCCAGCATATCATCGTCGCCTTGACTCAATTCCCAGATCATCACGCCGCCAAGTCCCTGATCTTTTGCGTAGCCCGCTTTTGCGGCAATCGATTCGGGGTCTTCGTAACTGATGAAGATTTTCGTGGAGGGGTTGTACAACCACGGAACCTGCGACTCGTCGTTCCAATAGCGGGTATACGTTTCAAAGTAATCGGCTTTGAGTTCGGTATAGTAAAAAGAACCCGCTTCGTATTTACCGGGCGCGCCGCCTGTATTGGACTGGAACAAACCGTTATTCTCTTCAGGCACGCCCTGCCATCCATGTCCATAGAACGGGACGCCTAACACGATCTTCTCCGGCGGGATGCCTGCAGTCAAGTAGTTGCGGATGCTGGCATCCACCGTTTGAGAGGCGCTGCCGGGGTCGCCGGATGAACTATACAGCGGAGCATTGAAATTCGTCTTGGCTTCCCAAAGTCCGTGCAGGTCATACGCCATCACGTTGATCCAGTCGAGAGACTGACTCAACTTCGCCCATTCATAGTTGGAGTTGTTATCGCCCCCGCCCGGCGCGGCAATCGTCAGCAGGTACTTCTTGCCGTCCGCTTTGCCGAGTTCATCCAATTGACTGCGGAATTCCGCCAACAACAACGTGAAATTCTCTTTATCTTCCGGGCGCGCCCTGTCGGGTTCCTCGCCGCCGCTGACCGGGTATTCCCAGTCAATGTCAATACCGTCGAAGACACCTTTGTATTGTTTGAGGAACAAGTCCACGCACGAAGCGACGAACGCCTTGCGAGATTCGTCCGTCAGCGAGGCGTCGGAGAAATTTTCCGACCAGGTCCAGCCGCCTATTGAGATCAGCGTTTGAATGTGCGGATATTTTTCTTTCAGTTGCAACAATTGATTGAAGTTTCCATGCAGAGCGGTGGGATCGGTTGAATCGTCTTTCCCATTGACGCTTTCTTTCGCGGTGTATATCCGCCCAGTATCGGCGGCTATATCGCCAAGGACGCATTTGCCATCGTCAGTCACATTGGCAAATGCGTAATTGATATGAGTGAGTTTGTCCGCTGGGATGCTGGAGACGAAATAGCCTCGTTGATCGGCAACCCATTGGGCATAATATCCGACCACGCGTTTGCCTTCGGCTAAAGAAGGCGTTGAGTTACAACCGCTCAGAATATTTGCCATCAACAACACCAATAGGACACAACTTATTTTGCGCATGCTTTATCCCTTCATGACGATCGGTTTGGTTTGATTCGACTTCAACAGATTTTTCCCAACACATTGGAAAGGAGTGTATCACAAGCATTCTGAAAAAACCTGACAGGTTTCCGCATAACGGTTATTAATCGCGCTCTGCGTCCACGGTATGATTTCTGATGGCAACGACACGCGTAAAACTTGTCAGGTTTTACGCCAGCAGTTTCTGATACACCTTCAACAACTTCTTCTGCGATTCGTGCCATGTGAATTTCGTGAGCGCCCGTTCGGAGGCGGAGTCGGCTAATCGTTTCGATAAGTCGAAATCGTCGAGCAAGGTCAACGCTTGTTTTGCAAGATCATCGGGGTCGTTCGGCGAAAACAACAACGCGTCCACATCTTCGCGGGCGAGTTCGCGGACGATGGGCAGATTCGACGCCAACAGCGGACGCCCGCCCGCCATGTATTCCAACACCTTGATGGGACACGCGCCTTGCGTGACGTTGCGGTCGTTGAACCCCAGCGGGGCGACGCAAATGTCCGCGCTGGCGATCAATGCTGGGATTTCATGATGCGGCACGGCAGGCTGGACGATCACGTTCTCTTCGACGCCCAGTTTGCGGATCTGCTTCGCTAAAAATTTTCTCTGCCTCGAACGCCCGCGCCCGACGATGTGGAGTCGAACCGCTCGCTGTTCGAGAATCTTCGGCAAGGCTTTGACTACGACTTCGAGTCCCTGCCAATCGGCGAGGGTGCCGATGTACAACAACGTGGGGATTCGTCCCTCGCGGCTGGGCAACGGCGAGGCGGAAAAATCCGAAGGGCTAACTCCGTTCGGGATGACTGTGACCAGCCTCAAGGGGAGTCCGAGCGAGGCGATGTAGTCGCGCGTCACATTCGAGGGGCAGATGATCGCATCCGAAAGATGAAGAGTCGCAATCTCCTGTTCTTTGATCTTGGTCAGCAACTCCGAATCGATTCCAGGGTAATGATATTTGAGTTCAATCGAGGGAAGTCCGTTGACTTCAAAGAGGGTTTTGTAGCCGAAGCGTTTTTTGTTCTGCGCGATGGCAAGCCCATCCCAGATGTTTCGATAATGCGCAACATCGTACTCGTGATGCAAGGCGAGATGGTTGAAGACCGCCTTTCCAAAATGCGTGGCGCGCGCCAAAAAATTTTGCGAGACGTCTTGCGAGATGCGCGTGACTCGCGCACCTTCGATCGCGTCTTCGGTCGGGAGCGCGCCGTCATTCGGCGTAACCAAATGGACATCAAATTGCCCATTGACCAACCCGCGAATGTTATGCAAAATATGTGTGGACGCGCCCTTCGGGCTGGGCACGACATCGAAGGCGGTATAGAGTACGCGAGGCATGACAAGATTATAAACGAGGAGATTCTATGGAATTTGTTTTGTGCGGAGGCTTACTATTTGCAGTGATCGTGTTCTTCTATTTATTGAACACCGCGCGCAAACGCGTCAGCGAAACAACGTCGCTCGGCAAAAAACAACTCCTGCCTGTTTACATCTCGCTCGCCGACAAGCCCACCTCTATCATTCAAGGGATGAACAAACTCCGCTTCGACGTGAACAAAACGGAAAAGGCGGGCGACAAATGGCGTTGGATTCCCATGATGATTTTTTTCGCAGGCATTGGCTTGATGCTCATTGACGGCATCCTGCTTTTGCTCGGATATTTTTCGTTCGTCTTCACGGGCGGCGGCATCGCGTTGTGGATCGCCGCCATTGTGATGGCGCGCGGATTGCGGAAAAGCGATTCGTACGACATCTCGACTCGCTACAACGGCACGCGCGACATCCTCTACACGCTTCGCGACGACCTCAAGCCTGACTCGACCTACTTGGGCCATCTCGACCTTACAGGTTCCCTGCTCCCCACCAAAGTAGCGCGTTCCGCCAACGACGCGCAAGGGCGCACGACCGAATACTTCCGCGACGAGTGGCTCGCGCTGAAAGCAAAACTGTATGACGGTAGTATTCTCCGCGTTTCGGGAATCCAAAAATCGAAGAAGCGAAAATCGTATTGGAAGCGCAGTCGCATCAGCGGCAAGATGAAGAGCAAGCCTGAAAAGTTCAAAGGCACCGCGCACGACTTGAAAGTCCGCATCGTGCCGAACCCCGAAGTGTATAAAATTGCCAAGACCAGCGACGAGTTCAAACAGGGACTCAACATCGGCAAGTTCACCATTAGTCAATTAAGCACCGAAGGCGGCATGGTCTCGTTCGTCGCCAATTCACCTTTTGAAGAAGTGGAACATGAAAACATCTTGCAAATCCTCAAGTCGGCATACACTCTCCTGCAAAGAAAGGCGGCGTAAATGAGTCGCAAAATTATCCCGTTCGTGGTTGCATTCGTTCTGGTCTGTCTCGTGATGGTGGTTGCCGCGTTGTTCTCGTTCAGCGGACTGGCGAAGGCGGAGAAATTCGGCGCGTCGCAAATCTGGTCGCAGAGTTACGATACCGCCGAAAGCATGAAGGTCATCAACTTGATGGGCGATGACAACGACGAACTCTTCATCCAAAACGCGCAGAACGTGACCATCTTCGATGGCGGTGGAAATATTCTGTTCACGAAAGACTATCAATACCCGAAGACCACGCTCGGCGACGTGAACGGCGACAACCGCGAAGATGTGGTGGTCTTTTATCTCGGCGACTTGGGTTATTCAGTGGACACGATCATTGACGGACAAGCCACCACGCTCGCGCAAAGCCTGACTGTCGGACTCCCCGCGCGCGTTGCGATCCTACGCTTCCCCTCTGGACCTCAAATTGTCCTCGGCGATTCTGGCGGCGGACTTCAATCGTTGAGTCTCAGCGGTCAACCCTTGTGGAATTACTCCGTCGGCGGCGAAGAGATTCGCGGACTCGACGACGCGCTCATCAACGGTCAAACACATCTCGCCGCCGCGTCGCATGACGGCTCGGTGGTGGTTTTAGATGAAGATGGGCAAAAAGTTTGGGAGGCGGACCTGGAGTCCCTGCGGAGGATGCGCGCGTTCGACTTCAACTCCGATGGGAACAGCGAAATCCTGACGGGCGGCGAGTTCGGCGCATTCGTCGCATTATCCGCACTGGATGGGAGTCAAATTTATTCGCAAAGTATGGGACAGGCAGTGTCCGAGATCCGCGAAGTGGAATTGAACGGCGACCCGTCGTCGCGCGAGTTTGTGGTCGGCGGGAAAGACGGCGGCGTGTGGGCGTTTTCGATCAACGGCGGCGCGGTGAATCAAATGTGGACGGGTTCGCTTTCGGACAAGGTCACTGAAATTTCTGGCATCGACGTGGACGGCGACGGCGCGGAGGAAGCGGTGATCGGCGACGATAGCGGGACTGTGGCTGTGTTCACGGGCGACGGCTCGCGCAACAATTTAGAAAATCACAGCACGGGCATCACGCGCATCGACGTGGGCAGACTCAACGGCGAACGTTATGTGGTGATCGCGGATTATAACGATGTGCAAGTGAACAAGGTCAATTTCAATTCGATACCAGGATTTCAATACACGCCGTTGGTCGTTGGCGTGATCGTTTCGGCGTTCATTTTGATCATCGCGGCGATCCTTGCTTCGATACCGAAGAAACCTGAATTGAAAGTGTCGTTCCAAGATAAAAGCAGGGAATCGCTCGAAGCCGAACGCCGCATGTTGAAAGAGTCAATTGCGGATGTGGAACGCTTGCGCAAATCGGGCGAGGTGACAGGCGACGCCTACCTTGCGCGACTCAAACGTCTGCGCGGCGATCTCGCGGACAACGAAACCGCGTTCAAAACTGCGGGCTTCCCCATCAAAGTGGAAACGATCCAGTGCCCCAACTGTGGCGGCACGCTCGAACTCGGCATGGACAAGTGCGAGTATTGCGGACAGGTGTTGTTGTCGTAGGAGTAAACAGATTTCATCAGGCACGTATCCCAAAATACTCAGGAAATAGAACCGAAGCTGTAAAGCAGAAGTTAAACAAGACAGACACCCTATGGCGACGGGTGTCTGTCTGTTTTCAAGGATGTTTACCGTATCGTTGTTTGGTTATTTGTCAGCGCGGATTATTGCTCGTGTACAACGCCAGCATATTTCCTGTTGGGTCTCGAAAGATGCCAAACCAGCCAAAGCCGGGAATCTCCTCTTTGGCGCGCACAACCTTGCCGCCGAGTTGTTCCACTTGTTTCAAATCGGCTTCGATGTCGTCGCTGTCAATATAAACGATCACTTGTCCCGCCGGGAATTCTTGCGAAACGTTGGGGAATCCGCCGCTGGAAACGGCATCGCCTGATTCCCACAGGGTGTAATTCATTTCAGGAATCGGCGTGATCTTCCACCCGAACAACTCCCGATAGAACGCTCCAGCCGCGGCTTGCTCGGCGGCGGGAATTTCAACATGGACAATATTCCGTTTGGACATGGTTACTCTCCTTTTTGGTTGACGCGATTCTAGAATATATGTTCTAACCTGTCAAGCGTCAGATGTGGGAATGCTATGGCTTTACCAAAGTAGAGAAAAAGGTGTGGTGAGTAGGGCAAAGGCTTGTGAGATGTGCGCGGCAAACCAGCGACGGGCGTGAGCGGCATTATGAAATTTAGCCTGTCGAATGAGAGCCAAAAC
>WBZL01003653.1_pt1 | contig 13906 bp, 15 predicted proteins | sample 5204291 | NCBI WGS metagenome assembly WBZL01 (sample SAMN12344345, study PRJNA552823) | activated sludge metagenome | biome: Activated sludge suspended growth; feature: Nitrification reactor; material: Wastewater; isolation source: activated sludge from nitrification reactor of wastewater...
TCTTGACTCCTTGGATCCATGCGTTGAGGCCATCTTTGTTGATGACATCACCCTGTGCCTCGAGAGCCGCGACCAACAGCTTTGCGCCGGCCCAGTAGCCGAGCGTGGCCGGCGACTCGAGTCGCATCGGATCAGCGAGTTCGGGATTGAACGCACTGATGGTCTGCACGAACTCGGTCGTCGCTTCGGTGAGACCTCGGGGGGCGCCATCGGGCTGGTCGCCATTCGATCCGGCCCAGACCCCCTCGACGAGCGGCCCCGCCACGGTGGCGGTGATCGGAACGCTGGCGGGCCAGCCTCCCCAGCCGAGCTTCGGGGCCCAGCCTTGTCGGTCCGCGGCCTGGACGCACAGGAACCATGCCGCGCTCTGGAAGTCCCAGTAGTCGATGTCGAGGTCCTTCATCTTCAACACGAGGCTGTCGCAGCTTCCCGTCGCGAGGCTCATGACGTCGGTCGACACCACCTTGGCGCCGACGTTCTCCCACGACTGCTTGATCGCTGGCACGTACGGTGAGATGTCGATCAGCGTGTCGTCGTAGATGACCCCGACCTTCATGCCGGGCTGGACCACCGACGCCTCTTGCAACGCAGCGATGGTCTCCTGTGTCCATAGCAGGGCATTGCCGACGACGGGATAGATCGTCGGATACTTGGACGAGAAGGTCGCCGGTGACACCCCGAAGGTGATGGTGGGGGTGCCCTGGCTGGCGATGTACTCGACGGCGGCGTCGCCGAATCCGGTGACGAGCGCGACGACTTTGTCCTGCTCGATCAACTTCTTCACGTTGGCGAGGTACTGGGTCGAGTCACCGAGGTCGTCATAGGTGATAAAGTCGATCTTGCGGCCATTGATCCCGCCACGTTGATTGATCAGGTCGAAGTACGCGCCAGCGGCACCGACGGCTTCGATGCCGATCGAGGCGGTCGGTCCAGACAGTGTGGCAGACCCTCCGATCTTGATGGTGTCGTCCGTGACACCCGGGTCCGAGATGCCAATGGTCGTGGTCGGGGCGTCGGTCGCCAGTGTTGCACCGGCCGTGGCTTCCACGACGCCGGTGGTGGCTACGGGTGACGTCGACGCGGTCGCCCCGCCGCCGGTTCGGCCTCCGCAGGCGCCTGCGACTAGGGCGACGGCCACGAGTGTGACCAGGGCCTTGGAATTCTTCATTGGTTCCCCCTTGGTTGTTCAGTCTCGGTTGCGAGATATGCCTCGAGCAGTTGAGGTGACGACGCAACGACGGAAGCGGAGTCGTGCAACACCGTCCGGCCCTTGTCGATCACCATCGCGTGGTCGGCGAGGCTGAGCACAATGTCGACGTACTGCTCGACCACCACGAGAGTCATGCCCTCGTTACGCAGCTGGCGGAGCAGTTCGTACACCGCATCCACCATGATCGGAGCGAGTCCGAGCGACGGTTCGTCGAGCAGCAGGACCGTGGGCTTGGCCATCAGGGCTCGGCTGATCGCGACCATCTGCTGTTCGCCTCCGGAAAGACTCCCGGCGAGTTGGGCAAGCCGCTCCCGCACGCGTGGCAGGTGTGCCGTCGCCTCGTCGATGGCGTCACGGAGTGCTGTACCCTTGAGCCGTCTGGTGTAGCCGCCGACCATCAAGTTGTCGTGAACCGTGAGGTGCGGGAAGAGGTGTCGACCCTCCGGGACGAATGCCAGCCCGCGGCGGAGACGCTCGTCGGCTCGCTCCCTCGTGACCTCGCCGCCGTTCAGGGTGATCGTGCCCGAGTCAGGCGTGTGTAGCCCGGCGATGCACCGCATCGTCGTGCTCTTCCCCGCCCCGTTGCGCCCGAGTACCGCGACGAACTGACCCGCGTCGATGCGCAGATCGATGCCGCGGAGCACCGGTATGTCGCCATAGCCGGCGGTCAGACTCGACACGTCCAGCATCGTCATCGACCCGATCCGAGATAGGCCGTGGTGACGGCCGGGTCGGCCAGCACGGTAGTTGTCTCGCCGGAGGAGATCACCTCACCGTGGTCGAGGACCACGGTGAACTCGGCGACTGCCCGGACCATGGTCATGTCGTGTTCGACGACGACGATGCTGCAGCCGAACTCGCGCGTGATGGCGACGAAGAGTTTTGCGAGCTCGTCGGTCTCCGACGGGCCCATTCCCGCCGAAGGCTCGTCGAGCAGCAACAGCGATGGAGCGAGCGCGATCGCGCGTGCGATCTCGACGCGGCGCCGGTCGCCGTAGCTGAGATGGCCGGCTGGGCGATCTGCCGCCGCCGCAAGGCCCACGAAGGCCAGCGCGCGCCGCGCGGTGTCGCGTACGGAGCGGTCGGTGCGCAACGACCGCGGCAGCGAGAACATCGAGGAGAGCACCCCGGTGTGCCGGAACCGGCCGAGACCGATGGTGACGTTGTCGACGGCGCTGAGGTCGTCGACCAGCGAAAGGTTCTGGAACGTGCGCGCGATTCCGAGTCGACCCCGCGCCGCCGCCGACATGCTGGTGATGTCCGCGTCGCCGAAGTCGATTCGGCCCGAGGTTGGTCGGATCGCACCGGTGATCGCGTTGAACAGCGTCGTCTTGCCTGCGCCGTTAGGCCCGACGATCGCGCTGATCGACTGTGCTGGCACCAACATCGAGATGTCGTTGTTGGCGAGCAATCCTCCGAACCGCACGCTCAGTTCGGTGACGGTGAGCAGACCTTCGGTCACTCGCCCGGATCTTCCGGTGATTTGGCGCCGGCCGACGCATCGCCGAGCCAGGCGACGAAGGACTCCACCTGACGACCGAGGGCTTCGACGGAACGCTGATGAGCCGCCGACATGGCGCGCGAGAGCAGCACAGCACCTGCCACGAGCACCGCGACACCCGGAAGCGTGGACGACGCCAGGTACGAGAGTTGATCACTCGTCACGGTCGTGCCCGAGACACCGACATAGCCGGCGACGAGCAGGACCACGCCGATCAACGTCACGACGAGCGCCAGAACGGTCTGGCCGTTCGGCCCGGCACGACGAAGCGGCTCGCTGGACATCCTGTTCAACGGGTGATCTTCATTGTTGGCGGGCACTCTGACCTCCGTAGTGGTAGGGGTGGCGATGGACGAACGCCCGAATCCCCGCCTGTGTGGGAGCCGGACGGCTGAGGATGGCGAACGGCGCTGGTTCGAGGAGCCGGCGAGGCGAGAACAATCGGGTCGGCAGGAACGACGCGACTCCGGCGGGGCGGGACGCGATCAGGGCGACGACAACCAATCCGGCGACGATGTCAGGGACCGAACTCGGGGTGGCGCCGGACTGTCCTTGAACGACCTGTGGGAGCACTCCGAACAGCACGGCCGCGATCACCGGGCCCAGCAGCGAGCGCATCCCGCCGACGACGGTGTACATGACCAAGGAGAGCGAGAGCAACAGCGAGAAGTCGCTGGGAGAAAGGCCGGTGACCAGTACTGCGTACAGGCCACCCCCCAACGTCGACATGAACGACGACAACATGAACACGCCCATACGTACTTTGGCCGCCGACACGCCGAAATGAGACACCGTGTCCGGGGCGTCACGCGATGCGAAGACCAACGTGCCGTGGGTAGAGCGGCGGACACCCCAGGCCATGATGAACAGCGCCGCGGCGACACCCGCCATCACGAAGTACACCCGGGTGTCACTCGAAAGGTCAAAGCCGAACAGGTCGCCGCGCGGCATCGAACGCGGGAACTCCGTGCGCTTGAAGAGCCAACCTGACGCTGCACCGGCAAAGGCGAGCGAGGCGACCGCGAACTGCGGTCCGCTCAGGCGCAGGGCGGGTATACCCACCAGTCCGCCGATGAGCATCCCGGCAACCGAGGCGACGAGAAGCGAGGGACCGAGGGCCCAACCGCGCTCAACCACGAGGTACGCGGTTCCGAACGCTCCGATTCCCGCGTAGGCGGCCTGCATCAAGCTGACCTGGCCACCCCAACCGGAGACGACGACGATTGCGAGGCACTCGATCGCGAAGAACATCGCTCGCCCACCGATGAAGGACCAGTAGGTCGAGCCAGCGGGGATGATCACCGCCGCGGCCACGCCCGCGAGCGCGATCGTCACGAGTGCCCAGCGGAAGCGAGTGGGCACCGTGAAGCGGGGGATCGAGTGCCCCGTGGGCGCTGCCGACGCGGCGACGGTGGGCCACTTCCGGCGGAACACCAACACGGCCGCGACGAGCACCAGGATCACCAGGTCCGATGCACCGGGAACGCTCGACTCGAGGATCGAGATGCTCTCGACAACACCGAGCGCGATGCCTCCGGCAAAGGCCAGCGGCAGCGACACCAGTCCGCCGATCAGGGTGGCCACCAATGCCTTGCTGAGGAGCAACGGGAACGTGCCGACGCTTAGGAGTTGCAGGGGCGCGACGAGGACTCCGGCGACGCCCGCCAGCGTCGCGCCGATCGCCCAGTTGAACTGCGAGACAGCATTCGGCCGTACGCCGGCGAGCCGTGCGGCGTCGGGATCGTCGGCGACGGCGCGAATCGCGACACCGAACCGTGCTCGATGAAGGAACCGGCTGAGCAGCAACGCCGACCCGACGGCGATCGCCAACACCGCGACCTGTTGATAGGCGACGCGCACGTCGCCGATCTGCACGGTCTCGTTCGGGAAGACGAGCCGTGCTGACTTCGGATCGACGCCATAGACGTACAGCAGGACGCCGTTGATGACGGTCAGTACACCGAGGGTGGCGATGAGTTTGGTCGTGGCCGGCGCGTGACGCACCCGACGCATGGCGACTCGCTCCACCACCACGCCGACGGCCGCAGCGACGGCGACGGCGACGGTCGCCGCGGGAACCACGGGCCACTTGCTGTCGCCGAGCGGGCCTGCGAGATCGACATAGACATAGGCGGCGATGCTGGCGAACCCTGCGTGCGCCAGCGACAGCACGCCGGTCGAGCGGTACATCAGCGTGACCACGATGGCCAACATCGCGTACGGCGCGCCGGTGAACACACCGAGGATCGTTCCGTTGACGAACGTCATGCGTGCCCCTCCCGCCCGCAGGGGGCCGGGCCGGGCAGCGATGCAACCACCTCGCCACGGCGAGGTGGTTCCTGATGGCTGGTACACGAACCCATGGCCCCCCTAGGTGATCGAATCGACATCGTGAGCGGCTCGTGCCAATGCGTTGCTCGCCTGTTGAGGCAGATTAGCTCATCTGTCGCAGATGCGTGCAGACGGAGCACGTTCACCGACCTCCACCGTGTCGTGACGTATAGCACGTGGTGAACGCCCTACGCGCAGGTCGGCCGACTCCTTGCTGCCAGGCTCGCTTTGAGACGCAGAGAAAGATGTGTAGTATGACCGTCGTCGACTTGGATCAGGGGGCCACAATGCGTATACGGGTTGATCACGATCGGTGTCACGGACACCAGATGTGCGCTATCGCCGCGCCCGATCTCTTCGGAAGTGATGAGATCGGCAATGCGGTGGTGCTGATCGAAGGCGACGTTCCACGTGAGTTGGAACCGGCAGCCAAGCGAGCTGAAGGCAATTGCCCCGAGCGCGCCATCGAGATCAGGGGGTGACCATGGGAATGCACAACGCAAGCCTCGACGAACTGCTCAACCACTACGACATCTTCGACAATGACTTCGTCTCGGACCCGTTCCCGCTGTTCGACCAAATCCGCGAGTCGGGGTGCCCAATCGCCCACAGCGATCAGAACGGCGGTTCGTGGCTGCCGACGCGCCATGCCCATGTGGTCGCGATGGCACAGTCGCCTGAGATCTTCACATCACGCGAGGTCGGCGTGATCGGACTCTCTCCCGAGTCGCGAGAAGGGCCATACGGTGGTGTCAGAGTCCCACCGATCGACTCGGACCCGCCGGAGCACCACGGGCATCGGCGCGCGATCCTGCCGACGTTTGCTCCGCAGGCGGTCGCCAAGTACGAGTCGATCACGCGCGACTTGTGCAACCGCCTCATCGACGGGTTCATCGACAACGGCACAGCAGATGCCGCGTCGGACTACGCACAACGCATTCCTGTCCGCGTGATCTCGATGATCCTCGGTGTCCCGTTCGAGATGGAGGACGACTTCGTCGACTGGGTACGTGGCGTGCTCGAGACCGGTCTCATCGATCGCGAAGTCGGCCTGCAGAACCGAATGAAGATCATCACCTTCTTCATGCAGCAGATCGAAGACCGGCGGGCGAACCCGCGCGACGACGACCTGATCAGCGACCTGCTCCGCCTTGAGATCGACGGCCAACCGGTCGACGACATCTTCGTGCTCGGCGCATGCAATCTGATGCTGATCGCCGGGATCGACACCACATGGTCGGCGATCGGGTCCTCCCTCTGGCACCTCGCACATCGCGCCGATCACCGCGAGCAACTCCGCAACCAACCGGAGGTCTGGCCGACCGCTGTAGAAGAGTTGCTCCGGGTCTACGCACCGGTCACGATGGCCCGCATCGTCGCGCACGACACGGAGTTCGAGGGTTGTCCGATGCAGACTGGCGATCGAATCCTGATGGCGTTCCCAGCAGCGAACCGCGACCCGCGCGTGTTCGAGCACCCCGACCAGGTGGTATTGGATCGTGAGAACAATCGCCATGTGGCCTTCGGTGCCGGCATCCACCGCTGTGCTGGATCGAACCTCGCCCGACTCGAGCTTCGGGTTGCACTCCAGGTGTGGATGGAACGCATCCCGGAGTTCGAACTCATCGATCCCAGCGACGTCACATGGAAGGGCGGCCAAGTGCGCGGCCCGCGTCGCTGCATGGTTCGCTTCTGACCGAGATCATGAAACGGGGTCAACCGACCAACTCCGACTGCAATGCCGGTTCGGATGACCAACGTCGACACCGAACCGTGGTCGAAGATCTCGATCGACGGCGTGTGCGGCCCGTGCTGACTCCACGAAAGGCACCTGAGTCATGACCAACTCGTGGTTCGAGTCAGTCGCCGAGGCACAACGGCGAGCTCAGAGGGTGCTGCCTCCTTCCGTCCACTCGGCGATCATGGCGGGCACCGAACGAGGCGTGACGATGTCCGACAACGTTGCGGCGTTCGATGAGATTGCCGTCGTCCCCACGGTTGCCGACAAGCCGGCAACGCGCGACCTCAGCGTCACCGTGATGGGGCAACAACTTGCGCTGCCCGTCATCATGTCGCCCACTGGGGTACAGGCGGTCCACCCTGATGGCGAACTCGCAGTCGCACGTGCTGCTGCGGCACGTGGCACGGCAATCGGCTTGAGTTCGTTCGCAAGCAAGCCGCTCGCCGAGGTCGTCGCCGCCAATCCACAGACGTTCTTCCAGCTGTACTGGTGCGGCACACGAGCACAGATCGAGCAACGGGTGGCAGACGCTGCCCGGACAGGAGCCGTGGGGCTGATCCTCACTCTCGACTGGTCGTTCGTCCATTCCCGTGACTGGGGTAGCCCCTACATTCCCGAGCGACTGTCGCCGCGAGCAATGCTTCGTTACGCGCCCGAGGCCGCGCGACGGCCACGGTGGCTCGGGCGCTGGGCGCGATCACATTCATTGCCCGATCTGACCGTGCCGAACATGAGCGCGCCGGGTGAACCGCTGCGCACGTTCTTCGAGGTGTATGGCGAGTGGATGCAGACAACACCGCCGACCTGGTCCGACATCGAATGGCTTCGCTCCGCGTGGAACGGTCCGTTCATGCTCAAAGGCGTGTTGCGACCCGACGACGCGCGCCGTGCAGTCGACGCCGGGGTGACCACGATCTCGGTGTCGAACCACGGTGGCAACAACCTCGACTCGACGCCTGCGCCGATTCGGGTATTGCCCGCGATCGTCGCCGCCGCCGGTGACTCCGCCGAGATCGTGCTCGACGGCGGGATCAGACGCGGGACGGATGTGGTCAAGGCCCTCGCGCTCGGCGCGCGGGCGGTGATGATCGGTCGGCCCTACCTGTGGGGGCTCGCCGCGAACGGGCAGGCCGGAGTCGAAAATGTCCTCGACGTCCTACGGAACGGAATCGACTCGACACTGCTCGGACTCGGACGAGAGCGATGCAGTGAGATCGGCGCTCGGGACGTCATTGTCCCACCCGCCTTCGTTCGCTGAGAATTGAAGCGCGTCGGGCTGACGTACACACTTGAGTCGCGGGGCCCGATCCGATGTGATGCACGTCGATCAGCAGTTCTTGTGGTCGGTCGAAGGCGGGACAGGCGTGACAGCCCTGGCGGCACTGACGAGTGCAATGAAGTTGGTTGCGCCTCGGCTGTGCGCCTTCGCTCGCGCGCAGCGTCGATCACCTCGTAGTCACCGAGGGCCTGGGAGGTTGGCCCGGTGATCGATGTAGCAATGCCGACTCGACTGCCGTAGTTGATGTCGATCAATGATGTCCCCACCGACGGCCCGCGGTCGATGGGCGGCGGGTCGATCGTGGCCAGCGCTCTCATGGGAACTCACAGAGCCAGGCGGCGAAGTCGTTGAGCATCGCATTGCTGAGTGAATGACCGCCGTCGTGTTCGCTGACGGCGACGATGGCGCCAGCGCTGCTCAGCCGAAAGGCCTGGTCACGGCTTCGTTGCAAGGAAACGTTCGGGTCGTGCCGACCGGCAAGTATGAGCACTCTTGTGCCGCGGGCGGTGCCCAGGTCGAGCGGGAGGTCGTCGACCTGGACAATGGTGCCACAGCACCACAGGCCTGCCGGTCGCGAGCGTTCGGGGGTGGCGTAGGCGAGCCACGCCGCCACTCCGGCACCTTGTGAGAATCCGCCGACCACGGTTCCGTGGCGATCGACCCCGAACCGGGTGCAGATGTCGTCGACGAGGGCGTCGAGCGCGGTCAACGCGGCTGCGAACGAGCCGGGGTCGGCTCGCCATGACTCGTCGAAGTCGTACCAGCTCGCACCGCCGCCGGCGACGGTGATCGGGCCACGTGGGCACAGAACGAGAAATCGGTTGTGGGGATCGATCGTTGGAGCGATCGTTGCGATGTCGCGTTCGGTGGATGCGTACCCGTGCAGCATGACGAGGAGCCTTCCCGCGTCAGCGCGACCGTCGAGCCGGAAGGCCAGTTCAACCATCGCTGCCGAACCGGTAGGCGGAGATGCGGGCACCGAGCAGCTCGTCGGAGAAGATTTGGACGCCAGGCTCGGTGGCGGCGGCTCCGGCGACGACCATCAGTGGGAGCAGGTGTTCCTCACGCGGGCGCGCTGCCCGCGCCCGGGGGGCGTCGGTCCACCCGGCGAGGGCGGCGCGGCGTGCTACCGGTTCGGTCGTGCAGGCCGCCGTGAGCCAGTCGTCGAAGGCGACCGAGTCGGCGTGTGCGTCGGCGGTGCCGAAGCGCGTCATGTTGTGGTAGGACATGCCGCTGCCGACGATGAGGACACCATGGTCGCGCAGCGACGCGATCGCGTCGCCGACCGCGAGGTGGAACTCGGCATCGAGATCGGAGCGGAGCGACATCTGCACGACCGGGATATCGGCGTTCGGGTACATGAGCAGCATCGGCACGAACACGCCGTGATCGAACCCACGGTCCGGGTCGAGCCGACACGCGATCCCCGCGGCGGAGAGCAGTTCGGCGATCCCGCCTGCCAGCTCAGGCGAGCCGTGCGCAGGGTATCGCAACTGGTAGGTGTGGGGCGGGAACCCGTAGTAGTCGAACAGCAGCGGCGGGGCCGGTGACGAGGTGATCTCGATCACGTCGGACTCATGATGCCCCGAGACCACCACGATCGCCTTCGGTCGCTGACCGGCCACAGCGTCGAATGTTCGCAGGAACCCGGCCAGGCGATCCCAGGTGTCGGGCGGGCCCATCGTCCAGTCCATGAAGAAGCACGGCCCACCGCCATGCGGAATGAACATCGTCGGCAACCGTGCCTCGACACTCACTCGACGCTCCCGAGGCGCTCGACAGGCGCTCTCAGCACCGCTTGGCGGTCCCTGGCGGACACCGCTGCGGACCAGACGCGCGGCGCCGGAGAGGTCATCGGATCCTCGGGATACGCGGTCATCGGCTGACGACCCTCAGGACCAGCGCTGCAACAGCCACAACGGCGAGCATCGCCGGGGCGACGATCCGTCGGTCGCCGGCGTGCAGATGCGTGACTACCGCCCCGACGAAGTAGCACACCAGCCCGGCCGCCGCCGCGACGCCAACCGGCGCGACCGCAAGCCCTACCAGCAACCCGACACCGCCGGCGATCTCGACGCCCGCCAACCGCGGCACCCACGACATCGGCACCCCGAGACCCGACAACATCTGGACCACCATCGGCTGCTTGGTCAGCTTCCCCATCGCCGAACCGAACACGACCAGCGCGAGCACAACCGACACCACCACCGTCGCGATGAACACCTGCGTCGCTCCCTTCGGCTTCGCCCGACTGGTCAGGCCTGGAGGACGGCTTCGACTTCGATGATCAACTGGACCTTCTCCCCGACCATCACACCGCCCCCGTCGAGCGGCATGTTGAAACTGATCCCGAAGTCGCTGCGGTTGATCTCGCCCCGCGCCGACAGACCCAATCGCGTCCCTCCCCACGGGTCTGACCCGATTCCGTTGAACTCGACCGCCAACGTCACCGGGCGAGTCACGCCCTTGATCGTGAGCCGACCGTCGACCTCGAAACCCTCACCGGACAGCCGCAGCGCCGTCGTGCGGTACTCCATCTTCGGATGGTTCTCCGCATCGAAGAAGTCGCTGCCTCGAAGGTGTGCGTCGCGGTCCGCGCTGCGGGTATCGATCGAGCCCAGATCGACGGTGAGGGTGGCAGACGACCCCAGAGGGTCCGCAGCCGTGACGACCGTCCCCGAGAACTCGGTGAACGTCCCACGAACCTTGGACACCATCAGATGGCGAACACTGAACCCGACGTCGGTGTGGGCTGGATCGAGCTGCCACGTCCCCGGCACGTATCCGGCCAACGCATCCAAGTTCGACATCAAGTTCCTCCTCGTGAGCTACCGCACCATTCGTGCGGTCGGTTACCATTCGGTACCCGCACCCAATCTGGCATCGGCTCCACAACCACACAAGACGGCACTTTGAGGTGCCTCAGGCACACGGGAGGAACCATGAACCACCCCGTACACCAGCAGACACTCGGGCATGGCGACCGCGTGGCACCCGACGACTGCCCCGTGCGCGACATCCTCGACAGAATCGGCGACAAGTGGTCGTTGCTGGTGATCCATCTCCTCAGCGACGGGACGAGACGATTCACCGAACTCAAGAACAACATCGACGGCATCAGCCAACGCATGCTCACCGTCACACTACGAGGCCTCGAACGCGACGGACTCATCACCCGCACCGTGCACCCCGTCATCCCACCCCACGTCGACTACGACCTCAGCGACCTCGGCCGCAGCCTCACGGACACGATCCGCAACCTGATCAGCTGGGCCGAGACCCACCGCACCACGATCGACACGGCACGCAACGATTACGACATGCGGTGAGCCGCGCATGCTGCTCCCAGCTTCAAGCGTTCCGGCTTCCAGCTGGTTGGCCGCTGACGTGTCGATTTCACCCGGCGCTGCGGTGATGCGCTGATCTGTTGGCTTGCCCGACTTCGACCCGCCCGCACCGAACGCGGCGCAGCCTGGCGACATCAAGCATCTGCACATCAGCGGAGGCTGGTCCCTCCTTGCGACCTGTCATCGTCGTGAACTCGAACGTGAGTTGGCGAACGAGACAATCGTCCTGATATGTTTCATCCTCCTGGCTGCGTCCGTGCGGCCGACTCGAATCCGGAGGTCGTCGTTCGTGACCAGCCAGCTTCGCGGCGCCGCCGCCATCGTGGGCGCCGTCGATGCGGTGTCGCCCGACGGCCAGCTCGGCCGAACAGTCGAGCAACTCGAAGTCGAGATGATTCGAGGGGCGCTCGACGACGCCGGACTCACCATCACCGAGGTCGATTGCGTCATGTCGACGAACGGCATGATGGCATCGCTCGAGCTGGGCGAGCGCCTCGGCGTCCGAGGCCGGTTCACCGACTCGACCATGACGGGCGGCTCGAGCTTCGAGGTCCACGTGGAGCACGCCGCCGCGGCCATCGCCGCCGGACTGTGCGAGGTGGCCGTCATTGTGTACGCAGCGACGCCGCGCAGTGGCAGCAACCCCTTCGCGGATGGTGGCCCTGGGAGGGCGGCGAAGGACTCGGCGCTGTTCCAATGGGACCTGCCCTACGGTCTGGGCCTGCCCGCAGCCAGCTACAGCCTCGCCGCACGACGTCACATGCACGACTTCGGAACCACGTCCGAGCAGCTCGCCCAAATCGCCGTCTCGTTCCGAGAATGGGCGGCGATGAACCCGAACGCCTACCACCAGAATCCGATCACCATCGACGACGTGCTGTCCTCGCCGATGGTGGCCGAGCCGCTCCACAAGCTGGACTGCTGTCTCGTCACCGACGGCGCGGGCGCGCTGATCGTCACCTCGGCCGATCGGGCACGAGACCTGGCGAAGCCGCCGGTGTACGTGCTCGGCGCCGGCACCGCCCACACCCACGGCATGTCCATCTCCCAGATGGGCGAGGTGACGACCACCGGCGCCGCGGTGTCGGGTCCGCAGGCCATGGCGATGGCCGGCATCACCCACGCCGACGTCGACGTCGTCGAGCTCTACGACAGCTTCACCATCACCGCACTCATGACCCTCGAGGACCTCGGCTTCTGCGCCAAGGGTGAAGGCGGAGCGTTCGTGGCCGACGGCCGGCTCGGCCCCGGCGGCGCACTTCCGACGAACACCAACGGCGGCGGGCTGGCCTACACGCATCCCGGCATGTACGGCATGTTCGTGCTCGTCGAAGCCGTCCGCCAACTCCGCGGCACCTGCGGGGACCGGCAGGTCACCGGCGCGGAGATCGCCATCGCCAACGGCTGCGGCGGAGTGCTGTCGTGCACGTCAACCATCGTCCTCGGCACCGACGCCACCGTCTGACCAAAGGCAGCAGCATGTCCCGTCTCGAACCCCCCATCACGCCACTCACCGGACCATTCTGGGAAGGCACCCGCCGCCGCGAACTCCTGGCCCAACGGTGCACGGCGTGCGACCGGTTCATCTGGTACCCACGGCACGCCTGTCCGGGCTGCCTGGGCGCCGCCATGGAGTGGGTCGCGCTGAGCGGCGCGGGATCGATCTACACGTTCAATGTGATGCGCAAACCCGGCAATCCGATGATGGCCGCAGCGGTGCCTTACATCGTCGCCCTCGTCGACCTCGACGAGGGCGTCCGCATGACCACCAACATCGTCGGCGACGACCTAGACGACCTGCGGTGCGATCAACGGGTCGAAGTCGACTGGTCGATCGAGCTCGGCGACGGGCGGCGGCTCCCGACCTTCCGGCCTGCCGCCCGCTAAGCCGCTCTACTTCGCGAACTTGAGCAGTTGGCCCATCTCCTCGGTCGCGCCGGCAGGAACGATCAGGTCTTCGAGCGAAGCGATGGTGTCCCAGTTGTCGCGCACCTGCTCGGGCGTCAGATCCTTCGAGAAGTAGCCCAAAGGTTCGGCCACCACGACCCTGCTCACCCGGCCACCGGCGACGGACAGGATCTGCCCGGTCACCTCGCACTGCGCCGATGCCAGGTACACGACCACCGGGGACACCTTGGCCGGGTCGAGGGATTCCGCCAGCGGTCCGAGGAGGTCCTCGGTCATGCGGGTGCGAGCGCCGGGCGCGATGACGTTGGCGAGGACATTGTACTTGCGACCCTCCTGCGCCAAGGCCCTGGTGAATCCGACGAGACCCATCTTCGCCGCGCCATAGTTCGTCTGCCCGAAGTTGCCGAACAGTCCGGCTGCAGAGCTGGTGTTGACGACGCGCCCGTAGCCCTGGTCGCGCATCAGCTTCCACGCCGGCAAGGTCACCCAGAACGCCCCGTACAGGTGGACCTGAACGACCGGGTCGAGGGACTCGGGCGTCATGTTGTGGAACGCCTTGTCGCGCAGGATGCCCGCGTTGTTGATCACG
>WBZL01003654.1_pt1 | contig 13904 bp, 16 predicted proteins | sample 5204291 | NCBI WGS metagenome assembly WBZL01 (sample SAMN12344345, study PRJNA552823) | activated sludge metagenome | biome: Activated sludge suspended growth; feature: Nitrification reactor; material: Wastewater; isolation source: activated sludge from nitrification reactor of wastewater...
AAGCGCCTCGCCTATGTCGCCATCACCCGGGCCGAGACGCGGCTGCACTGGGTCGTGCGCAACCGTCTCGCGCGGCCCGCCCTTCCCCTCACCACCGACGACCTGCCGAAATCCGCCGCCCCCCTTGCGCTCGTGGCCGGCGAGGAAGACTGACTGCACCGTGATCGTGGTGCAAATACGTCTGCCGGAGGCATCCGCCGCTTTCCGTCCCGCGAGCGCCCCGCTAGTCTCGGCTGAAAGGAGGCCCCCATGCGCTGTGTTTTCGTCCAGTTCCGCTGCCAGCCCGGCAAGACCTACGAGGTCGCGAACGAGATATACGACCGCGAGATCGTGTCCGAGCTCTACTCGACCTCCGGCGAGTACGACCTCATCGCCAAGGTCTACATCCCCGACGAGGCCGACGTGGGCCACTGGCTGACCGACAAGCTCTTCGACATTCCCGGCATCGCCCGGACGCTGACGACGATGACCTTCCGGGCCTTCTGAGATGGCCCGGACGCTCGTCGTCACCGGCGCGAGCGCCGGGATCGGCCGGGCCGCGGCCGAGCGATTCCTCGCCGAGGGCTGGAACGTCGCACTCCTCGCCCGCCGGCAGGAACCCTTGGCCGAGGTGGCTGCGGGTCGGCTCGAAGCCCTGCCAATCGTCTGCGACGTCACCGATCCCGCCGGGGTGGAGGCCGCCTTCGACGCGGTCATGCGCCGCTTCGGCCGGATCGACGCTCTCTTCAACAACGCCGGCATTTCGCGCCCCGCGGGTCTCATCGACGAGATTCCGCTGGCCGACTGGTTCGACACGGTTGCCGTGAACCTCAACGGAATGTTCCTCGCTGCCCGCGCGGCCTTCGCCCGGATGCGGGCGCAAAGCCCCCAAGGCGGACGGATCATCAACAACGGCTCGATCTCGGCCCATGCGCCGCGCCCCGGCTCGATTGCCTACACCGCGACGAAACACGCGATCACCGGGCTCACGAAGACGCTCGCGCTGGACGGGCGTCCTTTCGGGATCGCGGCCGGGCAGATCGACGTCGGCAACGCCCGGACCGAACTTGCCGCAAGGATCGAATCCGGCGTGCCGCAGGCCGACGGGTCCGTCCGGGCAGAGCCGATGATGGACGCGGCCGAGGTTGCGGCCGCGGTCCTCCACATGGCGTGCCTGCCGCTGTCCACCAACGTCCTGACGATGACGATCATGGCGACGAACATGCCCTTCGTCGGACGGGGATGAGACGTCAGCCGTTCCGGAGCAGGCGGAACGCGGTCGAGGCCGCCCAGCCCGCCAGCGCCGCGATGGCGAGCGCGAGAACCCCGTATACGGCCGGCTGCCGCTGGGCGAGATCGTAGAGCCAGCGTTCGAGGCCGACCTTGCGCACGTAGATCGCCGTTTCGGTCATGGCGACGACCTGCCGGTCGCGGAGAAGAAAGAACCGTGTGCGATAGTCGCCTTCCACGAGGTTCGCGGGCAGGTCCACGTCGGTGCGGAAGAGCGTATTCTCCGCCAGTTGCACCGTGCCCTCGTGCAGCGAATAGAGCCCGTTCGCCTCGCGCACCCGGATCAGCGCCTCGGTGAAGGCCGGGCTGTCGGCGATGTCCTGCGGCGCGCCGACGGAGCGGATCATCTGCGGCACGGAGATCTTGCGCCTGAGGTCCTCGGTCTGTGACAGGATCCGGTCGAGCGGACCGGTCGTTGCCACAGCGTAGAAGCTCGGCGCGCGATCCACCTCGACGGAGGCGGTGTTGACCCAGATACCGAGGGCGCGCGACTTGCGGCGGACCGTGATCGGCGTCGAGGGTCCCTCGACGGTGACGATCACCTCCAGCGTGGAGTCGCTCGGAGCCGGCTCATCGCGCTTCACCGCGCCATAGACGATGAGGTCCGATCCGTCGAAATTCGCCGTGATCGAGATCGCGCTCCGGCTGAGGCCGGCGACGACCTCCTCACCGGCACCGGCCGCAGACGGGATGGCAAGGAGCGCGAGGAGAAGTGCGACCCCCCTCATGACCGCCCCGCCGTCGAGATCGAGTAGAGCTCGCGCGGCTCGATCAGGAGATCGATGCCGAGCTTCACGGCGACCGCGATTACCAGAAGCGCAAGCAGGATCCGCAACTGCTCCGCCTTCAGCCGCGCGCCCAGCCGCGCGCCAATCTGCGCCCCCACCACGCCCCCGAGGATCAGGAGAAGTGCCAGCATCAGGTCCACCGAACGGTTGGTCCAGGCGTGCATGAAAGTGGTGAAGCCGGCGACGAAGATGATCTGGAAGAGCGAGGTGCCGATCACGACCTTCGTCGGCATGCCGAGAAGGTAGATCATAGCCGGCACCATGATGAAGCCGCCGCCGACACCCATGATCGCGGCCAGGACGCCGACGACGATGCCGACGAGGACGGGGGGGATGACCGAGATGTAAAGGCCCGAGGCGCGGAACTTGATCTTGAAGGGCAGCCGGTGGACCCAGAGGTGCTGATGCCGCTTCACCGCGGGACGGGGGCCTGTCTTGCGCGCGCGGACGATGGCGCGCACGCTTTCCTGGAACATCAGCAGGCCGATGAAGCCGAGAAAGACGACATAGGAAAGCTGCACCGCCGTGTCGATCTGCCCGAGCCGCGTGAGGATGTTGAAGGCCCATATCCCGAGCGCGGAGCCGAGGAGGCCGCCGACCAGAAGGACGACTCCCATCCGCATGTCCACGGTGCGCCGCTTCAGATGCGCCAGGACACCCGAGACGGAGGAGGCGACGACCTGGTTCGCCCCGGTCGCGACGGCGACCGTCGGAGGAACGCCGATGAAGAAGAGGAGCGGCGTGATGAGAAACCCGCCGCCGACGCCGAAGAGTCCCGAGAGCACGCCCACCAGACCGCCGATTCCGAACAGCATGAAGGCGTTGACCGAAACCTCCGCGATGGGCAGGTAGATCTGCATCTCGTCGCCGTGTCCGATGAAAGCGCGCGCCTGGGACCAGTCTTGCCCCCCTCGAGGGACGGTGTCAAACGCTCGCCGCCAAAGCCATGAGGCCAGATCGCGGGCCCCGCTCAGACCAGGTCGCGCAGGTATCGTCGGAGCACCCGTTCAAGCTTGGCCGCGCCGAGGGGCGCCATGGCCTTCGTGTGCTCGTGGCTGATCTTCTCGTCGCTCATGCCCGCGGCCATGTTCGTGATGACCGAGACGGCGGCAACCCGCAGCCCGAGGAAGCGGGCGAGGATCACCTCGGGGACCGTGGACATGCCGACGGCGTCTGCCCCGAGCGTGCGGATCGCGCGGATCTCGGCCGGGGTCTCGAACGAGGGGCCGGAGTACCAGGCATAGACGCCTTCGGGAAGGTCGAGGCCCTCGGTCGACGCCGCGGTGCGAAGCGCCGCGCGCATCGCGGGGTCATGGGCATCGGTCATCGGCACGAAGCGCGCGTCCGAGGGCTCTCCGATCAGGGGATTGAGACCGGAGAAGTTGATGTGGTCCGACAAGAGCATCAGTGAACCCGGAGGCGTGTCCGGTCGGAGCGAACCGGCCGCGTTCGTCACGATCAGCCGGTCGGCGCCGAGTGCCTTCAGCACGTCCAGCGGCAACCGCATGGCGTCTGCGTGCCCGCGTTCGTAGTAGTGCGCACGTCCGCCGAAGACGGCGACCCGCACGCCCTCGAGCGTGCCGATCGCCAGCTTCGGGTTGTGCCCCGAGACACCTGCATGTGGAAAGCCCGGCAGATCGGCATAGTCGATCGCCACGCCCTGCACCTCGCCCGCGATGTGGCCGAGGCCGGAGCCGAGGATCAGCCCGTGGCTGACCGGCTCCGATCCTCCGCGGTCACGAACGAGCCGGGCAAGATCAGCGCTCCTTGACATAGGCCTCGCCTCCGGCGCGCGGCGGGATGGCGCGGCCGACGAAGCCTGCGAGCACGATCACCGTCAGGATGTAGGGCAGCGCGTCGAGCATGGGCACCGGCACGTCGAAGCCCACGGTCTTCTTGATCACGTCAGGCCGGAGTGCCAGGGCCTGGAAGAAGCCGAACAGCAGTGTCGCCATCAGCGCGTACCACGGCCGCCACTTGGCGAAGATCAGCGCGGCGAGCGCGATGTAGCCGCGCCCCGCCGTCATCTCCTTGCCGAAGCCGGCCTGAAGCCCGGCGGCCATGTAGGCCCCGGCAATCCCGCAGAGGACGCCGGTGATCATCACGGCGGTATAGCGCAGCCGCACGACCGAGATGCCGGCGGTATCGACCGAGGCGGGGTTTTCGCCCACGGCCCGCAGGCGGAGCCCGAAGCGTGTGCGGTAGAGCGCCCACCATGTGACCGGAACGGCCAGAAGCGCGACATAGACGAGTGCCCCATGGCCCGAGAGCACCTCGCGGTAGAAGGGACCGAGGACGGGGACCTGCCCGATCGCGTCGGCGAAGGGAAGCTCTATCGGGTTGAACCGGCCATTGCCGGTCAGGGGCGGCGTCCGCCCGCCCTGCCGGAAGAGCGACTGGGCGGCCAGCACGGTGATCCCGGAGGCGACGAAGTTCAGTGCAACGCCCGAGATGAGCTGGTTGCCGCGGAAGGTGATCGAGGCGAGCCCGTGGATCGCGGCGAAGACGAGGGAACCCGCGATCCCGGCGAGCAGCCCGATCCAGACGTTGCCTGTCAGCGCAGCGACGGCACCGGTGCACATCGCCGCCGCGAGCATCTTGCCCTCCAGCCCGATGTCGAAGACGCCGGACCGTTCGGAGTAAAGCCCGGCGAGGCAGGCGAGGAGCAAGGGCGTCGCGAGGCGCAGCGTAGAATCGAGTATCTGCAGAAGCGTCGCATAGTCCATCACGCGGCCCCCGCGAGCGGTCGCGGCCGGAAGAAGAGGCCGAGGAACATCCGCACCATGTAGTCGAGGGCGCCGGTGAAGAGGATCACGAGGCCCTGGACGACCGTTCTGAGTTCGATCGGGATCGCGGTCCAGAGGCCAAGCTCTGCGCCGCCCTGATAGAGGAAACCGAAGAGGATGGCGGCGAGGAAGACGCCGACCGGATGGTTGCGGCCCATGAGCGCCACCGCGATGCCGATGAAGCCCGCCCCCTCGGCCGAGTTCTGCAGGAGCCGCCCGGCCTCGCCCATGACGTTGTTGATCGACATGAGCCCGGCGAGCGCGCCGGAAATCAGCATCGCGATCATCGTCACCCGGAAGGGGTTGATCCCCGCATAACTCGCGGCCGGTTCCGATTTTCCGAAGGCGCGGATTTCATAGCCGAGCCGCGTGCGCCAGAGGAGGAGCCAGACGAGCCAGCAGGCGAGGAGCGCCACGAAGAGCGTCACGTTCGCCGGCACCTGCTTCGAGAACACGAGGCTCAGCCCCGGGATTTCATGCAGTGTCGGCAGCCGCGTCCCTTCGGGAAAGCGTGCGCTCGCCGGGTCCATGCTGGTTGGCGGGCGCAGGACCTCCACGAGGAAATAGATGAGCAGGGCCGCGGCGATATAATTGAACATGATCGTGGTGATGACGATGTGGCTGCCGCGTTTCGCCTGGAGGTAGGCCGGCACCGCCGCCCAGGCCGCGCCGAAGAGCGCGCCGCCCGCCATCGCCGCCGGAAGCGCGAGCGTCCAGTGCGGCCAGGGCAGGGCGAGGCAGGCGAGCGCCACGCCAAGGCCGCCAAGCTGCGCCTGGCCCTCGCCGCCGATGTTGAAGAGGCTGGCGTGGAACGCCACCGTCACCGCGAGCCCGGTGAAGATGAAGCTCGTGGCATAGTAGAGCGTGTAACCCCAGCCATAGGCCGATCCGACCGCGCCCTGGACCATCGTCCGCAGCGCCTCGGACGGGCTTTGCCCGATGGCGAGGATGACGAGGGCGGAGATGAGGCCCGCGAGGAGAAGGCTGATGGCGGGCACTAGGACGAGGTCGGCCCAGCGGGGAAGCTTCGTCATGCCGCCTGACCTCCCTCTACCCCGGCCATCAGAAGGCCGAGCTCGCGCTCGTTGGTCTTCTCGGGGTCGCGCTCGCCCATGATGCGGCCGTCGAACATCACCGCGATGCGGTCGGCCAAGCCAAGGATTTCGTCGAGCTCGACCGAGACCAGCAGGATCGCCTTGCCTGCGTCGCGCAGCTCGACGATGCGCCTGTGGATGAACTCGATCGCGCCGATGTCGACGCCGCGCGTGGGCTGGCCGACGAGCAGAAGCTCGGGGTTCCGCTCGATCTCGCGGGCGAGGATCAGCTTCTGCTGGTTGCCGCCGGAAAAGCTCTTCGCGGGCAGGGTCGGGATCGGCGGGCGCACGTCGAAGCGCTCCATCTTGCCCTTCGTGTCCTCGAGGATGGCGCCGTTGTCCATCAGCAAACGGTTCTTCTGGTAGGCCGGGTCGTTGTGATAGCCGAAGGCCATGTTCTCCCAGGCCGCGAAATCCATGATCATGCCAAGCCGCTGGCGATCCTCCGGCACATGGGAAATGCCCTTCGCGCGCCGGGTCTGGCCGTCGGATTTCGTGCCGGTCAGGTCCAGATCCACACCGTTCAGCCGCACCGTGCCGGTGGCGCGGCGAAAGCCGCCCAGCACTTCCAGAAGCTGGGACTGGCCATTGCCGGCGACACCGGCGATGCCGAAGATCTCGCCCGCGCGGATATGGAACGAGATGCCCCGCAGACGCTCCACCTTGTCGGCATCGACGACGCGGAGGTTTTCGACCTCCAGGACCACGCGGCCCGGCTTCGGCGGCCCCTTCGCAACGTCGAGCAGCACCTTGCGGCCCACCATCAGCTCGGCGAGCTGTTCGGGACTCGTCCCGGAGGTCTTGACCGTCGCCGTCATCTCGCCCCGCCGCATCACCGACACGGTGTCGGTGATCTCCATGATCTCCCTGAGCTTGTGGGTGATGAGGACCACGGTCTTGCCCTGGTCCTTCAGGCCCCGGAGGATGCGGAAGAGGTGATCGGCCTCGTCGGGCGTGAGAACCCCGGTGGGTTCGTCGAGGATCAGGATCTCGGCGCTGCGGTAGAGAGCCTTCAGGATCTCCACCCGCTGCTGGTGTCCGACCGAGAGTTCTTCGACCACCGCGTCGGGGTCGACGTCGAGTTCGTATTCCCGTGCAAGCTCGCCCAGCACCTTGCGTGCCTTTGCGAGCGAGGGGCGCAGAAGAGGCCCATCCTCGGCGCCGAGGATCACGTTTTCGAGCACCGTGAAATTCTGCACCAGCTTGAAGTGCTGGAAGACCATGCCGATGCCGGCGCGGATCGCGGCCTGGCTGTCGGGAATTTGCGTCGGGCGGCCGTTGATCAGGATCTGGCCCGCATCCGCCTTGTAGAAGCCGTAGAGGATTGACATCAGGGTGGACTTTCCGGCGCCGTTCTCGCCGATGATGCCGTGGATCGTCCCCTTCGCCACCTGGATCGAAATGTCCTTGTTGGCCTGCACCGGGCCGAAGGCTTTCGAGATTCCCTTGAGCTCGATGGCAAATGGGGCAGCCGTTTCCGGCCGCCCCGTCGTTGTCGTCACGCTGTCGCCGCCCGCGGCCATCAGAAGGTCGCGGCAGGGCAGGTGTTGTCGGACATGTAGTCGTGCACCACGATTTCGCCGGACTTGATCTTGGCGGCGGCCTCCTCGACCTTGGCCTTCATGTCGTCGGTGACGAGGGGCGCGTTGTTGTCGTCCATCGCGTAACCCACGCCGTCATTGGCAAGCCCCATGACGTTGATCCCCGTCGTCATCTCGGCGCCTTCCTTGAAGGCGTCATAGACGGCGTTGTCCACCCGCTTCACCATCGAGGTCAGCACTTGGCCGGGATGCAGGTAGTTCTGGTTGCTGTCGACGCCGATCGAGAGGATGCCCTCGTCAGCGGCGGCCTGAAGCACTCCGATGCCGGTGCCGCCGGCGGCGGCATAGATCACGTCGGCACCCTGGCTCTTCTGGGCCTTGGCCAGTTCGGCGCCCTTCACCGGGTCGTTCCAGGCCGAGGGCGTGGTGCCGGTCATGTTCAGCACGACCGTCGCATCGGGGTTCACCGCCTTCACGCCTTCGGCGTAGCCGCAGCCGAACTTGCGGATCAGCGGGATGTCCATGCCGCCGATGAATCCCACCGTGCCGGTCTTCGAGGCCAGCGCCGCCATCATGCCGACGAGGTAGGAGCCTTCGTGTTCGTTGAAGACGACCGACTTCACGTTCGGCTGTTCGACGACCATGTCGATGATCGCGAACTTGGTGTCGGGGAAGTCGGGCGCCACCTTGTTCAGCACGTCGCCGAAGGCGAAGCCGGTCATCACGACCGGGTTCGCGCCCGCTTCGGCCAGGCGCCTCAGCGCCTGTTCGCGCTGGGCCTCGGACTGCATCTCCAACTCCTTGTACGTGCCGCCGGTTTCCGCCTTCCACCTCTCGGCGCCGTTGAAGGCGGCCTCGTTGAAGGATTTGTCGAACTTGCCGCCGAGATCGTAGATGATCGCCGGGTCGGCCAGGGCCGCGCCCGAGGTCAGCGCCAGCACCGCGGCCGCGCCGAGGAATTTTCTCTGAAGGGTCATGGAGGAACTCCCGGTTGATAATCCCTGTCGATCCGCGCTCTGCGTCGCCCCGCGGGGCGGCCTGTCAACGGCGCGGATTGCCGACGATTAGGGCGAAAGGGCACTTGCCGGTCAATAGCGATTCCGCATGAGGACCGATCAACTTGACCGATTGGTCAAGCAGTCTGACGCGGTTCGGCCAGAGGCGCAGGCCCAAGCGCGCGGGCAAGGAGGAGTGCATCCGTGGCGCCGCCGTCGGGCCGGCGGTAATAGCCGGGCCGCCGGCCTGCCTCGGCAAAGCCGGCCTGCGCATAGAGCGCGCGTGCGGCGGCATTGTCGGCGGACACTTCGAGGAACGCGCGTCCGGCCCCCGCGGTGGCGGCGCGATCGAGAAAACCCGCGACAAGTGCTGCGCCCGTGCCGCGGCGGCGTGCGCTCGGCGCGACGGCGAGCGTCAGAAGCTCTGCCTCGCCGGCCAGCGCCCGGCCGATCAGGAACCCGTCCGGCGCCTCGATGAGGAAGGCGCCGGGCGTTGCGAGCAGTCCGGCGATCTCGACTGCCGTCCAGGGCCGGGGCACGGTGAAGCTCTCGCCGTGGATCCGGGCGAGTCGTCCGGGATCGGCGGTCATGGCAGCAGGACGGGCGGCGCCTCGCGCATCGGTGCGGCGTCGGCGGGGCGCAGGTAGAGCGGTGCGGGGCGGGGCAGGGGCAGGTGCCGCCGCTCACCGGCGATCCGGGCGATGTGCGTCGCCAAAAGGGCGGGGGCCATGTCCGAGAGCCAGCGAAGCGGCGCGTCGAGCGCCTCGGTCGCGGCCGCCGTCCGGAGGTCGGGTGTGTCTGTCGTGTCTGCGCCGTGGCGTTGAAGATACACCATGCCGCGCGCCGCCTCGATCGCGACCCATAGCGGTCGCGGCTCGCCATGGGCGCAGGCGTCGAACCCGGTCACGCCGACGGCGGGGATCCCGAGCCCGAGCGCGATCCCGCGCGCGGCGGCGACGGAGATGCGAACGCCGGTGAAGTTTCCGGGCCCGATGCCGACCCCCAGGGCGGCCAGGTCGCGCCAGACGGCGCCCTCGGCGGCCAGTATCTCCTCCAGCATCGGCATCAGCCGTTCCGCCTGCCCGCGTCCCATTTCCTCGGCCCGCGCCGCCAGCACCCGGTCGCCCGAGACGAGCGCGGCCGCGCAATGCGCGGCCGAGGTGTCGAAGGCAAGGATGAGCGGTCCGGTCATCGCTCAGGCGGCGACGGGGCGGACCTCGGTCACTTCGGGGATGTAGTGCCTGAGGAGGTTCTCGATCCCCATCTTCAGCGTGAGGGTCGAGGACGGGCATCCGGCGCAGGCGCCCTGCATGTGCAGGTAGACGACCCCCCGGTCAAAGCCGTGGAAGGTGATGTCGCCGCCGTCCTGCGCCACCGCGGGGCGCACCCGGGTATCGAGCAGTTCCTTGATCTGGCGCACGATGTCGCCGTCCGGCCCGTCCTGCTCCGCATGCGCGCTTTCCGGCCGCTCGCCCTCGATCACCGGGGCGCCGGACTGGAAATGCTCCATGATCGCGCCGAGCACCGCCGGCTTGATGTGTTCCCAGCGAACCGCCTCGGCCTTCGTCACGGTCACGAAGTCCGATCCGAGGAAGACGCCGGCGACGCCATCCACCGCGAAGATGCGCCGCGCGAGGGGGGACTTGGCTGCCGTTTCGGGTGCGGGGAAATCCGCCGTGCCGGCATCGAGCACCGTTAGTCCCGGCAGGAATTTCAGCGTGGCGGGGTTCGGCGTGGATTCGGTCTGGATGAACATGGCGGCGCCTCCGTTTCGACAGCCGATATGCGCTCCGGGGGGGGACAAGTCAAGATTTGGAATCGTTCTAAGGGATGTCGGCAACCTGCCGGATTTGCCGCTTGTCCTTGCGCCAGCGGCCGCCTACGCCTCGTCACGGAGGCCCCGCGATGTCCGTGCCCGTCTTCCTCGCCGTCCTTGGCGCCGCGCTCCTGCACGCGGGCTGGAACGCGCTTGTCCGCGTCGGGGCGAGCCGCGCCGGCACCATGATGGTGCTGTCGGGCGTCCAGGGCGTGATCGGCCTCGCCGTCGTGACGACGCAGCCGCTGCCAGGGACGCAGGTCTGGACATGGATCGTCGCCTCTGGCGCCATCCACTCCGCCTACAAGCTCTTCCTGACCTTCGCCTACGAACATGGCGACCTCGGCCGCGTCTATCCGCTCGCCCGCGGCACCGCGCCGATGATCACACTCGTGGCGGGTGCGCTCTGGCTCGGCGAGGCGGTGCGCCCGCCAGAGGCAGCAGGTATCCTCCTTCTCGGATCGGGAATCCTCCTTCTCGCCCGCGGGGTCTGGACGAGCGGCGAGTCGCGGCGGATGCTGCCCTTCGCCGTCGGCGCCGCCTGCGCGACGGCGGGCTACACGCTGGTGGACGGGCATGGCGCCCGGCTGGCGGGCAGTTCCACCCAGTTCGTGGGCTGGCTCTTTGTCGTCGACGGACTGATCTTCGCCGCCGCGATGCTCGCCCTGCGCGGTCGCGCTGCGATGCCCCGGGCGGGCAGGGTATGGCTCGCGGGGGGAATCGGCGCGGCAGCCTCCTATGCCTCCTATGCCGTCGCGGTCTGGGCGATGACGCGCGCGCCCATCGCGCTTGTCGCGGCACTGAGAGAGAGCTCGATCCTCTTTGCAGTGCTCATCGGCTGGCTCGTCCTGCGCGAACGCATGACCGAAGCCAAGGCCTTGTCCGTGCTGATGATCGCGGCGGGTGTCGCGCTGACGCGTCTCTGAGCGTCAGGCGACGCCGCGGCGCTCGGGGAAGAGTTGCTGCGCCACCCCGGCCACGAGAAGATAGACGGAGGTGATCACAAGCCCCCAGTGGGCGATCTCTCCCTCGGCGAAATCCACCCAGGCCGCGCGGGCGGCAAAGCCGACCCAGGCGAGCGCCACCGGCAGCGTGATCCAGCGCCAGCGCTCGGTGCGCACCGGATGGACGAACTTGAGGTTGGTGAACATCGTCGCGGCGAGCGCGACGATGACCGCGAGCATGAGGTAGAAGTTGGGTTCGATCGCGAAGAGCACGATCACCACCATGTTCCAGCAGGCGGGAAAGCCCGCGAAGGAATTGTCCTTCGTCTTCATCCGGGTGTCCACGAAGTAGATCGCGCTCGCATAGGTGATGACGATGATCGCGCACCAGCCGGTCCAGCCCGGCAGGAGGCCGGATTGGAAGAGCGCGAAGGCCGGGATGAAGACATAGGTCAGGTAGTCGATGATGAGATCGAGGAGCACCCCGTCATAGGTCGGCCAGTGGGTCTTGACGTGGAAGTGGCGCGCCAGGGGCCCGTCGATGCCGTCGACGATGAGTGCCACGACGAGCCAGAGGAACATCAGGCTCCACTTCTCCTCGACCGCCGCGAGCATGGCGAGCATCGAGAGGACGGCGCCGGAGGCCGTGAAGAGGTGGACAAGGAGGGCCTTGATCGGGGGGCTCATGGCAGCGTCATGACCGAAACGGCGGCGGCGCGCAACCTTTGGCCGGGCAAGGCGACGCGGGTCATCTGCGTGTACCACGGTAGTCGCGCAGGAAGTCTGCGGCCTTCACGTGGCCGAGATGGCGGGCCTCTTCCTCGGGCGTGGCGAAATCGTCGATGCGGGTCCGCACGGTCCGGTCGGCGCCGCTGTCGATCAGCAATGCGATGATATCGAGCGGCGCCGTCCCCTGGCAGGCCGCGCGGTGAAGGGGCGTCCAGTCGTTCGCCCCGCGCTGGTCTGCATCCGCCCCGTGGCCGAGGAGGAGAGCCACGACCTCCGCCCGGTCGGGACCGGCACGGTCGATGGCAAGGTGGAGGCTCGGGAAACCGTCGTCGGCGGGAAGGTTCGGATCGGCGCCGTTGTCGAGACACCAGCGCACCGTCGCGGCCGGACAGAGCGCCACGGCATCAAGGAATACCCCCGCATCGCGGGCGATCCCGGGCCGGTCCCGGGCGATGCGGTCGAGCGCGGCGCGATCGCCCGCGCGCATTGCGCTCCCCAGCGGGGTGTCGTCCCCGGCGGTCATCCCGGCGCCCCGGAGCGGGCGCGGGGATGGGCGCGGTCATAGACCTCCATCAGCCGGGCCGTATCGACCGCCGTATAGGCCTGGGTGGTCGAGAGCGAGGCATGGCCGAGAAGTTCCTGGATCGCCCTGAGGTCACCCCCGGCCGAGAGAAGATGCGTGGCGAAGCTGTGCCGCATGGCATGCGGCGTGGCCGTGGCGGGCAGGCCGAGCGCGAGGCGGGCCGCTTCCATCGCCCTGGCGATGAGGCGCGCGTTAAGGGGGCCGCCGCGCGCGCCGCGGAAGAGCGCGGCAGCCGGTTCGCCCTCGACCGGGAAAGGGCAGAGCCGGACATAGGCCGCGACCGCCGCACGGGCGGCGGGGAGGACCGGAACGATGCGCTCCTTGCCGCCCTTGCCGCGGATGCGCAGCGTGTCGGGCAGCGGGCTTTCGGCCCCGGTCAGGGACAGCGCTTCCGAGATGCGGAGTCCGCAGCCGTAAAGCAGCGTCACCACAGCCGCGTCGCGCGCGGCCACCCAGTCCTCGCGGGGCTTGCTGCCAACAACGCCGATGACCTCGCGCGCGGCGTCCTCGGTCAGGGGGCGCGGCAGCTTGCGCCGGAACTTCGGGCTTCGTGCGGCGAGAACCGCGGTCGGTTCGAATCCCTCGCGCTCGGCGAGCCAGCGGGTGAATCCCTTCACCGCGGAAAGCGCCCGCGCGAGCGAGCGGGCCGAGGTGCCGCGGCCGCGTTCATGCGCCATCCAGGATCTCATGTCCGCCTGGCTTGCCCGTGCAAGCCGCGCCGGGCCGAGGCTCTCGCCATGGTGCTGCGCGAGGAAGGCGAGAAAGCCGGTCACGTCCGTCCGGTAGGCCTTGACGGTATTCGCCGCCGCGCCGTCGAGCGCCGCAAGGTGGTCGAGCCACCCCGACAGCGCCGACCTCAGCGCGGGGGAGAGCGCGAGGCTCATCGCCCGCTCAGGCGAGCCAGCGCCGCATCGCCCGCTCGAAGACCCCGCCGAAGAAGGTCAGCAGGTCGGTGCCCTGGTTCGGGCGGAACTGATGCGGGTCTTCGGCGCCGAGCGCGAGCATTCCGGGCAACCGCCCGTCGCCGAGGTCGAGCCGCAGCGCGGATTCGGAGCGGATCCAGTCGCCGGTCCGGCCGTAGATCGATTCGGCGCCCGGCAGGGTCTGGCGCAGTACGACAGGCCGCGCGGGCGCGGGCCGACCGCCGGCCATGTAGGTCTCCACGAAGCCGGGCTCCGCGACGCAGAGCACGTCGCCCAGCCGTTCCAGCGCCGGGTCGGGATCGGTCTCGCGCGTCTCGAGCACGAGCCGGACCGCGTCCACGCGAAGGATATGCGCCACCTCGCCGGCGAGGTTCCTCAGGAAATCCTCGAACCCCGTCGGGTCGAGCATTCTCAGGATCGCGCGATGGACCTGGTT
>WBZL01003657.1_pt1 | contig 13899 bp, 10 predicted proteins | sample 5204291 | NCBI WGS metagenome assembly WBZL01 (sample SAMN12344345, study PRJNA552823) | activated sludge metagenome | biome: Activated sludge suspended growth; feature: Nitrification reactor; material: Wastewater; isolation source: activated sludge from nitrification reactor of wastewater...
CCGAAGACCTGTACGCCCCGGTCGACCACGCGGCCCAGCACCTCGGCGGCGTAGACCTTGACCATCGCGATCCAGTCGCGGGCGTCCTCGCCGCGGTCGATCATTCCGGCGGCCTGCAGCACCATCAGCCGCGCCGCGTTGATCTCGATGGCGCTGTCGGCCAGCATCTGCTGGATCATCTGGAACTCGCCGATGGCGCGCCCGAACTGCCGGCGCTGGTTGGCGTAGTCGGTCATCAGCTCCAGCACGTGGCTGGCCTTGCCCACCGCGCGGGCCCCCACCTGGGCCAGGCGCACGACGTTGAGCGCGCCCATCACCAGCTTGAAGCCCTCGCCCTGCCCGCCCAGCAGGGCCACCGGCTCGAGCGGCACGTCGGAGAAGAACAACTCCAGGTGCGGCGTGCCGCGGATGCCCATCATCTTCTGGTCCTTGCCGAGCGTGAAGCCGGGCAGGCCCTTGTCGACCATGAACACGGAGATCTCCTTCTCGCCGGTCTTCGCCGACACCAGGAAGAAGTCGCTCCACTCGCCGTCGCTGATGAAGTGCTTGGAGCCGTTGAGCACCCAGCCCCGGTCGGTGCGGCGCGCGTGGGTCTTGATGCCTTGCGCATCCGAGCCGGCGCCGGGCTCGGTGATCGCGATCGCGCAGGTGCGCTCGCCATGCACCGCGGGCTCGAGCCAGCGCGCCACCTGCTCGCCGCGGCACTCCAGCAGCGGCTCGTAGACGTTGCCGAAGGCACGCCGGATCAGGATGTCGGTGGTGTGGCCGAACTGCTCCTCGCACAGGATGCGGTCGACGGTGGTCAGGCCGCCGCCGCCCAGCTCGGCCGGCATGTTCAGCGCGTACAGCCCCAGCGCGCGGGCCTTGGCGTGCAACGCCGAAGCCTGCTCCAGCGACAGCGTCCCGGTGGACTCGACCGGCTCCTCCAGCGGCCGGCACTCCTCGCGGATGAAGCGGCGCACGGTGTCGAGCAGCATGCGCTGCTCGTCGTTCAACACGAACATCAGGGCTTCTCCAGCAGGAAGTCGACGATGATGTGGCGCACACGCTCGAACATGTCGACGCCGGTGCTGACGCGATGGCCGCTGGCGCGCGCCTCGCGCACCAGCGGCGGTTCGGCCGGCACCGTGACGACGTCGCCGACGACGGCGCCCGGATCCAGGCGCTCGGCCCGCCAGGGCAGCGGATCGGCGGGGCGCATGCCCAGCGGCGTGGCATTGCAGACCACGTCGAAGCCGGCCGGATCGTCGCTGCCGACGCTGACCGGCACGCGCCCGTGCACGCCCTCGTACCCCCGCAGCTTGGCCGTCAGCGCCTCGCGTCGCGTCGCGTCGGCGTCGTGCAGGGCGATCTCGGCCACGCCGGCGTCGGCCAGCGCATGGGCGATCGCCGACCCGGCCCCGCCGGCACCGACCAGCAGCGCCCGGCGCCCGGACAGCGTCGCGCCGGCATCGCGCAAGGCGGCGACGAAGGCCTCGCCATCGCTCATGTCGCCATGCCAGCCGCCCGCCGTGTCACGGCGCATCATGTTCACCGCCTCGATCGAGCGTGCGCGCGGTGCCAGCGAGCTGCACAGCGGCAGCACCGCGAACTTGTGCGGGACGGTGACGAGGATGCCGTCGACGTTGGGCAGGCGACCGGCCAGCCGCACGAAGTCGGGCAGATCCTTCGGCCTGACGTGGGCCGGCACGCAGATCGCGTCGGCGCCACGCTCCCGCATCAGCGCCGTCACGCCGGCCGGCGACTTGACCTGCGCGATCGGGTCGCCGACGATGAACACCACCCGCGTGGCGCCGCTGTAGCCGTCGAGATTCATGCCGCGCCGCCCCGGGGTCAGCGTGCGCGCGCCGCGCGCCAGCGCTTGTACAGCGCCGTCTGGCTGACGATGGTGAAGGTCAGCGCCAGCAGGATCACCAGCGACAGCGGCGAGGTGAAGAACTCCGACAGGAAGACCAGCGGCTGTTCCTGCGCGGACAGCATCGCCTGGCGGTAGCTGCGGTCCATCAGCGGCCCGAGGATCATGCCCAGGATCACCGGCCCGACCTGGAACCCGTACATCTTGAGGAAGTAGCCGAACACGCCGAAGCCGAGCATCCAGTACACGTCGACCGGGTTGTTGTTGATCGAGTAGGCACCCACCGCCGACAGCACCAGGATCAGCGGCAGCAGGATCGGCTTGGGCGTCTCGACCACCTTGGCGAAGATGCGGATGCCGGTCAGGCCGAAGATCAGCAGGAAGATGTTGGCCAGCACCAGCGAGCCGACGGTGAACCAGAACAGGTGCGGCGTCTCGATCATCAGCATCGGCCCGGGCTTGAGACCGTGGATGTAGAGCGCGCCGATGATCACGGCCGTGACCGCGTCGCCCGGGATGCCCAGCGTCAGCATCGGCACGTAGGCCCCACCGACCGAGGCGTTGTTGGCCGACTCGGGCGCGACCAGCCCTTCCCACGCGCCTTCGCCGAAGGGACGAGACGGGTTCTTGACGCTGCGCCGCGCGTGGTCGTAGGCCATCAGCGCGGCGATGTCGCCGCCCGCGCCCGGCAGCGCGCCGACGCCCACGCCGATGGCCGAGGTGCGCAGCGACAGCGGCAGGTACTTCTTGACCATCGCCCAGCTGGGGATGATCTTGTCGACGTTCTGCTTGACGCCCTTGATGTGCAGTTCGTGCAGCTGGGCCAGGATCTCGCTGACCCCGAAGAAGCCGATCATCGCGGCGATGTAGCTGATGCCGGCGGTGAGCTGCAGCGACCCGAAGGTGAAGCGCTTCTCGGCGGTCAGCGGGTCCAGGCCCACCGACGCGATGATGACGCCCAGCGCGCCGGCGAACACGCCCTTGGCCAGCGAGCCGCCGGACAGGCTGCCGACGAGCAGGATGCCCCAGATGGCCAGCAGCAGGTAGTCTCGCGGGCCGAACTTCAACGCGAAGGCCGCCACCAGCGGTGCCGCCACGGCCAGGGCCAGGATGCCGACGAAGCCGCCGATCACCGACATCACCGTGGTCAGCCCGATGGCCTGGCCGGCCTCGCCCATGCGGGCCAGCGGATAGCCGTCCAGCCCCGTGGCAATGGCCGCCGGCGCCCCGGGGATGTTGAGCAGGATCGCGCTGCGCGAGCCGCCGTAGACGCCGCCGAGATAGATGCCGGCGATCAGCGTCAACGCGGCGTTGACGTCCCACTTGAAGGTGAACGAGATCAGGATCGACACCGCCATCGTCACCGACAGCCCGGGTATCGCGCCGATGTAGATGCCGGCGAAGGTGCCCGCCGCGGCCAGGAACAGCAGCTGCGGGCTGGTCCAGCTGATGAAGAAGTACTGCAGGGCCTCGGTCATCGGAACACCCCCTGCCACCAGCTGCCGGTGGGCAGCGCCACCGAGAAGGCGGTGTCGAAGACCACGTAGATCACGGCCAGCGTCAGTGCCGAGACGACCAGGTTCAGCACCCAGCGCCCGCCGCCGAGCAGCCGCATCGTGACCACCAGGAACACGTAGGACGCGACGATGAAGCCCACGCGCTCGAGCAGCAGCATGTAGCTCACCACGGCCAGCGTCGTCCACAGCAGCACCGGCGGCGCGATGCGGCGCCCGAAGGCCATGGTCAGCGGCTCGCCGGCGTGGCGTTCGGTCGGCGGCGCGTTCCAGGTCTTGGCGACGATGATCAACGCGCACACCAGCATCGTCGCCGCCGCGGCCATCGGGAACGAGCCGGCCGAGGTGTAGGACTTGAACCCGCTGATGTCGACCGCCGTCCACAGCAGGAAGGCCGACAGCAGCAGCATCAGGACGGCGAAGACACGTTCGCCGGGCAGACGTTGGCGGATCTGGGACATGCGGCCCCCATGGGATGCGGGAGACGGGGCCGCCCCCTGCGCACAAGGGACGGGACGGCACATCCGCCGCCGCGCCGCGACGGCACGGCGACGGGCCCTGCTTGCGCGGGCCGGTGGCCCGGGCCCGCGTCGGCGTGGCCGATCAGGGCTTCTTGATGCCCAGCGTGGCCGGGTCCTTCTTGGCCGCACCGACCGACTGGTACAGCCAGGCGGTGCTGGACTGCCACTTGTCGAGGAAGGCCTGGGCCTCGGCGCCGCCGAGGTTGAGCATGGTGACACCGCGGCCTTCCATCATCTCGCGGTACTTGGGGTTCTCGCCGGCCTTCTTGAACGCCGCGACGAGCTTGGCCTTGACCGGGTCGGGCGTCTCCTTGCGCACGAAGACGCCGTAGAACGAGCCCCAGGGGATGAACTTGTCCAGCCCCGGCAGCACCTCGGTCATCGGCGCGATGCCCTGGTAGGCGGTCTTGCTGAGCACGCCGATGGCCTTGATGCGGCCGGCGCGCACGTGTTCCATCGCCGCGCCCGAGGCGATGAAGCCGATGTCGATGTGTCCGCCCTGCAGCGCGGCCAGCGCGGGCCCGTCGCCATCGAAGGGCACGTTGGTCACCGGCCACTTGGTCTGGCTGTTGATCATCGCGCTGACGGTGAACGGCACGGTGCCGGTGCCGGCCATGTACTGCTTGACCTTGCCCGGGTTGGCCTGCACGTCGGTCAGCAGTTCCTTGAACGACTTCCAGGGCTTGTCCTTGTTGATGACGACCAGGATGTTGCTGGCGATGGCGGCGATGTTGATCGGATAGAAGCGGTCGTAGTCGAACTCGGCCAGGTCCATCACGCGAAACAGCGCCTGCGGCTCGGCACCCATCAGCAGCGTGTAGCCGTCGGCCGGTTGCTGCAGCACGAAGGCCGCGCCCACCGCACCCGAGCCGCCGGTCTTGTTCTGCATCACGATCTTCTTGCCCAGCGCCTCCTCGGCGTAGGGGGCGTAGCCGCGCATCGCCACGTCGGTGCCGCCGCCGGCGCCCCACTGGATGACGGCCGAGACGTCGCGCTCGGGGTAGTTCTGGGCCACTGCGCTGCCGGCGCCGGCAGCCGCCAGCGCGGCTGCGATGCAGGCGCCGAGCAGGCGTCGTGAACGCTGGATCATGGGTTTGTCTCCTGCTGAAGATGCGAGTCTGTGTCCGCCGACTCCGCGGTTGCACGCCATGCTAGGAAGCGCCGCCGGCTGCGTCGAACGACAGATGCGGCAGGACCCCGGACGAAACGCGCCGGCCTCTAACGCATCCGGCGCCACGTGCCGTTGACCGGCCGCAAGACGCAGCGCAACGATCCTAGCAAAAAGTGGAACTGTGTTCAACACTTGAATTTGATCTCATAATTGTCGGCACCCGGCTCGACCCCGACCACCCATGAACACCCGCAGTCCCCGCATGCCCGTGGCCGTGATCGGCATCGGCGCCGTCGGCCGCATGCATGCCCAGCGCCTGCTCGACCACCCGGCTCTGACGCTCGCCGGCGTGGCCGAGCCGGCTCCGGCTGGCCGCGACCTGGCCGCCGCCTGGGGCGTGCCCTGGGCCGCCGACGCGGACGACCTGCTCGACCGGGTCCGGCCTGCCGCGGTGATCGTGGCCACCCCCAACGCCACCCACGCCGCGGTGGGCCTGGCCTGCATCGAACGCGGCTTGCCGCTGCTGGTGGAAAAGCCCGTTGCCGACACGCTGGACCATGGCCTGGCCCTGGTGCAGGCCGCCGCGGCACGCCGCGTGCCGCTGCTGGTGGGTCACCAGCGTCGGCACAACCCCATCCTGCGCGAGGCGCATCGGCTGGTGCAGGCCGGCACGCTGGGCCGGCCGGTCGCGGCCCATGGCATCGCCACCTGGCTCAAGCCCGACGCGTACTTCGGTGCCGCGTGGCGACGCTCGCCCGGCGGCGGGCCGGTGCTGATCAACCTCATCCACGACGTCGACCTGCTGCGTCACCTGCTCGGCGAGGTGGTGCAGGTGCAGGCGTTGACGTCGAACGCCGTGCGGGGCTTCGAGGTGGAGGACACCGCGGCGCTGCTGCTGCGCTTTGCCAACGGCGCGCTGGCGACGCTGCTCACCAGCGACTGCACGCCGGCCCCGTGGAACTGGGACCTGGCCGCCGGCGAGGCCGCGCACTACCCGCGGCAGGCGGTCGACTCGCACCAGGTGTGCGGCACCGAGGCGTCGCTCGGCCTGCCCAGCCTGGACCTGTGGCGCTACCGCGGCGCACGCGGCTGGCACGAGCCGCTGACGCGCGAGCGCACCACGCTACATGCCGGCGACCCCTACCAGCTGCAGCTGACGCACCTGCGCGCCGTCGCCGAGGGTCGCGAGTCCCCCTTGTGCAGCGGCCTGGACGGGCTGCGCACCTTGCAGGCCACGCTGGCGGTGCACGAGGCGGCGGCCAGCGGGCGTGCGGTCGATCTGAGTCCGCTGCAGCCCTGAGCCCGGCGCCCGCCATCGACCGCACGACGAGGCCCGCACCACGCCATCCGCACCGCGACATCCGCACCCCGCCACCCGAACCCCACAGGCATACGACACGAGGAGCGCATCGCATGTCCGGAGTCATGCAACGCACGCTGGCCATCCTGGAGCGGCTGGCCGCCGACGTGAACGGCGTGCCGCTGGCCACGCTGGCCGACGAGCTGCACATCCCGCGCAGCGCCACGCACCGCCTGCTGATCGAGCTGGCCGAGCACGGCTACGTGCGCCAGTCGCACGACCGCGGCCACTACATGCTGACGACCAAGCTGGTCACGCTGGGGCTGACCCACCTCAAGCTGTCGGGCGTGGTCGACATCTGCCAGCCCATCCTCGACCGCCTGGCCCGCGCCAGCGGCGAGCTGGCGCGCATCGGCGTCGTCGACGTCGACCACCTCACCTGGGTGGCCACCGCCCAGGGTGCGACCACCGGACTGCGCTACGACCCCGATGCCGGCATCGACGCGCGCCTGTCGTGCACCTCCAGCGGCCTGGCCTGGCTGTCGACGCTGAAGGACGACGAGGCGCTCGAGCTGCTGGCGCGCGAGGGCTACGCCCGCCCGGGCGACTTCGGCCCCAACACGCCGACCACGCCGACGGCCGTGCTGAAGCTGCTGCGCGCCGCGCGCAAACACGGTTATGCGATCACCAGCGAGACCTACCGCGCTGGCGTGGCCTCGGTGGCCGTGCCGGTCACGGTGCCGGGCAAGGGCGCCGTCGGCGTGGTCGTCGTCTCCGGTCCGGCGGTGCGCCTGACGGAGGCGCGCATGCTCGAGATCCTGCCCGAGGTGCAACGCGCCGCCGGCGAGGTGGCTCTGGCCAGCGCCGCCTCGCCGCTGTTCGACCGCGCGTACCGGCACGATGCCGACGCCCGCTGAGGCGCTGCCGCCGACCTGCGACCTGCTGGTGGTCGGCTCCGGAGCCGGCGGCCTGGGCAGTGCGGTGGTCGCGGCCTCGCTCGGCCTGGATGTCGTCGTCGTCGAGAAGGCCGCGCGTTTCGGCGGCACCACGGCCTGGTCCGGCGGCTGGATGTGGGTGCCGCGCAATCCGCTGGCCGTGGCTGCCGGCATCGTCGAGGACCTCGCGCCGGTGCGGCAGTACCTGCGCCACGTGATGGGTCCCGACGCGCTGGATCCGGCGGTCGAGGCCTTCCTGCGCCACGGCCCGGCAATGCTGCAGTTCCACCTGAGCGAGGGTGTGCTCGGCTTCATCGACGGCAACACGATCGCCGACTTCCACGGCGACGCACCCGGCGCGCGCGAAGGCGGCCGCTCGGTGTGCGCCGCACCCTTCGACGGCCGGCGGCTCGGGCCGCACCTGCGGCGGCTGGAGCCGCCACGCGACATCCTGTCGTTCATGGGCATGGGCCTGGCCGGGGGTGCCGACCTGCGGCACTTCCTGCGTGCCACGCGCTCGGCGGCATCGCTGGCCTACGTGACCCGGCGCATGGCCCGGCACGCCCGCGACACGCTGCGCCACGGCCGCGGCACCTGGTTGATGGGCGGCAATGCGCTCGCTGGCGCGCTGCTGCGATCGGCACTCGACCTCGGCGTGCGCCTGTTCGAGGATCACCCGGTGACGGCCCTGCTGATGGACGGCGCACGGGTCGCCGGCGCCGAGGTGTCCACTGCCGCGGGCATGCGGCGCATCCGGGCCCGGCGCGGCGTGGTGCTGGCCTGCGGCGGCTTCCCGCACGACGACGCCCGCAAGGCGGCGCTGTTCGCGCACGCCCCCACCGGCCGCGAGCACCACTCCGCCGCCTGGCCCGGCAACACCGGCGACGGCCTGCGCCTGGCCGAGTCCGCCGGCGCCCGTCTCGACGACGCGCTGGCCGACGCCGCCGCGTGGGCGCCGGTGTCGCTGGTGCCCCGTCCCGACGGCAGCGCGGCGGCATTTCCGCACCTGGTCGAGCGCGGCAAGCCCGGCCTGATCGCCGTCGACGCGCGCGGCGAGCGCTTCGTCGACGAGGCCGGCGACTACCACCGCTTCATGCGGGCGCTGTTCGCCCGCCACGCGCCGGGACAGGCCATCGCCGCCTGGCTGATCGCCGACCACCGCTTCCAGCGCCGCTACGGCCTGGGCTGCAGCAAGCCGTGGCCAGTGCCGGTGGCCCCGATGCTGCACTGCGGCTACCTGCAACGGGCCCCTTCGCTGCACGCCCTGGCGCGCCGCTGCGGCATCGACACCGACGGCCTGCTGCGCACGGTGGCGGCCTACAACCACCACGCGCGCCGGGGCGACGACCCGGCCTTCGGCCGCGGCCGCAGCGCCTACGACCGCCTGCAGGGCGACCCCGACCACGATGGGCCCAACCCCTGTGTCGCGCCGATCGAGCACCCGCCGTACTACGCCGTCCGGCTGGTGCCAGGCAGCCTGGGCACGTTTGCCGGCATCGCCGCCGACGAACACGGCCGCGTGCTCGATGGCGAGGACCGGCCGCTGCCCGGCCTTTACGCCGCCGGCAACGACCGCGCCAGCGTGATGCGGGGTCACTACCCGTCCGGCGGCATCACGCTGGGGCCGGCGATGACCTTCGGCTACATCCTCGCCCACCACGCCGCCGGCCGGCCGCTGCCGATGTCCCCGCCTCCCGCCTGACCCGCCGGCCGCCACCCCCGTGCGCGCTGCGGCGGCGCACCCGGGTCGTGCCCTCGCCAACCCCTGCCGGCCCCCACCTTCGAAAGGACCTCCGATGACCCGCACCCTGGCCCTGGCCCAATTGACCGCGCTGCAGCTGCCCCCGCCCCGCCTGGTGGCATTGGCCGCCGAGGTCGGCTGCAGCGCCGTGGGCATCCGCCTGTGGCCCACCGCACCCGGCACGGTGGTCTACCCGCTGCTCGACGACCACGCGATGCGGCGCGAGACCGAAGCGGCGCTGCGCGACACCGGCGTGCGCATCCTCGACGTCGAGGTGCTGCGTATCGGCGAGGACTTCTCGGTGGCGCGCCAGCTGCCCATCCTGGAGCTGTGCGCCCAGCTCGGTGCGGCGCACATCAACGTGGTCTGCGATGACCGCGACGAGGCACGCCTGACCGCGCGCTATGCCGAGCTGTGTCAGGCTGCCCGGCCCTTGGGCCTGAGCTGCGACCTCGAGTTCATGCCCTGGGTCGCGCTGCGCAACCTGGCCGACGCGCGGCGCGTGCTGGAGGCCGCCGCGCAGCCCAACGGCGGCGTGGTGATCGACGCGCTGCACGTCGCGCGCTCCGCCGTGCCGCTCGCCCAGATCGAGGCGCTGCCCCGCGCCTGGCTGCACTGGGCGCAGATCTGCGACGGCCCGATGCCAGGCCCGACGACCGAGGCGGCATTGATCCATGCCGCCCGCTGCGAACGCCTGCCGCCGGGCGAAGGCGCCATCGACCTGGTGGGCATCTTCGCTCGCCTGCCGCGCGACCTGCCGCTGAGCATCGAGGTGCCACACGACCTGCAGATCGCGCGCCTGGGTCATCGCGAGTGGGCGCGGCGTGCCAAGGCGGCCACCGAAGCGGTGCTGGCGCGCCTGCCGGCCTGAGACGCCCTGGCGCGCGAGAGGCGGCCGGTCTCGCGCCAAGGCTGCGCAACCGGTACCACGGGCGGCACGGGCCGCAAGTGCGACGGAGGGGACCCGGCAGCCGGCACCGGTTTCGGCACCGGCAGGCACGAAACGGCCGGCTGCATGGCGCACGATTTCTTGACGTACGACAATTCTCGTGCGCGGGCACGTTGCTTGCGTTGAACGATGCACACCGGCGCCGGCACTACTTTTGTGCGGCGCAGCAATAATACGTGTGACCACCATGCCAGCGCACCCGACCCGCACCTCCACGCCCCTGCCCGACGCCCTCGAGGTCGTCGCCCGCCGCCTGTCGCAGCTCACCGCGGGCGGGCGTCGGCCGGTGTGCTACCTGCCCGGCAATGCCGGCCGGGTGGACGCCATCGAGCAATGGATCTTCCAGCAACCCCAGCGCCTGTCGGGGGTGGACGTGTTCCAGATCCTGGCACTCGGCTCGGCCGACGGCTGGAAGCGCGCGGTGATGCACGGCGTGGGCATCGTCACGCCCTTCATCGGCCCGGGCGTGCGCAAGCTGGTCAACGCCGGCCTGGCGCGCAACATCCGGTCCAACCTGTCGCTGGTGCCGCGGCTCTTCGAGTACCGCTGGCGCCCCGACGTGGCCTTTGCGCATGTCTCGCCGCCGGACGCCTATGGCCGCGTGACGCTGGGCCTCAACGCCGGCCTGGACCATGCGCCGGTGCGGCTGGCACGCTTCAAGGTCGCCATCGTCAACGCGCGCATGCCGCGCTGGCACATCGCCACGCTGGCCGATCCGGCCACCGGGCACTTCTTCGAGACCGGCTGCGCGATGAAGCTCGACGACTTCGACCTCGTCGTCGAGATCGACGAGCCGCTGTTCGAGCACCGCATGGTCGCGGAGTCGGCCGAGCACGCGGCGCAGACGCGCTCGATCGCCCAGGGCATCGTGCAGCTGCTGCGCAGCGACCCCGCCGACGGCAGCGCGGCGACTCTGCCACGGGCCCTGCCGCACACGCTGCAGCTGGGCATCGGCAAGATCCCCAACGCGGTCGCCGACGAGCTGGTGGCCCAGCAGGTCTCGGTGCGCGGCGTGTGGTCGGAGCTGTTCTCCGATGGCGTGCTGGCGCTGTACCGCGCCGGGCTGGTGCGCGACATCGCCGGGCCGGCGCTGCGCCAGCGCATCGTCGTCGGCTTCGTGCTGGGCAGCCGCGCGCTGTACGAGACGATGCACGACAACCCCGACTTCGCGGTGCTGCCGCAGGAGACCGTCAACGATCCGACGGTGATCCGCCACAACCCGGCGATGGCCAGCATCAACAGCGCGCTGGCCGTCAGCCTGACCGGCGAGGTGTGCGCGGCCACCCTGGCCCGCCACTACTATTCGGACGTCGGTGGGCAGTTCGACTTCGCGCTCGGCGCCTCGTGGTCGCCGGGCGGCGTGGCCATCGTCGCGCTGCCCAGCGTGGTGCGTCGCGCCGGCGGCGCAGCGCACAGCAAGATCGTGGCGCTGCACCCGGAGGGCGCCCACCACACCATCGGCGCCGACCTGCCCGTCGTCGTGGTCACCGACCAGGGCGTGGCCGACCTGCGCCACCTGAACGACCCGGAGCGCGTGGCCGCAATGCTCGAGGTGGTGCACCCGGACTTTCGCGCCACGCTCGCCAAGGAGGCCCGCGCGCTGCCGTCGATGCAGGGCGTGGGCGCGATCGAGGCCCAGCTGATCGCGCTGCAGGACGGTCGGCACGCCATCCTGCGCCCCGCCACGCGCGCCGACATCGGCGCCGTCGGCGAGTACATCGCCCGCTTGAGCGGCGACGATCGTCGCACGCGCTACATGGGCACGGTGTCGGTGGACTACCTGCGCTCGGCCGAGCGCCTGGCGCAGCTGTACGACCGCACGCTGGACTACCGCCAGCACGCCGCCTTCATCGTCGAGCTCGACGACGAGATCATCGGCGTGGCGCATGCCTACCGCATCGGCGAATCAGGCACCTACGAGGTGTCGTTCTCGCGCCGCAGCGACCTGCGCGGCCAGGGCATCGGCCGGCACCTGATGCAGATGCTGATCGACTGGGGCAGCGAGGTCGGCGCGACCGACTACTACGCCACGACCTACCGCACCGAGAACCCCCGCATGCGGGCCTTGTTCGACCGCTTCGGCTTCCAGGTGCGGTCCGACCCCGACGATCCGGCGCTGGTGATCTACACCGCCACGCTGGCCGACCTGGCACGCCGCGAGCGCCAGTACATCGCGCGGCAGACCCCACGCGAGAACGGCGCGACGCAGCCCGAGAACGGACTGGTCGGCGTTGGGCCGTAGCGCGCCACCGGCCGTCGTGACACCCTGCGGTTCCGGCCGCACATGGCGGGCCGCAGGCGTGGCCGAAGGGCGACAGACGCACGCGCATTGAGCATGCCCAGCGAGGCCGCGCCCGTTCTGGCCTAGCGTCGTGCAGCGATGAGCTTCCAGGGTCGTCGCGAGCGCGCGCCAGGCGCGTCCGGATGATCCGAGCGAGGCCGCCCGAGCCCGCCGCCGCTCGCCAACGTCGCGGCAGATGCACCGACGCAACCCATGAAAACCGCCGCCTGGATCAGCGGCCTGGCCCTGGCCGGACTCGGCCTCGCGCTGCCGTCCCCCGCGCAAGCCCTCTCGTTTCCCATCGAGTACACCGGGCAATACGAGCTCAGCGTCACCGTCAGCAACGCCTACGGCTCGGGCATGTGCTTCGGCCAGGCCGCGATGACCATCGCGCTGCAGAGTGACCGCACCCTGAACTACCGTGTCGTGCAGCTCGAGGCCGTGCTGCACGACCTCAGCGGGCAACCGGCCAGCTGCGAAGTGCGCCTGCGTGGCACCACGTACGAGGTCGAGGGCAGCCACGACCTCCAGGGCCACTACTCGATTCCCTCGGGCAGCCCGGGCCTTCCTCCGCTGACCGGCCACTACGACGAGGACCACCTCACGGGCTCGTACCAGTATGGCCCGAGCAGCATCGTCTTCGATCTGCCGGCCGTCAGCCACCTCATCGCGCTCGAGCCCGACCCCGGCCAGGGCTTCGAGTTCCACCACGACCTGCTCACCGGCAAGGGCTTCAAGCTGGTCATGCGCGACCCGCACGGTCGCGAGCACCTGGATCTCAACACGCTGAAGATCCTGGTCGGCCCGAAAGGCATGCCCGGCACCGACACCACGGCCTACGCCCAGTCGCGCCTGATGAACGGCATCGTGCCGTTCACCGACGAATCGCCCGACTCGCGCACGCGGGTGTTCCACCTCAGGCCCGACCCGCAGCGCCTGATGCAGGGCCACGACATCTTTGCCATCCCGTACAACGGCGACTGGCGCATCGAACTGCGCCTGTGCGACAAGGCCGGCACCTGCTTCGGGCGGACCTACGACGTGTACGTCGGCCCCTTCGTCAGCAGCTCGCCGGTGCTCGACGTGGTCGACGGCCGTTGCGCCTCGCACAGCGACAGCCTCGTCAAGGTGTCCCGCGTCGTCGTCGGCAACATCGGCATCGACAGCCCGCATGCGGCGATCTTCATCGGCCTCACGCGCGCCAGCGATGGCGACACCTGGACCTTCCACGCCGACGAGTTCGGCGATGGCACCGGCGGCTACGCCTGGTGGCAGGGTTCGATCGTCCCGTTCGTGCCGCTGCTGAGCATGCCCAGCGGATTCCTGCTCGAGCAGGACGAGTTCGAGATCCCCGACTGGCGCGCGGTGCTCGCCGGTGCCGGACCGGCCTACCAGCGGCGGGTCTCGTTCCCGGACGGCATCTACCGCCTGGTGACGGCCGCGGTCGACGCCGACACGGGTGCCTTCCGCCGCTTCGAGCGCGACGTGCGGATGTGCGACCGCTGAGCGGCGGCAGCCCGGCGGCGGCCGCGGCGGGCAAGGCCGCGGTGTGCCCACCCGGCCCCGCCCGCCCGGCGCCCGCTTCGCGGTCCCGGTCGCGCCCGGGGTCATGGTGCGCCGGTGCGCCGGCATTGCGGTATGATTTGTACAAATCTATTCAGCGAAAGGGCCGATGAACACACCAGGCCGCCT
>WBZL01003467.1_pt2 | contig 13896 bp, 14 predicted proteins | sample 5204291 | NCBI WGS metagenome assembly WBZL01 (sample SAMN12344345, study PRJNA552823) | activated sludge metagenome | biome: Activated sludge suspended growth; feature: Nitrification reactor; material: Wastewater; isolation source: activated sludge from nitrification reactor of wastewater...
ACTAATATGCCCTGAGCTTTCTTTTTTAAACCTGCAGAAGTTAGTTTCTTGGCATCTTTCTTAGCTTGTTTGGTATAGTAAATTTCCCACATTACCAATCAAGCTTCTTCTCACAATCATCAAGGCTTTCGTTCATACCTTCTCGAATTGACTCTCTCATGCCAGGAATAGAAAGCAAAAACAATGTTTCATTAATCGAGTTCCAGTCTTCCTCTGAGAGGAGAACGGCATTTTTTCGTTTGCCAGTAATAATAATCGGTTGATGAGTTTCAGCAATTTCATCAATTAGATTGTATAGTTTTGAGCGTGCTTCAGTGGCATTAAGTGTGGTCATTTCTTACCTCCATGCGCAAAGCGTACGTTAACACGTACTTGATGTCAAGAAAAGCTGGGTTTTATTGTCATACTTCTTGGTTTAAAACCTCCGCCTTCAGGCGGAAATTGGCTTTAGCCGTAATTATCTCATACTCTGTCCTTTTTAAAATGAGGGTGCCCGTGAGGGCGAAACCCTCATTTTAAAAAGGACAGAGTATGAGCTATACAACCGGATGTCACACAATTTTTCATCATCGTTACCATATTGTTTGGGTTCCAAAATATCGATACAAGGTTCTACGAGGAAAAATACGTGAACGCATACGTACAATTGTTCGTCAGGTCTGTAAAGAAATGGGTGTTACGATCGTCAGCGGTGTATTGTCAACCAACCATGTACATATGTTCGTAGAAATACCGCCTCATATTGCTGTCAGCTACTTCATGCAAAGAGTAAAAGGACGGTCTTCGCGTAAAATTCAACAAGAGTTTCCGGACTTGAAAAAACGCTACTGGGGGCAACGCTTCTGGGCACGAGGCTATTTTTGTACAACAAGTGGCAATATAACCGATGATATTATACTGCAGTATTTGGAACAGCATTCAGACAAGGACTAACGGCTTACAGCCATTCCCGAACCTACCGGCGCCAGCCGGTAGTGGTTCAGTCTGTGTCACAGATGAAGCGTGAAATTAATTGTGCCAAATTTGTGCCAAACTGAGACCGAAATATAGTCATTTGAGGCTGTTTGACACTGTTTTTATGCTTGGCAAGCGTTGTAAGTTATTGATTATATTAAATGTTAGTTTGCTCTTTGCTTCTCATAATCCCTTGGTCGCTGGTTCGAGTCCAGCCAGACCCACCATAAAATCAATGGCTTGCAATTATACTGCAAGCCATTTTTATTACCGGGGTTACGTCGGGGTTACATTGCGACAATCTAATGACCATTACTGGGACACTCTTTTACTTTCTTTCCAGGCGATCAAATCAGATATTTTGTACCTGACTTTGCTGCCTATTTTGTAGAAAGGAATGATTTCTTTCTTTGTGCAGCGCCATGAGGCGAGTGTATTCACTTTTACTCCGATAATTTGCGCTGCCACCACTGGATCAACCTCTTCCGTGTTTTCGCCGGATTTAATTATTTTGCCTAGGGTTAAGTTTGTTTCGCTCATCTCTTTAACTCCTATATTTCTCGAATACACGCAAATTTTTATCTTCTCAATTACCAGCCAATTGCTAGTTGCGCTGTTAACTCAAAATTACAAAAACCAATATCGCTGAAACCAATACCAAAACGGCAGCCAGTAAATTCATGATAGCTGCCTGCCTGGAAATTCTGGTCAAGTCACGGATTTCATGATTGATCGCGATTCTGATTTTTTCGCCGATTAACTGCATGCTCTGGCCTGTCAACGGGTCATTGCTTTTGCTGAAGCTGTTATGTTGTGCATTAATCAGCGCATTCGCTTTTTTGCTGACATATGAATGCCATTGATTGAAACTTTCCTGCAGAATCGCTTCGTATTTGTTCAGCAATTCAACATGCGCTTTTTCATTCTGTTCCAGCAATACTTCATTGAGCGTATGCATCATCAATACCGGATCATCCTTGGTCAGAACAATGCCGTGTTCTGAGGCGATTCGTTTGATCAAAGCATCCAACTTGTCGTTGTTCATGATAAAACCACAGCCACATTTTCAAGAGTGGTAAACAGTTGTCTGCGTATAATGGTCAGCCGCTGGCGAACCATCACGGGTAGCGTGCTGTTTTTGAGCGCTTCGTCAAACGTGAATTTCGACTGCAGAATTTCGCTTAAATCCTTACCGAAAGTTTCCGGTTTATAGTGCGGAATTCTAATGATTGCCGAAACACGGGCTTTGTTATCGATGTATGCTTTCATTTCCTCAAACTGCTTGCCGTTCATGGTGATCTCGCCCCAGTAGGGATTGAGCCAGACTACGAACAATGCTTCTTTTGGAAACTGTTTGACGAGATGCACAAAACCATTAAGCGTGTCGAGTAACGCCTGACTGCCGGTAATTACCGTATGAACAACCAGTTCATGCCCCATATCCAGCAGCAATGCCGGAATCTGGTTGCTGATCAGGTAATGCGACATCGGCACAAAAGTGCTTGCGCCGTTATCGATAATGACATCGGTTTCAGAATTGGCGATGAGTTCAATCAGGTCGTCAAATTTCCTCGGATCGATTTCATCGTTGTTCATGACATTAATCTGCTTAACATTGAGTTTCTTGAAACCGTAAAACGTGGCATTGACAGGGTCGGTATCGATGCACAAAGGATTTTTACCTTTGGCGATCCTATGCTGGGCCAGTGTTGATGAGATAAACGATTTACCAACGCCGCCTTTTCCTTGCAGTATCATATGTATCTTGGCCATCAGATAAGCTCCTCTTTTTCAGTTGCAGAATTAAAACGAAAACCATCCTGATCAGCGACTGCTGATTTTTCTGGTGTAGTGAGAATCTTTTGTTTTCTGTTGTCAGTGATATGGCGATTAACCAACGTTCTGAACCACTGGTACGAACATTTGATCTTTCCCTCGTCATATAACGTGTCCCAAACCTGGTGCACCGTCCAACCATCCTGTAATGCCTGTTCGATATCCGGCTTCAATGCGATAAACACCGGCAAAAACTGTTTGCTGGTGTTTTTGTGCTTGTCTGTAAATAGCGCGATACGTTCCGATAAGGTTTTGGTCATCACAATATTCCCCGTATCAAATTATTCTTTGGCGAAATGATTTTTTTGTTTTTTTTTAAAAATTTTTCTACCCATCTCCAAGGTTCTTTTACTTGCGCTAGCGTTGCTTTCAGTTTCATTTTGTTTTAATTCATTTCTTTTACTTTTCTTTGCTTTCTTTTTGTTTCAAAAGTACTTTCTTTTAGTTGAAAGAAGCTTCTTGCAAGCATTTTTAAAGCGGTTGAAATTATAATATAACGAAAATAAACTGTTTGCAAACCTATAATATAGTGGTAGTATATTTTAAAAAACTAACACAACAGGGCAAGATATGTGGAGATGGCCATCTCCACGCAAACTTTATTCGCACATAACTGTGCTCAACGTTGATCTTGCTCTACGAGGTAAGCGAAATGACGGTTCCAGAGCACTCAACAGGTGGTAATCAACAGAAAACTATAAATGGGAAAAATGGGAAAAAAGGCGCTGGGCGCGCCAAACGCGACAAGCGGCTCAGAGTTCCTGTGTTACCGGAGGAAGAAAAAATGATCAAAGCAAAAGCCTGTGAGGCAGGATTGGCGGTTGCGGAATATCTTCGCAACCTGGGTCTGGGTTACAGCGTGCCCAGTATCATCGATAACCGGCAGGTAGATGCGCTGCTCAAAATCAATGCCGATCTGGGTCGGCTCGGTGGCTTGATCAAGCTATGGCTGACCAATGACGAGCGCACGAAATATATCGGCAAGTCACAGCTCTATATGACCCTGGACACAATCCGGGAAACACAAAGTGTGATGCTCAAAGAAATCATGAAGCTCAGGAAATAATATTCGGAATAACCAGATTATTTAAGCTGCTTAAATGCCATGATCGCTAAAATCGTTCCCATCAAATCGCTACGCAAAAGCAATTTCTCTGTGTTGGTAAAGTATCTGACCGATCCGCAAGGCAAGAACGAGCGTATAGGGCTGGTTTCAATTACCAACTGCTATACCGATGAGCTGACACCAGCAATACTTGAAATCCAGAATACGCAGGAGATGAACAGGCGTGCTCGATCCGATAAAACCTGTCATCTGGTCTTGAGCTTCCCGGAAGGTGAACGGTTATCCAATGCCCAGTTGAGTGAAATAGAAGAACGGTTTTGTGAAGCACTGGGGTTTCGTGAACATCAGCGTATCAGTGTCGTGCATGATGACACGGATCATCAGCATCTCCATATTGCGATCAACAAGATTCATCCACGCAAACTGACGATCCACAATCCCTATTACGATTACAAAAAGGTTGCCACCCTATGTGAACAGATCGAGCAGGAATTCGGACTGACCCAGGTCAATCATGAAACCAAGCTAGACAAATCTTCGCGCATCATCCAGGACATCGAAGCCAAAGCGGGTATCGAGAGCCTGCTTGGCTGGATTCGGCGCGAATGCCTCGATGACATCAAGCGGGCTGACACTTGGCAGGTTTTGCACCAACTGCTGCAAAACAATGGCCTGGCGATCAAGGAACGTGGCAATGGTCTGGTGTTTGTTTCCAGCCATGGCGTGGCCGTAAAAGCCAGTTACGTCGATCGGTCCTTATCGAAACCGAATCTGGTCAAGCGGTTGGGTGCCTTTGAAGCGGCAACGCATACGGTACAAACGATGTCTGCCCAATCCAAACAGTATCAACCCAGACCGCTACAGAACAACATCGACACCTCCAGGCTTTTTGAGCGTTACCAGCAGCAACAAACCAATGCAGCTTCATGGCGTAAAGAACAATGGCTCACATTGCGGGAACAACGCGACCGGTTAATCGAGCGTGTCAAGAAGGATGCGAAACGCAAGCGCAGCATCATCAAGCAGGTACAAGCCGGCCAGCTGGTCAAGAAAACCCTATATGCAACGGTCAGTGGACAATTCAAAGCAACACTGGATGAGATCAAGCACGAATACCGTGCAGCCTACGCGCAATTGAAAACCAGCCAGCGCAGAATGTCATGGCTCGACTGGCTGACTGCAGAAGCCAAAAATGGCAATGCTGAAGCCCTTTTAGCGCTGCGTTCCAGAAGTAAAAAAGGCAGCAGAATGCAAGGTAATCACATATCCGGCTATCCCTATAAAAACAATCAATCCATAAACGATAGCGTTGAGGCTGTCACCAAAGACGGCACGGTATTCTACAGGATAGGCAACACGGCTATACGCGATGACGGAAAGCGATTGTTTGTTTCTCCCAATGTTTTGAATGAATCTTTGGCTGACGTGCTACAGGTTGCCATCGACAAGTACGGCAATCACCTGTCAGTCAATGGTTCGGATGATTTCAGAAAATCCATTGTACAGGCTGCCGTACAAAACAGCCTCTATGTCACCTTTGATGACAAAGCATTGGAACACTACCGTCAGCAGTTGCTGAAACAACAGACTATATCGCAGACCCAGCGTTTTACCGAGATTCAGGCAAAAGCCAATGCAACTAAAGTCAGGAGGAATTCGTTATGACCCGGCCTCATCGCCCCAGTGATCACCAGACAACTTCCCGGGATAAAACCGTTATCCGCATACTGGCATTCATTTGTCTGATCGGTGGGTTTCAGGTTGCAACGCAATATTTTGCACACCAGTTCGATTATCAGCCGCAGTTGGGTGCGCATTTCCATCAATTCTATGCCCCTTGGTCGATTCTGGTCTGGAGTACTCAGTGGTATGACAAACATCCGGTTATCTTCGATCTGGCGGCAGGTTACGGCATCCTGTTTTCCAGTGTCGGGCTGATACTGGTGTTGATCGTCAAGATGATGTTCGCGAATTCTTCACGGGCGAATCGCAATCTGTATGGCTCAGCCAGGTGGGCGGATAGAAAAGACATCGAAGCCGCAGGGTTGCTTTCCTTTGGAAAGAGCAAAGGGGGTGAAGCGGTTTATGTTGGCGCTTGGTGTGACAAATCCGGAAAGACGCATTATCTGAAGCACAGCGGCCCGGAACATGTGCTGTGTTTTGCACCGACTCGTTCCGGAAAAGGTGTGAGTCTGGTGATTCCAACCTTGCTGTCGTGGACACAAAGCACTGTCATTACCGATATCAAAGGCGAACTCTGGGCGCTGACTGCCGGGTGGCGCAAACAACATGCCAACAACAACGTACTTCGATTCGATCCGGCATCCACCGCAAGCTGTCACTGGAATCCGCTCGATGAAATCACCATTGGCAACGGTGCCGAAGTGGCCGACGTGCAGAATCTCGTGAATCTGATCGTCGATCCTGACGGCAAAGGACTGGAAACCCACTGGCAGAAGACCGCGCATGCTTTGCTGGTAGGACTCATTCTGCATGTGCTGTATCAATCCGAGCGTGACGGCACACCGGCCACGTTACCGGCTGTCGATGCGATGTTATCCGATCCCGACCGCGATATCCGTGAACTCTGGATGGAGATGATCATGCCGGAGAATGGTGGCACACATCCGGTGATTGCAGCCGCTGCCCGCGACATGCTGGATCGGCCCGAGGAAGAAGCGGGTAGTGTGTTATCGACCGCCAAATCCTATCTGGCTTTGTATCGTGATCCGATTGTGGCAAGCAATATCAGCGATTCGGATTTTTATATCCGCGATCTGATGCACCATGTTACCTCAGTCAGTCTCTACATTGTTTCACACCCGAACGACAAATCACGCCTGCGGCCGTTGATCCGCATTCTGATCAACATGATCGTTCGCAAGCTCGCTAGTCAGATGGTCTTCCGCAATGGTGAACCGGTTACGCATTACCAGCACCGGCTGCTGTTGATGCTCGATGAGTTTCCAAGTCTCGGCAAACTTGAAATCTTCCAGGAATCCCTCGCCTTTATTGCCGGTTATGGCATCAAAGCCTATCTCATCTGCCAGGATATCAACCAGCTTAAAAGCCGTGAAGCGGGTTACGGTCATGACGAGGCGATTACCTCGAACTGTCATATCCAGACCGCATTCGCACCCAATCGCATCGAAACGGCAGAACACTTATCCAAGCTCACCGGCCAGACCACCGTGATCAAGGAACAGATCACCACGAGCGGACGAAGATCATCGATGATGCATGGCCATGTCACCCGCACGCTGCAGGAGACGCAACGCGCATTACTGACACCGGATGAATGCATGCGTCTGCCGGGCGCCACAAAAGATGCGAGCGGCAGAATTACAAAACCGGGTGACATGATCATCTATGTAGCCGGATACCCTGCCATTTATGGCGTACAGCCGCTGTACTTCCAGGATGAAGTATTTGCTGCGCGCGCAAAAATCGATCCGCCGCTGTCAAGCGACCGGCTCACAGCCCATTCCGAATGGGATGGGTTGAAATGAGCAGGCCGATCAAGATGATGACGACACTTGTGCTGACACTCAGCATCGGTCTGTTTGTGTTGAGTATCCTGTTCCGGATTGGCGGCATCTATATCAACACCACCCCCAGCTTGCCGGTGGGTTTATACCGGGTGGTCGATGAACCTGTTACAAAAGGAACGTACGTTGCTTTCTGTCCGCCGCAACGCGATGTGTTTGATTGGGCTTTAGCCCGAGGCTATATCCATCCGGGGGCTTGTTCTGGCGGTTACGGTCAACTGCTCAAACGTGTGTATGCGGTTGCCGGTGATACGGTTCTGATCGATCGGTCCGGCATTACGGTCAATGGTGAATTATTACCGAACAGTGCACCGATCCACACCGACGCCTATGGTGCCACATTGCCGCAATACCGGCTCAATGCGGTACTCGGTGAATCTGAATTCTTGCTGCTATCCGATCTCAATCCTCACTCATTTGATGCCCGTTACTTTGGTGTCATCGAACGCGCACAGATCGTGCATGTGGTGCGTCCTATTTTTACCTTCAATCTTCAAAAGGAGTGTTTGCCATGAATAATCCTGCAGATGATGAAACAAATCCGGAAATGATTCCGGCTATCCCTGATCCCGGTCTGAACGACCGGGAAATGCGGCGTCAGGTGATAGCGTTAAAACTCTTCGATGCACAAACACCGGGGTTTCAGGCTGAATTCGATCCCGATGAAGCGGAATTGCTGGGTGCATTCAGGGAGGAGGCTTTGAGTGAAACCGATGCACTGGACAGCAGTATCGATCAATCGGGATCAGCTGAGGGAGGGCACTGATATGGACGCCTCCAGAAAAGCCTACCATGAACAGGTCGCTGAGAGTCTGATCGCACAATTGAAGCAAGGCACGGCGCCGTGGCAAAAGCCGTGGCAGCCGGGTGATCCGCTGTTGTCGTTTCCGCATAATCCGACCACCCAAAAACGCTACCGGGGCATCAATGTGCTGTATCTGATGAGTAAAGGGTATACCGATCCGCGTTGGCTGACCTATAAACAGGCCGCCGCTATGGGCGCACAGGTGCGCAAAGGCGAAAAGAGTACCTGGATTCAATACTGGAAATTTACCGATGAACGCATCAAGCAGGATGATAACGGTAAGCTGGTATTCGATGGTAACGGTAAACCCCTCAAGGAAATCGTGAAGCTGGAACGCCCTCGCGTGTTTTATGCCTCCGTATTCAATGCGGAACAGATCGACAACCTGCCCGAACTTGTCATCGCTCCACCAGCCTGGGACCCGATCGAGCGTGCCGAACAGATACTGCAGGCACCCAACGCCGCAATTGAACACGGTGAATATGACCGGGCTTTCTACCGGCCGCTTACGGACCGGATACACCTGCCGCACAGGCACCAGTTCCAAACGCCGGATCGTTACTACGCCACAGCCTTGCATGAACTCGGCCACTGGACAGGTCATGCATCGCGTTTGAATCGTGATCTGGCGCACCCGTTCGGTAGCGAAGGTTATGCCAAGGAAGAACTGCGTGCCGAGATTGCAAGTATGCTGCTCGGGCACGAACTCGGTATCGGTCACGATCCCGGTCAGCATGTGGCTTATGTCGCTTCATGGATCAAGGCACTCGAAGAAGACCCATTGGAAATATTCCGCGCTGCAGCCGATGCGGAAAAAATCCAGGACTATGTAATGGCATTTGCCAGGCAGCAGGAATTGGTTGAACAGGAGGCTATCAAAATGAATGAGATCAAACAAAACATCGCAACGTATACCGCCAATCTCACACCCGATCTGGCAACAGTGGCACAGCACAACAACCGGCAACTGCAAAAACTCATCGAGCACCTGCTAACACAAGAACAGAATGCCCTGTTTCTGGTCGCCGATGCACTGAAATTTTGCAGAAACTTAAGTATCGACAATCTGGAATTTGAAGAAACGTCACAGGACAAGCTGGGTTTTACCATCCCCGCCGACTGGAACGGGCGTGTGCAGATTCAGGGCAATGTAATTGAGGCGACTGAGAGTAATAGCGACACCGGTTCCGATCATGTAATCCCGGCAAAAGAATTAGGCGTTGATCCTGAATTATGGGGTATTTACGCACAGCGCAATGATCAGACATGGGTCTGGATGGTGGATTTCGATGTGGAACAACACGCAATCGATGCAGCGGAAAAACTCTCGCTGATCGAGGCGATGGCCGAGCGCAGCGAATATGAAAAGAGCGTGAAATTTGCCCGCATTGATGAATTGCGTGTTCGTAACAATCCGCGCAGTACCGAGGAAGAAATTGACGCAGCCAAAGAACAGCGTAAACACGCTGAAGCACTGGCCATGCAAAACGATGCAGACTTCAACAAAAGGAGGCAAAACATGGAAACCGACCAAACGATCGATGCCCATCAAAATCAACACCAGAATACTGGAAAAGAAAGTGATCATACATCACATACATCGCGCCAATACCTGGCTGTACCGTATAGCGAAAAAGACCAGGCCAAAGCAGCAGGTGCGTGTTGGGATAAAGCTGCCAAAGCTTGGTATGTGGGTGAAAATGCCGATATCCGTGCGTTACAACGTTGGCTGCCAGAAAATGTTATCGCACAACAGAATCCCGCCATTGATGTGCAAGCCGAGTTCGCTACGATACTTCGTGATAATGGTTGTATCGTGGAGGACAATCATCCAATCATGGATGGACTGTCACACCGCATCAAGGTGGAAGGTGACCGACCCGGTGAGAAATCCGGTTTTTATGTGGTGCATATGGACGGCCACCCTGCGGGTTATTTTAATAACCACCGCACGAAAGTCGAGATACGTTGGAGGGCCAAAGGCTATACGCTGACCGAAGCACAAAAGGCTGCCTTTGCCGCACAGGTTGCAATCAAACAGCAGGAGCGCAAAGCCGAACAACAGGCGCAGCATGTCAAAGTCGCACAAGCCATCAAGGAGCTGTTGGTTATTGCCTTGCCTGCCAATGGTGACCATCCTTATTTGCAGGACAAAAACGCAAGACCAGGTAGTTTAAAAGTGGTACCACAAAATACTGATGGTTTGCCGCAAGATTCCATCATCAAAATCTGCAGTGACCGGCAGGAAATCAAAGCCGTTCGAGAACAACATCCCGACAGCCTCGTGTTTGTCGCGGGCGATCTGCTGCTGCCGATTTATGATGCAAATGGAGACATCTGGAGTGCACAGACGATACAACCGAACGGCACCAAGCTCTTTGCGGCGGGCAGTCAGAAAGAAGGTCACTTCCATGTGGTTGACGGTAACAACCAGGAACTGGTGGGACTTACGGAACTGGACAAAGCAAAAACCATCATTATTGCCGAAGGTTACTCCACCGCCGATACCATAGCACAGGCCATAAACGGTCCGGTTGTCGCGGCATTTGATTCGGGTAATCTCATACCGGTTGCAAAACTATTGCATGAAAAGTATCTGGATAAGCCTATTGTTATCGCGGGTGATGACGATCAGCACCTGGTCGCGCTGAACGGTAAAAACATCGGCAGGGACAAAGCGCAGGAAGCAGCTAGACTCGTTAATGGTTTCGCGGTCTTTCCAGTCTTCGCCACCAATGAACAGGCATCAAAGAAACTCAGTGACTTTAACGATCTGGCCAACAAAAGTGCGCTGGGAATGGAAGCCGTCAAACGGCAGGTAGGCGCCGCAATCAAGAAAGTGATTCAGCAAAACACGATTCAAAAACACCCGACCCAAACCCAATCCGAAAGCCAAAACCGGCATCAGGTCGGCACAAAAGCTAAAACACAAAAACAGGCAATGGTTTAATACGGACAGGAGAATCAGTCATGCGTGATAATCTACAAACAACTCCTGTAAATCCATCCAGACCAGATGCAGGTGATCTCTATGACAACATTGAAATACGTCCCAATACTACCGAAGCACAAAAAGAAACTGGTAGATGCGCCTACATCGAACTGCTCGAGTCTCAGGCTCGATGGGCAGGTGGCACGATACTGGGTTGTCATTTCCCGAAAGACTTCAAAGAGCAAGGGGGAGCCACGCTCTTAGATCGGCAAATCAAATCCGCCCATGAACTTGCTGTGATGGCGCAGATTCTTCGCGATCCGCGCTTTGAAACACTGCGGATATTTTATACGCGAAGAAACCGCATCATTCATCACACAGCCATCAGTTCCCGACTGCCCGGATCGGTGTATCTGGAACAGATCAACGGTAGCGATCATCATCTGGGTGATTGGGTGAACAATACCCGATTTCGCGTACAGGCCGATGGCTACTGGCTGCTGCATAATCACCCCAGCGGTAACGCAGCCGCATCCCGCCAGGATGAACAATTGACCGCACAACTGGCTTCGCTTGTGCCGGGATTTAAAGGTCATGTCATTATCAACACCAATCAGTACAGCGTTATCGACTCAAAACTCAAGGTCAACTTCATCAACTGGATGGGCGGTCAGGCTGGAGGATACCAGGGCGATGCTTACAAACAACATGATTGTTTGCTGGAAAACATTGCCACGCCGGATGATCTGGCAAGAATCGGCATGGCGCTGAAGCACAAAGATCAATACTTTAGCTTGATTGGCACCCATGCCACAGGTGCTGTTCAGTCGATCAGTGAATTGCCGATCTCACTGCTGGAACGTTCACCCAAAATACTGTTGGCAAGATTGCAGAGATTTACAAGAAACGCCGGTGTGAGTTCGGTATTTGCCATCACGCCCGACAAGCACTTCAATCACCCGGTATTATTGAAAGCTTGTGAAGTTGGGGTTTTACGTGATGTTGTCGGTGTCGATAACAATACCGATAATGGCGATTACCGCTCTCTCAGAAAAGAAGGGGTCATTGCAACCGGCCCCGATCTTGAAATCAGCGCCCTATACAGAAAATTCCGGGCATTGATTACGGAAGATGACAGCCTGCAAGACCTTAAAAACAAAACAAACATGACAATACCAGAAAGCCGCCGGGGGCGCAGTCGCTAGAAAAGAATGAAGCAAAAAAACAATGTGTTGACAGACAAAGCACATACCGCGTTACCGCTTCGATCGGGCGATAGAGCGCATGAGGGGGAATATCGTATACGAACGTTTAACTGCTGGACGCGATTGGTAGCAATGATTTATGCGCAGATAGCGCAACGTGTTTCGTTTCGCGACCTGCAAACGGCTTTCAGTAGCCATGCAACTTGCCACTGTCACCTGGGAATGACACTGATTCGCCGTTTAACACTGGCAGATCCATACACTACGTGTGCTTGGTTTCTTCCACGAAATTATGTTTTGGTTGATCCATAGGCTTCAATCTGACCTGCCATATTCTAGTAGTCTAGTGGAATCATGCGGTTGGTCCAGCGATACTAGATTTTAATCTTCATCATTATGCTCGAGCAAAAATTCTGAAGTGTAAAAGGATTACGCATGTAAAGAAGATCAAGCTTGGGCTGTCAATGACCTTAGGCCGAGCCAATCCATGCCAACTTCGCTTTTTATTAATAGCTGAGATGCAATTTGCGGGACAGTTAAAGAGAATAAAATGATTGCTTGCCTCATAAAAAAGGAGTAATAATACAAAAAAGTATTAATTAGTAGTTAATAAGCATAATCCTAAAAATAAGCTATGGAATGAATTAATTCAATTTAGTGTTGTTAACTATTTAAGGTCGATTTTTTTAAGGCTATCATGATTGCACATGCTTTGACGATTGTTTTAAATGAATTAAATAAGCACTTGGTTGATAATTATGCATCTGACCCGTCTCAGGTTGTGTTGGGTAATCTGGCTGAGGGGTTAGTAACAGCATCAAGCGATTCAGGGAATGCTGGGGTATCGAGAGACAAGTTATGTCTGTCTGTGGTAAATATCAAAGAAGAAAAAACCTTAAAAAATGTACCCAACCACGTGCGTAATGACACGACCCTTAGTGTTACTTATGAGAATCCCCCCGTTTTCCTGAATTTCCAGATTTTACTGACAGCCACGCATTTGAATTACACCCATGCTTTACTCATGCTGTCGAGAGCGATCCAGTTCTTTCAATTTAAAAATGTATTTACTCAGGATAATGTTGTTCCAATCTCTATTCAGAAAGATTGGCCCACAAACACGCTGGATCGGTTAGAGTCTTTCAAACTAATCTTCGATCTATATTCCCCGACGATGGAGGAAGTCAATCATCTATGGGGCACACTCGGAGGAAAGCAATATCCATTTGTATTGTATACATTGCGAATGCTTGATCTGAAATTCCATGCAATTCAGAGCGAGAGCGGGCTCATCACCGAAGTTGTCACCGATTTCTATCACAAAGATACGAAGGCGGGCTGAGAAATGGCCGAACGGATTGGCAGTGGATATAAACGGCTATTTGAAATTAGATTGCTTCACCATTACTGGCTGGATGAGGGGAAGACTGTCTTCGATCATCTATTGTCGCAGGAACGGGATAAACGTTTGCTGTCATACGATATGCGATCATTTCTTGAGATAACGCCGACTGCTACAACGGAAAAAGCATTCAATGGTTTGGGATGCA
>WBZL01003658.1_pt1 | contig 13896 bp, 7 predicted proteins | sample 5204291 | NCBI WGS metagenome assembly WBZL01 (sample SAMN12344345, study PRJNA552823) | activated sludge metagenome | biome: Activated sludge suspended growth; feature: Nitrification reactor; material: Wastewater; isolation source: activated sludge from nitrification reactor of wastewater treatment...
GAGAAGCAGCACGCCGAAGCCCAGTCCAAGCGCCGCGTCGGCCTGGGCTTCACCGGCCTGGGCGACGCCCTGGTCATGCTCGGCCTGCGCTACGACAGCGAGGAGGCCCGGGATTTTGCCGGCAAGGCCGCCGAGTTCATGCGCGACGAGGCCTACAAGGCTTCCGTGGAACTGGCCAAGGAGCGGGACGCCTTCCCCCTGTTCAACGCCGACCTCTACCTCTCCGGCAACAACTTCGCCTCGCGCCTGCCCGCCGAGCTCAAGGCCGAGATGCGCGAGCACGGCATCCGCAACTCCCACCTGCTCTCCATCGCCCCCACCGGCACCATCTCGCTCGCCTTCGCCGACAACGCCAGCAACGGCATCGAACCGCCCTTCTCCTGGTACTACACCCGCAAGAAGCGCATGGCCGACGGCGGCCACAAGGACTACCAGGTGGAAGACCACGCCTACCGGCTCTACCGGGAGCAGGGCGGCGACATGGAGAACCTGCCGGCGGGCTTCGTCACCGCCCTGGAAATCTCCGCCCTGGCCCACATGAACATGGTGGCGGCGGTGGCCCCCTTCGTGGATTCCGCCATCTCCAAGACGGTGAACGTGCCGGAGACCTACCCCTTCGGCGAATTCCAGGAGCTCTACACCGCCGCCTGGAAGGCCGGCCTCAAGGGCATCACCACCTACCGGCCCAACGCCGTGCTGGGCAGCGTGCTCTCCGTGGAGCCGGAAAAGGCCGCGCCCCAGGACTTCGCCACCGGCGACGTCAACCGCCGCATCGAGATCAAGACCCTGCCAGCCCCCGTGCTGGAAAGCCTCAAGTGGCCCGGCCGGCCGCGCCTGCCCGGCGGCAACCCGGCCTGGAGCTACATGATCGAGTACCCCCAGGGCAGCTTCGCCCTGTTCATCGGCCACGTCGAGAACGACGGCGGCCGCGCCTTCCCCTTCGAGGTCTGGGTCAACGGCGCCGAGCAGCCCCGGGGCATCGGCGCATTGGCCAAGAGCCTGTCCATGGACATGCGCGCCAACGACCGGGCCTGGCTGAAACATAAACTCGACTCCCTGGCCAAGACCCGGGGCGACGACGCCTGCGCCATCGCCTTCCCCCCGGACGGCGAGCCCCGCCAGGTCCCCAGCGTGGTGTCCGCCATGGCCCAGATCGTGCGCTGGCGCCTGGAGCAGCTCCACGCCCTGGACGTGGATGCCCCCAGCCCGTTGCTGGACGCCCTTTTCAGCGCCAAGGAGCCCAAGACCGGCACCGACGGCACCCTGTCCTGGACCGTGGACGTGCTCAACCCCGCCTCCGGCGACGACTTCGTCCTGGGCCTCAAGGAGATCACCCTGCCTGACGGCGTCACCCGCCCCTACTCGGTCTGGCTCTCCGGCGAATACCCCCGCGCCCTGGACGGCCTGTGCAAGATGCTCTCCCTCGACATGCGCGTCCTCGACCCGGCCTGGATCGGCATGAAGCTGCGCAAGCTGGTGGACTACCCCGAGCCCCTGGGCGACTTCATGGCCAAGGTGCCCGGCTCCGAGAAGAGCCAGACCTGGCCCTCCACGGTCGCCTACGTGGCCCGCCTCATCATCCACCGCTTCGCCATGCTCGGCCTGCTCACCGAGGATGGCCAGCCCATCGTGCAGATGGGCATGCTCCAGGAACCCGCCATCGGCGCCGCCCCCGGCCAGGCCGCCGCACCCCTGCCGGCGTTGAAGGGCAAGCGTTGCAAGGAATGCGGCAACGACACGGTGATCCGGAAGGATGGCTGTGATTTCTGCACGGCCTGCGGGGCGGTGGGGGCGTGCGGCTGATTGAGTCCCCTCTCCCGCAGGCGGGGCGGAAGCGGGAATTCGGCGAGCATGTCTCGCCGCCGCTGGAGCCGGCCGGCTATGCAAAGCCGGCCGTGGGAAAGGGTTAGGGAGAGTGAGAGGGAGGCATCTGGCCTTGCCAGCCCGATGTAGCGAGCAGACCCTGGAAACCAGGAGCGCCGTGCATGGCTGCGATGCGGGTCAGCGCAGTTGCCTTTTCCATGTGTCACTGGACCGGTGTGTTCATTCATCCTTTTCTTGTGTGGCAGGTTTTCTGTTGTCGTATTTTTTGTCTGGACCACGTTGGACATAATATGAATAACCATATTCCCCTTCGGCCAAGGCCAGATGTTTTGCTCCGGTGCTTTTGCATAAATACTCAATATCGTTGATGGAGCCGGGATCGATAGTCACTATTTCAAGTATTTCCCCGATGGCCAATCGACGAAGCGAACGGGCGGTATGGATTAACGGCAGTGGGCAACCCATCCGCCTGGCATCAAGTGAATATGCGATCTGTGGATGTTTTGGCGCGAGCGGTAGATGCTTGCCCAAACCATGATTTTGAAATTTTGGCGATGATTTTTCACTGGCGGCAAGCTCCGCGGCATCCATCGTTGAGATGACCCAGCTTGGCGCTGGTGTATTGCCATGGATGTTGCACATGGAGGTGAGGAATCTGGGGTCAAAGATACGGATTATCGTCGGCTCTGTTAAAGAGTCGGTGAATACAAGACCGCAGTAGTTCCGTGGATGTGACTTTCGAAGGTAGACACCAAGTGATTTTAGGGAAGTCGCCAGGTCACCGCCGGTATCGACGTCTTTGGATCGCTTTTCCCCAGGCATGGGTGTGTCATTACTATAAAGACTCCACTTTGAATCAATTGAATGCTGGATGATGCTGAAAACCTGATCGAGCATCTGCCAGTCAATAATGCCCACAAGCGTACCGGGCATTAATTTGACAGACTGATTTGATGCGCCATTTTTTTCTGGCACGGCCATGGTCATATTGATTCTTCGCCGCCCATTTGACAGCGATCTCCTTTGGTCAATTGCTGCCGTATTTCCGTGTCGTTTCGACCGTGGCGTTGAAAAAACACGCTGTCACTCCAGCCAAGCCGGGGCAAGCGGCTACTCACAGATTTCCAATTTCTTCGATGCCCTGCAAACGAGCCGGCAATCAGCTGGCGAAGTAAGGCGAGTTCATACCCTTGCTGGCCTCGGCCACCACATCGCCATCGAACAGCTTGACGGTGAGGCTGGCATCCGCGGCCTTGGCAAAGTCGGCCAGCATGCCCACGGCATAAGCCCGGGCGTTCTCCACGGAATCGAACTCGTAGAACCCGCCGACCGAGTGGGTGTTGATGCCGCTCAACCACGTTTTGCTGCGCAGCCCCGGCACGTTGTGCATGGCGGGATTCGCCTCCCGCCAGACCCCCTCGCTGAAGGGCGCGGACACTTGAAATTCGGCATAAAGAAAAACACGGCTTGGCTGGGTCATGGTGTTCTCCTGGGTTGCGGCTTGTTTTAGCCAGCCGCATCTTCTATTGTCTGTATTAATTTGATAATCCGGTTTGTTGTTAACGGACTGTCTCCGATTAATTGAGAACATGCTGATCGAGAACATTTCCGACTTGATGGTGTTTACCCAGGCGGTAAAGGGGGGGAGCCTCAGCGCGGCCGGACGTAAGCTCGGCATCTCCCTGGCGGTCGCAAGCAAGAAGTTGCAGCGTCTCGAAGAACAGCTCGGGGTGCGCCTGCTCAATCGCTCCACACGCCAGCTCAGCCTGACCGATGAGGGGGCGGAGTACTACCACTACTGCGTGCGCATCCTCGCCGAACTGGAAGAGGGTGAGGAACTGGTGACCCGTGGGAGCAAGGAGCCCAAGGGCAACCTCAAGGTCACCGTCCCCGCCGCTTTTGGACGCCTGCATGTCGCGCCGCTGGTACCGGAGTTTCTGACGCGCTATCCGGCCATCAAGCTCACCCTGCACCTCACCGACAGCATGGTGGACATCATCGACCAGGGTTACGACCTGGCGGTGCGCATCGGTGATTTGAAGGATTCGAGCCTGGTCGCCAAGCCGATCGCTGTGGACCGCCGGGTGCTCGTCGCCACGCCATCCTATCTGGCCCGCTACGGCGAGCCGCACACTCCGCAGCAGTTGTCCGACCACAATGCCCTGCTTTTTGCCGGCACGGACCATTGGGGCTTCACGGGGCCGGGAGGGGAAGAAATCAGCGTCAAGGTCAGCGGCAACCTCGATACCAACAATTGTGATGCCCTGCGCGAGGCCATACTGGCCGGCCTGGGACTGGCACTGCGCCCGCTGTGGGATGTCTGGCAGGATCTGCGCGAAGGCAGGCTTGTCCGGTTGCTGCCCGACTACACGCCGCCCACCTATCCCATCCATGCTGTCTATCCGAGCCGGCGACTGGTGCCGAAGAAGACCCGGATATTCATCGAGCACCTGCTACGGCGCTTCGGCCCCATCCCCTACTGGGATGATCGTGCCGGGCAGGCGCCTGCCGATGCGGCCCCCGTTCCCGAACCGGTATGCAAATGCGTGGACGGCGTCGCTGAACAATCAGATCAGTCATCCACCCTGGCGATCAGCCAACCGAGCGGCTACCTCCTTGAAAACCCCACCCGTCACTGACCACCCTCTGGATCAGGCCATGCTCTCGGCCTTGTTCGCCACCATGCCCATGGGGGTTGTGGTGCATGGCGCGGATGGTCAGGTTGTTTCAGCAAACGCATCGGCGCTTGCAGTGCTCGGGCTGAGCCTCGAAGAAATCTCCGGCAAGACCTCCATGGATCCGGACTGGCAGGCCGTTCGGGAGGATGGCAGTCCCTTCCCCGGCGAACAGCATCCGGCCATGGTCTGCCTGGCCACCGGGGAGCCGGTCAGGGAAGCCGTCATGGGGGTGACGAGCCAGTCCAGCCATGAACGGCGCTGGCTGCGTGTGCATGCCAATCCCTTGCGGGTCGGAGGCGTGCTGGCGGGCGCCTATGCCTGTTTCGAGGACATCACCGAGCGCAGGCACACCGAAGCGCGGCTGGCCGAGGCCGGCGAACAACTCGAACTGGCGCTGGCCGGGGCCAACCTGGGCACCTACGATGCCCACCTGCCGAGCGGGCGGGTAGCGGTGAACGTGCGCTACCTGGAACTGCTGGGTTATGCCCCGGGGGAACTCCAGATGTCCGTGACCGAGTGGATGAATCGCATCCACCCGGACGACCTGCCGCGTATCCGGACACATTACGACCTTATCGTCGCCAGGTCCGGCAAGTTCGTCGATATCGAATACCGGCTGCGCCACAAGGCGGGCCACTGGGTCTGGCTGCACGACCGGGGCCGCATATTCGAGACCGATGCGGCGAACCATCCGGTTCGCGTCGCCGGCACGCAACTGGATATCAGCCACCGCAAGCAGGCGGAACTGGACTTGCTGGCAAGCGAGGCCCGCTTCCGCACCATCGTCGAAACGGCGCCCGATGCCATCCTGATCTTCGTTGACCATCGAGCCGCCATGGCCAATCCGGCCTGCGTCAGGCTTTTCGGGGCGAATACGGAGGAAGACCTACTCGGCAGGGATCTCTGGTCGCTGTCCAGTCCGCGTTCCCACACGCTGCTCAGGCAGCGTGTCGAACGCGCGTTGCTTTCTGGCGCTGTGAATCCGGTCGCGGAAGTCGAACTCCTGCGCCTCGATGGCACCCCCTTTTCGGTCGACGGCGTGTCGGTGGCCATCGAATACCAGGGACGCCCTGCCGTCCACGTCATGATGCGCGATGCAACGCCGCGCAAGCAGGCAGAAACGCTGTTGCGACAGCATCGTGAGGAAATGGAACGGGCGCAGAGCCTCCAGGTGGCGCAGCAGACCGTTGCCGGCATCGCGCACGAACTGAACCAGCCGCTCAATGCCATATCGACGCTGGCCGAGGCGGCCCGACGGCTGGCGGAGGGCTTGCAGCCCCTCCCGCCGCCGCTGGCGGAAGCGCTGCAAGGCATTGCCCGGGGCACGCAACGGGCGGGCCGTGTCGTGCATGAGCTGATGGATTTCCTGAGGTCGCCCAATCTTTCCCTGACTGAGGTAGACCTGGCCACCCTGCTGAAAGAAGCGGTCGCGCATTGCCGGGCCAGCCTGCCGTTCGCCGGCGAGGTCGAAATGCATCTGCCACTAGATTTGCCGCAGGTCGCCGGCAACGCCATGCAGATCGAGAAGATCGTCGGCAACCTGTTGCGCAATGCCGTGGAGGCCTTCCAGTCGGCAGACCGCGCCGGCCGGGTGACCATCCGCACGATCGTCGAGGGCCGGCGCGTTTCAGTGCTGGTCGAGGACAATGGCCCCGGGGTGGCCGCCGAACTGCTGCCGCGCCTGTTCCAGCCCTTCGTCAGCAACAAGCCCGGCGGCATCGGCATGGGGCTGCCCATCAGCCAATCCCTGGCCCGCTCGATGGGGGGCGATCTGGAATACCAACCCGCGCCGGGCAACGGCGCGCGCTTTCATCTTTCGCTCCCGATCATCGCGGGCGATACCAGCGGAAACCAACCATGAACGTCCCACGGGTGTATGTGGTCGATGACGATGCCGATGTTCGTATTGGTCTGACCGCCCTGCTGGAAGCGGCGCATTACCCAGCCCAGGCCTGCGCGAGCGCGGAATCCTTTCTCGACTCCTGGTCCGGAACACTGCCGACACTGGCCGGGTGCCTCATTCTCGATCTGAGCATGCCCGGCATGGACGGCCTGGCGTTGCAGCGCCGCCTCGTCGAGGAGGGCGCGGCCATCCCGATCATTTTCCTGACGGGTCATGGTGAAGTGCCGGATGCCGTCGCCGCCCTGAGATCCGGGGCGGTTGATTTCCTGCTCAAGCCAGTCGATGGCAAGACGCTGTTGCAGCGCGTCGATGCCTGCTGGCAGGCGGAAACCGAGCGTGTACAGACGCTGAAAATACGTGACCGGCTGCGCGTCGGCATACAGCGGCTGACCGCTCGTGAGCGGGAGATTCTCAGTCTTGCCCTGCAAGGCAAACGCAACAGGGCGATAGCCGAGACGCTGAGACTGAGCGGAAAAACGGTCGAAGCCCACCGTTCGCGGCTCCTGCTCAAACTCGATGCCGCCTCGATCCGGGACTGGCAGACCCTCGGCGAACAAGCCGGGTTGACGTCGGCGAAACTGGTCGAGTTTCTTCACCATTAGGGGCACCCCCCTAGATGGGGGCATCAATGGTCAGGCGCAGGGGCGTTGCCTAGGATGAACACTGACCACGCAATGCGAGAGCACACACGGCCTGGTGTTCGAGGATGCGGTGCGTTCCCTGATGAATCCGGCGACGCTGCATTCCACCAGACCGAGTCGGGACATGCCCAAGTGAATAACGGCGAAGAACAACTGGCACTGGCCCTGTATGCCGCCGGTTACGGCGTATGGGAGTACGACCATGTCCGCAACGAGGTCGTGTTCAGTGCGGCCCTCTGCGAAATCCTCCAGGTCACGGCGGAGCAGATGAAACGGCTGCCGGATTGGGTGGAGCGCATTCATCCCGACGACCGGGCGCGCGTCGCGGAGCGCCGCGAGGCGACCTTATCCGGGCAGGATGCCCATTACCAGGTCCAGTACCGCTTCCTGCGCGGCGATGGCAGCTGGCGCTGGATCGACTCGCGCGGTCAGGTGATCCGGCAAGACGGCTCCGGGCAGCCCTTGCGCTCCATCGGCATCGCCAGCGACATCACGCTACAGAAGCAGCACGAGGAACTCCTTCACCTGCAAGGCGAATTTGCCCGGCTGGCCAACGAGGCGACCGAAAGCGATGTGCTGTATGACGGCATTCTCGCCACGGCGCTGGCCATCCCTGACCTCGACTGCGGCGGCCTGTATCTGAGGGAGAACGACGGGAGTTACCGACTGATCCGCCATCGTGGACTTTCTGCACGTTGTGTGTCGGCGGTCGAATGTCTGGGCGTGGACAGCTTCGAGGCCTGGCTGGTGGAGCGCGGCGAACACCTTTTCGCCTGCCAGCGACCGGATCTGCACTGCCCCCATTCCGAACTGTTGCAACGACCGCCCATCGTCGCCGAGGGCATTCGCAGCCTCGCCGTGCTGCCGATCCTGCGCGACGGCAGGCCCATGGCCTGCCTGAACCTGGCCAGCAAGCAAGCCGATCAGTTCACCCCCGCTGTCGTGGCCGGCATGCAGACGCTGGCGCGGCAATTCGGCCTGGCGCTGCAGCACCAGATGAATGCCGAGGAAACCCGGCATGAGCGGGACAACCTGGAGCATCTGCTCGACGCTCTGGAAGACTATCTGTTCGTGCTCGACATGGCTGGCACGGTCATCCATTGCAACCGGGCCGTCGAGGAAGGGCTGGGCTACGGGCGGCGGCTGATCGGCCAGCCGGTCGCCCTGGTGCATCCCGCCGAAGCGCGCGACGAGGCCATGCGCGTCGTCGGAGAGATGCTCGCCGGCCGGCGCAAGCATTGCCCCCTGCCCCTCGAAAAAGCCGACGGCGGCCGCATCCTGGTCGACACGCGGATCGTGCGCGGAAACTGGAACGGCCAGCCGGCGCTGATCGGCTTTTCGCGCGACATCACCGAGCAGGAAGCGCAACGGCAGGCGCTGGAAAACGAGAAAAAGTTTTCCGAAGACATCCTGAATTCCATGCCCGGCGTGTTCTACATGTTCGACGCGACAGGCCGTTTCGTGCGCTGGAACCACCAGTTCCGCAAGATCACGGGCTATTCGGATGCCGAGTTGGCGGGCATGCAGGGGCCGGACTTTTTCAGCGGCGACGACCGGCGGCGTGTTGTGGAAGCGATCCAGCGGGTTTTCCGAGAAGGGCAGGCCGACGTCGAGGCGGATTTCCAGACCCGTGATGGCCGGAAACTGCCCTACCATTTCAGCGGCCAGCGCTCCGTCATCGGCAAGCAACCCTACCTGGTGGGCGTCGGCGTCGATATCGGCGAGCGACGTCAGTTAATGCAGTTGCTGGAAACCGAACGGACGCACCTGCGCACCCTGGTGAGCACCATCCCAGACCTGATCTGGCTGAAGGACGCCGATGGGGTCTATTTGGCCTGCAATCCGGAGTTCGAGCGTTTCTTCGGCGCGCCGGAACGCCACATCCTCGGCAAGACCGACTACGACTTCGTGCCCGGGGAACTGGCCAACTTTTTCCGCGCCCACGACCGCGCCGCCATGTTGGCGGACAAACCGACGCGGAACGAGGAATGGATCACCTATGCCAGCGACGGGCGGCGGGTCCTCCTGGAAACCACCAAGATGCCGATGCGGCTGCCGGACGGCCGCCTGGTGGGCGTGCTCGGCATCGGCCACGACATCACCGCCAGCAAGAAGGCCATGGCGGAGCTGGAGCTCCAGTCACTGGTGCTCGACCAGATTCAGGATCACGTGACGGTCACCGACCTGTCGGGCATCGTCACCTACGTCAACCAGGCGCAACAACGCGCATTGCAGGCCGATCACACCGGCCTGCATGTCAGCAGCTTCAGCGATGGCGCCGTTTCGGAGGCCGTTCAACATGAAATCGCCGACACCACCCTGAAGGACGGCGCCTGGCATGGCACGGTCTTCAATGCCCGCAAGGATGGCGGACACATCCTGGTGGACTTGCGCACCACCCTGGTCAGGGACAAGGACGGACAGCCGATCGCCATGGTGGGCGTCGGCACCGACATCACCGCTGCCCGCGCGGCCGAGCAAGCGTTGAAGCAGCGCGAACAGTATCAGCGTGCCCTGCTGGACAACTTTCCCTTCCTGATCTGGCTGAAAGATAGCGAGAGCCGGTTTCTCGCCGTCAACCAACCGTTTGCCCTGGCGTGCGGGCGCACATCGCCGAGCGAACTGGCCGGCAAGACCGATCTGGATGTCTGGCCGCTTGAACTGGCGGAGGCCTACCGCGCGGATGATCGCGCCGTGCTGGCCTCCGGGCGACAGAAAACGGTCGAGGAGCAGATTGTCGACGCCAGCGGCGCCCGGAACTGGTTCGAAACCTACAAGTCGCCGGTGCAGCTCGACGGCAGGATGCTGGGCACAGTCGGCTTTGCCCGCGACATTACCGACCGCAAGCAGGTGGAAGAGGAACTCGCGCGCCACCGCCAGCATCTCAAAGAGTTGGTGCGGGAGCGGACGGTCGAACTCACCGAAGCCAAAGTCGCCGCCGAAACCGCGAACCGCGCCAAGAGCACCTTCCTCGCCAGCATGAGCCACGAACTCAGGACGCCCATGAACGGCATCATGGGCATGATCGAGATGGCCAAGCGGCGCATGGCCGATCCCGCGGGTCTCGACCAACTCAACAAGGCCAGGACAGCCGCGGACCACCTGCTCGGCGTGATCAACGACATCCTCGACCTCTCGAAGATCGAGGCCGAACGCCTGGCGCTCGAAGAGGCCCCCCTGCAACTCGGCGAAGTCATCGGCAACCTCGTCGGCCTCCTCGGCCACCGAGCCGCGGAAAAAGGCTTGCATCTGGCAACCGATCTGCCCGCCGACCTCGAGGATTTTCCGCTCATGGGCGATCCGCTGCGACTCGGGCAAATCCTCTTCAATATGATCGGCAACGCCATCAAGTTCACCGAGCGCGGGGGCGTCGACCTGCGCGTCCGTTCTGTCGGCGAAACCCCCGATACCGTGAGCATGCGTTTCGAAGTGCGCGACTCCGGCATCGGCATCGAGCCGGAGGCGCAGTCACGTCTCTTCCAGCCCTTCCAACAGGCTGACAACAGCATGACCCGCAAGTACGGCGGCACCGGCCTGGGGCTTGCCATCAGCATGCGTCTGGTGCGGCTGATGGGCGGAGAGATGGGCGTGGCGAGCACCCCGGGAGAAGGCAGCACATTCTGGTTTGTCGTCCCCCTCCGGATACGGATGCAGGCCGACGCCACACCAACGCCGACGCCCGACACCCCTTCGGCGGAACAACGTCTGCAAACCGAATACGCTGGCGCGCGCGTGCTGCTCGCCGAGGACGAACCGATCAGCCAGGAAATCACGTACGCCATGCTCGAGGATGTGGGACTGGTGGTGGATGTTGCCGAGAATGGCCAGATGGCTGTCGACCTGGCAGGTGGCAGCGCATACGACCTGATCCTGATGGACATGCAGATGCCCGTCATGAATGGGATCGAGGCCACGAAAGCCATCCGGGCCGCTTCCCTCAACCAGAACACCCCCATCCTCGCCATGACCGCCAATGCCTTCAACGAGGATCGCCAGGTCTGCCTGGATGCCGGCATGAATGACCACCTCGCCAAACCCGTGGATCCCGACAAGCTCTTCGAATCTTTGCTGGCGTGGCTTTCGCGCGCCACGCCCGATTGATCCACTCATGGCCAATCGAAACTCGAGAACACCATGACCCTCCTGACCTGGAATGCCTGCTTCGAAACCGGGATCGAGGAAGTGGATAGGCAGCACCGCCATCTGGTCGATCTCGTCAATGGCGTCGCGCCCGTGCTCGCGGCGGCGGATGGCGCCATTCCTGAAGGCATTGGGGATCTGTTTCGCCAGTTGCTCGACTATGCCGACTGGCATTTCGCCACCGAAGAACGCCTGATGCGGGCGCGGGGTATCGACCCGCGGCATTTCGATCACCATCTCGCCTCGCACCGCGGCTTCGTCGATGACGTGCGGCATTTTGCCGCGGCCTATCAAGACGAGCAGGATCCCAGCGGCCGTCGCCTGCTGGGTTTCGTGACGAACTGGCTTGTTTTCCACATTCTCGGCGAAGACCAGGCCATGGCGCGGCAACTCCGCCACATCGACAGCGGCATGACGGCGCCGGCGGCCTTCGACGCCAACGGCGGCAAGGACATCAGCCCGGCCCAGCACGCCCTGACCCATGCACTTGTGGGCATGTATACGCTCCTGAGCGAGCAAAACCGGGAACTGGCCAGCCTGCGCGAAGCGGATATCCGCCATTTGAATGAACGCAACCGCATCGTGGCGGACTATACCGTCGACTGGGAAACCTGGATCGACCCGTCCGGCCGCTATATCTACTGTTCTCCGTCTTGCCAGGGGTTAACCGGGCATGCGCCGCAAGATTTCATCGACGATCCCGATCTGCTGTTGAAGATCGTGCATCCGGAGGATGCCACCGCCGTCGCCGAGCATTTCTCCCGGCATGATTCGGAGGATGCATTCAAGGAGTTGACCTTCCGCGTCCGGCAAAGTGATGGCGCCTGGCGCTGGCTTGAGCACCACTGCCGGCCGGTGGCCGATGGGGACGGGAAATTCCTCGGTCGGCGCGCGTCCAACCGCGACGTGACCGACCGCATCCTGCTCTTGCGGCAACTGACCGACGCCCTGTCGGCGGCGGAGACGGCGACACGGGCGAAGACGGCGTTTCTCTCCAGCATGAGTCACGAGATCCGCACGCCCATGAACGCCATCCTGGGTTTCGCCCACCTGCTCAAGCGCACCGCCCTCAGCCCGGCACAGCGGCAGCAGGTGGACAAGATCGGCCACGCCGGCGAACACCTGCTGGCGATCATCAACGATGTCCTGGACATGTCCAAGATCGAGGCGGGCAAGCTGGAACTGGAGCACATCGACTTCCCCCTGGCCGCCGTGCTGGACGGCGTGCGTTCCCTGGTGGCCGACCAGGCTGCCGCCAAAGGCCTGGCCCTGGAGGTCGAATGCAACGACGTAACCGGCTGGCTGCGGGGCGACCCCACCCGCCTGCGCCAGGCCCTGCTCAACTTCGCCGCCAATGCGGTGAAGTTCACCGAGCGCGGCCGCATCACTCTGGCCACCCGATTGCTGCGGGACGACGGCCACCGGATTCTGGTCCGCTTCGAGGTGAGCGACACCGGCATCGGCATTCCCGGCGACAAGCTCGTCGGCCTGTTCGAGGCCTTCCAGCAAGTAGATTCCTCGACCGCGCGCCGCTTCGGCGGCACCGGCCTCGGTCTGGCCATTACCCGGCGCCTGGCAGGCCTGATGGGGGGCGAGGCCGGGGTGGAAAGCACGGTGGGCCAGGGCAGCACCTTCTGGTTCACGGCCTGGGTGGAGCGCAGCCAGGAGGCGAGGCACGAAGCGTCCGCGGCGGTCAGCGATGTCCTCGCAGGGCTCCGCCGCCGGCATGGTGGCAGGCGCATCCTCCTGGCCGAGGATGAGCCCGTCAACCAGGAGGTGGCGCGGCTGATGATCGAGGACACGGGCCTGCATATCGACGTGGCGGACAACGGCCGAGAGGCGGTAAGCATGGCGGCCATCGGGGACTACGCCCTCATCCTGATGGACATGCAGATGCCCGAGATGGACGGCCTGGCGGCGACTCGGGCCATTCGCGCCCTGCCTGGCCCTGCCCGGACACCAATCCTGGCCATGACGGCGAATGGCTTCGACGAGGACCGTCGGCGGTGCCTGGCCGCCGGCATGAACGACTTCATCGCCAAGCCGGTGGACCCCGAAGCCCTCTACGCCTTGCTGCTCAAATGGCTGCCCGGGGGCGAGGGCAATCAGGCCGGGCTGGATGACGCGGCGCCAACGCCGACCGGGCCGGCGGCTCTATCGGCCCCGGAGAGCCCCATCGACCTGGCCCTACCCATGCGTACTCTGGGCAACGACGCGGCCAAGGTGCGCCGCCTGATCGGAACCTTCCTCGCCTCCGCGCGGGAGACGCTGCCCCAACTCGAACAGGCCCTGGCCGATCGCGACTGGGCCACCCTCAAGGCCCTGGGCCACCGGCTGAAGTCCCCGGCCCGCAGCCTGGGCATGGCCGGGCTGGGCGAACTCTACGAGGCGATCGAGCACTGCCGCTCGGAGGGCGACGTCCGGTGGGCCACCGAGGCCATCGACCGCATCGGAGCGTCGATTGACGCCGTCTCGGCAGTCGTCCAACAAGACAAGCGGCCCAACCCTGAATAGATTGCGGGATCACTTCGTCGAGCGGCCTCTGGTGGACGACTTCTTACTGATTTTCTCGACAGTAATGCCATAGACTCTGTTGTCGGAGTTCGTCTCCCCCTCCCAACCTCCCCCACACGTGGGGGAGGGGTTTGCTCCCCCCACGCCTCCCCCACTAGTTGGGAGGTTTGCTCCCTCCCCACTTGTGGGGAGGGTT
>WBZL01003660.1_pt1 | contig 13887 bp, 5 predicted proteins | sample 5204291 | NCBI WGS metagenome assembly WBZL01 (sample SAMN12344345, study PRJNA552823) | activated sludge metagenome | biome: Activated sludge suspended growth; feature: Nitrification reactor; material: Wastewater; isolation source: activated sludge from nitrification reactor of wastewater treatment...
CGCGGGCGCACGCGCCGGCTCGGCGAGGTCGACCTGCGCCTGCTCGACGCGCTCGACCACCACGGCACCGCCGGCGAGGTGATCGCCCGGGCGGGGTCGCCGGCCGGCGCGTCGGCGCGGCTCGGCGCCCTGGTGGACGCGGGTCTGGTCCGACGCCTCGACCGCGGTGAGCCGCTGCCGCCCGCGCCGTCGGCGGCGACGGAGATCCCGCTCGGCGACGCGGTCGACGGTCTCCCCACCGACGCCGAGCTCCGGGCCGCCGCGGTCGAGCGGTCGCCGGACGGCCGGGTTCCCGTCCTCGCGGTCTGGCAGGAGCGGATCGGCCCGTCCCTCGCCACGGGCATGCTCACCGCCGCCGCGCGCTCGTGGGCGGGCGGCGCGCTGACGGCCACCTACGACGTGCACCGACCGTGCACCGGCGCCGACGCCCTGCGCGTGCTGGCCGGCCACGACGGCCCGGCGGTGCTGCTGTGCTCGAACTACGTGTGGTCGCTCGACCACAACCTGGAGGTGGCCCGGCGGGCCAAGGCCCTGTGCCCCGGTCTCGTCGTGGTCCACGGCGGGCCGAGCACCCCGAAGTACGAGGCCGACGCCGCCCGCTTCCTGGCGGCGAACGCCGGGATCGCCGACGTGCTCGTGCACGGCGAGGGCGAGGTGGCGCTCTGCCGGGTGCTGGACGCCCTGGCCCCGACCCTGCCCGACCTCGCCGCCGGGGCGCTGACGGCGATCCCGGGGCTGTCGTTCCTCGACCCGGCGGACGGCCGGCTCGTGCGCACCGGCGAGCCCGAGCGCATCGCCGACCTCGACGCCCTGCCGTCCCCCTACCTGACGGGGGAGTTCGACGACATCGACCCGTCGGCGTTCCACTTCGCGGTCTCGATCGAGACCACGCGGGGGTGCCCGTACGGCTGCACCTTCTGCGACTGGGGCTCGGCCACGCTGGCCCGGCTGCGGAAGTTCGACGTGGACCGCGTCCTCGCCGAGGTCACGTGGGCGGCCCGGCGGGGGATCGCCGCGGTGCAGCTCTGCGACGCGAACTACGGCATCACCGCCCGCGACATCGACGTGGCCCGGGGCCTGGCCGAGATCGTCCGGGCCCACGGCGCGCCCCGGATCCTCGCGTTCACCCCGCCCAAGAACACCACCCGCCACCTCTCACGCATCCTCGACGAGGTGCTCGCCGCCGGGTTCCTCGTCTCCACCGCCATCTCCCTGCAGACGACCGACGACGCCACCCTCGCGGCGGTCGACCGCTCGAACATCGCGACCGAGCACTACCTCGCCCTGGCCGCCGACCTCCGCCGGCGGGGCCTGCCGCTCACCGGCGACCTGCTCATCGGCCTCCCCGGCCAGACCTACGAGAGCTACCGCGCCGACCTCCAGTTCTTCCTCGACCACCAGATCTCGCCGCGCAGCTGGTCGCTGCGCACCCTGCCGAACGCCCCCATGAACGAGCCCGGCTACCGGGCCCGCTTCGCCATCCGCACCGGCCCCGACCGCATCGTGCTCGCCACGTCGACCATGTCCGAGCAGGACCGGGCGCGCATGCTCGCGCTGCGCAAGGTGCAGGTGATCGCCGACCAGTACGGCGTGCTCGCCCACCTCCTGCGGTTCCTGCAGTGGGACCACGGTCGACCCATGGCCGAGGTGCTGGACCTCCTCCGTGGGACGCTCGACGCGCACCCCGCCCGCTACCCGCTGCTCACCTGGCTGTTCACCTACTTCGACCTGCACGCCACGGTGCCGGTCGGCTGGCGCCCCTTCTACGCCGAGGTGGGCCGGTTCCTCGCCGACGAGCTCGACGTCGACCCGGACGCGTCCGACGTGGCGACCGTCCTGGCCGTGCAGGCGGCGCTGATGCCGTTCCCCGGGCGGTCCTTCCCGTACGAGGTGCCCCTCGCCCACGACCACGTCGCGTACCACCACGACGCCACCGCGGGGCTCTACGAGGACGGCCGGGCCTCGGGGCCGCCCCGTCCCCTCGCCGAGTACCCGCCCGGGGTCCTCGAGGTGACCGGCGACCCGCTGCAGCTGTGCCGTGGCGGCCTCCGCTTCGCCGGCGACGCCCGGGACGAGGCCCTCCTCGGCCAGTTCTGGCTCGGGGTCGGCAGCTCGCACGAGCTGGCCAGCCCGCTGACCCGGGTGCCGCCCCGGCGGCGCCACCTCGACATCGCCGCGCGCGAAGCGGGGCTCGAGCCCGCCGGCGCCGGCGGCGAGCGCCCGTGAGCGTGCCCTTCGTCGTCCGCGAGCCGGGTGCCTGGTGGCTCGCACCGGTGCCCGCCGAGGCCCCGTCGCGGGTCGACCTCGCGGCGGTCCTGGCGCTGGTCGACACCGCCCCGCCGCTCGACCCGGTCGTCCCGGTGCCGCCCGCCGCGCCGGGCCCGCCGCGCGCGCCCGTCCCACCCCTCGCGGGCGCCGACCTGGTGGCGCCGGTGTGGTCCTGGGTGGGACGGGTCGTCGAGGGGGGCGTGCTCGTCGAGGGCCTCGACGGGCACGTGCAGCGCCTGGACCGCGAGACCCTCCGGTTGCTCGACGCGCTCGACGGGCCCCTGGCGGTCGAGGCGGTGGCCGCGCGTGCCGGCGTGGCCACCGGCGCGCAGCGCCTGGCCGACCTCGCCGCCGCCGGGCGGGTGAAGCGCCTCCGCTCGGCCGAGGACTACCGGCCGCCGCCCCCACGCGAGGAGATCGACGTCACCGAGGTGCCGGCACCCGGCCTCCCCGAGCAGGGGCCGGTGGGCGAGGCGCCCGTCGGGCCCGGTCCCGAACGGGTGGCCGACGGTCGGGTGCCCGTGTTCGCGGTGTGGCAGGAGCAGGTCGGCCCGGCGCTCTCGCTCGGCATGCTCACCGCCGCGGCCCGCGCCTGGCAGGGCGGCGCCCTGGCCGAGCGCTACGAGATCCGCCGCCCCGAGCGGCCGGCGGCGTGCCTCGAGGCCCTCACCCGGCACCGCGGCCCCGCGGTGCTGCTCTGCTCGAACTACCTCTGGTCGGTCGACCACAACCTCGAGCTCGCCCGGCGGGCCAAGGCGCTGTGCCCGGAGCTCGTGGTGGTCCACGGCGGGCCGAGCACGCCGAAGTACGAGGCGGATGCGGCGCGCTTCCTCCGCGAGCATGCGGCGGTGGCGCACGTGCTCGTGCACGGGGAGGGGGAGGTGGCGCTCTGCCGCGTGCTGGAGGCCCTGGCGCCCGGCCTGCCCGCCCTCGACGCCGCCGCCCTGGCGGCGGTGCCGGGCCTCACCTTCGTCGACCCGCGGGACGGCCTGGTGGTGCGCACCGGCGAACCCGAGCGGGTCGCCGACCTGGACGCGCTCCCCTCGCCGTACCTGACCGGTGAGTTCGACGACATCGATCCGGGGTCGTGGCCGTTCGCGGTGTCGATCGAGACCAACCGCGGCTGCCCCTACGGCTGCACGTTCTGCGACTGGGGCTCGGCCACGCTGTCGCGCATCCGCAAGTTCAGCGTCGAGCGGGTGCTGGCGGAGCTCGAGTGGGTCGCCGACCGCGGCATCCCCGGGGTGCAGCTGTGCGACGCGAACTTCGGGATCATGGCCCGCGACGTCGAGATCGCCGAGGGGCTGGCCGACCTGCGGCGGCGGCGGGGCACGCCCACGGGCCTCGGCTTCACGCCCCCGAAGAACACCACCCGCCACATCAGCCGGATCCTCGACGAGGTCATGGACGCGGGGTACCTGGTGTCGACCGCGATCTCGCTGCAGACCACCGACGAGGCCACCCTCGCCGCGGTCGACCGGTCCAACATCGCCACCGACAACTACCTCGAGCTCGCCGCCGACCTGCGCCGGCGCGGCCACCCCCTGATGGGTGACCTGCTGCTCGGGCTCCCGGGGCAGACCTACGACGCCTACAAGGCCGACCTGCAGTTCTTCGTGGACCACCAGATCATGGCCCGCACCTGGGCGCTGAAGGTCCTGCCCAACGCCCCCATGAACGAGCCCGGCTACCGCGAGCGCTTCCGGATCCGGATCGACGAGCAGGGCGTGGTGGCCAGCACGGCGCAGATGTCCGAGGCCGACGTCGACCGGGCGGTGGCGCTGCGGCGGGCGGAGATCCTGGGGAACCGCCTCGGCCTGCTCCGCCACGTCGGCCGCGTCCTGCAGTGGGACCACGGGATCCCCTTCCTCGAGCTGCTCGAGGAGGTGCTGGCGGTGGTGGGCCGCGACCCCGGGCGCTACCCGCTGCTGGCCTGGGCCTGGAGCCACTTCGACCTGCACCCCACCGCACCGGTCGGCTGGCGGTCGTTCCAGGACGAGGTCGGGCGCTTCGTCGGGGCCGAGCTCGGGATCGACCCCGGGCGCTCGGACGTGCAGACCGCCCTGACGGTCCAGGTGGCCCTCCTGCCGAGTCCGGAGCGGACGTTCCCGGCCACGGTGGCGCTCCCGCACGACTACGTCGCCTACCACCGGGACGCCACCGCCGGCCTGCACGCCGACGGCCACGCGTCCCGACCGCCCCGGCCCCTGGCCGACTACGGGCCGGGGTCGCTCACGGTGGCGGGCGACCCGCTCCTGCTGTGCGACACCGGCCTCCACTTCGCGGGGGACAGCCGCGACCTGCGCTTCGAGGGCGACTTCGCGATCGGGCAGAACGCCGCCAACGAGCTGGCGTCCCCGCTGCTCGCCCGCCTGCCCGTCTTCAGCGGCCGGTCGGTGCCCCACGCGGGCGACCGCGCCCTCGCGGGCTGATGACCGCGGCGCCGGCCGTCCGCTGCCGCGGGCTGACCAAGCGCTTCGGCGGGGCCACCCCGTTGCGCGCCGCGACCGGCGCGCCACCGGCTGCGACCCCGGAGGACCCCGCGGCCATGACCGCGCTCGACCACGTCGACCTCGACGTGGCGGCGGGGGAGTCGGTCGGCATCATCGGGCCCAACGGGGCGGGCAAGTCGACCCTGCTGCGGATCCTCGCCGGGATCGCGGTGCCGACCGCGGGCAGCGTCGACGTGGCCGGCACCGTCCGATCGATCATCGAGCTCGGCGCCGGGTTCCACCCCGACCTCACCGGTCTGGAGAACCTCCGCTGCCTCGGCGTGCTGCACGGTCGCTCGCTGGCCGAGGTCGACGGGTCCGCCGAGCGGATCCTGGCCTTCGCCGGCCTCGACCACGCGGCGGACCTGCCCCTGAAGCAGTACTCCCTCGGCATGCGGGCCCGCCTGGCCTTCGCCGTCGTCACCGACGTGCGCCCGGACGTGCTCGTGGTCGACGAGGTGCTGGCGGTCGGCGACCAGGACTTCCAGGCCCGGTGCTTCGATCGGATCGCCGGGATGGTGGCGGCGGGCACGACCCTGCTCCTGGTGTCCCACGAGATGTCGATGGTGGCGACGACGTGCCGGCGCGTCGTGCAGCTCCGCCACGGCCGCATCGTCGACGACGGCCCCGCCCGGGAGGTGATCGAGCGGTACCTGGCCCGCTCGGCGTCCCGCCTCGCCGCCACCCCCGGCAGCCGCTCGGCGCTCACGGTCGTCGGCACCGAGATCGGTCCCGCCCCCGCCGCGCCGCTGCGGCTCGACCTCGACCTCGACCTCGACCGGCCGCTCGCCCATCCGGCCGTCGGCTTCGACGTGGTGCTGCCCATGGTCGACCCCGACCAGGTCGTGAGCGCCTCGACCGCCCCCCTCGACCCGCTGCCCGAGCCCGGGCGCTACCGCGTCACCGGCACGACCGACTCGTTGTGGGGCGTCGGCCGGGACATGCGCCTGGTGGTCCGGCTCGTGGACCGCGACCGCCAGACGGTCGTCGCGGCCACGACCCACGACCTGCCCGTGGTGGGCGAGCTCACGGGTCGCCGGCTCAGTCCCATCGGGGTGGCCATGACGACGCCCATGACCTGGACGATCGGGCCCGACCACGGCGGGGACCGCGGCGCGGGGGTCACCGGCGCCCCGGCCGACGTCCGCCCCGCGGCGACGACCGGGCCCCCCGTGGTGCAGGTCGTCGGGCTCACCAAGCGCTACCGCAGCCGCTCCGGCGGTCCGAGCGTGCGCCCCGCCCTCCCGGGCCGACTCGGTCGCCCACGCGGCCTCGACGTGGTGGCCCTCGATGCCGTCGACGTGACCGTGCACCCGGGCGAGGCCGTCGGGCTGATCGGCCCCAACGCCTCGGGCAAGACGACCTTCCTGCGGGTGCTCGCCGGCGTCACCCGCCCCGAGTCGGGCACGGTCGCCGTGCGGGGCCGCACCGTCTCGCTGCTCGAGCTGGGCTCGGGGTTCCACCCGGACCTCACGGGCCGCGAGAACCTCGCGGTGCTCGGCCGCCTGATGGGGGTGCCCGGCCCCGAGCTCGCGCCCCACGTGGCCGCGGCGATCGAGTTCGCGGATCTGGACGAGGCCGTCGACCACCGGTTGAAGACCTACTCCACCGGCATGTCGGCGCGGCTCGGCCTCGGCATGGCCCTCGTCGTCCCGGCCGACCTCCTGCTGATCGACGAGGTGCTCGCCGTGGGCGACGAGGACTTCCGGCGACGGGCCATCACCACCATTGCCGAGCGGTGCCGGGCGGGCCTCGCCGTGGTCTTCGTGTCCCACGACCTCGCCCTGGTCGAGCAGGTCTGCGACCGGGTGGTCCGCCTCGACCGTGGGCGTGTCGTCGAGGACGGACGGGCCGACCGCGTCCTCGGCGGCTACGCCGGGCGGAGCTGGGCCGGCGGCGTCCACGACGCCGAGGGCGGCGTGCGCCTGCAGCGCCTGGCGGTCGACCGCCACCACGTCCCCGCGGGCGGCACCCTCACCCTGGAGGGCGCGCTGGTGGTCGACGAGCCCCAACCCGACGCCCGACTCGAGGTGGCCCTCCGGTCGCCGCCGGAGGATCGCGACGAGGTGGTCTCGCTGCTCGACCGCGAGCGGGTGAGCGCGGTCATCGAGACCGTCGTGCACCCGGGCGAGGAGCTGGCGAGGGTGGGCCGCTACGCGTTCCGCTGCCGGATCGACGTGGGCCGGTTGGTCGGCGAGGTCGATCTCGTGGTCGCCGCGGTCGACCAGCACCGCCAGGTCACCCTGGCCGAGGTCTGGGAGCAGGTGGTGATCGGCGCGCCGGAGCCCGGCGGGCACGTCTCGTTCGACCCCGCCATCTCGTGGACGGCCCGGCCGGTGCCGGCGGACGGGGTGCCGGGCGGCCAGCTGTCAGACTGGGAGCGGTGAGCACCTCCGCCCCCGCCGTGCGCGCCGACCCGGTGCTCGTCGACCCCGAGCTCGACGAGCGGTTGGCACGGGACGCCATCGTGTGCGTGCCGCTGGTGGTCCCGGCCGTGCTCGAGCGGGTGGAGGCGGCCTACTGGGAGCTGGTGCCGCCGGGGGAGTCGGGCATCGTGCTCGACTACCTGCGCCGCGACCCCGTGCTCAAGCGCCGCCTCGCCGCCCTCATGGAACCGATCTGGGACGAGGTCGTCCCGCGCCTGTTCGTCCACCACTACCCCGTGTACACGTCGTTCGTGGTCAAGCACCCGGGGGAGGGATCGAGCCTCTACCTGCACCGCGACCTCCACGTCGACGACGAGCGCCGCCGCCGCACGTACGCGATGTGGATGCCCCTCGTCGACACGGGGCCCGAGCTCGACAACGGCCCGCTGGCGTTCGTGCCGGGCAGCGAGGCGGTGCGCTACGGCAGCTTCGGTCCCAACGCGGTGGGGACCTTCTCGCCCTACGACGACGACCTCTGCGAGCGCCTCGAGCCGATGACGGTCCCGGCGGGCTCGGCTCTGGTGTACGACGCCCGGCTGCTGCACGCCTCGGCGCCCAACCGCACGGACCGCGTGCGGTTGGCGGTCGGTTGCCTGCTGGCGCGCCGGGACCAGCCGGTCACCCAGGTGTTCGCCACCGGCCGGCGCCACCGCCGCCTCCACGAGGTGGACCGTGACTACTTCCTCGACCACGCCCCGGCGGACATCGCGACCGAGGGGATGCCCGAGCGCTTCCCCGTGCTGGAGGAGTACGACGAGGAGCCGGCGACCACGACCGAGGCGGTCCTCGGGCCCGTGCTGGGCGAGGGCGCGGTGCGGGCCGTGGTGGTGCCCGAGGACCTCCGGGCGGTGGCGGGCGCCCGTCGCCCGCTGCGCACACGGCGGCTCGGGCCCCCGTCGCACCGCCACGACCTCGAGATCGCCGCCGCGGACCTGCCCTCGGTCGGGCCGACCGTGGCGGGTGGGGTGGCCGCCTCGACGGGGCACCCCGTGGGCGCGCTCGACCTGGTGCGCGGCCGGCGCCGGGTGGGTGCCGTCCCCGCCATCGTCCCGGACCCGGTCGTGCCGCTGTCGGGGCTGCGCACGGTCGATGCCACCCTCGTCGTCGTCGACGCCGGTGGTCGGCTCGCCCTCACCGCGCCCCCGAGCGGCCGGCGACACGAGCTCGTCGTGCTGGAGTGCCCGGCAGTGCGGTCCGGCGCCGCGACGGACGGCGAGGTGGCCGAGCTCGACCTGGGCACGGCGCTCGACCTGCCGGCCGGCGCCGACCTGCACCTCTGGAACGAGGGCCCGGGGCCGCTCGTGGTGGTGGTCCGGGCCCGGTCCGGCCGCACCCCCTGAGGGCCGCCCTCGCGAGTCAGGCGGAGGCGGGTGCGCCCGACCTCGCCGCGCTGAGCACCACCGGCACCGCCCGGGTGGTGGGCGGCTCGATGTCGGCCTCGGCCCGGAGGTCGGTGGGGACCCCTTCGGGCAGGCCCCGGAACTGCGGGGCCGCCGCCGCCACCTCGGGCACGTTCGACACCAGCGGGGAGTCGAGCTCCCAGTGGCCGACGATCCAGAACCGCTCGGTGAGCACCTCGTTGCGGGGGTCGTCGGTGGCGGTGATGCCCCGGCCGCAGCTGTCGAGCGGGTCGCCGTAGACGGTCAGCTCCGTGGCCGGGTACGTCGCCAGCGGCCGGAGCGGCGCCGTGACCCCGTCGCCCCACAGGGCGCGGGTGTGGTCGCGGAACCACCCCACCACGTCGTGGTCGAGGGCGCGGGTGGCCGGGAGCGCCCGGCCCACGTCCGGGAGCACGAACGCCTGGGCGGCGAGCACGGCCTCGCGGTCGGCGGACGGGCCGATGCCCAGCTCGTGGTCGAGGAAGTCGCCGACCTCGGCGAAGAACGCCCGCCAGCCGAGCGGTGGGGCGTTGAAGTGGTCGAAGTGGCGGCACACCCAGTCGAGCAGCGGATAGCGGCCGGGGTCGGTCTCGCTGAGGGCCAGGATGCGGCGGACGACGTCCATGGCGGGGACGCCGTGGTCCCACTGGGCGTAGCGCAGCACGAGCCGCAGGATCCCGAAGCGCTCGAAGGCGGTGTAGGCGTGGCGGAGGCGCATCATCAGGCGGCGCTCGTCGCGGGTGAACGTCGCGGTCGCCACCACGATGCGGTGCTCGTCGGCCTCGATGGCCCACCGAGCCCGGTAGGCGGGGTCGTTCATCGGGGCGTTGGGCAGGAGCTCGGTGATCCACATGCGGGCCGGGATCTCGTGGTCGATGCAGAACTGGAGGTCACCGGTGAACGAGTCGAGGGTCTGGCCCGGCAGGCCGACCATGACGTCGGCGTCGAGGGGCAGTCGGCGCCGGCGGAACGCGGCGGCGAGCGCGAGGTAGTGGTCGACGGAGATGTTCGTGCGCTCGACCGCGGCGAGGGTGGCCTCGTCACGGGTCTGCATGGCGAGGGAGAAGTGGGCCACCACGCCGGCCTCGACGAGGCGGTCGAGGATCGTGGTGAGGTGCTTCGTGGTGTTCTTGGCCACGTTGAAGCCGAAGTGGCGGGGGTGGCCCAGTTCCTTGGCGAGGGCGCCCATGCGCTCGGCGATCTCCACGTCGCGGGCGATGATGCCGAAGTTGGCGTCGGTGATGGTCCAGGCGTGCAGGCCCCGCTCGGCGGCCCAGCGCATCTCCGCGTCGACCCGTTCCATCGAGAACTTCCGGATGCGCGAGAGCGTGCTCGAGCCCCAGTCGCAGAAGGTGCAGCCGTACGGGCACCCCCGGTTCGACTCGAAGATCAGGCCCAGCAGGCCGCTGGGGACGTTCCAGGCCTCGATGGGCAGGTGGTCGAACTCGCCGGTGAGGTAGGGCGAGGGCAGGGCGTCGAGGTCGGTGAGGCGGTCGCGGTCCCCGGTGCGCACGATCGCCCCGGTGTCCGGGTCGCGGTAGCTGAGCCCGGCCACGTCGGCGAGGCGCCGGAGGTCGGGTTGCGGGAAGGTCGGCCCGAGCGCCTCGAGGAGGGCGACGAGGGTCTCCTCGCCCTCACCCCGCACGGTGACGTCCACGAGGCCCTCGTGGTCGGCGAAGAACTGCTCGACGTCGCCGGGGTACTTGGGCGTGCTCGGCCCGCCGTGGACGATGACCGCCCGGGGGCACAGGGCGCGGGCCCGGCGGGCGAGGTCCAGGTCGGCCCCGATCGACCACACGTAGTTCGAGAGCAGCACCACCGCGGGACCCTCGCGGCCGCCGAGGTCGGCGAGGAACGACTCGGGCTCCTCCTGGCGGCGGATCTCGTACCACTGCGAGAGCGCACCGTCCCCGTGGGCACGGGCCGCGGCGGTCAACATGCCCAGCGCGAGGACCGGGCCGGTGTCCACCGGGAACACCGCGTAGACGGGGACCGGGCCGGCGGGGCCACCGGGGAAGGGTTCGTCGAGGTAGTCGTACGGGCACGGCGGCACCGGGGCGGGCGCCGCGGCGCCGGGCGGGTCGCCCGGGTTCGCCGCCTCGGGCCCACGATCACCGTCGCCGTCACGATCACCGGCACCGGGACCGGGACCGCCCGGAACGTCGACCGGCGGCGCCGGCGTCGCGTCGACCGCCGGCGTCGCGTCGACCGCCGGGGTCGCCTCGGCGTCGGGGGCCGATGCCGGCGCCACCGTCCGGTGGTCCGGCGGACGGCGCCGGAGGCGGGCGAGCAGCCCCTGGCGGACGGCGGGTCCGGGCGAGGCCTCGTCGCCGGCGGACGGCAGCGGGTCCGGGGGCCGGGCGTCACCGGCGGGCACGTCGGTCCCATCGGGCACGGGGCCGGGCTCGACGCCGCGGGCCACGCGGACCCGGCCGCTGGCGACGAGCAGGGCGAGGTGGCCGGCGAGGACGTCGCGCGGTGGCGCGTCGGGCCGGGCGCCGGCGGCGTCGAGCAGCTCGGCGACGGTGCACCAGCCCGTCAGGTGCTCGAGGAGCGTCGCCGCCTCGCGGTGCACCACGACCGGGTGGCCGTCGGTCGACTCGAGCACGAGCGCTCGGTCGCGGCGGTTCGCGACGACGACCGGCCACGGCTCCAGGACGGTGCCCTCGTCGACCGGCGCAGGCAGCGCGACCGACGGCGGCGCCGGGTCGAGGGAGGCCGCGACCTGCTCCCACGACGTCGGGACGGGATCGACCCCGCCGGTCGGGGTGAGCGACCAGCGGCCCCGGGCGCGCACGAGCAGGTCGGCCGACGCCCTCACCCCTGACTCCTCGGTCCCCGCGGCCATCGGGGGAGACGGTACCGGCTCGGGCCCCCGCGGAGCCGCCCCCGGGTCGCCGGGGTGGGGGTCAGCCGTTGAGCGCGTGGTACAGCTCGGCGTTGCGGTCGAGGGCCGCCCCGTAGGCGGGGAGCAGGGCGTTGCTGGCCCACTGCACGGCGGCGTTGGCTCGGCCGGCGAGCCCCGGCAGGGGGCGCAGCACGTCGCCGATGAGCAGGACGCGTGGCCGGTCGGCGTGGTTCCACGCCGAGTGCGGGAGCGTGTCGTCGAAGATCACGACGGCCCCGCCGTCGAGCGACACGGGCCGGCCCTCGATCTCGTGGCCCGACCCGGGTGGGGTGTCGACCCCGACGAGCAGGTTCAGGGCCCCCGCGTTGACGCCCTGGTGCGGCGGCAGTTCGGCGCCGGGCCCGAGCACGGACCAGATCGCGCTGAGCAGTCCCGGGACCTCGAGGAGCGCGGCCACCGTGGCGGGGAAGTGCGGGGCCAGGGGCGCACGGGGCCGGCCCCGGCTGATGAGGGCGCCGGTGCGCCACCAGCCACCGACGTTGCCCTGCCAGCCCCCCAGCATCTCCTCGATCAGGGGCAGCCGCAGCCCGGCGGCGTCGAAGGCGTCCCACTCCGCCCGGATCGCGGGGTGGGCGCCGACCACGCGGTCGTACCAGGGCTCACCGGCGATCGGCCGGGGGTTCGGCGCGTCGCCGTCGACGCGGTGGATCCGGGCGGTGTTGGCGGCCACGAGGCGCTCGACCGCGCCGCTGACGGTGGGGCGCCGGGCCACGGCTCAGCCGTCCACCTCGAAGCCGCGGAGGCGGTCCTCCTCGACGGCGACGCGGACGCCGTAGGTGTGGGCCAGGCGCGCACCGAGCCAGGTGCCGGCCGCGAGCGCGACGAGCCCGACGATCGAGATCGCGAAGGGGGCGGGCGCCACCGGGTCGTGCCACTCGAAGTCCGACGAGCGGCGCAGGAGGAAGGACACCGCGAAGAGCACCAGCGCGGCGTCCATGCAGAGGAGGTGGCGGATCCCGGTGCGCCAGGCCGGCGTGTCGCGGGGCACGCGCACGAGGTCGGCGAGGCCGAGGATCGAGGCCACGAGGCCCACGCCGACGCCCGCGGCGGTGAGCACGTACGCGCCCCGGGCGTAGACCCACGCGGTGTCGGCGACCTGGGAGATCAGGTCGAAGCCGAAGGCGCACACCCACGCGCCCACCGCCACGGCGGCGACCAGCGGGTGGAGCGGGCGGCCGTACGGGCCGGCCCACACGCCGCCGGGCCGCGCCGCCTGGGCCAGGCCCTCGGTGGGGCTGAGCACGGGTTCCTCCTCGGCCGCCGCAGCCGCTGCCGCGGCGCTGCGCTCCCGCTCCTCTCGTGCCACGCTGCGGCGCTCCTTGTCCGTGTCGAGTCGACGACGCCCCGCCATTGTGGCCGATCGAACCGCTCCGGCCGGGCGGAGCGTGGCCAGGAGGGCGCCGGCGAGCACGGCCAACAGGGCCATCGTGGTGTGGTGGTAGCGGTCCAGGGCGTTGCCGAGCCACACCACCGCGACGGAGCCGACGGCGGTGGCCCAGATCGGCCACGCCCGACGGGCGCGCGGCAGCACCACCAGGGCCAGCGCCCCCAGCGCCAGCACGACGCCGTGCCAGAGGTTCGCGGCCCGGGTCAGGCGCTCCACGCGTGCCTGGCCCCCGATGTCGCGGCGGGCGCCGTCGCGCGCGTCCGAGAGGGCCTGGCCGTCGTTCACCATCGTCCCGTAGGTCTTGTCCCAGGTCAGCTCCACCTCCTCGAGGGGGTGGGTGACCGCCCAGCGCAGGGCGCGTCGCTGGATCGACGACGCCCAGGCCGCCTCGTCGGGGTCGCGGGGGTCGAACGGGCTGCCCGTGAAGCAGTAGGCGAAGTCGGCGTCGGTCATGTCCTCGACGTCGGCCTTGGCGTCCGGCCCGTGGCCCTGGCAGAGGAACGCGGCACCGTTGGTCGCCACGGGGCTGAGGGTGCCGACCTGCACGAGGTTGCGCAGCGTCCAGGGCGCGAGCGCGACGGCCACGGTGGCGGCCACGAGCAGCGCCGGGCGGAGCGCGGCGCGCCACGAGCCCCGGTTGGCGGCGAGGGCGCCGGCCGCCACGAGCACGAGGAGCACGCCGGGCGGGCGCACGAGGCCGGCGAGCCCGATCAGGGCGCCGACACCGACGAGGGCACGCCGGCCCACCGGCCGCCGGCGGAGCAGCCACCCGGAGGTCAGCAGCACGACGACGACCACGAGGGCCGTGAAGACGGTCTCGGTGAGCGCGACGACGGTGAGGAAGATCGGGCCCACGCCGACCGCCAGCAGCCAGGCCGCCGCGGTGCGGGCCCGCCGGCCGAACCAGCGCCCGGCCAGGACACCGCCGGCCGCGACGGTGGCCGCGCCCGCGAGGGCGTTGACCACGGCGGCGCCGATGGGCAGCTCGTACCAGCCCGTCACCCGGCCCCACCACGCGACGGGGGTC
>WBZL01003661.1_pt1 | contig 13886 bp, 16 predicted proteins | sample 5204291 | NCBI WGS metagenome assembly WBZL01 (sample SAMN12344345, study PRJNA552823) | activated sludge metagenome | biome: Activated sludge suspended growth; feature: Nitrification reactor; material: Wastewater; isolation source: activated sludge from nitrification reactor of wastewater...
GTCGCATGGCGATGACGAGATTTTCTCGATGCCGCAGTTCTGCGAGTGGTTCGACCTCGACCATATCACCCCGTCGGCAGCACAGTTCAACACCGAGAAGCTGAACTGGCTCAATGCGCACTACTTGAAGCGCACCGAAACAGCGCGACTGGCAGATCTGGTGCAGTCACGGCTGCAGGCGCGCGGCGTCACGGTTGCCGCCGCGCCGTCACTCGCGGCGATCATCGATCTGTACAAGGAGCGTGCCGCCAACCTCAACGAACTTGCCGACCTTGCGGAAGTGTTCTACATCGAACTGCATCCGAAAGCAGAGCTGCTGGCTAAGTACCTCACCCCCGAAACGCTGCCAGCGCTGGCGGATTTCATCGATCACCTGCCGGCGGTTGCCTGGGAAGCCGCTGCAATTGGCGCCTTGATCAAGGCGAGCGTGGCCAGGCACGGGCTGAAGATGCCCAAGCTGGCGATGCCGCTGCGCGTGCTGCTGACCGGCTTGGAGCAGACGCCGTCGGTCGATGCCGTGGTCGCCCTTTTCCCGCGCGAGATGGTGCTCAAGCGACTCGCCTGGCCAGCTAAGACCTAACCTCATTTCGGGATAACGGAGCCAACCATGTGGCGCTCTGCCGTGCCATATCTCGACTCTCCCCCGAATTGACGACGATTGATGCCCGAAACTATACTTGCGTCGATTCTGCCCTCTCGCCCAGGGGCTGACCGGGTGGCACGGCGCACCGAACACCCGTTCCCTCAACGCTCCTCTGGCATCTCTGAATTGCCATTCTCAGAAAGCAGGACCGATGCGCTTCAAGTATAAACTGCTCGCACTGACCTTTGTTCCAACGCTCTTTCTCCTCGTCTTCTCGGTGTTCACAACAGCCGAGAAGATACGCCAGGCACAGGAAATGAGGGATCTCCAGGAAGTGGCCAGGATTTCTGCTGCGATCGGCGGCCTGGTTCATGAAATGCAGAAAGAGCGGGGAATGAGCGCCGGCTTCATCGGCAGCAAGGGTGCCAACTTCGGCAACGATCTTCCAGCACAGCGCGCCGAAGTGGATAAGCAACAGGCGCTGCTGGACAAGCAACTAACCGGTTTTTCCGCCGCGAGATACGGTGAGAAGTTGCAGAGCGATCTCGCCGACATCGGCAAGCAACTCGCCGACCTGCCGGCAAGGCGCAACGCCGTATCGGCTCTGGCGATCGGGGGATCCGAGGCCATTGCGTACTACAGCAAAACGATTGCCAGCCTGCTGGCAGTGGTTGGCCAGGCGTCCTCGGTATCCAGCGACTCCCAGGTGGCGCGTGCGGCCAGTGCCTACAACGCCTTGTTGCAAGGCAAGGAGTATGCGGGCATCGAGCGCGCAACGCTTTCAAATGTCTTCGGGTCGGACAAGTTTTCGCCCGAGATGTTGGTCCGTTTTCTGTCGATCTCATCCGCCCAACAGACCTGGTTTTCCGTCTTCCGTCTTTATGCAACGCCGCAACAGGCCACTGATTTCTCGAACAGGGTAGCGGGTGCGGCCGTCGACGAAGTGGCCAGAATCAAGCAGGGTGCCATCGACAACATGCTCAGCCCGGCGCTCGGAATGGACGCCCGGATGTGGTTTGCAAAGGCAACCGAGCGCATCAATCTGCTGAAAGCAGTCGAGGACGCTCTTGCCGGCGATCTGGTTGGTCTGGCCGCGGCGCGGCTGTTCGAGGCCCGGCTGAGCATGATGATCACACTCGGTTTGACGCTGCTGGCTCTGGTACTGACTGCGTTGATCGGCATGCGCCTGATCCGCCAGATTCTGCGCCAGATCGGTGGCGAACCGGAGCAGGCGGTACAGATTGCGCGGCAGATTGCAGACGGTGATCTTTCGCACGACATCGATGTGGCTGGGGGCGATCAGACGAGCCTGATGGCGGCAATGCAAACGATGCACGGAAAACTGTCGCGCATCCTGGTCAACATCGAAGAGAGCGGCAAGCAGATGGGACAGTCTGCTTTCCAGATCTCGACCATTTCGCGGAGTATCGCCGAAGTGACTCGGCAGGAAGAAACACGTTCGGCCGAAGTGACGACAGCGACGGATGCGCTGACCGCCATTGCACGCGAGGTCAAATCACGCGCTGAAGAGGCGGCCGAGAAGACGCGCGAGGTCGAGCAGGCAGCACAGGATGGCGTCGTCACGGTGGAAAGGAACATGGCCGAACTGGCAAGCGCCACCAACGAAGTCACGCGCGCGTCAGGCGAGGTCAGCGAACTGACCAAGGCCGCAGAGCGGATCACGCACATCATCGACACGATCCGGGAAATCGCCGAACAGACCAACCTCCTGGCACTGAATGCGGCGATCGAGGCCGCGCGCGCCGGCGAACAGGGCCGCGGTTTCGCAGTCGTGGCCGACGAGGTGCGCAAACTGGCTGAACGTACGACCTCGTCGTCGCTACAGGTCGGTGACATCGTCGCAGCCATTACCAGCCGGGTAAAGTATCTGCGCGAAGCCATGGCGGCCGTGGTCGATCGGGTCAGGGGCAGCCAGGGGGTGGCGGAAGAGACGGCGCAGGCGATGAGCTTCATGGCACAGGGCGTGTCGGACGCGGCACGCAACAACGATGCGATTGCCGCGGACAGCCGGAGGCAAATGACCCAGCTCGAACAGCTCGAAGCGTCGTTGAACAGTCTCTTCGCCACGCTCAGTGAGAGTTCGACCAAGGTCGAGGCAACCGCGGTGATCGGTGTCGATTTGCACAAGGTCTCTTGCGGCCTGAACGATCTCATGGCCGGTTTCAGCTTCCGGCACGATACCAGCATCGCGAGTCAGGGAGCGCAGGAGAAACGGCGCTATCCACGCCTGGAACGTGCGCTGCTGGTCAGGCTGGAGACCGCGGATGGCGCCAGTCAGGACTGTCTGACCCAGGATCTCAGCCTTGTCGGAGCGCGTCTGGTATTGAATCGCGCCCTGCCGGAACATGCTCGCGTGGGCGTCTCGCTTTATCTTCCGCAATCGAGCCTCGAGCACTATCGAAGTCAGAAACCAGTGACCCTGCAGGGACAAATAAAGTGGCAACGACGACACGACGGACGTCTGCTCTGTGGCATCGAATTCGTGGATCTGTCGCCTCGCGAACTGGAGCATCTGAAGGCCGTCTTCGCCTACTATAAGAAGTCCAGCCAGCACTGAAATTTTGGTTCCACACGTCTTTCCAGCCCGAACGTTCGCGCCCTGGTTTTCGTTCATGTACGGCGCAGAAGTGGAACGAGGGGTATGGCCTCGGCTTTCGCTGGCAAAACCTTTCGAAGCGCAGGGCCAGGCAGTTTCCACAGGCCTCTGCCGCAGTGTTTTGACTGCGATGATCCTCGTCAGAGGCGAGGCGCACTCGCATAGTGCGCATCACGCGTTTCGATGTGGCGGATCAGAAAAGCCAACAGCTTTCGTGCCTGCTGCGGTATCAGTTCGGTCTGGTCGACCTGATAGGTGTCGGCGATCGCGGCGAGGGTGTCCAGTATTTCAGCGTGGTCCTCGACATGCTCGTCGAAGCCATCGTAACTGTCGATTCGCATCAGTAATTCTTCCGACAGGAAATGCGCCTTGCTGTAATCCACCAGGGTTTCCAGGATGTGACCGATTTCCCCGTTGTCGGCGTGCGCCTCGACGGCATCACACAAGGCGTTGATCAGGCCAAGCTGGACGCGGTGCTCGCCGTCCATGGTCGGGTTCAATCCCGGGCAATGTTCATCATCGACCTGTTGCATGCGCTATTCCTCCGATATTCCTTCGATATGCCTTCAAGACGACTCTTCTGAAATGTTGAGCGGTTGCCTGGTGTGCCATTCCAGGGCCAGGCCTGATTACGCCTCGCCGATCACGACGCGGTTGTCGCCGTCGAGCCGATAAACTGGAATCACCAGGTTGGCCGGCGCCGGTCCACTACGGAAGACGCGCCCGGCAAGGTCAAATCTCGAGGTATGGCAGGGGCACAGAAACTCGCTACGGACGCCAGGCCCGTTGCGCAACTGTGGCGTACAGCCCTGATGGGTGCATTGCCCGATGGCGACGAAGACATTGGGGTGTAGCGAACGATGACGGTTGCGGCAGTTTTCGGGTTGCAGCGAATGCTGGCAGTGTGGGTCGATCAGTTCACTTTCGTGATCGGCCAGCGCGCTGACCTCCTCAGCCGTTCGGCGCAGAATCCATAGCGTGCGACCTTGCCAGTCGAGCACCCGCAGCTTTCCTGGCTGCAGATCAGCGAGGTCGGTAGCGACCGGGTTGCCGGTCGGCGGCCGGGTGTGTCCGGTCAGGTATCTGGCGGCGCCGACACCTGTTCCAATGGCACAGATCCCCGCCAGCACCTGCAAGCGGCGACGTTGCGGGCGGTGACTCGGATCGTCATTCATGAACGTGGTGGAGAGGCGACTCGAGGGCGTGTGCAGGCGTTCTGGATGTGCCATGCTCCGATCCCCGCACGTTCCGAGGATGGGTGGGTCGACTCGGGAGGTCGAAGTGGTGGGATTGGGCAGGCTTGCGGGAAGGTTCGAGCGCCTGAGGGGTTCTCGGTCATTGCTTCCTGCCCCCGATCTTCGGCTCGCTGCCGGCCATCAGACGTTGCAGATTCTGCCAGTGTTTACCGATCAGTGCCATCGCAATGAGGCCGACCACCAGCAGCATGGAATCGCGCCCCCACATGAGAAAGCCGTAAATGGGAGCTGCCGTTGCCGCCAGCAGGGCGGCCAGTGACGAATAGCGCAGTGTGAAGGCGACGAGCAACCAAGTGCAGAGGGTTGCCAGCCCTAGCCAGGGGTCGATGGCGAGCAGCACGCCGGCGGCCGTTGCCACGCCTTTGCCGCCTCTGAATCTCAGGAAAACCGGATAGAGATGGCCGACAAAGACTGCCAGTGCAACGAGTCCGACGGTATAGCCGCCCAGACCATACTCGGCGGCATGGCGACTGGCAAGAAAGACCGCCAACCAGCCTTTGGCGGTGTCGCCAAACAGGGTGAACAGAGCGGCGCCCTTGTGGCCGCTGCGCAGCACATTGGTGGCTCCCGGGTTCTTCGAACCATAGCTGCGCGGGTCGGCCAGGCCGAAGAGTCGGCTTGCGACCAGTGCGAAAGACACGGAGCCGAGCAGATAAGCGGCAAGGACCGCAAGCAGGGAGATCAGGAGCGGCGGCATCGAGGGGGTTGGGTGGTCAGTAGTGCTCTGGGTTAGAATGCGCGCACTTCAATCGTGCTGCGGACTGTGCACGCCCGATGGGCAATTCTACACCGACCTCAGGTCTCACCACATGGACATCATCTTCATCGACGACCTGCGCGCCTCGACGCTGATCGGTATCTACCCGCGTGAAAGGGCCATGCCGCAGATGGTGGAAATCTCCTTGCAGATTGGCACCTCGACCGCCTCTGCGGGCGCCAGCGACGACATTGGTGATACCATCGATTACGCGTTGGTGGTCGAGCGCCTGCGCGCCGAACTCGGCGCCCGCCATTTCAACCTCCTCGAAAGGCTTGCCGAGTATGTAGCTACCCTGTTGCTGGAGGACTTCGGCGCCACCTGGGTGCGCGTCTCGATTGCCAAGCTCGGCATGATGCAGGGTGTGCGGCGCGTTGGCGTGGTCATCGAGCGAGGTGCCGCAGCCTGAGAAGTTGTGAAAAATCGTCGTGAGCAGGCCGAGATGGAAGGCGTGAGGGAACGAACGACAAGACATATCAAGTGGATAGGCGAGGAGTGAGCGACTGGGCAGCGCAGCAGATCGGTCGCGCAGCAGATTTGTTCACAACTTCTGAGCGCTGCCGCCTAGCAGCCACCCGGAAGGGTTCTGCTATCCGCCAGCCGCCGGAGGGCTTTCCGGTGGTTTGGCGGCGGCTGGCATGCTGAGGTCCAGTTCCCTGACTTTGGCATCGGGGAGGATCTCCATCAGGGTCACGACCTTCTTGACGCCGCGGGTGGTTCGCGCCACCTGGATCGCTGCGTCTGCTTCGTGCTGGCTGACCAGACCCAGGAGATAGACGACCCCGGCTTCGGTCACCACCTTGACATGTACGGCGTTGAGACTGCCGGCGTCGACAAAGCGACTCTTGACCCGCGTCGTCACGTACGAATCATTGCTGCGTGCCGAGAAGGAACTGATCGGACCAACCGCGAGTTCATTGTAAACTCCTTGGACCTGTGGCACTCCGGCGACGATCTGCTCGACTTCCGCCTTCATCTGCTCAGAGGGAACTTCTCCGGAAATCAGCACCTTGCGGTTATAGCTGGTGAAGCTGGTATGTGCCTGGTCACCGATTTTCTCGTTGACACGGGCACTGGCTTTCCATTCGATGCTTTCATCGTCGGTTTGCGTTCCCAGCGACCGCCGATCGAGAGCCGCCAGCGCGCCACCACCCGCACCAGCCGCGAGCATTGCCAGACAACCCTGCAGCATCGGCAGCAGCACGCCGAGCAGCAGAATGGTGAAGAGACTTTTTTTCATTCTTCGACTCCCATGAGCAGACAATCCATCCCATCGCAAAGGCAATGGATGATCAGCAGGTGTGTTTCCTGGATGCGCGCCGTGCGTTCCGCCGGTACGCAGACATGGATGTCACCCTCGCGCAGGATTTCGCCGATCGTGCCACCCCCCTTGCCGGTCAGGGCCACAACGCGCAAGTCGTTTTCGTGCGCGGCATTGATCGCTTCGATGACGTTTGGCGAGTTGCCCGAAGTGGAGATGGCCACGAGAATGTCTCCGGGTTGCCCGAGGGCACGTACCTGCTTGGCGAAGACGAGCTTGTAACCGTAGTCGTTGGCGATCGCCGAGATCACCGAGGTGTCTGTGGTCAGTGCAATTGCCGCCAGTTCGTGGCGCTCCAGCTCGAAGCGGCCGACCAGTTCGGCCGCCAGGTGCTGGGCATCAGCCGCCGAGCCGCCATTACCGCAGGCGAGGATCTTGCCGTTGTTCAGTAGACCGCCAACCATCACTTCGATTGCGTCGGCAATTGGCGCTGCCAGAAATTCGATGGCGTCGAGCTTTGTTTGTGCGCTCTCAGTGAAGTGCCCGCTGATACGGCTGATCAAATCCATGGGCTGTGACGATGTTCCGGGACAATAAGGAAGACCATTCTAACATCAGAGTACCAGGAACACTTCGAACTCGACGCGGCGCCAAGGGTTCGGGTCGTCGCGCAGTCGGGAAACGCGCGCCTCGAGTTTTTCGCCAGCGTCTATTGCCTGCGCCACGGCACGGTTCTCGGCACGCGGGACGTAACCAAGGGGACGCCCGTTCCATTCGACACGGATGGCTTTGCGGTCATGGCGGTTGTCGGGTTCGCGGATCAGGATCAGATGGTCGCCGGGCTTGATCTGCGGCCACAGCTCGGCGACTGCGTAATACTGGCTGCCGGCCAGCGGCGAACTTTGCACAAGCACCCTGATCGTTTCAGCGGCGCCGGCAGATCCGCAGAGGACCAGCCAGATGAGGGGACTAATACGTTGCCGGAAACGCATCGCGAATCCATTCGATGGCGGCCTCGGACAGTTCGTCGAACAGGATGCAGTCGAAGCGGCAGTCGGATTCCTGACCAGGATGGCTATTCAGATAATGCTCAGCGGCGAGAACGATGCGCCGTTGCTTGGCCAGGTCGATACTGGCGGCCGCGCCGCCGAAGCTGGCATTGCGGCGCAGGCGCACTTCAACGAAGACGAGTACCCGCCGGTCCCGGCAAATCAGGTCCACCTCGCCACCCCGACAGCGAAAATTACGCAGCAGTATGTTCAGACCGTGCCGTTCGAGGAAGCGCGCGGCGAGTTCCTCGGCCATTGCCCCCGAAGCGGCTGGACTGGTTAAACGAGCGGGGTATCCTGCTCGCCTGCGCGTGTTATCTTTGAGGTTTACCGGCAAGTTGATCTCCATGACAGAAGAATCCCCTGCATTATATGTCGTTCCGACGCCGCTCGGCCACCTTGGCGATATCACACAGCGCGCGATCGAAGTCCTGCAGCAGGTGCCCTGGGTCGCCGCCGAGGATACGCGGCACAGTGCACCACTGCTGCGCCACTACGGCTGCAATGCGCGCTTGCTGGCGGCGCACCGGCATAACGAAGAGGGTGCTGCGCAACAGGTGATCGCGCGCCTTGCCGCTGGAGAGTCGGTCGCGATGGTCGTGGACGCCGGCACGCCGGCAGTATCGGATCCGGGTGCCCGGCTGGTGGCGAAGGTGCGCGCTGCCGGCTATCGCATCATTCCGTTGCCTGGTGCCTGTGCGGCGGTGGTCGCGCTGTCTGCGGCTGGGCTCGACGAAGTCCATTTTCTCTTTTACGGTTTTCTGCCGAACAAGGCCGGGCAGCGCGCAGCGGTCTTGCGGGAACTCGCGCCCCTGCCCTATGCGCTGGTCTTCTATGAGGCGCCGCATCGCATTCTCGAAGCCGTTGCTGCCCTGTGCGTGGCCTTTGGACCGGAACGTACGCTGGTCGTGGCCCGGGAATTGACGAAGCTGTTCGAAAACATTCATCGCTGCGCACTCGGTGAAGCGCAGGCCTGGCTGCTGGCCGATGCCAATCGCCAACGTGGCGAGTTCGTGCTGCTCGTTTCCGGTGCAACACCGGTCGAGGAAAGCACCGAGGGCGAACGCGTGTTGCAGCTGCTGCTCGACGATGGACTGTCGATCCGTCAGGCCAGCCGGCTGGCACACGCGATTACCGGGGCCGGAAAGAATGCCCTGTATCAGCGGGCACTGGGTTTGCAGGGGTCGGACGACCGGAGGAGAAAGGATGGCTGCAGCTCAACCTGAATGAGCGTACCGTCATCGTCGGCCAGGACATGTGATGCATGGGCTCATTTCGGTACGATACAGTTCTCAAACAGCAGGGAGTGGTTAATGAACAAACGGGTTCCGGGGATTTGTCTGGCGATGCTGGCCGCGGTGCTTGCGCATGCTGGGCCGCCAGTACCCCGGCCTGCGGGCATCGAGGTCAGGGATTACCCATGGCAGGCGTCGGCGGGTGAGAAGAGCGCGGCACTGGAGCTCAGGGGCAACCGGAAGCGCGGTCAGGAAATCTACGAGTTGTGCCGGAGTTGCCACCTGCCGTCGGCAGGCGGACTTCCCGACGGCAGCATCCCGCAGCTCGCGGGCCAGCACAGCAGCGTGCTGATCCGGCAGATGGCCGACATCCGAGCCGGCGTCCGCGACAACCCGACGATGTACCCGTTTGCCGCGGTCCTGACCGATCCGCAGGAGCTGGCCGACGTCGCCGCCTATATCGAAGGGTTGTGCATTCCCGTCGAGCATGGCCGCTACGAAGGATCGGATGCCGATCGGCAAATGGCAACCGGAAAGGTGCTTTACGAGAAAGAGTGCAGAGGATGCCATGGGGCCAGCGGCGAAGGCTTCAGGGATAAGGGTTATCCGGTGATTGCCGGGCAGCACTATCAGTACCTGCTGCGCCAGATGACCGAGATCCGCGATGGCAAGCGCCGCAACGCCAACCCGGAGATGGTCAGAATCATCAGCAAGTACGACAATGCTCAACTGCTCGCCATTTCAGCCTACCAGTCGAGCCTGCGGATGCCGGGCAGGATGTGCAAGACCATGGCACCGACTAGGAAGAAGCGTTAATGTGAGAGTCGCGTCAGCGACTCACGAATCTCCCCTCTCCCTTGCGGGGGAGGGGTCGGGGGAGAGGGAAACGGTCATGACTTTCATGATCGGGGGTGCCTGGAAAAGTTATGACCGTTAGGCCGGTGCGGTGCGTCGACAACAATGGCCAGGCAGCGCCTCGGTGTTGCGCGGGGGCAGACATCTGGGCGCCAGCGGCGCCCCTGGAGAAATGAGCATGAAGAGATTATGGACCCTGCTGTCGATGGTATTGCTCGCGGGTTGCACTACGCCGACCCTGCGGGGCAGCGCTGATCTTGGGGTGGTCATTGAGCGCGCGAGCGGGCAACTCAGTCTCGTCGATACCAGCCGACGCGAAGTTTATGCGCGTATTGGCGGACTCGGTGACCTCTCCCATGCTTCGGTCGTCTTTGCGCGTGATGGTCGCTACGCTTACGTTTTCGGGCGTGACGGCGGGCTGTCGAAGGTCGATCTGCTCGAGGCGCGTATCGTCAAGCGGGTGCTGCAGTCAGGCAATGCCATCGGCGGCGCGATCTCACAGGATGGCCGCATTGTCGTTGCACAGAATTACACACCTGGTGGCATCAAGGCTTTTGACGCCGAAACCCTTGAACTGCTCTCCGAAGTGCCGGCTGAATACGCGCCGGGCAATTTTTCGAAAGTCGTTGGTCTCGCCGATCTCGCAGGCCAACGTTTTGCCTACGCACTATTTGATGGTGGTGAAGTCTGGATCAGCGATTTCTCCGACCCTCGGCAGCCACAGACGCAACGGTATCCAGCCGGATTGCAGCCCTATGATGGACTGGTGACCCCTGATGGCCGCCATTACCTGGCCGGGCTGTTCGGCGAGGATGGCGTTGCCCTGCTCGACACCTGGCGGTCAGAGCAGGGCACACGGCGTATTCTCGGGAACTACGGGCGTGGCGAGGAGAAGCTGCCGGTATTCAAGATGCCACACCTGCGCGGCTGGTCGATGGCACAGGGCAATGCCTATCTGCCGGCGATCGGCCGCCACGAGGTCCTGGTCGTTGCCGGCAGCAACTGGCAGGAAATCGCCCACATCGCCGTCAAGGGACAACCGGTGTTCGTCATGGCGCGGCCGGATGGCCGGCAGGTGTGGGTCAATTACGCGTTTCCCGACAACGGCTGGGTCGAAGTGATCGATACCCTGAGCGGGAAAATTGTAAAAACGCTGGCACCCGGTCGGGCCATCCTGCACATGGAATTCACGCCGCGCGGTGAACAGGTCTGGATTTCCGCTCGCGATGACAATCGGGTGCTGATCTACGATACTGCGACGTTCACGAAGCTTGGCGAATTGGAGGTACAGGCTCCGAGCGGGATATTCTTCACCAGCCGCGCCAACCGCATGGGTTTCTGATGGATAAACTTGACGACGCGATCGATTTTCGCCTCCTCAATGACTTTCAGCGGGATTTTCCGCTCTGTTCTGCTCCCTTTGCCGAGCTGGCATCGCGGCTGGGAGTTGCCGAGGGAGTGGTATTACGGGCCCTGGAAGGGCTGCGTCGCCAAGGCAAGATCGCGCGCGTCGGCGCCATTTTTGCCCCGAAACGCATCGGTGTCAGTACGTTGGCCGCGATGGCGGTACCTGCGGCCCAACTGGCTGCGATTGCCGAAGTGGTCAATCGCTTTCCCGAAGTCAATCACAATTATGAGCGTGAACACCACTACAATCTCTGGTTCGTCGCCACTGCGGGGTCGGAAGGGCGCTTGCAGGCGGCCCTAGGCGCGATCGAACAGGTGGCCGGCTGGCCGGTGCTGAAGCTGCCGTTGCTCGAGGAATATCACATCGACCTCGGTTTTGCGCTTGACGGACAGGGAGAGAGCCAGGGCAGCATGCGCGTGCGCAGTCAGGCCTTCACTGCACCGACGCCGCTCGACGAATTCGAACGTCGTCTGGTGATGGCCCTGCAGGAAGGCCTGCCGCTGTTCATTCGGCCGTTCTCGGTACTGGCCAGCCGGGTCGGCTGCGAAGAGAGAGATGTGCTCGAACGCATCCGTCGCTGGTGCGCAGAGGGCATCATCAAGCGCTTCGGGGTGGTCGTCAGGCATCACGAACTCGGCTATACAGCCAATGCGATGCTGGTGCACGACATTCCCGATGCCAGCGTCAGCGCCATCGGCGAGCGCCTGGCGTGCGAATCCGGGGTGAATCTCTGTTATCGGCGCCCGCGCGTGCTGCCAAGCTGGCGCTACAACCTGTTCTGCATGATCCACGGCCAGGCACGGGCGGAAGTCGAGGCCCGCATCGCCGAGCTGCGCGCACGCCTGCAGTTGACCGATTACGCGCACGCGGTGCTGTTCTCGCTGACCCGCTTCAAACAGCGCGGTGCCCGTTATGCGTGAAGCGGCGCGCATCGATGCGACCGATCGCGCGATCATCGACGGCCTGCAGGGCGGGTTCCCGATCTGCGAACACCCCTACGCCGAAGTGGCCGGCAGGTTTGGCATCAGCGAAACGGAACTTCTCGAACGTCTGCAGCGGATGCTGGCAACACGCGTGCTGACCCGCTTCGGCCCGCTGTTCCAGATCGAGCGCATGGGCGGCGCCTTCGTCCTGGCGGCGATGCGCGTTCCCGACGCGGACTGGCTGCGCATCCTCGAAATCGTCAATGCATTTCCCGAGGTGGCGCACAACTACCGCCGGGAAAGCGACCGCAACTGTGAGTTCAACATGTGGTTCGTACTCGCCACCGAGACCGTCGACGGCATCGACGCCGTGGTAAGCCGGATCGGGGAAGCCTGCGGCCTACCGGTCTTTCCCTTTCCTAAGCTGCAGGAATACTTCGTCGAAATGAAGCTGGCAGTGCGCTCATGAGCGCTCAGGACGCCGCCATTCTCGATGCGATTGATCGCTGCCTCGTCATTGCTACCCAGAACGGTCTGCCGCTGGTCGCACGGCCATATCACCAGCTCGCCGAAGCGATCGGCATCGCCCCCGAGGAAGTGATGGCGCGCCTGACCCGCCTGCTCGAGAGCGGCGTCATACGCCGCATCGGCGCGGTGCCCAACCACTACGCGATCGGCTATACCGCCAACGGCATGAGCGTCTGGGATGTGCCGGATGAGCGTATCGACGAACTCGGCGTACGCGTCGGCGGGCTCGATTTCGTGACCCACTGCTACCACCGGCCACGCCGTCTTCCCGAATGGCCATACAACCTGTTTGCCATGGTGCATGGCGGTTCACGCACCGAGGTTCTGACCAAGGTAATGGCCATCGCCGAAATCATCGGAACGGATTATCGTTCGCATGATGTGCTCTTTTCGACCGCCATTCTCAAGAAGACCGGCATGAGAATGGCGGTCAGGCGAGATGACTGACCCGCGCGGGCGTGACAGATGGGTTGCTGGAGAATTGTCTGAACGTGCATCGCCACGCCGTCGGCAGTCTCTACCCCTGCCGAGCACGCGGCTGATCGAGCGACTGGAGCGGGAAACCGGAAGCATCTGGTGGGCCGCCCGCTGATTGCAGCTTTGCGCGCCGGCGCTGGAAAAACGGGCGAACCGCCACCGTTCGTCCTGCTCATGCTGATCGGCGGTATCGGGTTGCTGGTCTCGGCGCTATTCGCCAGCGCATCCATCATCTTGGCCGCGGCCGGTGTCGCGGCGCTGACCGCAGCGGCAACGCTGTGGCGGTGGCACCGGGCAGCGTCGCGGTACAACTCGCTGACGCAGGTCGGTTACGCCAGCGAGTTGCAGCGCGATGCCGAGTGCTTTGACGATTACCTCGAAGAAGTCTCTAGGCACTTGCCGCAGGCCGCGTTGACGACGCTCGCACGGACCAAGGAAACGCTCGCCATGGTGATCGCTGCGCTCGCTGCAGCCGATCTCGATGCCATCGACCTGGCGATTGAAGAAACGTTTTTCATACGGGAGATGGTTGCGCGCTACCTGCGGGACGCCTGCCGCCATTACGTCAAGGCAACCGCGGCCAGCGGTGGCTGCGTCGTGCTCGAAGATGGAAGTACCGCCGAACAATCGCTGTGCCGCCAACTCGACATGTTGCACGCCCGTCTGGACAGAGCGCTGGCCAGAATTGCCGACGGCAGGGCGCAGGCGCTTGCCAGGCACGAAGCCTTCGTCAGGAGCAAGGAATGAATGTATCTCCCGTTGCCCAACCCGGCGGACCCCCCGTGCACGGCCGCCTACTTCACGTCCGAATCGTTCATTGGAGATCGCGGCTAGCAGTCTGTCGGACTTGGAGCCCGGGAAACCGACAAATTTTACTTTTCGGCATGAAAAAGGCCGGAATTTGTCGATTTTCCGGCCTTTTTGAGGTTTTTTCCTC
>WBZL01003662.1_pt1 | contig 13886 bp, 10 predicted proteins | sample 5204291 | NCBI WGS metagenome assembly WBZL01 (sample SAMN12344345, study PRJNA552823) | activated sludge metagenome | biome: Activated sludge suspended growth; feature: Nitrification reactor; material: Wastewater; isolation source: activated sludge from nitrification reactor of wastewater...
CGAACGAGATCGTGTTGAGCCAGACCACGCGGTGCGGCAGCGCGGGCTCGTGCGAGGACATCGTGACGAGGTGCTACGCACGCCGGTCGCCGCCACACGTCGATCGTGCCGCCCGCGTCGAGCGTGAAGAGCATGGCGGGGTTGCGGTCGTGCACCAGCGACTCGCGGGGCCCAGGCGCTCGCCTCAGCGCCGTCGCGCGGGCCACACCACTCTTCATCTCTGCCCGGTCCAGCTCGGCCGAGATGGCGCTCGTTCGTTCTGCGGCAAGCCCGCCGTTCCGCACCAGCTGGTCGAGGTACGACCGCACCACGACGAATGCCGGCGGCCACGTCACCTTCGGCTGGCTCTGCGGGTTGTATCGCTCGAAGCGCACCAGCTTCGCCGCCGCGATCTCGTTCGCCGAGAGCTGGTCGCTTGGCGTCAACTCCAGGATGTCCATCCCGCGATCGAGCTCGGACGACACGATCAGGCCGTTCCAGTAGTACGCCCCCCACGAACCGCCGATGGCGTTGCCCCCACCTCGCACGGAGGGATCGACCGGCGTCACCGGCACGTCAGCGCCCTTCGGCGGATTGATCGAGCCGCGGTCGAAATAAGCGATCTCGAGGGCGCTGTCCGGGTTCGTGAAGTCCATGATGTTCACGCCGCCCTGGTACCACCCCTGCACGTACAGGTCGCGCCCAGGCACCGGGATGATGCCGCCATTGTGCGCCACGCAGTTTTCCTCGGCGGCCTGCGCCGACCCGAGCTTGAAGTAGCCGCGCTGGGTCTGCCGCTTCCTGCTGTCCAGTGTGATCACCGTGTTCCCGCCGAGTTCCTTCATGCTGGATGCCTGGCACATCGGGCCCGTGCCGCCGCCCCACTCTTCCGTCTGGATCAGCTTCGTGCCGTCGTTGCTGAATGCCGCCGTGTGACGGCCCTGGAAGTTGTTCGTATCGACGAGCGCGTCGATGCGGATCGGCTTCTCGGGGTTCGTGATGTCCACGAGGATGGAGTGCGTCTGGCACGACGCAAGGAGCATGTTCATGGCCGGGTACGAGGTCACGTCGTGGCAATTCCGCGGCGTGGTTGGCATGTCCACGTTCGCGGCCGCGCGGCTGGCGGCTGCCGCCTGCCGGCGTGGGTCTGCCGGAAGGCAGTAGCGCTTGCACTCGCCCGCTTCATCGAGGCCCGTGAAGATGCGCGCGCCCGGAATCACCGCGGCATTCTCCGGGTTGTCGAGCGGCACCCGGATGATATCCAGCATGAAGAGGGAATTCGTCGGGTCGGCCGGGTCTGTGCCGTTCTTGCAGCCCGCGAGTTCGGTTTCCGGGCGGGCCATCTGGCCGCCGGACACATAGAGGTAGATGGTCCGTGGATCCTTCGGGCTCGGAACCAGCGTGTGCGTGTGCGAGCCTTTGCAGGTCTGCACGTTCTTCACCAGCTTCGGCGCCCTCGGGTTGGAGACGTCGAAGATGCGCACGCCGGCCATGTGGTCCTTCGGGTCCTTCACGCCCCCGTCGGCACAGTCATTCCGGTTGCCCGCGCCTTCGGCGGACAGGAAGAGCAGGTGCTCGTAGATCGTCGGATCACCCTGCGACGTGATGCACTTCGTCGCGGACATCATCACCGGGTTTGCGGGGTCGGCGATGTCCCAGATCGTGAATCCGGCGAAGTTGGCCTGGTAGACGTAATGGGTGCCGAACGCCAGGTCGGAGTTGATGAACTTGAGTCCTTGCGTCGTGTCGAATTCCGCCGGCTTCTTCACGAACGACACCTGCTTCATGTTGCTGATCGCGATGCCCGCGTCAAACCGGCCGGGCTTGAGGGTACTTCGCGGGTCCTTGTTGGACGGGTATGTCTGCGCCGACACCAGGGTCGGCACGACGGTGACGGCCAGCGGCAGGAGGAAAGCGCGCATCATTCGCATCGGGTGCACTCCGGGAGGGGGCGATTCACTGGGGTGGGAGCAGTGACAGCAGGCGCCGCATGATGCCGATTTCCGCGGTTTGGGCGGTGACGACATCGTTGGCGAAGACATTGGCATCCACTTCCTGGCCGGCACCCGGGGACTTGAAGAGGTCGTCGACCATCTTGAGCGCGCCGGCGTGGTGCTTGATCATGCCGACGAGGAAGAGCCGGTCGAACTCCACGCCCTTCGCCTTCTGCATGGCATCGAGCTCCTCGTCGGTGAGCATGCCATCCATCCGCATGTCATGCCAGGAGGACGTATCCGGGGCGAACTGACCGTACCGGCGGAGCCATTCCTGCATGATCTGGATCTCGGGCACCTGCGACTGGTCGATCTTGCGCGAGAGCTTGAGCACCTGCGGATTAGCGCCGTTGGTCTCCGCCATCCGTGACATGACGATCGCCTGGGCGTGGTGGGCGATCATCCCCTGCATGAACTCGACGTCCGCCTTGGTATAGATCGCACCCTTCGGGATGACGATCTCCGGGCCCATGCGGTGTTTGCTGTGGTCCATCGCCTGCGCGCCTGCAGGCGAGGACGCGCCCGCGACGGCGCAGAGGACGGTGAAGGCGATGAGCGGACGCGAGGCAGTCATGGCAAGTATGCTCTAGGGGCGACCGGTTGATTGAGCAGGCCGGGGATGGGTGCCGCAAGAGGGAGGACCCCCGCGTCCACGACCGAGTACGCGGCGAACCCGGGGGCTGTTGATGCTCATCTCGGGGGTGCCGGGCTGCCCTTGGCGAGCTCCAGCAGGCGGTCGGCGATGCCGCGGGCATCCGCCCCCTCATCGTTGGTCAGGACGATGATGGTGATCTCCCGCTCCGGAATGCGCACGAACGCGCTCCGGCGCCCCCCGCTGGTCGCAAAGGCCCGGTACCGCGTGGCGCCGTCCACCTGGTCGGCCTCCCAGCCGCGCGCCCCATCGATCGGCGCCCGCGTCGCCCCCTCCCCCGCGGACGCGCGGGTGTAGTTGCCCTGCTGGAGGCCTAACGATACCCGGTACAACTCGTCCACGCTGGAGCGCACCTCGCCGGCCGCCGTGGCCATCGTCTTGCGCAGCCCCACCGCGGTCCCCGCCCGGCCACTGACGCACCGCTGGAAGGGGGTCGGCGGCGGTCCGGCGGCGCGGGAGGTGTCGGGGGGCGCGGGACGCGCCGGTGGCTCGGGCACCTGGTCGCAGATCCCCTGGAACACCGCCGCGATCGCGCCCAGCGTGAATTGCGGCACCGTCGTGCGCGGCATGTATTTCGGTTGCGCCGGGATGCCGAAGGCCCGGTTGGCGAGCACCTTCCCGCCAACCGCCACGAGCACCGTCGCGCCTCCCATGATCGGGTCCTCATACCGTCGGAACAGGGCGGCCACGGCGTCGGGGGTTACCGCGGTCCCTTCCCACGCGCGGCGCATCACCCGTCGCGCCCCCAGGTCGTAGCGATCGCCCGGGAACAGGGTCAGGAGCGGCGCGTCGGGATCGTTGGCGTCCTTCCCGCCATAGACGAACGCCTTGCTCTTCCCGATGATCGTCCCCGTGTCGCCACGGATTACCCACGCCGTCCCTTCGTCCTCCGAGATGCCTAACAAGTCCGGGAACTTCGGCGCGAGGGAATCGGCGAAATCCGCGAGCCGCTCCCGGGCCACCACGTGCTGGTCGATCCCGGTGTTCCTGAGATAGGCGAAGCCTTTCTCGTACCCGGGGTAGTGCATGATCAAGTTGTTGTTGGACGGCGCCCCACGCACCATGAAGTCCCCCTGGATCGAGGCCCCCGCCGAGGAGCCGCCGATGACCCCACCGCGTGCGAGCACCTCGCGGAACGCGGCCTCGGTCTTCGTGCCGCCATACGCATCCACGAGGCGGAACTGGCGCCCTCCCTCGAACCACACCCCGCCGGCACGCTTGATCACCGCGACAAACGAGTCGGAGTCGGCGACCTTCCGGTCCTTGGTGAACAGGGTGTGCAGGTTGCGCGCTCCCGCCGCCTTCCATCCACGGGTGCCCGGCCCGTCCTGGGGGTACGCGTCCGCACCACCCGCGTTGGGGACGATGAGGATGAGTGCCTCGGGTCCTCCGGCCGCGTCGATAAAGGTCTTGTAGATCTCCGGGCCCATCGTCCCGCCCCCCACGACGACCAGCGTACCACGCGCCGGTCCAACGCGTGGTGCCTGGGCGCCGGCAAGCGCCGGCGGGAGGGCAAGGAGGAGCGGAAGGAGCTGGCGCAGACGCATCGCGGCCTCGTGGCGGGACGAGGCAGGATCATATCCCGCGGTACACCCTCCGGTGAGGCCCACCGATCCCAAGGCAGGTCATGCACCGAGGTCCCCACGACCACGGGGCTTGACGGCCCTCTGCTCACCGGTCACCTTCCCCCCATGATCGAGCATGTGACCCTCTGCAGCTGGCGTTGGACCTGGCGCGGCAACAACCGCGGTGGGTCCTCGTGCGCTTGAGTTAAGTCACCCTCAGGTCGTCGAACACGAACCCACCGCACACGCGGTGGGTTTTGCTTTTCGGGCATCCCCGCCGCCAGTCGGTCCCATTCCCCTGGAGGCGGTTGTGCTGTCCCTCATTCCCGAGTCTCCCGCGACGGCCGCGGAAGCCCACATCCTGCTCGATGCCCTCGCGGCGCGCTCCCTCGACGCCCATGAGAGTTATCGGGCCTTCCGCGGGATCATCGCGGGCGACCTCGGTGAGGTCGAAATCGCAGCGCTGCTCGCGGCCCTGAAAACCCGGGGGGAATCGCCCGCGGAAATCACCGGCGCCGCCCGCGCGATGCGCGAGGGTGCGGTTCCCTTTCCGCGACCGCTCGGCACCATCGCGGACACCTGTGGCACCGGGGGCGATGGTGCCGGTACTGTCAACATCTCCACCGCAGCGGCCTTTGTCGTGGCGGCCGCCGGAATCCCCGTGGCCAAACACGGCAACCGGGCGATCTCGTCGCAGTGCGGATCTGCGGATGTGCTGGAGGCCGCTGGCGTGAAGGTGGACGCGGCACCGGATGTCGCCCGGCGCTGCCTCGATGTCGCGGGGATCTGCTTCCTGTTCGCGCCGCGTTACCACCCGGGGATGCGCAACGCCGCCGGCGTGCGTCGGACGCTGCGAACGCGGACGGTCTTCAACCTCCTCGGGCCCTTGGCCAACCCGGCCCACCCGGACGTGCAACTCGTGGGTGTGTATGCGCCGCACCTCGTGCAACCGGCCGCCGAGACGCTGCGCCTGCTTGGTGTGCGCGATGCACTCGTGGTGCATGGCGCGGGGCTGGATGAGGTGGCCCTCCATGGCCCGACGACCGCCGTGAGGGTATCAAACAATACACTGCAGCCGATGGAACTGACTCCCGCCGACTTCGGCGTGTCCCCGGCGCCCCTGTCGGCGCTCATGCGGCCCGTCAGCGGAGACGCCGGTGCCTGGCTGCGTGCGGTGCTCCAGGGACGTGGCCCGGAAGCACATCAGTCGGCGATCGCGGTGAACGCCGGGGCGGTGCTCGTCACCGCGGGACACGCCGCGTCGTATGCGGACGGCGCACGTCGCGCCTTCGACCTCATGGCCAGCGCACGTCCCCTGCAGCTGCTCGACCAACTGGTGGTGGTGTCGCATGGCGCTTGATCGCATCGTCGCGCGGGTGCGCGAACGCCTTCTCGCACGCATGGGCGAGCGTCCCCTCGCCTCCATGTACGAAGGGCTCGCGCCGAGCGATCGGTCGTTCGACCACGCGGTGCGTGGGCCGGGGCCGGCGTTCATCCTGGAGGTGAAGCCGCGCTCCCCGTCCCTTGGCGCATTGCGCCCGGCCAGCGCGATGCGCGACGTCTGCGCGAGTTATGCACGCCATGCGACGGTCGTCTCGGTGCTCACGGAGCCTGACTACTTCGGCGGGTCCGACGAGCTCCTCCGCGACATCCGGTGCCGGGTGCCGCAGCCCGTCCTCGCCAAGGACTTCATCGTCGATCCCTGGCAGGTCGCGCATGCCCGCTACCACGGTGCCGATGCCGTGCTCCTCATGCTGGCCGTGCTCGACGACGTCACCTGGGTGCGCTGCGCCGCGATGGCCGCGCAGCTCAACATGGGCATCCTCACGGAGGTACACACCGCGGACGAGATGGCCCGCGCCGCCCGCCTCGGCGCACGCGTCATCGGGATCAACAACCGCGACCTGGCGACCCTCACGGTGGACGTCACGACCACCGAACGACTCGCCCCGCTCGCGCCCGCGGGGGTCGTGCTCATTGCCGAGTCGGGGGTGGATGGCCGGGAGACGTTCGAGCGCCTCCAACCCCATGTCGACGGCGTGCTGGTCGGCGGGTCCCTCATGCAGGCCGCGGATGTCGATGGCGCCGTGCGCCGACTCGTCTACGGGGAGACGAAAGTCTGCGGCCTAACGCGCGACGACGATGCCAGGGCGGCGCTGGACGCCGGTGCGACGCACGGAGGCCTCGTCTTTCATCCTGGCTCCCCTCGTGTGGTGTCCCACGCGCAGGCACGGCACCTGGTCGGCGCGGCCGCGCTCCACTGGGTGGGGGTGTTCGTCCACGAGGACGAGCACACCATCGCGACGGCCGCCCACGCGCTCGGGCTCGCGGCCGTTCAGCTGCACGGCGGGGCCACCCGCGCCGACGTGCGCGCCTTGCGCGGCCGCCTCCCCGTGGGCTGCGAGGTGTGGAAGGCCCTCAGCGTGCAGGGACTTCTTCCGGCCCCGGGCTCCACCGGGGCGGACCTGGTCCTGCTCGACGGGCATGCCCCCGGCCGATACGGGGGGACGGGCCGGACCTTCGACTGGGACCTGGTGCGCCGGGCGCACGGCTACGGTCCCTTCGCCATCGCTGGCGGGCTCAACCCATCGAATGTCGGAGCCGCGGCCAGGCTCGGCGCGCGTCTCATCGACGTGAGCAGCGGAGTGGAGTCGCGTCCGGGCGTGAAGGACGCCACGCTCATGCACGCCTTCCTCCAGGCACGTCGCGGCGGACGACGCCATGCCCTGAGCAGCGCCCCGGCGCGGGAGCGTGTGGCATGATCGCCAGCACTCGTTTCGGCGCCTTTGGCGGCGTCTATGTCCCCGAGATCCTCGTGCGCGCTCTCGAGCAACTCGAGGCCGGGTGGCTGGAGGCGACGGAGGATCCCGCGTTCCAGGGGGAATGCGATCGCCTCCTGCGGACCTGGGCCGGGCGTCCGACCCCGCTCGATCGCTGTCGGCGGTTTGGTGTGGAGTCAGGGGGCGAGGTCTGGCTCAAGCGGGAAGACCTCCTGCATGGTGGGGCGCACAAGACGACGCAGGCGCTGGGACAGGCCCTGCTGGCGCGACGCCTCGGCAAGCGACGGCTGATTGCCGAGACCGGGGCAGGGCAGCATGGGGTCGCGACGGCCATGGCCGGCGCGGTCCTCGGGCTCGACGTGACCGTGTACATGGGCGCCCGGGACATGGCGCGCCAGGCCCCCAACGTGGAACGCATGCGCCTGTTCGGCGCCCGTGTGGTCCCGGTGACCACTGGCTCGGCGACCCTCAAGGACGCCATCAACGAGGCGCTGCGCGAATGGTCCGCGCGGTACGACGATACGCACTACCTGCTGGGGACAGCGGCGGGGCCGCATCCCTTTCCACGGATGGTGCGGGACTTCCAGCGTGTGATCGGGGACGAGGCCCGGCGGCAATGCCTGGCAGACCACGGCCGGCTGCCGGACGCGGTCGTGGCGTGTGTGGGCGGAGGATCGAACGCGATCGGGATCTTCACCGCCTTTCTCGCGGACCCGGTGGCCCTGATCGGGGTTGAACCGGCGGGACGCGGCCTGGAGTCCGGTGCACATGGGGCCACGCTGCAGCGCGGTTCACCCGGCATCCTGCACGGGGCACATACCTATGTGCTGCAGGACGGGGACGGCCTGGTGAAGGAGTCGCACTCGATATCGGCCGGGCTCGACTATCCGGCGGTAGGTCCGGAGCATGCGTGGCTGCAATCCACCGGGCGCGCGCGGTACATCGGATGCACGGACGCGGACGCCCTCGCCACCGCACGGGAGTTTGCCCGTGCCGAGGGGATCCTCCCGGCGCTCGAATCCGCGCACGCCCTGGCCGGGGCCCGAGCGCTCGTTCGCGAGGGGCTCGCGCGAGTGGTGCTGGTCAACCTCTCGGGGCGCGGAGACAAGGATCTCGCGACCCTTCGGCACGCGGACAGCGAAGATACCGGAGCGGAAGATGCCTGATCGTTATGCCGCGATGTTCGCACGTTGCGCCACCTGCGGAGACGGCGCACTGATTCCCTTTGTCATGCTCGGTGACCCTGATGTGGGCACCACGGCTCGCACGCTGCGGTCGCTCGTCGAGGCGGGAGCGGATGCACTCGAACTGGGCATCCCCTTCAGTGATCCCGTCGCCGATGGGCCCGTCCTGCAGGCGGCGGCGGTTCGCGCGCTCGCGGCCGGCATCCGCCCCGGCACCTGTCTCGACCTGGTGCGTGAGGTGCGTCGTGACGCGCCGGACGTGCCGATCGGCCTCCTCACCTACGCCAATACGGTGCTGCAGCAGGGGATCGATGCGTTCTACACCGCTGCGGCACATGCTGGCGTGGACTCGGTGCTGGTGGTTGACGCCCCGCTCATGGAAGGCGAGCCGTTCGAGCGGGCGGCGCATGCGTCGGGGATCGCACCAGTCTTCATTGCACCGCCGGATGCGTCGCGGAAAACCCTTCGGGCCGTCGCCGGCCGGTCGCGCGGCTACACGTACGTCACCAGTCGGCCCGGCATCACCGGCGCGAGCGGCTTCGACCGGCACGCCGAGGTGCAACAGCGCGTGGCGTCCCTCGCCGCGGCGGGGGCGCCCCCGCCGGTGATCGGCTTCGGCATCGCCACGCCCGCTGACGTGGTCCAGGCGCTTTCGACGGGCGCGCGGGGGGCGATCGTGGGATCGGCGCTGGTCGACCGGCTGCATCGCGATCCCGACACCGCACCCGCCTTCGTGGGGTCGCTCAAGGACGCGACACGTGGCGCCCTGGTCGAGGCGACGCGCTACTTGCCGAGCTTCGCGAGTTGATCGCGGGCGCGTGTGTTGGCCGGGTTGAGCGTGAGCGAGGTCTCCCAGGCACGCCGGGCGCCCACGCTGTCCTTCGCCGCGATCGACGCCGCACCCAGGAAGTCCCACGCGCGCCAGCTCCGGGGATACAACTCGGTCGCGATGCGATGGAAGTCGGCGGCCTGCGCCGGCTGCTGTGCCAGCGCGACGGTGCCGAGGAGCCGCAACGCCCCCTCCGAGGGTTGGAGGGTGACTCCCAGGCGCTCTGACACCCTGCGATAGTGATCGAGCACGCTGCGCGCGTTCGTGAGGACGCGCTGCAGTGGCAGCTTGTAGCCATCGAAGATGAAGCGCAGCGCGTCGTATTCCGCGATCAGGGGGACCGATCCATGATCGTCCTGCTCGTAGTACTTGAACGCGTACCGCATCCCGGTGGTGTTGTACGCCTTCATCGTGGCATCGAACTGCGTGATGGCGCCGAAGTGCGGATTGGTGACCGAGTCGTCGGGCGAGAGGGTGTTGGCCTGCGCGACGTAGAGCGCCTTGAAGGCCCAGTCCCCCGTGGCGAGGCGCGACTTCGCCTGACGCAGGAGGAGGGTGTTGTCCCACCAGAGACTCGGGTCGATGGCGACATACGCCTGGAACAGCTCGGGCATGGTATACAGCGCATTGATCGCCGTGATCCCACCGAGCGAGTGCCCGACAAACACGCGATAGGGCAGCGTCCGGTACGTGCGCTCGATCGCCGGGATCAGCTCGTCGCGGATGAAGCCAAGGAATTGCGGCATGCCGCCGCTTGTCTCGAGGCCCGGCATGGGCTGGCCCTGGAACCCGGCCGTCGCGCGGGTCGGTGTCATGTCGCGCATCCGGTCCTTCGTGTTGGGGATGGCGACGACGATCATTTCCGGGACGACGTACGTGCCGTTGACGCCGGTTCCCAGGATCTGGAGAAGCCCGGTGACCGAGTGAAAGTGGGCGTCGCCGTCGAGCAGGTAGAGCACGGGATACCGCTGGGGCGCCACGGTGGTGTCCTTGTAGGACGGTGGCGTGTAGACCAGGTAGGGGCGCTGTTCCTTGAGTTGGTCGGACCAGAGCGAGTCGACCTGACCGATGCGCGTCGCGTTGTCGAAGCGTCCCTGGGCGCCCGTGGCCGTGGCGCAGAGGACGAGAAGTGCGAGGAGTTGCGAAGGGCGTTGCATGGGCCGGGGCTCGGGGTCGCATCATTGTAGTACCGATGGTGGGGTCTCGCGCCAGTCCGGTGTCGCGTCAACGAGGACGGGGCGGGTCGCGCGGGCCCCGTCGCGGCAGGTACCTTCCCGCGTGTTGCCTTCGGGGCCGGGACGATGACGATGCGACGCTGGTTCACACTGTACGCACTGGTTGCCACGGCCTGCCGAGAAGCGACGTCCGTGTCCACGGGGACACCCGCGCAACTCGTCGCCAGCTCACAGGCGCCGAGTGGAGTGGTGGGCCAGGTGTTGGCGGCCGCTCCCACGTTTACCGTGCGTGATGCCGATGGGCGCGCACTCCCCAACATCCCCGTGACCGTCGTCGTGACGGAAGGGGGAGGGACCCTCCTCGCTCCGCCAACGCGCACGGCCTCGGAAGCAACCTCGCTGGGACCGTGGGTGCTGGGCACCGCCGCCGGCCGCAATGCCGTCGAGGTGCGCGTCGAGGGAGTGGCCTCCCTGGTCCTCGTGGCGACGGGCGTACCCGATGTGCCCTCCCAGGTGGTCGCGCTGAGCGGCAATGGGCGACGCACCCTCGCGGGAACGGCCATGGCCGAGCCCCTGGTGCTCCAGGTCAGCGATCGCTTCGGCAATGGCATCGCCAACGAGCGCGTCTCCCTCGCCATCGACGGTGCCGGCGCCACGTTGACCCCCGCACAGCTGACGACTGACGGCTCCGGTGTCACGAGCGGGGCGACGTGGCGCCTCGGTGTCCGACAGCGCACCATCACGGGACAGGCGACGCTCGCCTCGAACCCTGCGGTCACACTTCCCCTCCGCGCCGAGTTCCAGTCGGACTACCACGTGGAGGTCCGCTTCAGCGGGACCCCATCGGATGCGATTCGAGCGGCCTTTCAGGGGGCCGCCGACCGGATCGCGGCGGTGATCGTGGGCGACGTTCCCGAGCAGGCGCTGGTGGGCTTCGATCCGTCGCGGTGCGGGGGACCCGTCGGCCCGGTCACCGAGACGATCGACGACGTCGTGATTTACGCCGAGGTCAGTGACATCGATGGCCCTGGCAAGGTCCTCGGCCGCGCTGGCCCGTGCGTCACCAGGTCCAGCAGCCGCCTGACGGCGGTGGGCCTCATGCAGTTCGACGCCGCCGATGCGCAGAACCTCATCAACTCGGGACGGTTCGAGTCGGTGGTGATGCACGAGATGCTGCACGTCATCGGGGTTGGGTCGCTCTGGCGTGCGCGCAACCTCATCGAGGGCGAGGTGGCGGTGGATCCGCGCTTCATCGGGGCTCGTGGCACCATGGGATGCCTCGCGATAGGCCAGGGGACCGCCTGTGCGGTCGGGAGTGTGCCCGTCGAGAATACGGGCGGGTCGGGCACGGCCGGCGCGCACTGGCGCGAATCGGTGTTCGACGCAGAACTGATGACGGGTTTCGCCGAGGCGTCCGGCGTGACGATGCCGTTCAGTGCGATGACGGTCGGGTCCCTCGAGGACGTCGGCTACACCGTCCATGCGGGCGCGGCGGACCCGGTCGTGGCGGCGTTTGCCGCCCGTCTCGCACCGCCGTCGGGGACGTCGACCGAGCAGGACCTCGTCCTGGCCCCGGTCTTCGACGTGCTGCCCGCCGGCTGGCTGCGCCCCTGGCGTTAGGCGCTGCGCACCGTCACCAGGAAGCGATCGACCTCGGTCCGCAGCAACTCCGCCATGCGCGACAGCTCGGAGGCCGCCCCCTTCATCTGGCCGGCGGCCTCGTTCGTGTCCCGAACGGCCGTCGCCACCTGCTGGATCCCGCTCGAGACCTGCCGCGTGCCTTCGCCCGCTTCCCGGATGTTGTGGTTGATCTCGGCCGTCGCGGAGCGCTGGCCGCGCACCGCCTCCGTGACCTCACCGGAGACCGCGTGCAATTCCCGGATCGCCGTCGTGATGCCGTCGATGGCGTCGATCGCCTCGTTCGTGGCGGACTGGATGGCGTTCACCTGTTGTCCGATCACCCCGGTGGCTTCACCGGTCTTCGTGGCCAGGCTCTTCACCTCGGCGGCGACCACGGCGAAGCCGCGTCCCACCTCACCCGCATGGGCCGCCTCGATGGCCGCGTTCAGCGCGAGCAGGCGGGTCTGGCCGGCGATGTCGTTGATCAGCTTGACGACGCGCGAGATCTGCGCGGAGGCCTCGGCCAGCCCGAAGACGGTGGCGTTCGCTCGCTCCGCCGCCGTGACCGCCGTCGAGGCACGGTCCTGCGCTCGCGCCGACTGCGCCTCGATGTTGGTGACGCCGTCGCCGACCAGCTCGGCCGCGGTCGCCACCGTTTCCAGCGCACGGTTGGCCTCCTCGGACGCGGCGGCCACGGTGGTCGACTGGTCGCTCGTCTGCTGGGCGGTGTCGGAGAGACCCTCCGCCGTGACACGCGCCTCGGTGGCCGCAGCGGCCACGCTGTCCACGACCGACTTGATCACCCCTTCGAAGTCATCGGCGAGCCGCAGGCGTTCGCCCCGGGCGTCGTCGAGGGCCCGTGCCTGCGCCGCCATCTGGTCGGTTGCGGCGTTGATCAGTCGTGCGGCCTCCTGATAGGTGCCCGGCAGGCCCCGTTCCAGGACGCGTCGATAGAACTTCTGCCCGCTGGCGTGTTGCAGCGAGGCCTGGGATTCACGGATGAAGGCATCCGTCAGGTCCAGCAGGTGGTTGATCGCGCGCGCGAGGTCGCCGAGGGGCCCGTCGCGCCGGATCCCGAGCACGCGAACCTCGAGGTCGCCCTCGGCCGTCCGCCGGCATGTCTCCGTGATGGCCGCGATGCCGGCCCGGATCTCGTCCAGTTCGATGGTCGCGTCACTCGCGAGGTCGCGCGGTGTGGTCGTCAGCATGGTCACAGGGTCCAGATCCATTCCTCGTACGACTTGCCGGTCCCGGCGAGGGTCGCTTCGAGGAGGGAGGTTGACGCCACGAGGCCGGCCTGGCGGTCCTGGTGCGACCGCTCGGCCTCACGGAGGAGCCGGTAGATCCCGGCGACCAGGTCCACGCACCGCCGCTCAGGCACGCGCCGGTTGGAGTGGTAGCCGGTCACGCGCCCGGCGCGATCCCGGGACGGCGTCACGTGGGCCAGCACCCAGTAGTTGTCGCCGTTGCGCGCCATGTTGTTGACGTAGGCAAAGATCTCGCGCCCCTCGGCCAGGGTGTCCCAGAGCAGCTTGAAGACCGCCCGCGGCATGTCCGGGTGCCTGATGAGTGAATGCGGGGCACCGAGCAGCTCCGCTTCCTCGTAGCCGGAGACCTCGATGAAGACGTCGTTGGCGTACGTGATCCGTCCCTGCAGGTCGGTCTTCGAGACGATGATCTGGTCGTCGCGAAAATGCCGTTCCCTGCCTGAGGGTTCGATCCGTGGACGGGTGGCTGTGAGCATGACCGCTGGGGCAAAGGGCGTCATGGCGACGTTTCGGCCCCAGCGTGCATTCGCTGAATAGGGGAGCACCTGACAGGCGACACCTCCCCCCGATGCGGGATGGGCGGGGAGTCCCCCGCCCATCCCCCTAGTTCGCCGCCTTCGCGTTCGGGCGTGGCTCCGGCACCAGCGCGATCGCCAGCACCTCGGCCAGCGTATCAACCGGGTGGAAGGTCAGTTGCTGCCGGACCTCCGCCGGCACGTCCTCGAGATCGGCCTCGTTGCGCCGCGGGAGGATGATCTGGGTGATCCCCGCCCGGTGGGCGCCCAGGACCTTCTCCTTCACGCCGCCGATCGGGAGGGCCCGTCCCCGCAAGGTGATCTC